>Ga0079997_117646_pt1 | contig 166452 bp, 152 predicted proteins | sample PerSpoCPS_CMetaG_FD_69200 | JGI IMG/M metagenome (GOLD analysis project Ga0079997, IMG submission 69200) | Archaeal communities from Yellowstone National Park, Wyoming, USA - Perpetual Spouter C (PS_C) MetaG (SPADES assembly) (version 2) | ecosystem: Environmental > Aquatic > Thermal springs >...
GCCCGTTCTTGCTCAACACGCGCGTAATCGCTGCCGTCAGCGTGGTCTTGCCGTGGTCTACGTGCCCAATCGTCCCAATGTTGACATGTGGCTTCGTACGCTCAAACTTCTGTCGTGCCATAGCTCTCTCTCCTCCTTATGATCGTGTGGTTTGAAGCGCGCGTTTGCGCTCAATAATGCTCTGCGCAACCTGCGCGGGCGCTTCCTCGTAATGCGAAGGATGCATCGTATAGGTAGCGCGTCCTTGCGTCAGGGAGCGCAAAGTGGTTGCGTAGCCGAACATCTCGGCGAGGGGAACAACAGCCTTGATAATCTGTGTGCCGCCTACGCCGGGTTCGATCATCTCGATTCGGGCGCGGCGCGAGTTTAGATCGCCGATCACATCCCCCACATAGCTGTCGGGCGTGGTGACCTCCAGCTCCATATACGGCTCCAGGATTACAGGCTTGGCGCGGCTGACCGCCTCTCTGAAGGCGATAGAGCCAGCGATCTTGAACGCCATCTCACTGGAGTCGACCTCATGGAACGAGCCATCGACGAGGCGTACTTTGACATCGACAACGGGGTAGCCTGCCAATACGCCTGTATCGGCGGCTTCACGAACGCCTGCTTCGACGGCAGGGATAAACTCGCGCGGGATTGCGCCGCCGACGATTTTGTTCTCGAATACGATGCCCGAATTCGGCTCTCCAGGCTCAATCTCGATGATGCAGTGTCCGTATTGCCCGCGTCCGCCTGTCTGGCGTACGAACTTGCCTTCGGCTTTGGCGGGCATGCGGATGGTCTCCTTATACGCCACCTGCGGGCGTCCCTGATTCGCCTCCACCTTGAATTCGCGGTAGAGACGGTCCAAAATAATCTCCAAGTGCAGCTCGCCCATACCCGAGATGATGGTTTGCCCTGTTTCTGGGTCGGTAGAGATACGGAAGGTAGGGTCTTCTGCGGCGAGCCGTTGCAAGGCGTTCGCAAGTTTGTCTTGATCGGCTTTTGTCTTTGGCTCGATGGCAAGCGAGATAACGGGTTCGGGGAATTGCGGCGGCTCCAGCAGAATGGGGTGGTTCGGGTCGCAGAGTGTGTCGCCTGTGGTGGTCTGCTGGAACCCGATGATACCCACGATGTCGCCGGTGAACGCCTCCTCGATGTCTTCGCGGCGATTGGCGTGCATCTGCAGGATGCGTCCAATGCGCTCGCGAGCGTCTTTCGTGGCATTATAGATGTAGGAGCCTTTGCTGATTTTCCCCGAGTAGACCCGAACGTAGGTCAGCCTACCGACGAACGGGTCGTTCTGGATTTTGAAGGCGAGTGCGCACACAGGTTCGTCGTCGGAGGGCAGCCGTTCGATCGGTTCGTGGGTATCGGGGTGAATGCCTTTGACCGCGCCGATGTCAAGCGGGGAGGGCAGGTAGTCCACCACTGCGTCGAGCAACAGCTGCACACCCTTGTTTTTGTAGGCGGAGCCGCACAGCACGGGTACAAGTTTGAACTGCAGCGTACCTTTGCGCAAGGCGCGGCGAATCTCATCTTCGCTAATCTCTTCGCCTTCGAGGTAGCGCTCCATCAGCTCGTCGTCCATCTCGACAGCGGCTTCGATCATCTTCTCACGCCACTCTTGCGCCTGCGCTCGCAGCTCAGCAGGAATCTCGCGATACTCGTACTGGACGCCCTTCTCGTCGAGCCAATAGACCCCTTGCATGCGGATTAGGTCCACGACGCCGACGAAATTCTCCTCTTGCCCGATGGGGATTTGCACGGGTACAGCATTCGTGTTGAGCCGTTCGCGAATGCGTTCCACCACGCGGAAAAAGTCTGCCCCTACGCGGTCCATTTTATTGATGAAGGCGATACGGGGCACCTTGTAGCGGTTCGCTTGCCGCCAGACCGTCTCGGATTGGGGTTGCACACCGCCCACGGCACAGAAGATAGCGATAGCGCCGTCTAAGACGCGCAGCGAGCGCTCTACCTCGACGGTGAAGTCCACATGTCCAGGCGTGTCGATGATGTTGATGCGGTAGCCTTTCCAAAAGCAGGTTGTAGCAGCAGAGGTGATGGTGATACCGCGTTCCTGCTCTTGTTCCATCCAGTCCATCGTGGCAGTGCCTTCGTGGACCTCGCCGACGCGGTGAATGCGCCCCGTGTAGAACAGGATTCGTTCAGTTGTGGTCGTTTTGCCCGCGTCGATATGCGCAGCGATGCCGATATTGCGCGTCTTCTCTAACGGATGCTGTCGCGCCATGGTACTTACCTCCTTACCATCTGTAGTGGGCGAACGCGCGGTTCGCCTCCGCCATTCGGTGAGTTTCTTCGCGTTTTTTGTATGCGTTGCCTGTTTTGTTATAGGCGTCGATGATTTCTTGGGCTAGCCGTTCGTGCGCGGGTCGCCCCTGCTTTTTGCGTTGCACGGAAGTTACAATCCAGCGGATTGCCAGCGAGCGTCGGCGTTCGGGACCCACCTCCATCGGCACCTGGTAGGTTTGCCCACCCACACGACGAGGGCGCACCTCGACCTGCGGCGCCACATTTTCAATAGCTTGCTCGAACACCTCCATCGCAGGTTTGCCCGTCTTCTGCTCGATAAGCTCCATCGCCTTGTAGAAGATCTTTTCGGCAACCGCCTTTTTACCGTCTTTCATTAGGCGATTGATGAAGCGAGCCACCAGCTCACTGTCGTACACTGGATCGGGCGGCACCACACGCTTCGGAACGGGACCTCTTCTGGGCATACGCAATCCTCCTTACTTCTTAGTATCTTTAGGTCGTTTGGACCCGTACTTCGAGCGTCCCTGCATGCGTCGGTCTTGATTGCGCGTAGTAGGCTGTATCTCGACGCCCGCGCAGTCCAGCGCACCGCGGATAATGTGGTAGCGCACGCCGGGCAAATCTTTCACGCGTCCGCCGCGCACTAACACGACCGAGTGTTCCTGCAGGTTGTGTCCGATGCCCGGTATGTATGCCGTGATTTCGATGCCATTGGTGAGACGCACGCGTGCGACCTTCCGCAAGGCGGAATTCGGTTTCTTGGGTGTCATCGTGCGCACGACCGTGCAGACGCCTCGCCGCTGCGGGCATCCTTGCAGCGCGGGCGACTTTGTCTTCCGAACCTTCGGCTTGCGACCCTTCCGTACTAACTGGTTAATGGTCGGCATATAAAGACGCCTCCTACGCTGGGGCATAAAAATGAGCCTCTCGCACACGGTGCGGAGAGGCTTGACGCGCCGTATCGGGCACGCTTTAGGCTTGCTCGCAACGCCACTTACAGCGCCGCTTTGTATGCCTCGTCCCGCGTGCGAAACTACGCTCGTACAGGATGCGGTTCATAGTCTGCAATGAACCTCCAGCGTACGCCAAGATGGCTACGCCCCAGCGAGCCATATTATAACCAATCGCACGCAAAAAAGTCAAGGGGGTGCGAGGGTGTTCGAAAATAGAGAGTGCGGTGGGGTACACTCGACCCGATGAAACGCCGAAACCTTCCCATCACGCTTAGCACCCTGCCCGCACGCACCATCTATCACGCCGTCCTGCAGTTCACCCAGCACCATCCACGCCCGCACCAAAGCACGCAAGCCCCTCTACTCCGAAGCCCTCATCGTGTATGGGTATCGGGGTCGGTTGTTGGCGTGTGTGGAGCGGGTTGGGTAGTTGCCTTTGGCGTGGGTGGCAGCAAGAAGAGCATTTTCGAACACCCTCACTGCTGACGGATTGTAGTTGCAGCCGTAAAGCCTGTAGCCCCCCAGTCCGTTGTGCACGAGGTAGTCCATCGGCGGGTAAAGATTTTTACAGAGCACCTCCGCGTAAGTCCTGCCAGTCAGAGCCTTCCGCCGCTTCGGAGAGGAGGTCTGCAAGTAGTTTGAGCAATCCCGATGTGTTGACAAAGTAGTTGTTCGGGTACTTACGCAGAGCCTTCTCAATATCTCTGCGCTGTTCACGAACTTTACCCTCAGGCGGAGGATCTATGAGTCGATTGAAATATCTCCCATCCAAGAAAGCAACATATGAGATAGGCTTGTCCTCGCTCTGACTGATGAAATCTATCAGCTCTCCAATCTGCTTATCCTGCGCACCACCCGACTCTCTTATGTGCTTCGCCTCAAGAATAAGTAGCCTGTCATTTATCCGAATCATCAGGTCTGGAATTTTGCTTTGCTTTTCTTGACCGTATTTATACGCAAATCCTATAGCTGTTTTCAATTCTAAAAAATTCTTACGGGTACGAACAACATGAAAGCTACACTTTGAGCTGTTTTCGGCAAACTGTGAGGCTTCTATTATTTCTTGTATCGGTATACCAGAATCTTGTGAAACCCGTTCTATAAGTTGGCGAAGCTTTTGAATCCCAGAGGAACCTTGTGTTCAGCTGGTGGCGCTGTCGTACAACGCCTGTTGGGTCACATACGTGTATCCCAAACGATCATACAGCTCCCTTCGTCGCTCACAGTACTTTTGCAAAATTTTCTCCAAAAGAGCGATCCGTCGTTGTTCATCTGCGTATTTGCGATAATCACTATGGCTTAAGCCAAGACATTTGAAATAGGCAACGAACTCGGTGTACTGTATATTTTGAACCCTCATAATTATTCTGTCCACCTCTTGCAAAATCTTCTCGTAGATGGCACTCGAGTTGCCGTGCGGCTTATCGTTGAAAGGAAGCAGTGTGTATTTTTCCTCCTGCGTAAGACTCGAACGGTCTCCAGAAAACTTGCTAAGTGTGCAGTATGTTGTTAACAACTCCCTCAAGCGGTTGACCTCCCTGAGATATTCAGGATCCTCGACTATGAGTTGGTCGTGAATGTAGGCTCCCTCTTCAAGATCTTCTGGTTCAGGGTACTCCAGAGAATATTCCCAGTAATAGGCGTTTTCTCTCACAGGCATAGCCGAAGTGCCTCCTCGTTGTGCAGCCTGAGAAACTCGACAACTCCTTCTGCATTACCTGAATATACAAGCGTCCTCAGCCTCTCACGCTCTTCATCGGAAAGCCCCAGATACGGGAAGGTCTCAATCAACGCCTTCGCTTGCGATAAGCCGAGATACTTGCGCGTGTACGCGCTTTGGGAATACTTGTAGGTGGTCATGAACTCGCTGTCGGTCAGGGCGCGGAGGTGTTCCAGCAGCAGGTTGAAGTAGTCCCGCAGCAGGCGCAGGTCGTCCAGCGGTAGGCGCGGCTCGATGAAGACCTGAATCGGGTGCGTCCGATAGGTCGCTTTTGTGACGACGATGCCGTCCGCGCCGAACACTTCGGGGATGAAGTATAGCCCCGCGCGCCCCTCCGCGCTGCCCGTGTCCAGCGTGCGCACAAAGAGCGGATTCGCCCTCACATACTCGTAAAGCGACTCATCCACCTGCGCCTCCAGTATGCGATAGCCCTTGCCTGAGAAATCGTTCGCGTCAATTAACTTGAGCGGGTACGCGCCTGCGTGCTGCTGCACGGTCTCCAAGTGTAGGTAGTAGCTGACCTTTAGCGGGCGCGCGGCGCGGTAGAGCGTGGCGAACTCTTCGAACTCGCTGCCCGCGCGGTAATGCCACTTGGGAGAGAGTCGGTAGCGGCGCGCCCAAGCCGTGTGATTCACCTTCACCGCCTCGAACGCCTGCACTTCGCGACAGGCATACGGCTTGCGCTCAAAAAAAGCAATCATCACATGCACGCCCGTATGATCAAAGAGCGACTGCTCAAACAGATACGCCTTGCGAATCGTGTAGGCGTCCAGCAGGTCGTCGCGAATCTTGTTGGAGATCGCGTCCCCGAACAGGAAGTTGGAGGGAATGATGTACGCCATCTTGGGGATGGCGTGGCGCAGGTCGTTGATGAGCGCAATCTGGTAGAGGTCTTGGTAGCCCTCGTTGCGCCCCGTGAAGTAGCGCAGGTACGGGCGTGTTTCAGGATGCTTCGGGATGTACCCCAAGTAGAGGTACGGCGGATTGGTGACATGGTACACAGGCAGCGGCGAGCGCAGGATTTCGTCGGGATAGTCGGCGAGCGTGTCCCGTTGGCGGATGTGTTCCCGCGCGAGCGGTTCGGGCACGCCAAGCGCGACCGCACGCTGGATGCAGTGGGCGACCATTTGCGGCTGGATGTCGTAGAGGCGGATATGCTCGGCGAAAAAGTCGGCGCGCTCGGCGGGCGGAACCTGCTCCAGAATCGGGAAAATCAAGTCGCCCTTGCCCGCGAACAGGTCTACCCAGCGGTATTGCGTTAGGACGGGCGCGAGTTCTGGCAGGATGTAGTCGCGCATCAGTTGCTGGGGCGTGAGGTGTTCCCCAAGCGCGCGACGCCGCTTCCGTTCGGTGTGCGCTGCCATACGCCGAGAGTATACCTACCAAAACGGGGCAGCCCGCACAGCAGGCTGCCCCGCGAACGCGCACCTACACAGCTCGCCTTAGTTCCGATCCTCTGGCGGACCCCACTCGTAGCCCCAGCAGTACCAAGTGTACACCGCCATCGGGTCAGGGTCAGAACAGCTCGGTTCGGAATAGTTCGCCTGCCCGCGATCGGTCGGATACAGCTTCTGGTACTGGTACCGCTTGGAGTGCCCATCCAGATGCAGCACGACAGAGCCTTCGCTGTGGCGTCCCTTGAAGCTGCCGCCGATGCGTGCCGTCCAGAACTGCGGCCCGGGCCACTGCATACGGCTCGGCGGGAGGTCAATCATCGCCACGGCGCGCGACGGGCGCGTCACTCGCCCCGAGTCAATCGCTGACGGATTGTAGTTGCAGCCGTAAAGCCCGTAGCCCCCCAGCCCGTTATGCACAAGGTAGTCCATCGGCGGGTAGATGTCGTCGAAGTAGTTCTGTCGCCCGCGTGTGGAGACACCCAACCCTACCAACGGGTGATTGGGTGCTGTCATATAGTCGCCGAAGCCGTTGTCGCGTTGCACCACTTGCGCCGCGCCCTGACGAAACGGCGACGACGGGCAGCGCAGGATGTCGCGATTCTTCATGTAGGGCTGAATGCGTGCGCCAAACTGATAGTACTCAGCGAAACAGAAAATCGGCACACGGTTGTCATAGTCGCTGGCGTACATTAGGAGAGCCGTACCTGTCTGACGCAGGTTGTTGATGCACTGCGTCTGGCGGGCTTTCTCACGCGCTTGCGCGAACACTGGGAACAATATCGCCGCAAGGATGGCGATAATCGCGATTACGACCAGAAGCTCGATCAGTGTGAAGCCACGATGCTGTGTTGCCTTCATTGTGTCTTACCTCCTATGGGTGATTTACTGCTGGGAACCAGAACGGTTCCCGACAGGGGCGGCAGGTCTACGGTGATGCGCCCCTGAACTGCCGTGTAAGTCGTCTGGGTGGGGGTGTGGGTGCTGACGGCATGCGCCCACTGGGGAACGCCGTTCCACGCAGACACGGTCGCGCGCTGGGGCTGGTCGCTGACATTGACAAGCACCAGCGCGGCGTCGTCTGGGGTGTGACGCACAAAGCCGTACAGCCCGCGCGCATCGTCCACCAGCACGGTTGTCCACTCGCCGCGGCGCAGCGCGACCGACCCCTTGCGCAGGGCAATCAGCGCGCGCGTATACTCGAACATCGCCTGCTCGTCGGGGGTGCGTTCGAATCGCATTGGGCGACGGTTGTCAGGGATTCCGCCGCCGTCCATGCCGATTTCGTCGCCGTAGTAGATGGCGGGCGCGCCAATCGCCGTGAACTGCAGCAGCAAACCCAGCCGCACGCGGTTCAGGTCGCCCCCGCACTCGCGTCGGAAGCGCGGCGTGTCGTGGCTGCTGAGCATGTTATACATCGCGTAGAGGCTCTGGCGCGGGTACATCACCTGCAACTGCGCCATGCGCTGGTCGAACTGCGACGGGGTGAGGCTCCTGTGCGCGACGAAGCCCAGCACTGCCCCGCGCCACACATAGTTCATCACGCTGTCGAACATATCGCCCTGCAGCCAGCGTCCCGCGTCGTCCCAAATCTCGCCGATAATCACAGCGTCGGGGTTCGCGCGGCGCACAACGGGGCGGAACTCGCGCCAGAACACATCAGGCACTTCGTTGGGCACATCGAGCCGCCAGCCGTCCAAGCGCAACTCGCGCGTCCACCGCTCCACCACGCCCAGCAAATAGCGGCGCACCACAGGGTTCGCGTGGTTCAACTTCGGCATGTACGGAATGTTCCACCACGCCCAGTAGCTGGGGTTCCACTCCACCGCCACAGGGAACCGCTCCACGATGAACCAGTCGCGGAACGGCGATTGCTCCTGATGGCGCAGCAGGTCTTGGAACGCGAAAAAGTAGACGCCGACATGGTTGAACACGCCGTCCAGAATCAAGCGCATGTCGTGCTGGTGCAGCGTCTGTGCGAGTTGGCGGAGGTCTTCGTCCGCGCCGAGGTCAGGGTCGACGCGCTCGTAGTCGTCGGTGTCGTAGTTGTGGTGCGTCACGGAGGCGAACACGGGCGTCAGGTACAGCGCGGTGATGCCCAGCGTGCGCAGGTAGTCCAGCTGCTTGAGGATGCCCTGCAGGTCGCCGCCGTAGAATCCGTCGCCCTCGATGCGCCCCGTGAAGTCAATCGGTTGGCTGGGGTCGGGGTCGTTGGTCGGGTCGGCGTTGTAGAAGCGGTCGGGCATAATCTGGTAGAAGACGGCGTCCTGCACCCAGTCAGGCACTTCGAAACGATTCTCGCCGCGGCGGTGGCGGTAGGTGGCGTTGCCTGCGGGCAGGCGCAGGCGCGTGCGCCCGTCGCGCAGCTCGAACCAATACTCTATATCGGCTTCGGGCAACTGGGCGCGGAAGTAGGTATACAGCGCGTCGCTGACGAACGGCGTCATCGCGAGGCAGCGCGTGCGCCCACCTTGGCGATAGACGAGGGTCGCCTGCGCCACATCGCCTTTGCGAACGCGCAGCCGAAGGTACAGTTGCCCGCCGATGGGGTTTCGGTCGCGCAGGTCGCTGGGGTCGTGGCGGATTGCACTGCGGGTGATTTGCCCGTCGCCGAGCCGCGCGGGGCGGTTGTAGCCGTCTGGCTCCACCCACACGACCGAGTTCAGGTTGCCGTTGCCGTCGTCAATCGCGGGCGCGGTCGGGTCGGTGCGCCAGTCCGTGCCGTTGACTACGAACTTGTATTGGTGCGCGCCTGCAGGCAGGCGCAGCGTCAGCGTCCATACGCGCTTGTCGGCGTTGGGGATCATGGGGGTCATGCGCGGCTGCCACTGGTTGAAACTGCCCGCGAGGTAGACCACCTCCGCAGGAGTATCTAACTCGATGCGGAACGCGACAGGGTAGGTCGGCTCGTCTGCCCAGCCAGACAGCGCCAGCGCGAACAACAACCCAGCGATACTTTGGCGTCTCCGCATCGTGCAACCCTGCGTCGGGGGTACTCCCCAGTGTATGGATCGGGCGTCGCCGCCCGCCGCGAGAAATCGTATTCTGCTATATTATAGCATGCGTTGCGCCCTATGTCAAGAGGGTAGCGCATCCTCACCCATCCTGAAATTTTGCCCCCGATACACTCGTCTAATTGCTGGAGGGTGATTCCGATGAGGAGACACGGATACTGGCTCACACTATGCGGTAGCCTGCTGATGGCTTTGGCGACTCCTTCGGATACGAACACGGTCTCGGACGCTCCCATTCGGCGCGTTGTCGTCTACAAAGATGGACACTGCTTTACCCAACGCGAGCTGGTTGTGAACAGCGCGACGGCGACGCTTGCCGAGTTGCCCCACGCGGTGCTGGGCGCGGTATGGGCATACTCGCGTGACCCGAAGGTGCAGGTGGCGCAACTGCGGGCGAGTTGGTTGGAGCAAAGGATTCCAGTCGCGCCCCAAAATGTGGCGGAACTACTGGTGCTAAACGACGGCGCGGAGGTCACGATGGAGCTGATGTTCCCCGCGCCGCAGCCCGATTCGAACCAGCCTATCCAGACCGAGCAGCACTCGGGCAAGCTGCGTGTCTTCAAACCTGCGATTAGCTACAAAGACGCCTACCCGACGCACGACCCGCCTCCCCCCTACAGCCCGCAGCCAATCTCAACGCCGCGCCCGCGCAGGGATTGGTACTACTGGTACTACTCTTGGTACCCCTATGGACAGCAGTCTCCGCCCGACTATGTGCAGGACGAGTGGAGCCGTATGGCGAGCCAGTGCAGCTTCGCCTTAGAAACCGCACGCGGGATGGTGATGTTCACCCCTGCACAGGTCAAGCGCGTGGAGTTTTTGGGCAACTATGTGAAGCAGCGCGAGGCGACGATTCGCCGCCCGCAACTGGAGATACATCTCAACGGCACGAAGACGGGGCAACGCGCGACTGTCGTGCTGGCAGCGCTGGAGCGCGGCATCCGCTGGATTCCCGAGTACCGACTGGTGCTACCCCCAGACGCAGGTGAAGCGACTTTGGAACTGCACGCGACGCTCATCAACGAGTTGTGTGACCTTCAAGATGCAGAGGTTACGCTTGCTGTCGGCGCGCCGCAGTTCCTGATGAAGGACGAAATCTCGCCGCTGGCGATGCGCGAGACCTTTATGCAGCTCTCACGTTGGTTCGGCGAGCCTGACGATGTTTACCAGCGCGCGATTAGCGGCGCGGGCGGATTTGGAGGGTTCGGCGGATTCGGCGGGGCAGTGCCGAACGCTCCGCCCCCACCTGGTATGGGCATATCGCCCAACTCGACGGCGTCTCCGCTTGAAGCTGTGCCGCAGGACGCCTCGCAAGTGACGGTTCCGCCCCAGCTAAGCCTCACGCCGTTAGGACGTATCACGCTGCCCAAAGGCGCCGTCGCCCAGCACGCGGTGATGCGGCAACCGTTGCCGTACAAGCGCGTCTGCTTCTGGGCAGTTGACCTCACGCAGCGCGAACGCGAGAGCTACTACTGGTATCGCCGCGATCCGTTGCGGTTCCGCACCTTCGAGGAGCTTGCTTACGAGTTGATGCAGCGGCGCAACCTATCGGGCGAGGTGCAAGATGCCATCCTACTGGAAAACAAGGGCAACTTAGCGTGGACGACTGCGCCGATTACGGTCGTGCAGAACGGCGCGCCGATTGCGCAGGACATCCTACTGTTCACGCCCCGAGGTGAGGACACGCTGGTGGTATTGGGTCCCGCGCCGCAGGTGAACCTATCGCATACGATGAGCAGCGAGGAGATACGCGAGCGAGGCGTCGGACGCACTGCAATCGAACGGCGCGGTATCATCCACGTCACAAACGCCCGCCCCGAGGCAGTGCTGCTGGTCGCGCGCGTGCGCTTTCTGGGGCACTACCTCAGCGCCACGCGCGAGCCGTTCCGTATCACGCGCAAAAGCGTCGAGCAAAGCACCAGCGACACATGGGACTGGAGCCTGCGCCAAAAAGCGCCGATGAACCCCTTCACGGAGGTGACTTGGGAAGTAATCGTGCCCCCTGGCATCACGGAGTGGGAGTACCGCTACGAAATTAGGGAGCGATAGCCGATGCAGCGTGTTGAGGCGACGCCTCAGCACTCCAGTGGCGTCGCCTCAATCTGCGCGTTGGGCAGCGTGTAGCGCAGCATCTGCAGCACTTCGGGCGTCGGCGCGACCCGCAGCGACGACTCGATCACGCGCACATGCCCGTTGATGGGCACTTGCACGCGCACGACCGCCTCGCCCATGTATCGTTCGATGATCTGGCGCAGCATGCGGATTTGGTCGGCGCGGCAGCGGGCGAGGCGTATCACGATGCGCGGCTCCTCGTCTATCGCGCTCGGCTCAGGCGCGAGTTCGATTGCTTCTGCGCGGAACTCCAGTGTACCGTTGCTCTCGCCGTTGCGGCTACCGTACTCACTGGACTGAACCTTGCCGCGTATCAGCACGACGCGGTCTTTCTGGATAGCATCGCGGTACTGCTCGTAGGTGTTGGCAAACACAGTGACACGGATGGCACCTGTGAGATCTTCCACCTGCAGGATTGCCATGCGCGCGCCTGTCTTTTTGGAGACGCGCGTTTGGACACTGGTGATGATACCGCCGATGGTCAGCGTCGCGCCTTCGCGCTCCATCGCTTGGGCAATCGGGGTCACCTTACCCGCCAACGCGCGCTGATACGGACGCATCGGATGGTCAGAGAGGTAAACGCCGAGCAGCTCGCGTTCCAATGCGAGTTTCTGCGGGGTAGGCAGATCGTCTACCAGCATCAGTGCGGGCTTGGCGACGGCGACTTCGTCCTGCCCGCTGCCCTCAAACAGCGAGCTCTGCCCCGTCGCCTTCGCGCGGGCAACTGACTGCGCGTAGCCCAAAATCAGGTCCAGCCCTTTCAGCAACTGCGCACGGTTGGGGTGTAGCGACTCGAACGCGCCTGCTTGAATCAGCGCCTCCAGCGTCGCGCGGTTGATTGCGCCTGATTCCTGCATGCGCGCGGCGAAGTCGAAGATGTCGGCAAATGCGCCGTTCGCCTCGCGCTCGCGCAGGATGGCTTCCACTGCCGCCTCGCCGACACCTTTAATTGCACCCAGCCCAAACCGAATTGCGTGGTCGTAGGTAGAGGCTTGGGCGCGGCGGCGTCCACGCGAGGCGCGCTCCCCTGGCTCCTCCAGCGGCTCAATTGTGAACCCCGCCTGGCTACGGTTGATGTCGGGTGGTAGCACGCGAATACCCATTGTTTGGCACTCATCGATAAACGCTGCTACCTTATCCGTCTTGTCCTTGAACACTGCCATCAGAGCCGCCATATACTCGACGGGGTAGTTCGCCTTCAAGTAGGCGGTCTGATAGGCAACATGGGCGTAGCAGACGGCGTGCGCCTTGTTGAAGGCGTAGCCCGCGAACGGCTCGATGAGGTCGAACAGGCGGTTCGCTTCGTCTTCGTCGATGCCTTTGGCGCGTGCGCCCTCGACGAACTCGGCGCGCATGCGGCGCATCTCGTCGGGCTTCTTCTTGCCCATTGCGCGGCGTAGAATGTCCGCCTTGCCCAGCGAAAAGCCTGCCAACGCTTGCACCACTTTCAGCACCTGGTCTTGGTACACAATCACGCCATAGGTCTCCTTCAGAATCGGCTCCAGCCACGGGTGAGGGTACTCGATAGGCTCGCGTCCGTGCTTGCGGTTGATGTAGGTGGGGATATGCTCCATCGGTCCAGGGCGGTAGAGGGCAACCATTGCCGCAAGCTCACGCACATTCTGCGGGCGCAGTTGTTGGATGTAGCGGCGCATCCCTGCGCTTTCCAGTTGGAACACGCCCGTGGTCTCGCCGCGCCCCAGCATCTCGTAGGTCTTGGCGTCGTCCAGCGGCAGGTTGCGCAGGTCGATCTCGATGCCGCGTGTGCGTCGGATGTTCTCCACCGTTTGCGCCAGCGCGGAGAGGTTCGTCAGCCCCAGAAAGTCCATCTTCAGCAGCCCGATTTGCTCCAGCGCGCCCATGTGGTATTGCGTCACGGGTTCGCCGTCCGCCGAGCGCGCCAGCGGCACATGCTCGACCAGTGGGTCTTTGGAGATGACCACCCCTGCGGCGTGGACGCTGGCGTTGCGCGTGATGCCTTCCAAGCGGCGGGCGGTGTCGATGAGGCGTCGGGCGTCGGGGTTGCGCTCGTACTCCTGCTTCACCTCGCTGATTGTTAGCGCCTTCTCCAGCGTCATGCCAGGCTGGGTCGGAATCGCCTTGCACAGGCGATCGACCAGCGCGGGCGAGATGTTGAGGGCGCGGGCGACATCGCGCAGCGCGGCTTTGGCTGCCAGCGTACCGAAGGTGATAATCTGCGCCACGCGGTCTTCCCCGTACTTCTCGCGCACATATTTAATGACCAAGTCGCGCCGCGCATCCTCGAAGTCCATATCGATATCGGGCATCTGGATGCGTTCGGGGTTTAGGAACCGCTCGAAGGTGAGGTCGTACTCGATGGGGTCGATGTCGGTGATGCCGATGCAGTAGGAGACGAAGCTGCCCGCTGCAGAGCCGCGCACGCCGAAGTAGATGCCCTCGCGGCGCGCGAACTGCGCGAAGTCGCGCACAATCAAAAAGTAGGGCGCAAAGCCTGTGGTTTCAATAACGCTGAGTTCGTATTCCAGTCGCTGGAGATGGGTTTCGGTGTAGTTGGGCACGCGGTGCGGCAGTGCCTCGTAGCACAGATCGCGCAGATGTTCTATCGCGCTTTTGCCCTCAGGTAGATCGGGCGCAGGCAGCTGCACCCTGCCAAACTCCAGCTGCAGATTGCACCGCTGGGCGACCTCCAGCGTGTTGGCTAACGCTTCAGGGTGTGCTCGAAACAGCGCCGCCATCTCCTCGGGCGACTTGACATAGAACTCCTCCGTGCCGAACTTGAGGCGTTTTGGGTCGTCGATGGTCGCGCCGGTTTGCACACACAGGAGCACATCGTGGATGGCGGCATCCTCGCGGGTGAGGTAGTGCGCGTCGTTGGTCGCCAGCAGCGGCAGGCGGTACTTGGCTGCCAGCTCCAGCAGTCCCGCGTTCACCTGACGCTGTTCAGGTAGCCCGTGGTCCTGTAGCTCGATGTAAAAGTTCTCCCTGCCGAAGATGTCCAGGTACTCTTCGGTCAGGCGACAGGCGCGCTCGAAATCGCCTTTGAGGAGCGCGTCGGGGATTTCGCCCGCCAGACACGACGAGGTGGCGATCAGCCCCTCGGCATACTGACGTAGGATGTTCTTGTCCACGCGCGGTTTGTAGTAGAATCCCTCCAGATTCGCGATTGTGCTAAGGCGTATTAGGTTGCGATAGCCCGTGATGTCCTTCGCCAGCAGCACCAAGTGGTAGCTGGTCTGATCTTGCTTAGTTCTGTCGCGGATAGTGCGTGGCGCCAGGTACACCTCGCAACCGATAATCGGCTTGATGCCTGCAGCTTGACAGGCATTGTAGAAGTCGATTACACCATACAGCACTCCATGATCGGTGATAGCAACGGCGGGCATGTTGAAATCTGCCACCCGTTTGACCAACTCCTTGATGCGCGTTGCTCCGTCTAACAGGCTAAACTCTGTGTGCAAATGTAGGTGTACAAAGCCGGCGTCCATGCGAAACCTCCCAAGATGTTGGGGTAGGGTTCGACAGCGCGTGGGGGATTCCTGCCGATTTTTCTGGGTCGGCGTGTGTGACTCGGGGTAGAGTCCGTCCTGTGAGCAGCCGATTCGGCAGCCAGTGTTGGGCTACCCTCAGCTTACTGTTGCAATCGCGAAGCGGTGGCGGAACCGCTCCACTGCCTCGCGCAGGACGGTATGCTCTGGGCGAGCGAGTTCGGGGTCGCGCTCCAGCAAGCGGAACGCCTCTTGGCGGGCGACTTCTAGCAGGCGCATGTCTTTGACCAAGTCCGCCACGCGGAACGAGGGCATCCCGCTCTGGCGCGTGCCGTAGATTTCGCCTGGACCGCGAATGCGTAGGTCTTCCTCGGCGATCAGGAAGCCGTTGTTGGTGCGCGTCATGATTTCCATGCGGCGCTGCCCCTCCTCCGACTTGGGGTCGGCGATCAGCACGCAGTAGGATTGGTGTTCGCTGCGTCCGACGCGCCCGCGCAACTGGTGCAGCTGCGCCAGCCCGAATCGGTCGGCGTCCTCAATCACGATCACTGCCGCGTTGGGCACATCGACGCCGACCTCAATCACGGTGGTGGAGACGAGAATGTCCAGTTCTCCTGCGCGGAAGGCTTCCATCACGGCTTCCTTCTCGGCGGGCTTCATACGCCCGTGCAGCAGCCCCACGCGCAGGTCGGGGAACACATCTTTCTGCAGGTGTTCCGCCATCTGCTCGGCGGCGCGCACTTGTAGCTTGTCCGACTCGTCGATCAGCGGGCAGATCACATACGCCTGTCGCCCCTGCTCCACCAGCTTGCGCACGCCTGCGTAGACCTTGAGTCGCTCTTCAGGCGTTTTCCAGTAAGTGCGCACAGGTTTGCGTCCAGGGGGCAACTCATCGATGACAGACACATCCAGCTCGCCGTAGAGGGTGAGAGTCAGCGTGCGCGGGATGGGCGTAGCGGTCATCACCAACACATGGGGCATGATGCCCTTGTCGCGCAGGGCGGCGCGTTGCAGCACGCCGAAGCGGTGCTGCTCGTCAACGATGGCAAGCCCCAGCCGCGCAAAGCTAACGCCCTCTTGAATCAGCGCGTGCGTGCCGACGGCGACCATCCCGCGCCCTGTGGCGATGCGCTCGCGTGCCTGCTGCCGCTGCTTGTTGCTCAGCCTGCCCACCAGTAGTTCGACGCTTATCCCCAGCGGCTGGAACAGACGATGCAGGGTGATGTAGTGCTGTTCCGCCAAAATCTCGGTGGGCGCCATAATCGCCGCTTGGTACTGGTTGTCGACGGCTGCCAAGATCGCTGCCGCCGCGACGATGGTCTTGCCCGACCCGACATCGCCTTGCAGCAAGCGGTTCATCGGGTGGGGTTGCGCCATGTCGTTCCAAATCTCATGGATGACGCGCTTCTGGGCGTTCGTGAGTTCAAAGGGCACAATACGGTGCAGCATTTCGTTGAGGCGGTCGGCGTCGATGCGCATGGCGATCCCGCGCTCTTGGCGCGTGCGCTGACGCTGCAACCCAACGCCAAGTTGCATCAGGAAAAACTCTTCGAACACCAGTCGCTGGCGGGCGGGTTCGATCATTTGCTCGTCGTCTGGGAAGTGAATCTGCTGAAGGGCTTGCTGGATGGGCATCAGCCCGAGTCGCTCGCGCACGCTGCGGGGCAGGATTTCGGGCGCGAGGTGGGCATACTGCACGGCGTTCCAGATGATTTGGCGCATGCGCTTTTGGCGGATGCCCTCGGTTAGCGGGTAGATGGGCACGATTCGGTTCACGCTCAGCAGGCTGTCGGGGTCTGCGCCGTCGGTCAGGTCTTCCCATTCGGGCGTCTCCATCTGCAGCCCGTAGGGCGACTCCTTGACTATGCCATACGCCACAATCTGGCTGTTGCGCAGCTTGGTGAGGGTGTCCTTCATGTAGGGCTGGTTGTACCACACCAGCTCCAGCACGCCCGACCCGTCGTCGAGGTAGGCTTTGGTGAGGGTCAGGTTGCGCACCTTCACATTGTCCACCGTGACCAGTTTGCCCGACACGGTGACGGCGTCGCCTGCGCGGGCGTGCGCGATTTTGCGGAAGTGGCGGCGGTCTTCGTAGCGACGGGGCAGATGAAACAGCAGGTCGCCCAGCGTGTAGATGTTGAGCTTGCTCAGCACCTGGGCGAGTTTCGTCCCGACCCCCTTGACATACTGCACTTCGGTTTCGAGCGTGTAGCGCGCTGCCATCGCGGTTTATGATACCTTAAGTTTAAGTAGTAACTTCAGGGTTGCGCGGTGCGCCGTTGAGGACGACCAGCACCCCCAGTTGCTGGGCGCGTTTGCGGGCGTCGGCGGTGATGCGCCTGCCCAGCACTGTGCCGATAGCGGGCGCGCCGTTCTGGGTAAGGATGGCTGCGCGTTGGGCAGCGCGCTCCACATCCGTCATGCCCAGCCCCCACGACGCCTCCACTACGAACCAGCGGGGCGTGTCGTTGCTGCGCAGATGCCCGTGCGCGAAGACATCGGCGGAGGCGACCTCCGCCAAGTCGTCCGCAGACAGCAGACCCGCCTCTTCCATCACGCGGTAGAATTCGTCAGGCTCGTAGACGCGGAGTTTGCGCACCAGTTTCCCAAGCACGCCAGGCAGGAGTTTCCGCGCCATAAGCTCCATGCTCATCCCCTTCAGGTCGGCGACATCCGTCTCGACGCGGGTCAGTCGCTTTTGCATGTCGCTGACGATGTCGCGCGTTTCGAGGGCGACCTGCAAGGCGTGTTCAGCAGTCCCCTCGGCGCGCTCGGATGTTTGCTGCGCACGTTCGGCGATTTCGTTCGCGCGTTCGGCGGTCTGCTGGGCGCGTTCGGCGATTTCGTTCGCGCGTTCGGCGGTCTGCTGGGCGCGTTCGGCAACCTGCAGGGCGCGTTCAGCGACTTCAAGCGCACGGTTCGCTGTCTGCTCGATGCGGTTGAGTTGCTCTTGCTGCTGCTTGTATTGCGCAGCAAGCTCCAGCACGACCTGTTTCAGCGACTCCAGCTGTTCTGGAATCGCGAACAGCTCTTCCATCTGCAGCGCACGAATAAAGGCGCGACGCAGATGCGGGTACTGCCGCAGCGCCTCGCTCGTGCGTTCTATTGCCGCGAGTTCCTCTGGGGTGAACGACTCCACATTTGAATTATACCGTGCCCTACTCGCTGGCGTCTCATACACCAACCGCTGTCGGGTATAATTTAGCCACGCTAAATACAGAGGCTGACGATGTGGCTGAAAGCCATTCCAACGGAGCTATCGGAGAACGAGTTCCGCACGGTTGAGTTGAACGGGCAGCGCGTGCTGATTGGGCGCGCGTCCAAGGGGTATTTTGCGGTGGTGGATGTGTGTTCGCACCAGAAGCTGCCCCTCTCGGAGGCAGACGGGGTGCCCGCGCGCATTCACCGTAATCTGCTGGAGTGCCCCCATCACGGGGCGAAGTTCGACCCCTACACGGGTCAGGCGAAGGGGTTGCCCGCCGTGCGCCCCATCCGCGCTCTGAAGGTCAAAGAGGAGGACGGCTTCGTGTGGGTCTATCTGGAGTAGGAGGCGATTGCGATGACAACGACCTTTTCGCTTGATGCACGCGAGATACGCAGGCAGTTCCCGTTTTTCCAGCCGCACCCTGAGATGCGGAGCGTGGTCTACTTGGACAACGCGGCGACCACGCAGAAGCCCTACGCCGTGATTGAGGCGGTGAGCAACTTCTGGGCGCACCACAACGCGAATGTGCATCGCGGGGGGCACGGCGCGGGCGCAAAGGCGTCCGAGCTGTACGAGGCGGCGCGGGCGCGCGTGGCGCAGTTCCTCAACGCCCGCGAACCCGCCGAAATCGTCTTCACGCGCGGCACGACCGAAGCCATTAACCTCGTCGCCAGCAGCTGGGGCGAGGCGTTCGTCAAGGCGGGCGACGAAATCATCGTCACCGAGATGGAGCATCACGCGAACCTCTTGCCGTGGATGCGCCTCGCTGAGAAGCAGGGCGCGCATCTCAAAGTATGGCGCATCACCGACGACGGCAGGCTGAACTTGGATGACTTGGATCGGCTACTGACCGAGCGCACGCGCCTCGTGGCGGTGTCGCATGTTTCGAATGTGCTGGGCACGGTGAACCCCGTGGCGGCGATTTGCCAGCGGGCGCACGCGGCGGGCGCGCTGTGCCTGGTGGACGCCGCGCAGAGCGTCGCCCACATGCCCCTCGATGTGCAAGCTATCGACTGCGACTTCCTCGCCTTTTCGGGGCACAAAGCCTACGGACCGACGGGGATTGGTGTGCTGTACGCCAAGCGTGCGCTGCTGGAGGCGATGCCGCCCTACCATGTCGGCGGAGGGATGGTGCAAATCGTGCGCTGGGATCGCTTGGTGTGGGCGGAGTTGCCCGCCAAGTTCGAAGCGGGCACGCCTCCGATTGCCGAAGCGATTGGGCTGCACGCCGCGCTGGACTTTATCGACGCCATCGGGCGCGACGCCATCGAACGCTACGAGCATGAACTGACCGAGTACGCCCTCGCGCGCCTGCAGGAAGTGCCCGACCTGCGCCTGTATGGACCCATCCCCGACCGCGCGGGCATCTTCGCCTTCTCGCTGGGCGAGATTCACCCGCACGACATTGCGACCGTGCTGGACACGCACGACATCGCGATTCGGGCGGGGCTGCACTGTGCGCATCCACTGGGCGAGCGGCTGGGCGGACCGACCGCGCGTGCCAGCCTCGCGATTTACAACGACACGCAGCACATCGACGCGCTGATTGACGCGCTGCACGAGGCGCGGCGCATCTTTGGACGCGCCTGACGGGGGCAACCGATGACCACACTCAACGAACTGTATCAGGAGATTATTCTGGATCACTACCGCCAGCCGCGCGGCAGGGGCGAACTGGAGCCACCCAAGATCACCCAAGAGGGCTTCAACCCCTCCTGCGGCGACGAGATCATCCTCGACCTGCGTGTTCGCGACGGGCGCATTGAGGACATCCGCTTTCGCGGGCGCGGCTGCTCGATTAGCCAGGCGTCCGCCTCGATGCTCACTGAAGCGGTGCAAGGCAGGACGCTGGAGGAGGCGCGCGCGCTGATTGCGCAGGTGCTGGCGCTCGTCAAGGGCGAGGCAGAGGGCGACCTCGACACGCTGGGCGACATCGCCGCGCTGGCGGGTGTGCGCCACTTCCCCGTGCGCGTCAAGTGCGCCACCCTCGCCTGGCACACTCTCGACGAGGCGCTCAAGCAGGTCGGCTGACCCTACTCCAGCGTGGTCTGAATCGCCCGCATCACCCGCGCCAAGTCGGGCAGCACTGCATACTCCAACTCGGGGCAGAACGGGATATGCACATCGTAGCGGGCGACCAGCTGCGGTGGCGACAACAGCAGGTTGAACCGCTCAGGCACACTGGTCATCTCCGCAATAATCGCCTGCCCGAAGCCGCAAGTGCGGTTGTCCTCGTGAATCACCACCAGCCTGCCCGTCTTCGCCAGCGATTGCTCAACGGTTTCCCAGTCGAACGGCACCAGCGTGCGCGGGTCGATAATCTCCAGCGAGACGCCTTGCTGCGCGAACTGCTCGGCGGCTTGGAACGCCAACTCCAGCGTGTTGCCCCACGCGACGACCGTGACATCCGTCCCTTCGCGGCGGATGGCTGCCTTGCCGAACGGGATAGGGCGATACGCCTGCACAGGCATGCGCACGCGGAAGATGTGCTTCGGGATGAGCAGCAGCGTCGGGTCGTCGTCTTGGATGGCTGCCCAGAACAGCCCTGCGAGGTCTTCGGGCGTGCTGGGGATGGCGACGCGGATGCCTGGCGTGTGTGCCCACCAGCCGTCGTTGCTCTGGCTGTGCCACATCCCGCCTGCGGGCAGGTACGCCCCATACGGCGAGTAAATCACCAGCGGACACTTCCACTCGCCCTTGCTGCGCCAGCGTAAGGTAGCAATCTGCGAGACCAGTTGGTGGAAACCCGGCGTGATGAAGTCGATGAACTGAATCTCGAACACAGGGCGGTAGCCGGTCGCTGCCAGCCCGACCGCCGTGCCCACAATCGTTGCTTCCGCCAGCGGCGAATTGCGCACGCGGTCGGGGTACTTCGTGCTGAGTCCTTTCGTGAAGCCGAACACGCCGCCTTTGGGGTCTTCGATGTCCTCGCCGAACACGACGATGTTGTCGAAGGTCTCCATCGCCGCGTGGAGCGTGCGGTTGAACGCGGCGACCATCGTGGTCGGCTCGCTTTCTACTTCCAGCGGCAGGGGCAGGTAATGCGCGGGCGGCTCGCCGTACAGGTGATCCAGCACATGCGCAGGGTCAGGCAGCGGGACGCGCTCCACCTCTTGGTAAATCGCGTCCACCTCGCGCGTGATGTCCGCCTGCATCTGTTCGTACTGCTCTTGGGTGAGCGTGCCCTCGGCGATGAGTTGCTCGGCAAGCAGGCGGATGGGGTCGCGCTCGAACATCGCTTCAATCTCTTCAGCGGGGCGGTACACGCGGTGGTCGTCCGCGCTGGTGTGCGAACTTAGGCGGTCAATCTCGCACCACAGGATGGTCGGTCCGCCGCCTGTGCGCGCCTTACGAATCGCCTCGCCCGCTTTTTCATACACCTCGTCGACATACCGCCCATTCACGAACACGACCCACCGCTCGTCGAACACATGCAGGCGCATCGGCAGCATGTTCCGTGTGGGCGTGCTGATGCCGTACTGGTTATCTTCCACGACGAACACGATGGGCAGCCTCTCTTGAATGGCGTAGCAGACCGCTTCGTAAAATTCGCCCTGTCGGGTGGCTGCATCGCCAATGCTACAGACCACCACGCGGTCGTCGCCTGCGAGTTTGATGCCCCATGCTGCGCCCACTGCGGGCAAACATTGCGAGCCTGTCGGTGTTGCCACCGAGAACACATTCAGCGCGCGCGACGAATAGTGCGCAGGCATGTTGCGCCCGTCGGAACTGGAGCCCGCCCGTGCCATAAAATCGAGCGCGATCTCGCGGGTGGTCAGCCCGCGCGCCAGCATCAGCGCACGGTCGCGATAGGTCGGAAAGATGTAGTCATCAGGGCGCAAATGGTACGCAATCGCCGCCAGCGCTTCGTGCCCCATGCCAGGCACTTGGAACCAGCCCTTGCCTTGACGCATGAGAATCCCTTCGCGGCGGTCGCCCTCGCGTGAAAGCATCATCGTGCGCAGTAGGTCTAACTTCGGGAAACTCGCTCGCTCCATAGTCGTCGGCGTCATCGCCATAGAACCTCCTCTGTAGAGTGCGTGCCTGCCCTGCGCAGGCTGGAGGGGATTATACCCGTTGGGCATCAGGTACACTTAGCCCGATGCAGACCTACACGATTACCCTCATTCGCGGCGACGGGATTGGACCCGAAATCGCCGAGAGCGTGGTAGAAGTGTTCGCCGCTGCCGAAGTGCCCATCCGCTGGGAGGAGGCAGAAGCGGGGCTGGCATGCCTGCAACGGCACGGCACGCCTATCCCCGAAGCGACGCTGGAGTCGATCCGACGCAATCGCGTCGCGCTCAAGGGTCCCACAACCACGCCCATCGGTGGCGGGCACAGAAGCGTCAATGTCGCTATCCGCAAGGCGTTCGAACTGTTCGCGAATGTGCGCCCTGCCCGCTCCATCCCCGGCGTGCAGGCTCGCTACAATGACATCGACCTGATCCTGGTGCGCGAGAACATCGAGGACACCTACGCGGGCGTAGAATACTGGCAGACGCCCGATGTCGCCGAGTCGTTGCGCCTGATTTCGCGCCCAGGCTCGGCAGCAGTGATCCGCTACGCCTTCGACTTGGCGCGTCGGCTCGGCAGGCGCAAGGTCACCTGCGTCCACAAGGCGAACATCCAGAAACTCTCCGACGGGCTGTTTCTGGAGTGCTTCCGCGCGATTGCCGCCGAGTACCCCGACCTCGAAAGCGACGATATTCTGGTGGACAACGCCTGCATGCAGTTGGTGATGCGCCCGGAGCGGTTCGATGTGCTGGTGCTGCCGAACATGTTTGGCGACATCGTGAGCGATTTGTGTGCGGGGCTAATCGGCGGGCTGGGCGTCGCGCCGGGGGGCAACATCGGCAACGGCTACGCGGTGTTCGAGGCAGTGCACGGCTCCGCGCCCGATATTGCGGGCAAAGGGATTGCCAACCCGACGGCGTTTCTGCTCTCGGCGGTGCAGATGCTGCGCCATCTGGGGCTGCACGGGGACGCCGAGCGTATCGAGAACGCGCTGCGCTACACGCTGGTGTCGGGCATCAAGACGCGCGATTTGGGGGGCAACGCGAACACGCGCGAGTTCACCAAAGCCATTATCAGCAACCTGCCCCCGCCCAGCCAGGTGCAGGCGCGCAACGAACCCGTTAGCGAACCGTACCACACGCCGATGCTACCCCCGCGAAGCACCGACGCCGACGGGTGGCAGACCGTCGGGGTAGACCTGTTTTTCCACGCGCTCACCCCGCCAACCGACCTGCCCGAACGCATCGGCGCAGCGCGCCTGCAGGCAATATCGAACCGCGGCGTCGCGTTGGAGCCAACGCAAGTCGGCGACCGCTACCTGCTCAACTGGTTCCGCGCGCGCTACCTCTCTGAGACGCCGCTGAGCGAAGCGGAAGTCGGCGCGGTTTTAGAGACGCTCGCCCCGCGCCTACACTGGACGACCCTCCAGCGACTCTACCGCACGCGCGACGGGGTGAACCTGTTCAGCCCGATTCAGCAGGAGGAGTAAGCGAAACGCCCCGCCGCTTTGTCGGCGGGGCGCGGTCTTTCGCAGCGTCGCTCAGAACGAGAAATTCAAAACATCACTTCTTTGCGCGTCGGCGTAGCAGCAGTCCTGTCAGTCCAGCGCTCAGCGCGAGCACGCTCGCAGGCTCAGGCACCCAGTCCTGCTCCACCAGCAGCAGTGATGCGGTGTCGAGTCCAGGCACTGCAGCGCCGTCCACATGCACGATGAAGGTCTCGATGACCTGCACATTCGAGGACGGCGCAGCGAGCGGCACAAAGGCGCTGATGCCGACATTGCCGTTGTTACCGCCGGGGTAGCTCGCCCCACTGAACACGCCGCTGCCGTTGTACAGCACTTGGCTGGTGTTCAGGTCCACCACCTTCTTCGACCAAATGATTTGCCCCAGCCCGAAGACATATCCTTGCACAACGAAGTTGAAGCCAGTCAGTGGCGCCTTCGTGCTGGTGATGGTGTACGCAGCGGTGTAGGTGCCGCCTGTGAAAAGTGTGCCGTCACCCACGAGAATCGGGTTCGGGCTGCCCAGCGCCGTCAGGAAGTTCACCTGTGGCAGGGTGTTGACGAACACAGTTGCTGGCGCGTTGAACGGTCCGAATGTGTTGATGATGAACGGCACATTCGTCTGCACTGTAGGTACGCTTGGACCAAACAGTGTGCCTTTACTGGTCGAGACGCTGACCGTCCAGCCACTGGCGAACGCTACAGAGACCGCTGCTACGGACAGCGCGATACCGAAAAGTTTAAGCCCTTTCATCCTGTTGTACCTCCGGGTAAGATTAGATGCCGCGTGTGCCTGCCATGCCATGACAGGCATCGGTTGCTTCGACATCCATACTTAAAGACTCAAAATTCCCCGCAAAGCGGACAGGTATTGAAGCAATTTCTGCGATTTTCGGGGCAAATTGTCCGATTGTTGCGGGTGCGGGCGTGGTGTATAATTGTGTTGCCCGCGCCCCCGTAGCTCAATGGACAGAGCAGCGGCCTTCTAAGCCGTTGGTTGTGGGTTCGAGTCCCGCCGGGGGCGCCAGTCGTGTAACACACCTCCACCTGCCACTACCGATTGCGCTTTTGTGCGATTCCAGCCGTGAGGAGAGGGCGTGGAGACCAGCGGCCTCGCGGACTTGCCTGTTTATACAACTGGCATCCACACGCGCATCGGGCACGGGCGGCGGTGATCCCACGCATAGTACGGAATTGCGCGGAAGGGCATCAGGGCGCGCTCGCGCAGCGGGCGATACAGCGCGCTGCCCCACACCTCGTCGCTGTCCAACACCTCCGCTGTGCCCTCCAGCGCGACGATACCGCCTAGCAGCTCGGGTTCCCACACGCTGTGAATGGGATGGTCGCGCCGAATCGCCATGCGCTCCAGCGGGGCGGGCTGGTCGCACTCTTCCAGGCAGTAGACGATGGGTCCGCGCTGCAGGGCGACCTGCCAGCGGTCGGCTGCCACGCGCGGGTGCGCCTCCATCAGCACAGGCGTCATCGGCAGGCGCAGCTCCAGCACATCGTCGGGCGTCCAGTCGCGCTCAACGACGGCGTAGCCGTGCTCGCGCTGTAGGGGGAGGGAGGTGCCGCCTATGCGCAGTTCGGGCGCGTCGCACCACGCGGGAAGGCGTAGCATCAGGCGCAGGCGTCGCGGCGCGCCCTCCACGAGGCGGATGGTCGCCGTCTCCTGCCACGGGTAGCCTGTGCGCATCTCCAGCGTCAGCGGCGCGCCGCCCAGCGTCGTGCGCACACGGCTGCCGATATACAGGTTCACATACAGCGCGTCGTCGCCCTGCGCGTAGATATAGTCGCCCAGCGCGGCAATCAGCCGCGCGATGTTCGGCGGGCAACAGGCGCAGCCGTACCATGCCTTGCGGTGGTGCGTCCCGTCGCTCTCCAGCGGGTTCACATAGAAAAAGCGTTTGCCGTCCAGCGACACGCCTGCCAGCGCGCCGTTATACAGCGCACGCTCCAGCGCGTCGTAAAACCGCGCCTCGCCCAGCAGCAGCCCCAGCCGATGCGCCCAAAAAATCAGCGCAATCGACGCGCAGGTCTCCTGATACGCCGTGCGGTTGGGCAGCTCGTAGTCAGCCGTGAAGCCCTCGTGCTTCGGCTCGTTGCCGATGCCGCCCGTGATGTAGACGCGCCGCTGGGTCATGTTGTCCCACACGCGCAGTAGCATCTGCAGGAGCCGCTCGCGCAGGGCGGGGTCGTCGGTCTCGGCGGCGAGGTCGGTCGCGCCCGCGAACAGATACGCCGCACGCACCGCGTGCCCCACAATCTCCCGATGTTCCAGCAACGGCAGGTTGTCCTGCCAAATCGAGCCGTCGTACTCCTCCAGCGGAATGTTATGCTCCTGCGCGAAGAGCTTTTTGCCGCGGCTGAGCAGGAAAAACTCGGCGAGTCGCTTGTAGCGCGTCTCGCCCGTCGCGCGGTACAGCCGAAACAGCGCGAGTTCGATTTCGGGATGCCCGCAGTAGCCCAGTCGCTTGCATAGCGCGTCGCCAAAGACCGAGTCGATGTGGTCGGCGAAGCGTCGCGCGACGGTTAGCAACCGCTCGCTGCCTGTGGCGTGGTAGTGGGCGACTGCCGCCTCGATGAGATGCCCCGCGCAGTAGAGTTCGTGCCAGTCGCGCAGGTTGCTCCAGCGTTTGTCGGGGGCGACCACTTGGAAGTAGCTGTTGAGGTAGCCGTCGGGCTGCTGCGCCCGCTCCAGAACGCCAATCACCTCGTCCACAGTGGCGCGGATGGGGTCGTCGGGGTGCTGCTGCAGCACATATGCCGCTGCCTCCAACGCCTTGTAGAGGTCAGAGTCCATGTAGACGGGTCCCTGATAGCCCTCGCGTTTGCCGTCGGCGGCGAGGCGCAGGTTCGGGATGTTGCCTGCGCGTTCCAGCTCGGCGAACAGGTGGGGCAGTGTCGCCGTGCGGTTGGTCTGCTGGCGCGGCGTCCAGAAGGCGTCGTCAATCGCCACTTGCGCGAACGAGATTGGGCGTAGCCGTTTCATCGCCCATAGGATACCCCTTAGCGCAGCACGGTACGCACGGTTCCGACCGCCAGCGTGCTGCTTGGCAGCGACGCTGCACAGGCGCAAATCCGCCCACAAACCAGCAGGAATCCCCTACCCGCCTGTTGTATTTATGCGCAGGTGAGTGTTATGACGCGCAGCGACTGGTCTACAGCAGACGAGTTGGGGTGGCGCACGGCTGCACTGCGGTGGTTCCTTGCTCGTGGGGTCGAGGCGAACTTGGCAGAAGACCTGACCCAAGAGGCGCTTCTGCGGCTACTGCGAGGTCAGCAGCGGGGGCAGCCCCTCACACGCGCCTATCTGCACCGCGTCTGTCAAAGCGTGCTGTATGACCATCTGCGCCAGTGTGCCCGCGAGCCAAGCTGCCAACCGCTGGACGCCTGCTGTCGCGTCGCCGTTGCAGAGGTGGGCTTTCAGCAGGCAGAGGATCGGGTATGTCTGGAGCAGGCGTTGGGGCAGCTGCGCCCGTTGGAGCGGGCGATTGTAGAGATGCACCACTTGGAGGAGCAGACCTTTGAAACGATTGCTGCCACACTCGGTATTCCTGTGGAACGCGCCAAGAAGATAAGCCAGCGCGCCATCAAAAAGATGCAACAGTGGGCGAGAAGCAGCGGGGGGGGGGGGGATGATTTACCTAACCACTTGTCCCTAACCCAGAGTGCGGAGCGTTTTATGTTATGGAGGTCTTTAGATGGCGAGTGGACAATCCGTAGAGCGTTCCCATCGTCAGCCGTTTTGGAAACGGCGCGTTGCACCTTTTCTGCTGATTGTCATAGGGGCAGTGTGGTTCGCCGTGCAAGCATCAGGCGTGTCCATATCTGGGAAGAGGCTGCTGCTGATAGGAGCGTCTGTGGATTTGGGCAAAGTCAAGCGGAATCAGGTAATCTCTCGTCGCGTGTGGGTGTTCAACCCATCGCTGAAGGCTGTGGCGATAGAGGCGACGCCATCGTGCGGTTGCACGGTTGCAGAGCTTCCCTATCGGGAGATACCGCCTTTGAACGGTTTTCCTGTGGATGTGCAGGTCAGCACTTGGGGACTGCCGTCGGGGTATCGAGAAAGTGTGGTAGGTTTGACTGTTTCATCTGATGGCGTCAGTTGGCAGGAGGAGGTAATCATTCGCATGGAAGTGGTGGATTGATGTCCCCACTGCAACAGCGAAAGCGTCTAACGAATCGGAGGTCGATGAACGATGAGGCGTCTGTTGATGAGAGGCAAGAGCTTCCTCATGTCTGTGCTTGTGCTGGTAGTATGTGTGGCTACCCTGAATGCAACCTGCTTCAGGGTTTGCGTAGATGACCCGGTGCTGATTGGTTTCGAGAAATGTCTACTAGTCGTAGCGGAGATGCAAAGGAGACCTGCCCTGTGGTGCCCGGGGCTAGGATGGAACACTGGGGGCTACCAGACCCTGCCAAGCATGAGGGGTCTGAGGAAGAAAAGCTGGAATTTTTTTAGAAAGATAAGAGACGAAATCAAAAGGAGGGTGGAGGAGCTTATAAAGGGAGTCTGAGAAATGGAAAAGCTTTTAGCCGTCGGGATCTTCCTCTTAACCCTGTTTTTGGTTATTGCCAAGCCCAAAAATCTTGGCATAGGTTGGTCTGCGTGGCTGGGAGCCATAACTTGCCTAGCCTTGAGCTTGGTGTCTTTTTCTGATGTGGTCTACATTACCCTTTTGGTTTGGGATGCCACCCTTGCCTTTGTTTTTTTGATCTTTATCTCCATCATCTTAGACAAGGCGGGCTTTTTTGAGTGGATGGCCCTAAAGTCCATAGGCTATGCTAAGGGCAACGGAATTTTGCTCTTTGTTTCTCTTATGCTTTTGGGGGCGTTTATCTCTGCCATCTTTGCCAACGATGGTGCGTCCTTGATGCTAACGCCCATAATCTACTCAAAGATCAGACGCCTTAACCTACCCAGTGCCACGATCATGCCCTACATAATGGGCAGTGGCTTTATTGCGGACACCGCAAGCCTTCCCTTGGTAATCTCCAACCTTACCAACATCATCACCGCCCACATCTTTGGCATAGACTTTTGGAAGTTCGCCCTTTTGATGTTTTTGCCCAACCTTGTTTCCATAATCTCAAGCATCCTTGTTTTGTATATTTTTTACAAAAAGAGCTTGATAAAGCGATATGATTCGGAGGTGCTTGAAACCTACCCTCCCAAGTATGCCATAAGGGACCCTATTGTTTTCGTGATGGGCTGGTTGGTAATACTTTTTATTGGTGTTAGCTTTTTGGTTTTGGAGCTGTTAAAGGTTCAAGTGCCCATCTCCGCGGTGCTTGGCTTTTGTGCCCTTTTGCTCACCCTTGCCACACTGAAAAATAGGGTTGTGTCAGTTAAAGAAATAGCCCTTCTAACTCCGTGGCAGATTGTGTTTTTCTCCATTGGTATGTATGTGGTGGTTTATAGCCTAAAGAAGGTGGGGCTCACCGATAGCTTGGTGTATGCCATAAGATGGCTCTTTGAAGCTGGAGAACCCTTTACCATCGTGGGAACGGGACTGCTCTCCGCCCTTCTTTCTGCAACCATGAACAACCTTCCCACGGTGATGGTTGTCAATCTGTCGGTAAAAGACGCCCAGCTACCCGATAGCATCACACAATTTTTAGCCTTGGCGAACTTGGTGGGAACAAACATAGGATCAAAGCTAACTCCCATAGGCTCTTTGGCTACACTTCTCTGGCTCCACATTTTGGAATACAAGGGGGTGCGCGTATCTTGGGGGTATTACATGAAGGTGGGCTTTGTGCTGACGATCCCTGTTTTACTGGCGGTGCTTTTTAGTTTGGTTTTTGTGTATTGGCTCGGTCCAAACCCATAAGTTTTTTTACTTCCAAGAGCATTTCTTTTTTAGAATGTCCTTTTTTCAGACCGTGTTGTAGGGCGATCTGCATAAGTTTTCTGGGCTCTTTCTTTTCCTTCAAAAGCCCAAGGCTGTACCCGTACCTGTTCCTGTTGTGCCTGTGCGCGTTGGTATCGGTGACCCTGTGGTAGTTTCTTGTATAGGTGATTGCTCGATTCGGCTTCGATCTGCTCTTGATTTTGTTGGCTGGAATACTGGTACATGCAGCTGGATACTTACCGTATCGCTGGGGACTAAGCTACACTTTTGCGGGATATTCTCGTCCACACGGGTTATTGATGTCTCCATTAGAAGCGGGTATAGTTGCTTTGATTACATGGGCTTGGGGGATGTTTTGGATGGCACAACCCGATACACGCCGCTGGGTAGGTACACTCCTCGTCGGCTTGAGTTCTGCTGCGGTTTATCTGACGCTATCGCGCAGTGCATGGCTAGGCTTGGGAGCTGCAGTGGGGGTAGGAATTCTTTTTGCATTACATCGCCGATTGCTCTGGTTACCGCTGGGGGTGACGGTAGGAGTATTTGTCTTATGCTCGCTTGCACTTCCGGTAGGTTGGTCTCGGAGCGTTTATGCGGCTCAGGGGGACCCCTCAGTTGCTTCGCGATTGACCGCTTGGCGAAAAGTGCCGACGACACTTGCGCAGTACCCGTTTGGTGTATCCGACGAGGCGCAATCGGTCGCCATAAAGCGTCAAGAAGTAGCCCAACCATGTTCGCACTTAACTTTTACATCGAGATTGGATTGGCATATGGCGTTTTGCCCTTTTTGCTTACAGGAATATTGTTTTTCCTGCTCCTCCTACGAGCGTGGCAGCTTGGCTCGAGCAACCTGCCAGAGTTCGCGTGGGGCTTAGGAACAATTTCCACAGTTGTTGCTCTATTTTTCACTTACCCTTCGGTGCTCGTGTCCATTCCGCTGGGTGGTCTCTGGGGCATGGTAAGCGCGATGGAGGTGAAGCCTGATGCAACAACGCGCGTTCACACTGATTGAACTGCTGGTGGTCATCGCAATCCTTGCGATTGTTGCCGCGCTGCTGTTCCCTGTGTTCAGCAACGCGCGCGAATCGGCGCGCAAAACACGCTGCCTGTCCAACCTGCGCCAAATCGCACTCGCGCTCCAGCTCTACTTGAGCGACTACAACGACACCTTCCCGATGAACCGCTTCCCCGACGCGCAACGCCCGCTCAGCAGCGAGTGGGGCGCACTGCAAGGCAGCAGCTACAACTGGAAACGCGCCGTGCTGCCCTACCTCAAAAGCACTCAAGTGTGGGAGTGCCCTTCCAACGCCTACCTCTGGAGCGCGGACTTTCTGGAGAACTTCGGGGGCGAGGGCGGCGACGAGAGCAACTGGGCGTGGACGCTCAAGCTGCCCATCTCGTATGCCTACAACGGCTCGTTTTTCCACGAAGGTATTCCCATCCGCGTGCTGGGTGAGCGGTATCAGCGGGCGCGCTACCTGGCAGAAATCCCCGAACCGAGTTGGCTGATTCTGCTGACCGAGACGCGCGTGAACTATCCCGACTTGGGAGGCTGGACGCTAACGCAGGAGTTGACGCTGCGTTCGGGGGTGGTGTCGGGCAAGGGGCTGTTGCAGAGCCATCGTGGGGGCGTGAACTGGGTCTTTTGCGACGGTTCAGCGAAGTGGCTGAAGGTGGCGGCGACCTGCGTGCCTCGTCAGCGGTGGACGCCCTATGAGCGCGACCAGCCGCTGTACGATGAGCGCGCCCGCAATCTGGTAGAGGAGTATCGCTGAGCGGCGGTCTGTAAAATGCCCTGCTCAGCGCAGCACAGTGCGTATGGTTCCGACCGCCAGCGTGCTGCCGTCGCGTAGGGACAGGGCGCGGATGGTCGCCACATCGTGCGCGGGCGGGCGCACGCGCGGCACGGACACGGCAATCTCCACCACCGCCGAACGCGGCATCACTTTTGCCGTTCCTGCAGGGCTTGGTAGACGCTGGCGAGGGTGTTTTCCAGCTCCTTCTGGGCGATGGTGAGGGTCAGGTCGGCGCGGGTGCGCTCCAGCACGGCGCGCAGCGCGTCGCAGGTGCGTCGTAAGCCGCTCGTGACCGCGTCGGGGTAATCGAAGGTCACCAGCTCGTCGTAAATCTCGTCCATCATGCCCAGCAGCGTTTCGGCATGCGCGAGTTCGCCTGCGCGCAGCAGGTCCAGCACATAGCGTCGGCACTCGGAGGCGGCTTCGGCGACGCCGTTGAGGTACGCGCCGACATCGACGCCCAGCTCGTCGGGTTCGGGCAGCGCGTCGCCCAGCACGATGGCATATAGCGCCTCGCCCTCCACGAGTTCCTTCTCGGCGTCCTGCAGGAAGCCCGCGTAGTAGATTTGGGGGAACGGGCGCAGTTGTTCGCGGGCGTGGCTGATCTCGCGGTATGCCTGCGTCAGCAGGTCGCGGCAGGCGTCGAACTCGTGGCGGTGCAGGCTGCGGATGGCGCGGGCACACAGCTGGGTCGCTTTACGGCAGGCTTGGAGTCCCTGCTCACGCGCTTGGTGGCGCGATTCCACCTGTTGGCGGAGCTGCTCGGCGATCTCGCTCCAGTGGTTCATAACGGGATTATACCCTGCAACATGATTAGGGGCGCGGGTGAACGATTGCAGCAGTCGTCCCCACAAGCGGCGTGTGTAGGGGCAGACCGCAGTGTCTGCCCCGCTCTCTCATAAGTCAGGGGTGTTAGTAGCCGCCTGCTTTGCGCTCTTCGGCGGCGGCGCCTGGCGTGTCGGGCGCCGCGGGTTGCCCCATCGGATTGGTGGTCGGGGGCGCCGCTGCCTCGCCCTCACCGCCGCCTTGGTTGCCACACGCGCTCAGGTTCAGCGCCAGTGTCAGCAGCGTCAGGCTCATCAGGATCCAGCGTTTCATCGGTCGCTCCTTTACGGCCAGTTCTGGTTGTCGGGCAGGTTCAGGCGGGCAATCGGCGGCGAGATGGCGAAGCGTCCCTGCGGCGAGTAGAACCACTCGTAGCGCACCCACTTCGCGTGCCCGTCGCCGAAGATGGCGTTCGTGCCGCCGCTGTGCCGCTCGGAGATCATCAGGAACACCTCGTTCCAGTTCGTGCTGCCCGGCTCGATGTACGGGTACAGGTCGAACGGCAGGGTGGAAGTGCCGAACACATCGCGCAGACGCTGGGGCACGCCCTCGCTTTGGGAGCGCGACTCCGTGACGAGAATCACATCGGCGGTCGTTTCCCAGCCTGCCTCGTTGTGTTCCAGTCCACTGTAGGTCGTGCGGTTGTAGCCGTAGTTGGCGATGAACTCCTCGTTTTTCGCGTAGTGCCCGTAGATACGCGGGGCGACTTTGGAGCAGCCGCGCGCGGTGATGGTCGCGGGCGCGTTCGTCGGGAAGGTACCCACCAGCAGGGAGCCAGGCGCGTCGTCGTTCGCACGGCAGCCGTCGGCGGCGGTATACTCCACCAAGCGCGGCTTCGGCGCGGACGACTGCGGGCACACGAAGATGTCCCAGTTCTTAATGTAGGGGTAGAGCGGGATGTGCCACTCCCACCACATATACACATGGTGTTCGTCGAAGTCTTGGGCATACATGCGCATCGATGTACCGAGTTGACGCATGTTGGACAAGCACGAGGTCTGACGCGCTTTGGCGCGCGCCTGAGCAAACACGGGGAACAGCACTGCCGCCAGAATCGCGATAATCGCGATGACCACAAGCAACTCGATAAGCGTAAACCCTCGTTTGTGCATGGTCGCCTCCGCCCTACAGTATGAATTTTCGAAAGTTAAGGTTGCGTTAATTTCGCCCAGAAACGCCACCAATTGCGATGTAAATTGGCGAATACGCCTACAATTGGTATAATCCTCGTGATGGCGCAGCAAAGTGAGCGTCTTTCGGAGCGACTGGCGCGCGCGTCGAGCGTGGAGGAGCAGGTACAAGTGCTCCTTGGCTGGCTGGATGAGCATCCCGACCAGAAGGTGCTGTTCCGCCTAATGTTTTTGTACGGGCGCGTCCACAATTGGGGCACGGTGCTGTATTTGAACTATCCGCGCGTGGCGGACTACCTGCTGGAGTTGTGCGCGGAGGCGATACGGCTGCGTGGGGTGTGCAACCTTGTGCTGTCGGGGGGCAGCACGCCGCTAACGCTGTACCGCATCTTGGCAGGGCGTTGCATCCGCCCGACAGTGAACTGGCACAAGGTGCATCTGTTCTGGGGTGACGAGCGGTATGTGCCGCACGACGACCCGCGCAGCAACTTCGGGCAGGCATACACGGTGTGGCTACGCGACGCGCCCATCCCGCGCGAGAATATCCACCCGATGCCGACCCACTACGCCGACCCCGACGACGCCGCGCGCGCCTACGAAGCGACCCTGCGTGCGCACTTCGGCGATGCGAAACCGTACCCCGCGTTCGACTTGGCGCTGCTGGGGCTGGGCGACGACGGGCACATCGCCTCGCTGTTTCCAGGCGACCCCGCGCTGGAGGTGACCGATCGCTGGGTTGCGCCCAGCCGTGCGCCCGCCGAACCGCGCCAACGACTGACCCTCACTCTGCCCGTGCTGCAGGCGAACCGCCTCTGGTTCCTCGTGGCGGGCGCGTCCAAGGCGCCGATCATCGAACAAATATTCGCAGGGACGCCCGACCCGACGCTGCCGATCGCTATGCTAGGCGAGAACCGCATGCACTTCTGGTGGCTCAGCGACGAACTCTACGCGCGCGCCGCGCCCCACGCCAAACCATGGCGGGTGTAGGAACATGGTAAAATCTTCAGGCGTCTAACACAACAAGGAGGGACGGGATACCGTGGGGGAACTTTCTCCGTCGCTGCTGCGTAAACTCCAGTAATGGAGACGGCGATGACCCACACGGCAGTCGCACAGAGTATGGACGATCGCTTACAGCGCGAGTTTGACGAGCTGGTGTATCGCCACTACCAGCAGGCATACAATTTGGCGTACCGCCTGACGGGCAACGCCGCCGACGCGGAAGACCTGGTGCAGGAGGCGTTCCTGCGCGCCTACCGCTTCTTCGACCGCTACGATCGCAGCATGCCGTTTATGAACTGGTTCAGCCGCATCCTGACGAACCTGTATATCGACGAGTACCGTCGGCGCGGGCGGCTGCGCACCGTCTCCATCGACGAGGTCTACAACGGCGAGGACGGCGAGGAGGGCACGACGATGGATCTGCCCGACACCGCGCCCAACCCGCTGGAGCTCGCCCTCAGCAACGAATACATCCACGCCATCCACGAGGGGCTCCAGTACCTCTCGCCAGAGTTCCGCATCCCCGTGATCTTAGCCGACCTGGAGGGCTACTCTTACGAGGAAATCGCCGAAATCACCAAGACCTCCATTGGCACGGTGCGCTCGCGCATCCATCGCGGGCGCAAACAGCTACGCGACCACATCAGAAAACGCCATCCTAACCTTTTCGAGCGAGGTGATCTGAAATGAATTGCCGCTATGTGCAGTCTCGCCTTTCGGCGTACCTGGATTTTGAACTGTCAGGTGACGAGCAACAGTTGATTAGGAGCCACTTGGAGGAGTGTATTGAGTGTTCATGCGAGTTTGAAAGTCTACGCAGAACCAAACAATTACTAAGGCAAATGCCCATCGTCAAGCCCCGCACAGGTCCCGAGCAGGTATTGTTGCGCGTGCGTCAGGTGCAGCCTGCTACGCCGCGTCCTGCGTGGGGCATTCGGTGGCATCCGCCGCGCGCGTGGCAGTACGCAGGCGGATTCGCGCTGGCGGCGGCAATCCTCTTTTGGGGACGCTCCGCAGACACCGAGACATCGCCGATGACCACCGCCAGTCCCACAACAAGTTATTTCACCCCTGCCTCCAACTCGCTCCTTCCCACTGTTGCTCCCGAACTCTCCGCTGTGTACCGACCCTACACTCCCAACCTGTTTAGACGCACCGCTTACCCGATGACCGAACCTTCCCTTTTGCCCAGCGTCTCGTATCCGATGGATCCCATGCTGGGCTACCAGCCCGTAAGCGAGTGGAACAGCATCCCCTCGCAGCCGAAATTCATCGAGATACAGCGATAGGAGGTTGAGAGAATGATGAAGCGCTGGCAGCTGATTCTGGGGTTGGGTGTGCTGATTGGCGCAGCGATTACCTATATCGCGCTGCATGGGGGCGCAATCGCGCAAGAGCGCGCGGTGGTCGCCTTCACCCCGCAAGAGCGCGCAACGCTGACCAGTCTGGAGTCCGCGCTCACGCGCATCGCCGAGACCGTGCAGCCGACCGTCGTGCATATCCGTGCTGTGCGCCGATTCACGACACGCCCGCGCGACGAAAACGACCCGATGCAGGAGTTCCTGTTCGAGTTCGGGCGTGGGCGTATTCAAATACCCCCGCCGGAAGGGCAAGGCTCTGGGGTCATCATCCGCAGTGACGGCTACATCGTCACCAACGACCATGTGGTCAGCGGCGCGACTGATGTGGAGGTGACCTTCTACGACGGCACGAAAGCGAAGGGCGAGGTACTGCGTGCGCCCAGTGCGGACATCGCTGTCATCAAGGTAGACCGCAAGAACCTGCCCGCCGCCGTGTTGGGCGACTCCTCAACGGTCAAGCCAGGGCAACTCGTCTTTGCGATTGGCAGTCCGTTCGGACTGGAGAACACACTCACGATGGGGATCGTCAGCGCAGTGGGCAGACGCGAGACCATCCCAGGCAGGGGGCGAATTCGCTTCTATCCTGACCTGATTCAGACCGACGCCGCCATCAACTCAGGCAACTCTGGCGGACCGTTGGTCAACACGCGCGGTGAGGTCATCGGCATCAACACCGCCATCGTCGCGAACGGGTTCACAGGCGGCAATGTCGGCATCGGCTTCGCCATTCCCATCAACCGCGTGAAGACCGTCGTGAAGCAACTCATCGAAAAGGGCACCTACCGACGCGGCTACCTGGGCGTTGCGCTTTCCGACATCCCCGCCGACATGAAAGACGAACTTAAGGCGACGCAGGGCATCCTAATCCGCTCCGTCGAGCGGGGCACGCCCGCCGAGAAAGCGGGCATCGAAGCGGGCGATGTGGTCGTTGAAGTGGACGGCACACCCGTGCGCAACGAGAGTCACTTCCGCGAGATGATTGCTGACAAGGGACCTGGCGCCACCGTCACCCTCAAGATTCTGCGTGACGGCAAGCCGATGACTGTCAGGGCGACGCTGGGCGTTCACCCCGAAGATGTTGAGGAGCAACGCGAGGTGCACGCCGAGTCGTCCCGCGAGCAGAGCATCTTGGAGCGGTTGGGTATCACCGCGGGCGAAATCCCCACCGCGCTACAGCGCGAACTGGGCAGCGTGCAGGGCGTCTATGTGCAGCGCGTTGCCTCCGACAGCCCCGCCGCCGACGAACTGCAAGCGGGCGATGTGATCCTTGCGGTGAACCGCACGCCCGTCAAAACCGTTGCCGAACTGGAGCGCGCGCTGCAGGCAGTGCCGTCAGGACGCTTCGTGCGCATGCGCGTGCTGCGCAAGGTAGACGACCGCACGATGGAAGTTCTGGTGATGTTTCGGATGCCCTGACGGGCGCAGGGGTTGACATCCGCGCCCGCCATAGGGTATAGTTAAGATGTCGTCAGGAGGACGACCTTTGTGGAGGGTACCGTAGGCCACCTCTACGAAGCATCCGGGACACGGAGGTCCCACCGCGATTTCGGGGCGAGCGGAAACGCTTGCCCCGATTTTGTTTACCGCGCCCCGGTGCCGTAGAGCCGATCCCCGAAGTCGCCTAAGCCTGGCACGATGAATTTTCGGTCATTCAGCCCGCGATCTATAGAGGCGGCGACGATACGCACCTGCGGGAACCGCTCGTTGAGCAGGCGGACGCCCTCAGGCGCGGCGACCACGCAGATATGCACGATGTCCTGCGCGCCCGCTTTGAGCAGCACTTCAATCGCCTGCGCCGCCGAGCCGCCCGTCGCCAGCATCGGATCCAGCAGAAGCACGCGGCTCGTGCCAATCGGGGGCAGTTTGCAGTAATACGCGCGGGCGACAGCGGTTGTTTCGTCGCGCTCCAGCCCGATGTAGCCAACGCGCACATCGGTGAACAACTCCGTGATGGCTTCTAACATGCCCAACCCTGCTCGCAGAATCGGCACGGCGACAATCGGCTGCGCCAGCGAGTGCCCTTGGGTCGTCTCCAGCGGCGTCTGCACCGTGTGCTCACGCACGGGCAAATCGCGCGTGGCTTCCACCGCCAGCAACAGGGTCAACTGTCGCGCCAGCGCACGGAACTGGGCAGGCTCCGTCGAAGCATCACGCAGGCGCGTGAGAATGTGCTTCACCAACGGGTGCTGTACGACCTCGATCTGCATCCCTGCTCACCGCCTCGATTGTACCCCCTACGGCGTCTCGGCATGCTGGAGAATGATGGCAAGCGCGGCGTAGTCGTCGTAGGGTTCGGGGGGGATGCGCATGCCTTTGGGCAGCAGGCGTCGCCAGCCGCGTGGGGGGTGGTACTGAAAGTAGAGTTCGCGGGCGCGCAGGGTGGTGTTATGCTCGGCGACCAGTTCCCACACGGCGTTCGGGAACCACTCGCGCAACTGCGTCTGCAGCCGTTTCGCGCCTGTGCCCGCACCGATGAGCAGACGGTCGGGCGCATAGTCGGCAAGCAGGCGTTGCAGCGTCTCCTGCAACTGCTCCAGCGCAACCACCGCGCGATACAATACGCGCCACTCGCCATCTGCCCGCTCGGCGAGGGCAATCCCTACCTTGTGGCTGCCGGGGTCAATCGCTAAGTATCGGATTTGGTTGTCTCACCTCGCAGCGTGCTGAAGGTCGCAGGGTCTAAAAAGGCGTCCACAATCATCGGGTCAAACTGCTTTTCGCGTTCGGCGCGGAGCGTCTCGATAGCTTGCTCGTGCGACAGGGCAGGTCGGTAGGGGCGGTCGTTGGTCATGGCGTCGTAGGCGTCCACGACGGCGACGATGCGTCCCCACAGCGGGATCTCCTCGCCCCGCAAGCCCTGCGGGTAGCCCTTCCCGTCCCACCGCTCATGGTGTGTGAGGGCGATGGTGCGCGCCATCTGAATCACAGGGTAGGTGCAGCCCTCCAGAATGCGCGCGCCGATTTCTGTATGCTGCTGCATCACTGCCCACTCCTCGTGGGTGAGTGGCGCGGGCTTGCGCAAAATCGCGTCAGGCACACCGATTTTACCGACATCGTGCAGCGGGGCGGCATGGCGCAACTCAAACAGCCGCTCCTCGTCCAGCCCCAGCACGCGCCCAATCTGCTCGCTGAGCCGCCCGACACGGATGATGTGCTGTCCTGTCGTATCATCGCGATACTCGGCGGCGCGCGCCAGTCGCTCCAGCGTCTCCAACCGCGCCAGCTCCAACTCGCGCTCGCGTGTTTGGTACAAGCGACGCATCTCCAAGTAGTTCCGAATGCGCAGCAGTGCCTCGGTGATATCGAACGGCTTGTTCAGAAAGTCCGACGCGCCTGCCGCCAGCGCATTATGCCGCGTGGCAGGCGACATGTCCGCTGTCAACACAATCACAGGGATAATCTCGTCCGCATGGGCAATCCGCAGGTGACGAATGACATTCGCGCTATCATCAGCCCCCAAATGCCAGTCCAACAGCACCAAATCAGGACGCGCCGAATCCAGACGCCGAGTCGCCTCCGCGACGCTGCACGCCGTTAGCACCTGCTCGAATCCCGCCTCGCGCAACAGAACCGATAGAAACTCCAGAGCACTCGGCTCATCGTCTACAACCAAAATAGTCGCATCATGAAAGCGTTGACTCTTGAGCATACGCCCACCACCAATCACTGAGCAAGCACGCTTCCTGCGCCCGATTGCTCCCTGCGCTCAGTGCCTGATAATTATGCCGACCAAATGCCAATTCCTGCTACTCTTTCGGAGAATTAGAGGCAAAAAAGTAGGTGAGGGTCGTTGAGGCAGGAGGGCGTCGAGCCAGAGTAGGTATCCTATACCGCGATGCAGAAGGGTCTTTCACAGCGGGCGTTGTCGGCGCAGCCGTCGCCGACCTTAGCGTTGACCGCGCGCGCCCAAGAACTGCGACAGCAAGGCGTCGATGTGCTGAGTTTCACGGCAGGCGAACCCGATTTCGACACGCCCGACTTTGCCAAAACAGGCGCTTTGGAAGCCATCCACGCAGGCTACACCAGATACACCCCCACCCCTGGCATCCTGCCCCTGCGCGAAGCCATCGCCGAGAAGTTCGAACGCGAGAACAACCTACGCTACGCGCCCGACCAGATTGTGGTCTCCTGCGGCGCGAAGCACTCGCTGTTCGGCGCGTTCATGGCGCTGTTAGACCCCGGCGACGAGGTGATTATCCCCACGCCGTGCTGGGTGTCGTACCCAGAGCAGGTGCGCTTGATGGGCGCGACGCCTGTGTTCGTGCCTGCCGACGAGACGACCGACTTCCTGCCCGATTATGACGCGCTGCGCCGCGCGATTACCCCGCGCACGAAAGCCATCGTGCTGAACACCCCGTGCAACCCGACAGGCGCAGTCTACGGGCGCAAGCAGCTCGAGGAAATCGCCTCCCTCGCACTGACACACGACCTGTGGATTGTCGCCGACGAGATTTACGAGCACCTGGTGTACGACGGGCACACGCACGAGAGCATCGGCGCGCTGGGCAAGGAGGTGTTCCAGCGCACGATTACCGTCAACGGCGTCTCCAAGAGCTTTGCGATGACGGGCTGGCGGATTGGGTATCTGGGCGCGCCGACGGAGGTCGCCCGCGCCGTGAGCCGTCTGCAAGACCAGATGACCTCCAACGCCTGCACGATTGCGCAGTACGCCGCGCTGGCTGCCCTGCGCGATGCCACACCCGACTGGCGCACGCAGCTGCAGGCGACCTTTGACCGCCGTCGCCGCCTGATGGTGGACGGGCTGAACCGCATCGAGGGGATCCGCTGCTGGACGCCGCGCGGCGCGTTCTATGTGTACGCGAATGTGCAGGGGTTGATTGGGCGTACCTACGACGGGCGCACGCTCGGCAGCTCGGCGGATGTGGCGGAGTTCCTGCTGGCTACGGCACGCGTCGCCACTGTGCCTGGCGAAGGCTTCTGCGCGCCTGGCTATATCCGCCTCTCCTACGCCGTCTCCGAAGCCGTAATTGAAGCGGGGCTAGAGCGGATTGCGGCGGCAGTGCAAGGATAAACCGCAGGTAGTCATACCCGCCGTTGCGTTCTGGAAAGAGGATGTGGTGTCGCGCAAACTTCGCTCTGTCCCAAGTCCCGTCATCGTAGCGCTCGCGCAACTCCTTGAACGGCGTCGCAGAGACGAGGTAGGAGTCCAGCTCCACAGTCCAGCCATTGCTGGGGGGCGGAAGCTGCTGAGAGAGCGTGCGCAAATACTCGTGCAGGCGCGCCTTCTCATCGTGAATGTACGCCTTCGCGTACACCATTCCGTGCGGCTCGATGAAGACAATCCGCTGATGCTTTCGGTTCGGCTCAAGTATCCACAGGATAAAATCGGGATAAAAGCCGCGCCCCTCGAAAAAGCCAATGCCCTTGCCCCTGCTCAAATTCCGCAATAGGAACAATTCCTTCCCCGCTAACAAGCCACACTTTTCCTGCTCCCAGAAGGCGCGCAGGTCGCGCACAAATTGCTCTTCACTGGGGGCAAGTCCAGGCGGGCTTACCTGTAGCCCCTTCTGTTCCAAGAGCAACGGGATGTAGATGTGTCGGTCGAAGTAGATGCGGCTCAGCTCCCCTTCCTCCGTGCAGTAGAGCTTGTGTTCTTGTTCGAGAAGTTGCAGGATTTGCTTTATAAACGAGTCTTCCGTTTGCTTTTCAGACTCATCTTTTGACCGAGGTATCCGCACGAGATAAGTTGGGCGATTGGTTCCCGTCGGAGCTTCTCGCAGGTTGAAGCTCAGGTTGGGATCGCTCTCGTCCAAAGGATAGAGCTGCATCTGCTGCGCTTCCCACTGCTCGCGTCGGGTCTGGTAAAACTTGTCCATATAGCGGCAGAGCAAGCGCGTCACGATGTCCTGCAGGCGTTCTAAATCGTCAAGCGTGTTCGGTGTGAGGTTCACACCCGAATCGACCACCACATCGTGCTTGCCCTGCGCCACTATCGCGCGCAGCTTTTCAGGGCGAATCACCAGGTTCGTAAACCCTTTGCGCGTCTTGTACGCCAGCAGTTCAAGGTAGACTCGCTCCCAGTCCACAAGGTCGAGTATTTGCGCAGGAATCTGCTGCAGTTTTACGCTTTGAGCCTGCGCTTGAGCGCTACTCGCTGATGGGTTGCTTTGCAATACCTGCAATTTCGTAGAGAGGTCTAACCGTACAGAATTCGAATCGGCTTCCAGAAGGAGTGCTGTTTCTGTGATAAAGTCTTTGTCCTTCGGTGGGCGGGGGATGAGCAGGCCCTTCCGCAAATGCTCCTTTTGGATGGCGACGGGGATCGACAACTCCAGCGGCGGTTCCACCTCCACGCCCTCGCGTTCGAGATATTCGCGGAACAGCTGCATATAGTTGGCGCGCACAGCGAAGATGTTTAGCGTCTCCAAAAGGCGCAGATGCTTGGGGTGATTCCCTTCCAGCGCCGCGCTTCGCTTGAGGCTCATCCCCAGCCCCTTCAAGCGCACCCCGCGTCCAAAGAGCTGGATAATCTGCGAGCCTTCCTGCTTGCCGATGTTCAGCAGCCCCATAGACGACACGCGCCATGAGTTCCAGCCCTCGATAAACTTTTTCGCGCCGATGAGAATGTGCAGAGACGAGTCTGGGGCGTTAATCTGCTCAAAGAGTGAGGGGCTAATCGCGTCCTGTTCCCACTTAAGCTCTTGGGGCGTCTCAGCCTCAACGAGCTTCTTGAACTCTGAAACATCCCCGATGCTAATCACGCCGAAGTATTCACCCTGCAATCCCGCCTTCAACCCCAGCTCGCCTGCGCTACGAGACAGCTCGCATAGGTATAAGCCACTGCTTCCCTGAGCGTGGAAGACGCGCTTCAACAAATCGTTGTAGAGCTTGGCAGGGTTCGCCGCGTGTTCCTTCTGACGCAAGTAGACAAAACGCCCCCCGAAAGCATCCTGCCCGTTCGCCAGCGTCAAGCCGCTTTGCCCCGCGAGGAGATTACCGATGGTCTGCACAGCCCACTCAGGATCCGCCAGAACGCGATGCAAAAAGCGCGCCACAGTCAGCACATCGCTGCGAGGCTTTTTGCTCTCTTTGTACACCGCGTTCACCGTACTGCCGATAAAGACCAGCAGCGGTTTCTCTAAGTTGTAGGGGCGCAGCAGCGACTCTTGCTCCTCGTATAGGCGCAGCTGCTCATAGAAGGTCAAGAGGTTGCCCATCAGCAGCCGATAGGTAGTGTCCAGGTCGTCGTTGCTCTTGAGATTGAGAATGTAGAAGTCTTTGCCGAAGCCATCGTTGTAGAAGTAGCGGTAGGAATAGTTAAAGATTATCGCCTTGCTGTATTCCTGCGTAAGCGCGTCGTTGCCTGCGGCAGAGAGCGCCTGCCCGAAAGTTGCGCTGTATTCGAAGGTGAAGCCGTTCTCACCGAGCGCATCGCGGTACTTGCGCCATGCCTCGCCGCCCGCGCCCTTGTGCCCCTCATCCACGAAAATCAGATTGCGCCCCTCAAATGCCTCCACAGGCACGCTCACACCGCCGCCGCGCTTCTCCTCGACCAGCTTCGTAATCTCGATGACCTGCACAGTATTCGGGTCGCTCGCCCACAGCCCACCTGCCTTCAAGTCGAAACGCCGTGCGGGAATGCCCGACGCTTGTAGCTCCGCCAAGTGCTGCTCGCTCAACCCTTCGTTCGGCGTAATGAGCAAAATGTTGCTAAGAGGCTCCTTGTTGTAATGCAGAAACTGATAGTAGTTGAGATGCATCAGCAGCGTCTTGCCGCTGCCCGTCGCCATCCAGTAAGCCAACTTGTTCAGGTCGCTCTCTGTGAACCGTGGATATTCAACCTCGCCAGGACGGCGCGATAAATTCCGTTCGTCAACGAAACTGTTCAAATCACACAGCAGTCGTTGCCTATCTGTAAAGAGGCGGTCGAGGAAGATTTCGGTGTAGAGCGCGGCTAAGTGCTGAAAGTAGCGCAGGGTGATGGGCGTGGTGCGCCGACGGTTGAGGCGCGCCAGATGCATCCGAATGTTCTCGTCGTAGCGAGCAAGGTCCGTTGAGTCGATTTTTACCTTACTGCCCCGCGCCAGCAAGTGATGGTACAGGTAGCTGCGCCCGTCTGCCCCGAAGCCCTCCGCGATGCTTTTTGTGTCCGTTAGCGCTTCACGATTGTCTGCGTATCCCAGCTGATGGCACAACCACCGAAGCAGAACGAGTCGCCGCTCCAGTTGGGTGTAGTGCTCTTTTCCGTTCGTTGTTGCCTTCGCCATCTATGCCTCCACAGGAGCGAATAGCCGACGCTTGAAGATGTCGTCCAGCGACTGTGCGTTCGGGATGCTCGAATCGCCGTTCACATAAACCTCGTCCGCACCCTGCGTCCATTTTTGATCGGCGACGATCGTCGCCTCGTGCTGAAAGTCCTTGTCCGTCCAACCCTGAATGTCGCGCCAGATGACCACTGCTGTGCGCTCATCGGGGAGCGCGCCGCGATACACGAGATAGCGCCGCCCGTTCTCGTGGTGGACAAACCGTTTCTGCACCTCCAGCCCCAGCAGGTAGTTGAAGGTTTCGGGCAAGTCCACCGTGCGCTCTTGTGTCTCCCCATCGCGGTGAATCTTGAGTTTATAACAAAACGGCGCGGTGAGTTTCTCTACATTCAGCAGCGTTTCACTGCGCCGCGTCTCCCATACCAGCATGTAGCGCAGTAGGTACTCGTCGCCAAAGCGCTCCAGCATTGTTTGCCCGCTCGCCTCGTCGAAAGTCAGGTTATTGAGCGCGTCCTCGTAAGATTCGAGGCGAATGACCTTAAGGATGCGCGGACTGCGCTTCGCCTCTTCGTCGGTTGCCATCCGCTTCGGTTTGCCCTCTTTCCATTCGGGAGTGAAGATGACCTTCTTCAGGCGCGGCAGCAGCACCGTATCGAAGTATTCTGCCATCTCCACCAGAATAAACTTGCGCCTGCCGCCATCCTCACGGTTCAAGTTGATCACCGCATGCCCCGTCGTGCCAGAACCCGCGAAGAAGTCAAGACAGAGTGTTTTGGGTTTGTTGCCACCCATCACCAACAAAGCATCCATCGTCGCATATATGGATTTTGGAAACGAGAAAGGATTATACTCTTTAAAGAAGGTTTTTAATACATTAGTGCCATGCTCCGTAGCAGAATACTTTGCATCTGTCCAAAGTGTTAGCGGCAGAATACCTGATGGTGGTCTATATTTGTAGTATATATTCCAAAATCCGTTCGAATCCTTTTCAGCTTTCAAATCCTGTAAGTTTTCTCTAACGGTTTCTAAGCTCCACCTCCATCGTCTATAAATGCCATTCTGATCGATAGGATATACAATGGTTTCTCCCTCTTGAGGCTGCTCCAGCACACGCCATTCTTTCACGCGCTCATCCCACTCCATTTCTGGAACCCTGATGCGACCATCACGGGACACATAAAGTGGAAAATACAATCTCGGACTATCCTTCTTCTCTGATCCAGAGCCGCGTTTTCTCAACAGTTCCCACATGTACTGTCCTCGTTCATCCACATGTTTGTATCTATTGTTTAGCTGCTCCGTTCTGGTCAAAGCTGAGACCGTTGTATTGGACGAACGAGCAGCAAAGATGAGATACTCATGTGAGGTGGAGAAGCCCTTCTTTCCAGGACGCCCAGATGGATTACTTCTTACAACCACCGTGCCTAAAATTTTATCTTCTCCATAAATTCTCTCCACTATATAATGGAGTTCTTTCTGTTGAAAATCGTCTATCGCTATACAAATCATTCCTTCTTCTGACAAAGTACTTTTAGATATTAGCAAGCGATCATACATCATAGAAATCCAACTGGAAGATCGGTAATTATTTTTGTACACTATAGGGCTTGCATCGGTGTTATACGGCGGATCAATATAGATGCACTTCACCCGCTCTCGGTATCTCTCCTGCAGCAGGTTTAGGGCTTGCCAGTTTTCGGAGTGGATGAGCAGTCCGTCGATGGCGTCGTCCAGGTTTTCAAAGTGCGCCAGCAGGCGGTCGGTGAAGTCGGGCGGGAAGTGGCGGGTGTCGAGAACCAGCGTCGGGTGTGCTTTGAGAAACTCTATGCGCCCTTCAGGAGTTTCCAGGTCGGCTGTAAGCAAGCCGTCAGACTCTTCGTGAATGTGGTACAGCGTCTTCCACTCCTCCCACTGCGCCTCGCACTGCGCGATTTCAGGATAGAAATCTTCTGGAATGCTGCCAACGATGATGCAGTAAAAAGTTTCCGTGACGAACTTCTTCTTCTCCCAGAGCATCTTCTGGAAGTTCTCAATCTGGGCGAGGAACTCGATAATCTCCATTCCGATGCGCTTGATGATGCGCAAGAGTTGGAACCATCCCTCTGCCAAGTCTTCACCGGCGCGTTCCATCTCGTCGAGGTTCAGCACCTCGTTTTTCAGGTAGAAATCCAGCTCGCGGGAGAGGAAGCCCTTCAGGTCTTTGTGAATGAAAAAGTCGCTGGTGTTGCGGCGCGTATATTGGCGCAGGTGGTGTTCCAGATAGGACACCGATGCGCCTTTGTCGGTCTTGCGTCTTTCAGTGGTAAGGGCAGTGAGCGATTCAGGGTCGCAGGCTGCTTGAACGCGCTTGGGAATTTCGCCTACCGCCTCGGTGATGATGGTCTCCTGCTGGTTTTTCTCGCCATAGCGTTTCTGCTCCTCTGGCGTTAGGGGGCGATATTCGAAGGGGATGGTGAGGGTTCGCGTCTGTGCATCCCACTCGATAGCGTCTACTTGGGGCAGGAAGAAGCGTTTTTCGCCCTTGACATTGTTTAGTTCCACATCCGCTTGTCGCAGTTTGAAATGAACTGTTACGCCGTTGGGGGCTTTATAGGAGTAGTCCGTGAAGTGTTCAGCGGTTTTGATATAGTACTGGTCGTGGTTCGCCCAGTAGAGGTAGACTTCCTCGCCGTTGTAGGGGATGGCGTAGCGTTCGCGTTTCGAGTAGCGTCGCTTGGAGATGAAGTCGCCGTCTTGCCAATAGCGGCTGAAAAAGGTGTAGAGGTGGTTGTAGATGGCGGTTTCCACCGCCTCGGAGCTACGGGCATGGGTAGCTTTTTGGAGAGCCTCTAAATACTGCTTACCTACAGGCGTATCGCGGAACTGTTCCAGTAGGCTCCCGTCAGGGTTTATCGCGTATTCGCCCAGAGACTCTCGTACTGCAGCAGCTGCTTGCTGAAGTTCCTGATGCGCTCTCGTCTGCTCGGCAAGCGTACCTTGAGATAGCTCCTCTCGGATGATATTAGGCAGTTTGTTTTCTATGAAATCTTTTATGATTTCTCGCTTGTGGTTCATGATGCGGTAGATACCGAAGTCCAAGTCGGCGCACTCGAACTCGAAGAGTTCCCTCAAAAGCTCCTGAAACCGCTGTAGTGCCTTCGAGCGCTCAGGGGCTTGGCTCTCCATCTGATCCTCCTGACAAGTGCGCCAATCATTATACCCCATACATTTGCTGGTTGCAAGCGGCGTAAGTGACCCGTTAGGTATACTGGATTGGGAGGAACCCCAAATGCCGAACCCAACGATTGAGCCCCCTGAGACGCTGCGCGAATTTGCCCCACACGCGCTGCCTGCAGACGCAGTGGCGCGGCAGCTGGGAACCAGTCCCGATGGGCTGAGCCTCGAAGAGGCGCGACGACGCCTCCACCAGTTCGGCGCGAACGAAATCGAGGGCATCAAACCCATCAGCATCCCCGTGCTCATCCTGCATCAGTTCGCCAGCCCGCTGATTCACATCCTGCTTGCAGCGGCGGTCGTGACGCTGCTGGGCGAATACATCGACACGGCGGTCATCGCGGCGGTGTTAGCGCTCAACGCGACCATCGGCTTTATTCAAGAGTACCGCGCGGAGAAGTCGGTGCGTGCGCTGATGCAACTGACCGCCCCCCGCGCGCGGGTCATTCGCGACGGCAAGGAATACGAGATCGAGAGCCGCGAGTTAGTGCCTGGCGATGTGGTGCTGCTGGAGTCGGGCGTGCGCGTGCCTGCGGACATTCGGCTCTTTCAGGCGACCGCGCTGCAGGTGGACGAGCTGATTGCGGCGATTGCTGCGACGACGATACACGCCCTCGCGCTCTATTTGCCGCCGACGCAGTTTGTGCTGCGCGTGGAGCCCATCGAGCTGGAGGCGTGGGTGCGCAGCGCGTTGGCGGCGCTCAGCGTGGTGGTTGTGGTGGAGGCGCACAAGTGGCTGCGCCACCCGAAACTGGCGCGGGAGGGCATCTAAACTTCCCGCGCCCGCCTGCCGATAATCCCCACAGGTTGCTTTTGCTCCTTGCGAAAGACCTTCGCTGATTCCCATTCATTCGCGTGCGCCTTGCGCACGGCTACTGGGGGTGTCTGTATGCGCAGACAGAGTGGTTTTACGCTGGTGGAGCTGCTGGTGGTGATTGCGATTATCGCCGTGCTGGCGGCGTTGCTGTTTCCTGTGTTCACGACGGCGCGCCAGGCAAGCACAGCGAGCGTCTGCGCTTCGAACCTGCGTCAGCTCAGCAAGGCGACCTTGCTTTATACGCAGGACTACGACGAGTGTTTCCCGTTGGCGTTCTATCGGATGGCGAGTGCGAATGGGACATGCCTACGCACGGTGTGGGGGGTGTTGCAGCCCTACCTGCGCGACTATCGCGTCGCGCTGTGCCCTGCCGACCCGCAGCCGATTGACCTGACCGCCTTCCGCACGGTTTCGGCAGTCGCCTGTCCCGTGTGCCCGACGGAGCCGACGCAGGTCTCACTGATGCCCAACTGGTGTCTGACGGTGAACGCGGCGAGCTACCCGACTGTGCCGCCTGTGAGTCTGGCGCGGCTGCCGTTCCCAGCGTCTACGGGCTTTTGGTTCGACGGCTGGTTGGGTGTCAGCGCTTCGGGCGCAGGGTTCGAGCCGACAAGCGGCGTAGACCCACGCCACAGCCTCGCCGCGCGCGTGCCCGACCGCGTCTTTGCAGGGCACGAGTCGTGCTATCGGGGCAAAGGACAGGCAAGCTTCGTGGACGGGCATGTGCAGGCGTTCCACGCGCGGCTTGAGCCTGACGCGCGGCGCAGGGGCGATGTCGCGTACTTCACCGCGCGCCCGATGACCATCGATCGGCGACTGATGCCGCGCTGGTTCATTCAGGGCGGGGTCTATCACGAGCGGCAGAGCTTTTTCGGCTGGCCCAGCCGCCCCAAAGAGGGCAACCCGAACCGCATGCTGCTGATGTGCTACCCGCGCCCGAACTTCTGCGAGGAGTGGGATTAGTGTGGGCGGCGTGAGGCGCCTCTGCTTTTAGAGGGAGCCTCACGCCACAGGCTCAATCAGCATCAGGCGGTAGACGGGGGTCGCATCGAAGCGGAACTCCAGCGAGCGTAGCACGCGATAGGATGCGCCGCGCCATGTGAGGGCGGTAGCGTTGGGTAGATTGACCGCTGGCGCGACGGCAACTGCCCACAACGGGCGCGGCAGTTCGCTCAACGCTTCAGGGCTGAACAGCCAGCGCAGCATGCCAGCGGGCGGCTGAAAAAACAGCCCACGGTAGCCCTGTGCGCCCACTTGGAACGGCTCGCCGTAGCGGCGCAGCCAATAGTTCAAGCACTCGCGCAGGATCACGGCGTCTCCTCCTCGCGCTCGCGGTAGACAAACAGCAGTTGCGCCTCGCGCCTAAGGAACGGCTTGAGACGAGCGTACCCCTGCGCTTTCAGCCCCGTGGGGTCGGCAGGGTCGCGTAGGGGGGGTGGTTGCACTTGCAGCCAGCCGATTCGGAAGCCCGTCCATGCGCCCAGCTCGCGATAGAGCGTCGCGCCCATCTCGCCTGCAATCACCTCCAGCGCGCCCAGGTTCAGCGTCGCCAGCAGGTCGGCGTCGCTCGTGCTGAGATAGCTCGGCTCAATCGCGTAGCGCAGCGCGGGCAGCATCTCGGCAATGAGCGCGTCGATCTCGGCGTCGTAGTCGTTGGTCGTCAGGCGCAGCTTGCGCTTCACATCGGCGCGGGACACAGTGAGCATCGCGGTTCCCTCCTACGGCTTGGCGGCGTCTTGCCAGTGCGCAATCGCTTGGCGCAGGCTCAGCAGCGCGTCGCGCACATCGTCCAGCGCGAGTTCGAGCCGCTCGTAGCTCGCTTCGGTACGGGCGACGCTCTCGCGTAGGTACGCGATGAACTCGTCGGTAATCGCCTGCTCCTGAAGTTGCGCCGCCTCGACCAGCTTGTCCATCCGCGCCAGAATTTGGCGGGTGAGCAGGAACGCCCAGCCCACCAGCGCGCTAATCACGGGAATCAGTTGCGTCCACTCCATCGGTTGCCTCCGTTAGGGTTCCCAGCGTTCCAGTCGATACAGCGCGACTTGACGCAGGGCGTTTTCGACCTGCTCGATGGTCTGCACGGGCAGGTGCAGGCGTTGCGCGAGGGCGTCGCGCTGATGTGCGGGCAGGCGCAGGGCGCGCTCCCGCAGCCACTTCAGCAGCGTCGGCTTGAGGGCGTTCCATGCCCAGCGGAGTATCGTCTGTCGCATCGTTGACCACCTCCTCGATTTGCAGCAGCGGGCACGCGCGTATCGCGTCGGTTAGCGTCGTCTCGTCCAGCTCCACAAGCGCGGGCGCGTTCGGGAACCAGATGCCCCCCTTGCGATAGCCGCGAAACAGCGCGTGCGGCACTGCAGAGACGCGATAAACTCGCATTGGCTTCACCATGCAAGGGGGATACGCTGCCCTGCGTGCGTCAACGGCGTACGCGATAACGCAAAGTCGTAGCCGTGCCGATAATTAGGGGTATGGCGTTGCCTGCACCTGACCGTGAACCGCGCGAGAAGCCGCCGCTGTGGGTGATTCAAGAGGCGTTCGAAGGCGACGAACCCGCCGAACAGCCGCAGGATGTGTATATCCTGCACATCCTGCGTGCGCTGCCGCCTGACCTTGTGCAGTCGCTTACACCCGACCAATACCAGCGGCTGAAGCAGTCGCTGTATGCGTATCACCGCCGCCACCTGCTCGATGTGCGTGGGGTAATCCCGTTTTTGTGGACACGCTTCTACTTTGTGTTTTTGTTTGGCAAGGACACGCGCAGGGCGCCGCGTGCGGTGGATTTCGAGCGGCGTGCGCCTGCGCGTTGGGCGCGGTTTGTGGGCTGGCTCGTGATGCTGGCGATTCTGGCGCTGCTGTTGCTGGGCTTTCTCGGCGCGGCGCGCCTGTATCAATCGCACGGCTAAAGTCTGTGAATAGTACGGTTTTCAGCCACCACACTCCCTCCGCAGAGGGCAGACGCTTCATTGGTTCGCTTGGCAGCCAGTTAGGGGCATCGGATGGGAACTGCGACCGCATCTCCCGCACGCTGCAGCGGGGCATTGGTTCCCATAGCCGTACACAGTAGCAGCAAAGCGTGCCTCTCCTCTTGAAAGACGAGCCCTTTGCAGGAATCGGCGAAGCAGGGGCGAACTACAACTTCCGTTATGAAGGTAATTCGGCACATCGGCTGGCTGGCGCTACTGACCAGTGCGTTCGCGCAGCCCAAATCGGACGCAACGATTACGGTCAACCTCGACGACGGCGCGACCATCAAGGGCATCGTGAAAGTCGTCGCACGGGTGCAGTCCGAGAAACTGGTCGAGCGCGTAGAGTTCCAAGTGGACGGCGCGCTGCGCGAGGTGGACGATAGCACCCCGTACGAGTACGAGTGGGATACCGTGACCGACATGGAGGGCGAGCGGCAGCTGAAGATTGTCGCGTTTCTGGAGGGCAACAAGAGCGTCTCGAAGGTGCTGCGCGTGATCATCGACAACGGTGTGGGGCAGGGTGCGCAGTACCACTATGAGCAGGCACGCGCGGCATTCGCCGACGGCAAGTTCGACGACGCGCTGTATCACACGCGCGTTGCGCTCAAAGCCGATTCCACGCACCGCGAGGCGCGCGTGCTGCAGATTCAGACCCTGCTGCGCTTGGGGCGTGCCGCCGAAGCGGACGAAGCCGTGGAAGACCTCGCGCGACTGTACCCCGATTCGCTGGAGACTCAGCAGTTGCGTGTGGCGGCGAGCCTGCGCCGCGCCCGAAACGCCCGCAACGAGCGCGAACTGCTGCGCAACGCCATCGACGCACAGCACAAAATCAACCAGACGCGCCTGAAAGCGCTCGGCGATTCGCGCACGCCTGACGCCATCGTCGCCCGCACGCTGCTCCTGATTAACGAAGGGCAGGCATCCGCGACCATCAACGACCTGCTGCAACTAACCGAGCGCGAGCCGTCCAACCCGCGCTACCTCAACCTGCTGGCGTATGCCTACCTGCACGCGGGTAGGCTGCGCGATGTGATTGTAATTACGAACACCGCTGCCCGTCGCGGCGTCGCCAACGACTACACCTACGCCATTCGCGGGCTGGCAGCTGCGCTGCTCAACGACACACGCGAGCAGGAGCGCGCCTTCGAAGAGGCACGGAAAATCGACAAAGAATCGCGCCCGCTGCTGGCGGCGCAAGCGAACCTCGCGATGCTGGGACGACGCGCCACCGTCGTCGGTAGGCTCGCCGCCCAAGCGCAAGGGCTGAGCGACAACACTCCCCAAGTCGCCTTCATGCGCTATTGGAGCTTCGTCAACAACCGCGAGTACGACCGCGCCAAAGACGCCTTCTGGCGCGTGCTGGACTTAGACCCGCTGATGGCGGAGGCGTACCAACTGCGCGGGATGCTGAACCTTATCGACGGGCTGCGCCCTGGCGATGAAGATTTGCTCCAGACCGCACGCGAGTGGTTCGAGCTGGCGCTGGTCGCGCGCCCAAACTACGCGCCTGCACACTTGGGGATTGCGATGAGCCACGCCTTCGAAGCCTACACCACCAAGCGCGACGGCAACCGCCCCAGCGCAGAGACGCTTCAGCAGGCGGAAGCCGCGCTGAACAAAGCGCTGGAACTTGCACGCGATACCGCGTGGGCGCAGGTCGGTGCGTCGTATGTCTACACCGAGCTGGGCAAGGTGCGCGAGGCAGACCAAGCGATACGCCGCGCCGCGCAGCTGGATCCCAACCGCGTCACCAGCCTCACGCCCCCAGAGCCGCCCCGTGCGCTGGAGCTGCTGATGGCGCTGCTGTTCGTGCCCGTGTTCCCCGCGCCGTAGATGATTGGCAGGCTGAGCGGCGTGCTGCTGAGCGTAGAAGAGAACCTTGCGCTGATTGAGGTGGGCGGCGTCGGCTACGAGGTGCGCCTGCCGCCCAACCTCCGCGACCGACTGCCCCCCCTTGGCGAACCGATTACGCTACACATCCGCACGCTGTTCCACGAGGACGAGGGCATCCTGCTGTACGGCTTTCTGGAGCCTGCCCAGCGCAAACTGTTCGACCTGCTGATTACCGTCAGCGGGGTCGGACCGCGCTTGGCGTTGAACCTGATGGGCGCGGGCGAGCCGGACGCGCTGGCGCGTGCAATCGCCCGTAAGGACACCCGCTACCTCAAGTCGCTGCCAGGCGTCGGTGCGAAGTTAGCGGAACGCCTCGCGCTGGAGCTGTCTGATAAGGTCGCCCAGTTCGCTTTCGAGCGGCAGGTGGAGCGGCTGGCGGCTGCCACGCGCGCCCGCGCAATTGACCTCGACGTGCTGACCGAAGGGCTGGTGCAACTCGGCTACACGCGCCGCGACGCGCAGGCTGCCCTCAGCGCCGTGCTGGACGAGCAGCCCGACGCCGACGAGCAGACCCTCATGCGTCTCGCCCTCGCCCGACTTGCCCCCAGACGCTGAAAACGGGTATACTCCGAACCGCGCGCGACGCCGCGCGTCTAAACCGTATAGGGAGGTATACGCTATGCAGAAGCGCAACCGTTTCTGGTGGGTCATCCCGTTCACCATCGGGATTCTGTTGTGGGGCGTGTGGAGCTTCGTGTTCTCGTCCACGCCTCTGAAAGAAGGTTCGAAAGCCCCCGACTTCACGCTTGTCGGCAGCGACGGCAACACCTACCGCCTGAGCGACTATCGCGGCAAGCGCGTCGTGCTGATGTTCTACCCGAAATCGAACACGCCAGGCTGCACCGCGCAAAACTGCTCCATCCGCGACCAGTACGAGAAACTCAGCCAGTATGCTGTGGTGTTCGGCATAAGCGTCGATACGCCTGAAGCGCAGACCAACTTCGCCAAGCAACACAATCTCAAGCACATCGTGCTGGCGGATACCGACGGCAAGGTCGCTGAAGCCTATCAGGTGCGCACGGGCGCAGGCTTCGCGAGCCGCACAACCTTCGTGATTGCGCCCGACGGCACCATCGAGAAGGTCTTCGAGAAGGCAGGCACGAGCAACCACGCCGACGAACTACTGGCATACTTCACCAGCACGAGCGCACAAAACGGCGTGGCAGCCCCGCAAGCCGCCGAAAAGCCCGAAATCGGTAAGCGCGTCCCTAACTTCACCTTGCCGAATGTGAACCCGCGCGAGGGACTGCCCAAAGAGGTCACCCTCTACGACATCAAGGACAAAAAAGCCATCGTGATTATGTTCATCGCCACGCGTTGCCCCGTCTCGCTCGACTACGACGAGCGCATGGCGAGCCTCGCCAAAGAGTATATGCCCAAGGGCGTGATGTTCCTCGGCATTAACTCCAATCACATCGAGCCTGCCTCCGAGGTGGCTGAACACGCTCAGAAGAAGGGTTTCATCTTCCCTGTGCTGAAGGACGAGGGCAACCGCGTCGCCGACTTGTACGACGCGAAGGTGACGCCAGAGGTGTTCGTGCTGGATTCGAACTTCGTCTTGCGCTATCACGGGCGCATCGACGACAGCCAGAACCCGCAGCGCGTGAGCCAGCGCGACCTCAAGAACGCTCTGGACGCGATTCTGGAGGGCAAGCAGCCGCCCGTGCAACAGACGCGCGCGTTTGGCTGCACCATCAAGCGCGTGCAGAAGTGATACCAACTGCATCGCTAAAGTCCATAAATGCGCAAGTTTCAAATCCCCTCTCGCCCCTTGACAAGGGGGGGGAGAGGGCAGGGAGTGGGGGGGGATTCTGCACGCGCAGGAATTTGTGAACTCTGGATAGACGATTGGTATGATTCCCCTCACCCCGCCCCTCTCCCGCAGGGCTCGTTACACGACGGTTTTTGGGCAAACTGGAAGTACAGCCGTGCGCCCCTACCCTGCCGTGTGCTCCTACACCTTTACCTCGCTAAGCTACTCACCACCACGCCAACCACCCACAGCGTCAGATACGCCAGCGCGCCCGCGCGCAGCCATCGGCGCACAAAGAGCGGGTTGCGCCGACGATACCACTCCGCAAGCCCCACCGCCATCGCCAACACGGCGAACTTGACCCCAAAGAACGCGCCCCAACTGAGCTTAATCAGCCAATCCATCAACGGGTTGAACTCGGTCGCGTAGCCCTGCGTAATCAGCCAGTAGGTACTCAACGCATCGGCAATCACCAGCAGGCACAGTCCCCAGGTCTCCTTGTGGCGCATACCCACACCCACAGCAACTTTCGCGCCACAGGTATAATCCCGCTGCTATGGATGCCCGTTCCATTTACCAGAATCTGGAGAGTTGGCAAAAAGAGACCGCGCTGCTGGGGTCAATTGCAGGCGTGCTGGGCTGGGATCAGCGCGTGACGATGCCCCCGAAAGCCGCACCCTATCGTGCCGAACAACTTGCCCTACTGTCAGGGATGATCCACCAGCGGGCGACCGACCCGCGCATCGGCGAGTGGCTGAGCCAGCTGGAACAGAGCGAGCTGACCCAGCCGCCCGATAGCGTCCCCGCCGTCAACATCCGCCAGTGGCGACGCGAATACGACAAACTCACCAAGCTGCCCACCGAGCTGGTGATGGAGTTCACGCGCGTCACCAGCCTCGCCGAGAAGGTCTGGGAAGAGGCGCGCGAGGAGTCGGATTTCCGCCTGTTCCAGCCGCACCTGGAGAAGATAGTGAGCCTCGTGCGCGAGATTGCCGAGCGGCTGGGCTACGAACGCGAACCCTACGACGCACTGCTCGACGAGTACGAGCAGGGCATGACCGCGCAGGAGGTGGAGCGGCTGTTCGAGCCGTTGCGCCGCCACACGCCCGAACTGGTCGCGCAGACTCAAAACGCCCCGCGCCAGCCCGACACCAGCATCCTGCGCCGCCACTACCCGCGCGAGGCACAGGAACGCTTCTGCCGCCTAATCGCCGAGCGCATCGGCTTCGACTGGCAACGCGGACGGTTAGACCCGACTGTCCACCCGTTCGCGACGCGCCTCTCGCCTGGCGATGTGCGCATCACCACGCGCTACTACGAGGAGTTCCTGAACCCGTCGCTGTTCGGCACGATTCACGAACTGGGGCACGCGCTGTACGAGATGGGGCTGCCCGAAGAGCATTGGGGCACGCCGATGGGCGCGTCCGCCTCGCTGGGCATGCACGAATCGCAATCGCGCATGTGGGAAAACTTCGTCGGGCGCAGCCGCGCCTTCTGGGAATACTTCTACCCCATCGCCCAAGAGCATTTCGACGCGCTGCGCGATGTGTCGCTGGACGACTTCGTGTTCGCCGTCAACGCCGTGCAACCCTCCACCATTCGCGTGGAAGCCGACGAGGTGACCTACAACCTGCACATCCTGCTGCGCTTCGAGTTGGAGTTGGCGTTGCTGCGCGGCGAGTTGCAGGTCGCCGACCTGCCCAGCGCGTGGAACGAGAAGTTCAAGGCGTACATGGGCTTCGAGCCGCCCAACGACGCCGAGGGCGTGCTGCAGGATGTCCACTGGTCAGGCGGGATGATCGGCTACTTCCCGACCTACACGCTGGGGAATCTGTACGCGGCGCAATTGTTTGAGGCGGCGGAGCGCGACTTGGGCGACCTGCAGGCGCAGTTCCGCAAGGGCGAGTTCGCGCCGTTGCTGGAGTGGCTGCGCGAGAAGGTACACCGTCAGGGGCAGCGCTACCCCGCGAAGGAACTCATCGAGCGCGTCACGGGCGCGCCACCCAGCGCGGAGCCGCTGCTAAACTACTTCCAGCGCAAGTTCGCCCCGCTGTATGGGCTGTAAGTGGGGTATAATAGAGGCTGGCGAGGAAACAGCGCGTGATTGACTCCTTTCCGGGCGACTTTTCCTCACCAACCCCACCACACACAGGAGGCGCGGATACCCCGCCCGCGCCTCCTGCCGAGCTCTGCGTAAGGTTGCACCGCTTATGACTCTTAGCGACGCCGAAAGGTTCCCGCGAATTAACCCCGCCGCGCCGCGCTACGCCGTCGGGCTGATGGCGGGCACTTCGCTGGATGGAATCGATGCCGCGCTGGTGTGCATCGAAGGCGCAGGCGACGCGATTCGCATTCAGACGCTGGCGACGCACTATCAGCCCTACACCCCCGACGAACGCGCGGGGCTGCTGCGCCTCATCGAATCGGGCAGCCTTGCCGACCTGTGCGCGTGGGACGCCTACCTGGGCGAACGCTTCGCGCAGGCGGCGCAGGCGGTGATCCAAAAAGCCCCGCCCCCGCGCGTGGATTTCATCGGCTCACACGGGCAGACCGTGTGGCACGCACCTGACGCGCAGGTGCTGGGAACGCCGACTCCGAACACGCTGCAGATTGGGCAGCCCGATGTCATCGCGGCGCGGGTGGGCGTGCCTGTGGTCGCCGACTTCCGCACGCGCGATATGGCATACGGGGGGCAGGGCGCGCCGCTCGTGCCTCTCGTGGACTGGCTGCTGCTGCGCAGCGACGCGGAAGCGCGCGCCGCGCTAAACCTCGGCGGGATGGCGAACCTGACCGTACTGCCTGCAGGCGGCGCACCCGATGCCATCCGCGCCTTCGACACGGGTCCCGCCAACGCGCTGATTGACCTCGCCGTACAGCACGGCACAGGCGGCGCGCAGACCTACGACCGCGACGGCGCGCTTGCCGAGTCGGGCGCTGTCCACCCGCCGCTGCTGGCGTGGCTGCTGGCGCACCCGTACTTCGGGCAGCCGCCGCCCAAGTCCACAGGGCGCGAGGTCTTTGGGCGCGCGCTGCTGGACGCTATCTACGCGCAGTTTCCCGACCTGCCGCTACCGACGCTGGTCGCCACGCTTACCGAACTGACTGCCGCGACAATCACCAACGCGCTTCAGAAGTGGGTACTGCCCAAATGCCCTGTGCGACGCATTATCGTTTCAGGCGGTGGGCTGCGCAATCGCGCCCTGATGCGCCGACTGGCAGCGCACCTACCTAATATCGCGCTCGAATCGTCGGCGGCGTATGGCGTAGACCCCGACTTCAAGGAGGCGATTGCCTTCGCCGTGCTTGCCGACAGGTTCCTGCAAGGCTTGCCTGCGACCTACCCCAGCACGACAGGCGTGCGCCGACCCACGCTGGCAGGCAAACTCGCGCTGCCGTAGCGTTGCCGACGGGCGGGTATAATCCCTGCACATGACGCTGGATGTGCGCGCGGTGGAAACGCTCATCGATCTCGCCCTGCAAGAAGACCTTGGCGCGGGCGACTGGACTACCGACAGCCTGATTCCCCCCGACCTCCACACCCGCTGTGCGATTCTCGCGCAGGCGCATGGCGTCTTGTGCGGGGTGGAGATTGCCAAGCGCGTGTTCCAGCGGCTCGATGCGGGCGTGCGTTTTGCGGACGCGCTGGAGGACGGCGCGTGCCTTGCACCGGATACGCGCGTGCTGACGCTTGAGGGCAACACACGCGCCATTCTGAAGGCGGAACGCACCGCGCTGAACTTTCTGCAGCATCTGTCGGGCATCGCCACACGCACGCGCCAATTCGTGGACGCTGTCGCAGGCACAGGCGCGCAGATTGTCGACACGCGCAAGACGACCCCCACCCTGCGCCTGCTGGAAAAATACGCTGTGCGCGTCGGCGGCGGGCGCAACCATCGCGTCGGACTGTACGACGGCATCCTCATCAAGGACAACCACCTCGCGGCGCTGGGCGGCGACATCACCGAAGCCGTGCGCCGCGCGCGCCAACACGCCCACCACCTGCTCGCCATCGAGGTGGAATGCACGACGCTCGCGCAGGTGGAACAAGCCGTCGCTGCGGGCGCAGACGGCATCCTGCTGGATAACATGCCCCTCGAAACGCTGCGCGAAGCGGTGCGTCTTGCTAAGGGGCGTGTGCGCTTTCTGGAGGCGTCGGGCGGCATCACGCTGGAGACCGTGCGCGCCGTCGCCGAAACGGGCGTGGACTACATCTCCGTTGGCGCGATTACCCACTCCGCGCCGATTGTGCCGATGCACCTGGAGTTTTAGCCATGCGCTGGCGCGAACTCTACCCTGAGTGGCAGCAGGTCGTGGACGAACTCGTCGCCAGTCGCGAAACCGTACTGGTGTTGGGCGGCATCGATTCGGGCAAGACCACCTTCTGCTCACTGCTGCTCAAGCTCAAACATCAGGCAGGGATGCAAGTAGGCTTTGTAGACCTGGACGCGGGTCAGACAACAGTAGGACCGCCTGCGGCGTTCAGCAGCGTGCTGATTCGCAAGCCCTACGAATTGCTGCACGAATTGACGCCCGACAGCTTGGCGTTTCTGGGGGATGTGTCGCCTGTGCGCCATGGGGCGCTTGCGCTCAGCGGGGCGCGGCGCGTGCTGGACGATCTGATTGCCCTTCAGCCCGACAGCATCGTTATCGACACGGACGGCTACATCGGCGGCTGGCACGGGCGCGCCTACAAACTGATGCTGATTGACCTGTTGCGCCCACAGGTGATTGTTGCGCTGCAGCGCAAGGATGAACTGGCGCCGATTCTGGACGCTTTGCGTCGTCGTTCCGATTGGAAACTGTACGAGTTGCCCGTGCCGCAGACGATTTTGCGCAAGTCGCCACCGTTCCGCGCCCAGCACCGCCGCGCCGCGTTCGCCCGCTACTTCGAACGGGCGCAGTCGCATACCCTCTCGCTCGATCAGTTCAGTTTTGTGGGTAGGCGGCTGGGCGGGGGTCAGCCGATGTCCGAAGCGCGCCGACGCTACCTCGCCGAACAAGTGCGCGCCGACCTGCTGCACGCCGAGATGGTGGGCGACTCGCTCCACCTGATTGTGCGTCAACCGCTTAGCGATGCGCAACTTGAAACGCTGATGACACTCGCGGGCATCGATAAACTGGTGATGCTGCCGCAATCGGCGTACCACAACCTGCTGGTCGGGCTAACGGACTACACAGGGCGGTGCTACGGGCTGGGGCTTATCGAATCGCTGGATTTCAAGGCGCGCACGCTGGGGGTACTGTCGCCCGTGCGCTCGGTGAACCCTGTGCGCTGGGTGCATCTGGGCTACTTGCGCATTCTGCCCGACGGCACGGAACTCGGCGACCCCTTACGGGATGGGTAGGTGCAGAAAACCCACCCCTGCGCCGATAATGCCCGCTGATGATACGCGGACTGTACGTGGCAGCCGAGGGAATGGCTGCCCGACAGAAAGCGCAGGACGCGATTGCGAACAATCTGGCAAACCTGAACACCACGGGCTTCAAGGCGGATAGACCCGCCTTCGAGACCGTCTACGAACGGCAACTGTATCGCGTGCAAGGGACGCGCTCGCAGCCGATTGGCGCGCTCTCGGCAGGGGCAATCCTGCGCGGACTCTACACCGACATGCAGCAGGGCGCGCTGATAACGACGGGCAACCCGCTCGATGTCGCCATCGACGGCGCGGGCTTTTTCGCCGTGCAGACCCCACAAGGCGTCCGCTACACGCGCAATGGCGCGTTCCAACTGAACGCGGACGGCACGCTCACTACCCGCACGGGCAACCCTGTGCTGGGCGAGGGCAACCAGCCAATTCGCGTGCCACGCAACGCGACCGTACAAATCGGCGAGGACGGCTCGGTGCGGGCAAACGGGACGCAAATCGGGCGACTGCTCATCGTGCAGGGCAACCTCACCAAAGCGCCCGACGGCGACTTCGTCGGCGCAGTGCAGCCCATCGCGAACCCGCGCATTGTTGCAGGCGCACTCGAAACCTCGAATGTGAACATGGTGCGCGAGATGGTCACGATGATCGAACTCATCCGCGCCTACGAGACGCACCAGAAAATCATCCACGCGCACGACAGCACACTTGAACGCGCCATCAACGAACTACCGAAGGTATAGGAGGTAGCCCCATGATACGCGCACTACACACCGCTGCGGCAGGCATGGAATCGCAGCAGTTCAATATCGATGTGATTGCGAACAATCTGGCGAATGTGAACACGAACGGCTATAAGACCGTGCGTGCGGACTTTGAAGACTTGCTCTACCAGACGCTGCGCCCTGCGGGGGCGACAACGGCTGCAGGCGCGCAGCTACCCAGCGGCTTGCAGGTCGGGCTGGGATCGCGCCCCGCCGCCACCTACGGGCTGTTCACCACAGGCGCGCTGCAGGTCACGGGCAACCCACTCGATATGGCAATTGAGGGCGAGGGGTTTTTCAAGGTGCTGTTGCCCGACGGCGCAATCGCCTACACGCGCGACGGCAGCTTCAAACTCGACGCGCAGGGTAGACTGGTAACCTCCAACGGCTACCCGCTGGAACCCGAGATCATTATCCCGCCCGACGCCGAACAGATAATGATCGGCCGCGACGGGGTAATTAGCGTGCGGCGCGGCGGGCAAGACGGCGTGGAGGAAATCGGGCAAATCACGCTCGTGCGCTTCGTGAACCCTGCGGGGCTGAGTCGCATCGGAATGAACCTCTACCGCCTCACACCCGCTGCGGGCGAACCGATTGAAGGCGCACCCGGCACAAATGGCATCGGCAGCATCGCAAGTGGCACCCTGGAAGCCTCGAATGTGCAAATCGTCGACGAGATGGTGCGCCTGATTATGGCACAGCGTGCCTACGAAGTCAACTCCCGCGCGATTCAGACCGCCGACGAGATGCTCAGCGTCGCTAAAGACCTAAAGCGGTAATCACTCCCACTCAATCGTCGCAGGGGGCTTGGAACTGAGGTCGTACAGCACGCGGTTGACGCTGGGCACTTCGTTGCAGATGCGGTTGGCGATGCGCAGCAGCAGGTCCCACGGCAACTCGGCGGGCTCGGCGGTCATCGCGTCCTCGCTATGCACCACGCGCAGCACGATGGGGTACTGGTAGGTGCGCTGGTCGCCCATCACGCCCACCGAACGCACATCGGGCAGCACGGCGAACGCCTGCCATACGCGCTGCGCCCACCCCGTACGGGTGAGTTCCTCGTTGAGAATCGCGTCTGCCGCGCGCACAATCGCCAACTTTTCCGCCGTTACCTCGCCCAGCACGCGCACCGCCAGCCCAGGTCCAGGAAACGGCTGCCGCCACACGATTTCAGGGGGCAGCCCCAACTCCTGCGCCACACGGCGCACCTCGTCCTTGAACAGGTAGCGCAGCGGCTCGATGAGTTCCATGCGCATCCATTCGGGCAGTCCGCCGACATTGTGGTGCGTCTTGATTTTCGCGGCGAGGCGCGTGCCGCTTTCGATCACATCGGGGTACAGCGTGCCCTGCGCCAAGTAGCGGCACTGTCCAATCGCGTCGGCATGCTCTTCGAACACCCGCACGAACTCCTCGCCGATGACCTTGCGCTTCTGTTCGGGGTCGACGACACCTTGCAGACGCTTTAGGAACCGCTCGCGGGCGTCCACGAAAATCAGACGGCTGGGGAAGTGCTGCGTGAACAGCGTGCGCACCTGCTCCGCCTCGCCCGCGCGCATCAGCCCGTGGTCGACGAAGATACAGGTCAGCTGCTCGCCGATGGCGCGTTGCACCAGCGCGGCGACCGTGCAGGAGTCGACGCCGCCACTCACAGCGCACAGCACGCGCTCGCTGCCCACCTGCGCGCGGATTCGGGCGACGCTCTCCTCGATGAAGTTACGCATCGTCCAGTCGCCCCTGCAGCCGCACACCGCGTACAGGAACTGGCGCAGCAGCTGCATGCCAAATGGGGTGTGCGCCACTTCAGGATGAAACTGCACGCCGTAGAGGTGTCGCTGCAGATCGCCCATCGCCGCAACGGGTGTGTTCTCGGTCTCCGCCAGCACGACAAAACCTGGCGGGGGCGTCTGCACCATGTCGCCGTGGCTCATCCAGCAGGTCAGGTGGAAGTCCAGCTGCTCGAACAGCGGCTCGGCATGCACGACGGTCAGCAGCGTGCGCCCGTACTCGCGCTGTGCGGCGGGCTGCACGACGCCGCCCAGCAGATGCGCCATCAACTGATGCCCGTAGCAGATGCCCAGCACGGGGATGCCCAGCGTGAACAGTTCAGGGTCAACGCGCGGGGCATTCGGCTCGTAAACACTCGCGGGACCGCCCGACAGGATAATGCCCTTTGGCTGGCGGGCGCGTAAGGTGTGCAGGGGCGTATCATACGGCAGAATCTCGCAGAACACATTACATTCGCGCACGCGCCGCGCAATCAACTGCGTGTATTGCCCACCGAAGTCTAAGATGACCACTTGCTCGTGCGCGCCGATTGGGGTCTCCATCGGGTCATAGGATACCCAACCGATGTGCAGCCGCGGGGCGCACACACAGGCGCGCCCCTACGGTATGTTCCCCCCAGAGAGGCGGTTATTTCGCGCGTTCCATCAGCCCGACATTGATCTCAATGTCGCCCATCTCGGTCTGGAGGGGTACGACCAGCGTCGGGATCTCCAGCGTGCTGATGCGCACATTCGTGCCGCGAATGAGGCTGGGCGGCGACAGGTTGCACTGGATGCCCCTCGATGCCAGCTCGGTGAGCGCGGCGCCCGAAATCATGTTGCCCAGTTCGGCAATCGCACTCGCCGCCAGCTCATCGAAGGTGCGTATCGTCGTGCCCAGCATCTTGGAAGCGATTTTGTCGGCAGTGAAAATCGACATGCCGATGATAATCTGCCCCTCCAGTTGCCCCGTCACGCCCAGCACGATGTTGCACTGCTGAGAGGTAAAGATGCCCTTGCGCGCGCTGAGTTGCCCCTTCGTTGGGGTGATGCCTACCATCATCTGGAAGACATTAATCGCCGCGCTGATAAACGGGTTGATGTATTCAGCCTTCACGGTTCTCGCCTCCTTACGCGACCTTCTGCACGGCTTCTATAATGCGCTCAGGCTGGAACGGCTTGACGATGAAATCCTTCGCGCCCGCCTGAATCGCTTCCACGACAATCTGCTTCTGTCCCATCGCGGTACACATCACGACCTTCGCGTTCGGGTCTATGGCGCGGATGGCTTTGAGCGCCTCCAGCCCGTCCATCTCAGGCATCGTGATGTCCATAAACACCAGGTCGGGTTTGTGCTGTTTGTAGAGTTCGACCGCTTCGCGCCCGTTGGAAGCCTCTGCGACCACTTCCAGCCCATGCTGCGTCAGAATGTTCTTGAGCGTTACGCGCATAAAGAGCGCGTCGTCCGTAATCATGATGCGTTTCGCCATCGTTGAACCTCCTGTGATGGTTTTTTGTAGAAAAACGCGCTGGGGTTTTCGAACCCGATTTGCGCGTAGGTGAAGATGCGCTCGGTATTGCCCACGAACAGGTAGCCACCCGGCACGAGCGCGTTGAAGAACTCTCGGAAGATGCGCTCCTTCGCCTCCTCCGAGAAGTAGATAACGACATTCCTACATGCGATGAGATGGAATCCCTTTGGATAGGGGTCGGAGAGTAGGTTGTGCCGCTCAAACTTCAGGTAGCGTTTGAGTACAGGGTCTGCCTCATAAAGGGTGCGCCCGTTCTCTTGGAACGCGCGGAAGTAGCGCTGCTTGTACTCGACGGGCACATTGCGCATATCGCTCTCGGTGAACACACCTCGCCGCGCACGCTCCAGCACCTCTTGGTCGATGTCTGTGCCCAGAATCTGATGTCCGCGATTGGGTGCAAGTTCGTGCAGCAGGAGTGCCAAGCTGTATGCCTCCGCGCCGTAGGAGCAGCCCGCGCTCCAGAGTTTCAGGTGCGCGTTCCCACGCAACAGTTCGGGCAGCACCGTGTCTTTGACAATCTGGAACTGCTCTGGGTTGCGAAACAGCTCCGAGACATTGATTGCCAATCGGTCGATGAACCCGCGTAGGCGCGCCTCGTCCGCTGCAAGGTAGTTGAAGTAGTCAGTGAACTTGCGATAGCCCGCGCGCTCCATCATCGTGTAGATACGCCGATAGGTCTGCTCGAACTTGTATTGGTCAAGGTCGAGCCCCGCGCGTTTCTTGAGCTGCTGCTTAAACTGCTCGAAATCGCGCAGCAGTTCGGGCGTTTTGGGGACATTTATGCCGCCTGGTGTTTGTTGCACAGTTCCTTCACCCCCTCGGTAATGGCTTCAGCAATTTGATGAAGTGGTGCGACGCGCTTGACCGCGCCCGTTTGGATGGCAGCGCGCGGCATGCCGAACACCACGCATGTGCTTTCATCTTCGGCGATGGTGTACGCGCCTTTGGCAGCCAGCGCGCGTAGTCCCGCCGCGCCGTCGGACCCCATGCCCGTCAGAATCGCGACCACCACAGGTCCTTGATAGTTCTGCGCGATGGAGAGCAGCGTGACATCGACGGATGGGCGCACCCCATGCACGGGCGGGTCTTCGGTCAGGGCGATTCTGCCCCCACGCTCGACTTTGAGGTGTTTCCCGCCCTGCGCCAAGTAGGCGATGCCCGGCTGGAGTAGCTCACCGCCCTGCGCCTCGCGCACGCTGAACGCGCTGTTGCGATCCAGCCGCTCCGCCAGCGAGCGCGTGAACCCTTCAGGCATGTGCTGAACCAGCAGCACTTTCGCGTGCAGTCCAATCGGCAGGCTGCTCATCACGGTGTTGAGCGCGCGCGGACCGCCTGTAGAGGAGCCAATCACCACCAGCGGCGCATCCGATGTCGGGCGTCCGACCAGCGGGCTGGGCTTGGGCGGCGGCACTACAGGGCGCGCGACACTCGGCGCAACGGCTACCCGCGCACGCGCGACCGCCTTCACCTTCTCGATAATCTGCGACGAAATCTTGTAGATGTCCATCGAGATGGAGCCCGATGGCTTGGTCACGAAGTCCACCGCGCCAAGCTCTAAGCATTTCAGCGTGATCTCCGCGCCCTCTTTGGTGAGGCTGCTGAGCATCAGCACGGGCGTCGGCTGCTGCTGCATCAACTGCTGGAGCATCGTCACGCCGTCCATGACGGGCATCTCCACATCGAGTGTGATGACATCGGGCTTGAGTTGCCGTGCCATCTCCAGCCCTTCCTGCCCGTTTTTCGCTGCGCCGACGACCTCAATCTCCGCGTCCTGCTGCAGCAGGTCGCTAATCATCCGACGCATAAACATCGAATCGTCCACGACCAACACACGCAGTTTCGCCATTGCTTCCCCTCCGTTAGGCGGCTCGGCGTAGGATGCCCAGCGCCGCCGATAAATCTTTTTCCACAGCTGCGCCTCCCACCGCACGCACGCGAATCACCCCCGTCGCCACATCGAACTCGAACGAGCGCCCTGAACTACCCCGCACATGCTCGAACACCACCTCGATGCGCGCCTCACGCAGCAGTCGCTGGAGTGTCTCCACATTCCGCTCGCCGATGCGCAGCGCTTGGCTGCGGTTCTGGAACAACTCGCCCCCACCCACCAGAATCGCCTTGAGGCGCGAGGCGAGCGCGGGTGGCGTATCCAGCACACGCAGCAGCGCGGGCAGCGCGGTCGTCGCGTACTTGCCAGGCTGAATGGCGGCGTCGCTCCCCTGCGCTTCGGGGAGCATCACATGCGCCAACGCCGCCGCGTGCGCACGCGGGTCAAAGAGCACCGTGCCCACACACGACCCCAGCCCGATACAGCCAATCACCCCAGCGCCTCTGGCGAAGACAATCTCGCCCATGCCCGCCAACTTGACCTCCGCTTTGCCCATCGTACACGCCCCTAAATGCCCAGCACACCAAACAGTTTCTCCAGATTGCCCGTCTCGGGCAGGTACAAAAAGTAGCCCTTGAACTCGTGTTCAGGAGTCTTGAACGCCGTTTCGATGGCAAGCAGCTCGCGCTGCCCGTAGAGCGCCTCCACCAGAATCGAACTCAGCACTGCCATCGCCATATCGGCGGCGAAGGCGGGCGGCTCCATGTGCAAAGCGAAGCCCGTCATTTGGCTAATCGCCTGCAGGTAGTTGCCCAGCATGATGTTGCTGACCTCGTTGATGACCGATTGGTAAAGTTCGTTGAGGTCGTCCAGTCCGCTGGGTTGCCTCTGCACGAGGATTTGCCACAGCACGCACGCGCTCTCCCACGGGAACAGGAACGCGCCTTCGCCTGGCCAGTCGCCGTTCACCCGCGAGACTGTGCCCACCACCAGCGATTCGGGCGCCATCCAGCAAAGCTCGGATAGCGTGCGCGTGTCCATCTGATGCACCTGGGGCGCCTCCAGCGTGAACAGCACACCCGTCAGATCGGACAGCGCAGTGACCGCGCCGCCCAGCCCGATGTTGCCAATCTCGCGGAGTGCGTCTGTACGCAGTTCGTTCAGTGTCGTCGTCATCGCTCGCCCCCGCCAACAGATTCTTGCCACACATCGGGCGCGCAGGTTATTGTAAAGGTACGGGGTTTAGGTACACTTGTGGCTCGATGGAATGGTTCAACGACCAGCCGTTGCGCCCGCGCCCGCATATTGCTGTGCTGTTTTATGACGCGCTGGGCGACTTTGTGATTATCACGCCCCTGCTGCGCGGGCTGAAGGAGAAGTACCCCGACTGCACGCTGGATTACTTCAGTGGCGAGCGCACGCGCGAGTTGGAAGAGGCATTGCCCTACATCGATGCGCGATTCTCGGTGTTCGGCAACCCGAACGCGCTGACCGAACTGCCTGCGTTTCTTGCCGAGCGGCGCGCCGTTGCGGGCGAGTATGACCTCGTTATCAACTGCGACTTTCACCCGACGATGGCGTTCGTGGCGCACATGCTGCAGCCGCGCTATGTGGTGGGCAAGTGCTACGCTGCCGATCTGCGCGAGGAGGTGCCCCGCGCGCCTGGCAAAATCCACCAACTGCACGACGAGTTCTGGTCGGCGCCCGACCTGCTGCAGCGCTACGGCGACATCCTGCGCAGCACCTACATCGGTGAGATTTGGTGCCGACTGGCGTTCGTGGAGACCGACTTCTACCGCACGGAAGTGCCCACCCAAGACCCCGCATGCGACATCCCCGAAGTGCTGATCTCTACAGGCGGGCGACGCCCTGCCAAGCTCTGGAGCCGCGACTACTGGAAGCAGGTCATCGACTGGTGCTTCGCCCAAGGCTACCGTGTAGGACTGCTGGGCGACAAGCCCCAACGCCAGAGCGCGGTATACCACACGGGCGATACCGAATCGTGGCTGCTGGAGCAGACGCCGCTGATCGACCTGCGTGGGCAATTCAGCCTGCCGCAAGTGGCGGGCGCGCTGGCACGGGCAAAGGCGTGTGTGTCGGTAGACAACGGGATTATGCACATCGCTTACAGCGTGCGCACGCCGACGATTGCGCTGTTTGGCGCAAGCCCGTGGATGGTGTGGACACCGCCCGTGCCGCACCTGCACTTGGTTTTGCCCGAAGAGCCGTGCAGCAAGTGCTACGAGAATCGCTTCCGCAACGCTGAGTGCCTACTGCCACGTCACCAGTGCATGCTAAGCGTGCGTCCTGAGCGAGTCATCGAGCGGCTGCAGGCGGTGCTCCAATAAGCGACAACTGCCCCTGCCGAGTCGCCCATGCAACCGTTGGGTATAATCCCTGTCGTAATCGTTGTTATAGGAGGCGGTAATGAGCGACTTAGCCATCAAAACGGTTAACTTGACCAAGCGCTATTCGGGACTGTGGAGCAAACAGTCTGTAGAAGCCGTGAAGAACCTCAACTTGGAGGTGTATCGCGGCGAGATTTTCGGCTTTCTGGGTCCCAACGGCGCGGGGAAAACTACCACGATCAAAGTGCTACTGGGCATCATCTACCCGACCGAGGGCGAGGCGTATGTGCTGGGTAAGCCCGCAGGCGACCCCAAAAACCACTACAAAATCAGCTACCTGCCCGAAAACCCCTACTTCTACGACTACATGACAGGGCGCGAAATCCTCACTTTTTACGCCAAGCTGTTCGGGATTGTTGAACCAGAGCGCAGCAAGCGCGTGAACGAACTGTTAGATCGTGTTGGGCTGTCTCGCGCGGCAGACCAGCCCCTGCGCACCTATTCCAAAGGTATGCTGCAGCGCATCGGACTGGCACAGTGCCTTATCAACGACCCTGAGCTGCTGATTCTGGACGAGCCAACTGCTGGGTTAGATCCGATTGCGCACATCGACATCCGTGACATGATTTTAGACCTGCGCAATCAGGGCAAGACGCTGTTTATCAGTTCGCACCAACTCTCGGATGTCGAGCGGGTGTGTGACCGCGTGGCGATTCTCAACAAGGGTGTAATGGTGCGATTAGGACGCATCGAGGAACTGCTCGCAGGCGGGCATGTGGAGGTCATCGCTGACAAGGTGCCCGACAACGCCGTAGAGCCGATTCGTCAACTCGGCGGCAAGGTTAGCCTGCACGACGGCAGGCTCATCGTCGAGCAGCCCGACAACGGCACCGTCGATCGCGTGATTGACATCGTGCGTGCAGCAGGCGGGCACATCATTAGCGTCAAGCCCTACCGACGCACGCTGGAAGACCTATTCGTGGAGACCATTCAAGGAGGCAAAAACGCATGAACGCGACCTTCGCAATCGCAGGAGCAACCTTCGGCGAAGCCGTGCGCAAGCGCATCCTGATGGTGATTCTGTTGGTTGCGCTGCTGATTATCCTCATCAGCCCCGCGTTCGAGCCGTTTGCGGCGGGGCGCGGCGCCCGTACGCTAATCATCAGCTTCGGCTTTGGCGTAATCCAGCTCGCAGGGACCTTCATCGCTATCATCATGTGTACCAGCATGATTCCCGCCGAGATCGAGCGGCGCACCATCTACACCATACTTTCCAAGCCAGTGCAGCGCTACCAGTTTGTGCTGGGCAAGTTTCTCGGCGCGGTGGGCACGCTGGCATTTATGTACCTGATGATGGGCATCGTGTTCCTAATCGCTTCGCGAATGGCACTGGGCGAATTCGACTCGAGAATCATTCGCGGGCTGATTATGTTCTTTTTCCAGAGTTCACTATTGGCGGCGGTCGTGCTATTTTTCTCTACTTTTGTCTCGCCGCTGGTGAACTACTTCTTGTCAGGTGGCGTGTTCCTGCTGGGCAACCTGCTCAGCAGCTTTCTGGAGACCATCCAGCGTAACCCTGAAGTCACACCGCTTACCCGAATCCCCGTGCAGCTGCTCACGCTGATCTTACCCAACTTCGCCAACTTCAATGTGCAGAACCCGATTATCAACCCGGAGCAGGTGCTGGTCGACGAGACGGCGTATCTGGTGCAGACGGTGGGATATGCGATCGTGTATATGGCGCTATTGTTGGTGGCGAGCATGCTGATTTTCAACCAGCGGGAGATGTGAGACGCGATGGTGAGAACGGCAACTGCGCCCAAGCGCAAGGCGAAGTCCCCACAACGCATCGACGCCGAACGCGCTGCGTGGGCAGCCACCCTGCCCGACTTGGACGCGCTGAGGCAGCTTGACCTCCCTGAAGCGGACGGCTGGCCTATGGAATCACACTACCATGTGCTGCAACTCCAGCTGCTGATGGAAATCGTCCACCAGCATCTGGGCGCGCCCAACGACTACTACTGCTGCACAAACATGTTCATCTACTACAGCCTCGAGCAGGCGCAGGAGGTCTCGGACTGGGTGCGCGAGCGCACGGACAAACGACCGCGTTACAAGGGTCCCAACTTTTTCCTGGTCAAGGGCGTGGACGGAACCTACATGCGCGAGAAGTGGGTTGTCTGGGAAGAGGGCGGACGCTACCCTGACCTGATTATCGAAATCGTCTCTGCCAGCACGAAGTCCAAAGACACCCAAGATAACAAGACGCTCTACGCGGAAGTGTTCCACATGCCCGAATACTTCTGGTACGACCGCTGGACAGGCGAGTTGGAAGGCAACCGCTTGGTAGGCGGGCGGTACGAGCCGATCGCGCCCAACGAGCATGGCTGGCTCTGGAGCGAGGTATTAGGCGCGTGGGTAGGCGTCTGGAAGGGCAAGTATGGCGACCATACCGATAACTGGCTGCGCCTGTATGACGCTGACGGCAACCTTGTGCCCACCTCTGCCGAGATAGCCGAGCAGCAACGCCAGCGCGCTGAAGCCGAACGCCAACGCGCTGAACGCGCCGAAGCACGCCTGCAACGGCTGCTTGCTCGCCTCGCGGAACGCGGCATCGACATCGACGAAATAGGAGGCAACGACGATGAAGCGCAATCATAGCAAGCTGTGGATTGCAATTGTGGTGCTGTTGTTGATTCAGGCAGGATTGCAGATGCGTATCTTTCCGCTGTGGGTACGCAACTACGCGCCCAAGCAGGCGACGCCTATCGGGCTGGCGCCCGAACAGCTGTTGGTGGCAATCGCGGGCTTCCGCGAGTTTCTGGCGGCGATTCTGTGGGTGCGTGCCGACGGCTTCTTCCACTCAGGCAACTATGACGCTGTGCTGCCCATGTTGCGCCTGGTGACTTGGCTCGACCCGCACAACATCGATGTCTACTCCACGGGCGCATGGCACATGGGCTACAACTTCACCGACGAATCGCAACGCTCCGACCGACGCTACATCCCGATGGCGCTCAAGTTCCTCGAAGAGGGCATTCAAAATAACCCAACGGTGTGGGACCTTTACTTCGAGATGGGCTGGATGTATTACCACAAGATTCAAGACCCTGTGAACGCCGTGCCGTGGATGCAAATCGCCAATGAGTACCCCGACATGATTCCCGCCCGACGCCACATGCTGGCGCACGCCTTTTTCAAGGCGGGACGCTTCGATGATGCCGTGGATCACTGGGCAAAGCTCTTTTTGGACGCCGAAAAAGATCGGGGCAAGGACTGGGAGGCGAACAACACCTACGATGTGCGCCAGAAAAACTTAGAGGACACGATCTTAGATTTGCTGCGCCGCTATGGACCGAACCCTGAGACGCAGCCCCCGATTGACTTGGACTTCGATGCGACAGTGAAGGTCGTGCGTCCGCGCGTGCTACTGGTGGAAGGCAAACTCGGCATTCCGACGATTGGCGCGCGCGTGACGGTCATCCTGCACGACAAGGGCAGAACACTGAAGTACAGCCCAAAAGTCCTCAAAACCTTCACCTTCGAAGTGGATTCGAAGCTGACCTATATGCAAGACTCGCTCGCGGTGCGTGAGCAGAAGTTCCGTCGCGAAATCGATATGAGCAAAGACCCGAAAATGTACCCGTTCAAGGCAGAAGAGTACGAAGTGGAGTTTATTTTCGAACCGCGCTACGCCTCGCCGAATGTTCAGGATCGTATTGGCTCGGACGGAGTCGGAATGTACGACGCCCGATATCTGGAGCTGGTGCGCGAGAAGCCCGACCCTGTGGATGTGCCCGAATACGCGAAGGTCTCTGACGCGCTCCGACGCGAGTTGGCAAACCCGACGCGCGAAACGCAATACTATCGTGTGCGCAAGGTGATTACGCTTACCCGCGCGGACATTCTGATGCTGGGGCAACGCGGCGAATGAACTTTCCACTGCGCGGCGAGGAACGGCTGACCGACCCAGGCGCACGGTTGCGCCTGCTGTGGGAGCGTCGCAATATTGTGGTGATGCCCGGAGTGTTCAACGCCGCGCTTGCCCGCTTGGTGCAGTTCCACGGCTTTGAAGCGCTTTACATCTCAGGTGCAGGAGTGACCAACAGCCTGCTGGGGCTGCCCGACCATGCGTTCATCAGCCTACCTGAGATGGCGCAGGTGTGCAACTACATCACGGCGGTGGTGAGCATCCCCGCAATCGCCGACGCGGACACGGGCTACGGCGGCGCGCTGCAAACCGCCCGCGCCGTCCAGATGCTCGAACGCGCAGGGCTGGCAGGCATCCACATCGAAGACCAGGTCAGCCCCAAACGCTGCGGGCACTTGGAGGGCAAGGAGGTCATCCCCACCGACGAGATGGTCGCCAAAATCAAGGCAGCGGTCGGCGCGCGCAGCAACCCAAACTTCATCATTATCGCCCGCACAGACGCCCGCGCCATCGAGGGACTGGAAGGCGCGATTGAACGCGCGAAGCGCTATCTTCAGGCAGGCGCAGACGCCATCTTCCCTGAAGCGCTACAGTCGCCCGACGAGTTCGAGCAGTTCGCCCGCGCCGTGCCCGCGCCCCTCATGGCAAACATGACCGAGTTCGGCAAAACACCGTACCTGACCGTCGAGGAGTTTGCGCAGCTGGGCTACAAGATGGTCATCTTCCCGATGAGTTGCTTCCGCGCGATGATGCACGCCGCAGCGCAGGTGCTGCAGTGCCTCAAGCAGCACGGCACGCAGACGCCGATGCTCGACGCGATGCAGACCCGTGCGGAGCTGTACGAACTGCTGGAGTACGACCGCTATCTGCAGTACGACCAGCAACTGGCGCAGGAATGAGCGAGAAACTGTTCGTGGCGGACAAGTTGCAGCGGGTGATTCCCGCGTATCCCGACGACAGCCTGCTGCGCGCAGCGGAGCTGATGACGCAGGGTGGCGCGGGTGTGCTGCCGATTGTCGAATATGGCGTGCCTGTGGGGGTGCTGACCGAGTCGCGCCTGCGCGAAGCCATCCAGCGCGGCGCGGACTGGCTGGAGCCCGTTGCCCCATGGATGGACGAAAACTTCCTGCGCCTGCCCATCGACATGCCGCTGGAGGAGGCGATTGAGACGCTCGCCTACACCGAACAGCCCGCGCTGGGCGTCGACCCGTGGGGGCGGTATGTAGGGGTGGTCACGCTGGCGGGGCTGGCGGCGCGCCCAGTCAGCCTGCCCCAACTCGGCACGATTGGTGGCATGGCGACCCCGCTGGGCGTGTACCTGACCAACGGCATCGTGAGCGCAGGCGCGGGCACGCTGGGACTGATGCTCACAGGCGCGCTGCTGTTTGCGCTTTATTTGCTGGCAAACTGGCTGGTCATCGGCGGCATGTGGTGGGTGCAGGAACGGTTCGGCGTGCCACTCTACAGCTACTACAACTCGCCTTTCGCGGGGCAGTGGTTCCTGTTCTCCGATGTGATGGGGCTGGTGTTGCGTAGCTCTATCTTCATCGTGTTTCTGTTGTTGATGCGCCTGCTGCCAATCGCAGGCACGCACGCAGCGGAGCATATGGTGGTACACGCCATCGAGCGGGGTGAACCGCTCACGCTGGAGGTGGTGCGTCGCATGCCGCGCGTGCATCCGCGCTGTGGCACAAACTTGGTGGCGGGGATTGCGCTCTTCTTGGGGTTGGCAAAGGCGTTCCAGTTTGGCGTGCCTCACGGGGACGCCCGCGACTTCGCGCTGCTGATGGCGTTGCTGTTCACGCTGCTGTTCTGGCGCAGTTTCGGTGCATTCCTGCAATGGATTGCCACCACCAAGCCGCCAACAGACCGTCAGCTGCTACAGGCGATTCGCGTGGGCGAGGAGCTGCTGCGCAAGGCACGCCCCCTAAGCGGCGCGACGCCCCCGTTTGGGCTGCGCCTGCTGCACAGCGGGCTGCTACAAATCCTCATCGGCGCGTGGGGGCTGATGGCGGTCCTCTACCTGCTGGAGAGTCTGCTGGGAGTCACGCTGGTTGTGCAATAGCGCGCTCCTAACTTACCTCGCCCTTCGTGATTTGCATAAACACATCCTCAAGGTCAAGCGACTCCTCGCGGAAGGCGGCGATTCGGAACCCGTCGCGAATCAACGCAGCGAGCAGGTCCGCCTGCTCTTCCAGCCCGCCCGAAAAATGCACATACAGACTGCCGTTGCGCATTTCCACGCCGTGCACATGCGGTTCGCGCTCCAGCCGCTGAATCAGCGGCTCTGGCTCGCCCAGCGGCTTGATTTCCAGCAGACGGTTCGCCTGCAGCTGCTTCACAATCTCGTCCACTGCGCCCCACACGAGCAGCTCGCCCTTTTCGATGATGCCGATTTTGTTGCAGAAGTCCGCCAGTTCGGGCAGGATGTGCGAGGAGACCAGCACGATCTTGCCCATCGCGCCCAGCTCGCGGATGAGCTCCTTGATCTCGATACGGGCGCGCGGGTCTAACCCCGACGCAGGCTCGTCCAGCAGCAACAGAATCGGGTCATGCACGAGGCTTTTAGCAAGGCACAGCCGTTGCTGCATCCCTCGCGAGAGCGTTTCCACATAGGCGTCCTTTTTGACCGTCAGGTCGGTCAGCTCCAGCACATTCTCGATAATCGCCGCGCGTTGCGACTTGGGGATTCGGTACGCCGCCGCGAAGAACTCCAGATACTCGGTCACGGTGATACCCTCATACAAGCCGAAGAAGTCGGGCATGTAGCCCAGCAACGGGCGCACCTCTTCGGGATGACGCACGATGTCGATGCCGTTCAGCGTCGCTGTGCCTGCGGTCGGCTCCAGCAGCGTCGCGAGCATCTTGATGGTCGTCGTCTTGCCCGCACCGTTCGGTCCGATAAAACCGAACACATCGCCTGGATAGAGCTGGAACCAGAGGTCGCGCACGGCGACCAGCTCCCCATACTCCTTGCGTAGCCCTTGCACATCCAGCATAGCCAGCTCCCCTACTTCCGCCAAGAGATTTTGACGCCGCGATAGGTAAGTCCTGCAAATATCGCCGCCAGTCCCAGATACATCGCGCTTTGTGCGAAGCCCCAGAGCATGTAGCGCAGCCCGTTCGCATAGGCGTCCCATTCGTCGCTACTCCACCACCACGACGGGCGCACGCCTAAAAGGTCTAACTGTGATGCCAAGTAGAACGGATTGACAAAGATAATAAAAGTGCCCTCAAACAGTGAAGCGACCCACGCAAGCATACCGTCTCGGTAGCTCTGCACCCATTCGACGGCTCTTGTGCTTGGGTCGCTGCCCTCGCTGAATAGCAGGTAGAGGAACGGGAACAGCAGCAGCACGAACACCTGCCCTGCATACAGCGTAGCGGCGGTCGTGAGCGTGCGCTTGAGCTTGAACGAGAGCCACAGTCCGACCGACACGAGCAGCGCGCCCCAGCTGAACAGCACAGTGAACGCCGCCGCGATGACATAAGTCGTCGCGCGGTGCGTGGTCAGCAAAAACGGCGCGAACAGCAGCGTGGTCAGCGCGACCCGCGCGAGCGCCGCGCCATACTTGCCCCAGAAAATCTCGCGCGCCGTCAGCCGCGTGAGCGCAAGCGACTCCCATGTCTGCTTCTCGTACTCCAGCGAGAACAGGTTGTATGCCATCAGCGGCGCGGCGAGGCACATCACAAATAACGCAAGCCCCAGCGTTGCGTCGATACCCGCTTCGCTGTAAACCGTCAGCTGAAGCACAAGCAGGTACACCAGCCCGATTCCCAGCACCGCCGCGCCGTACAGCCACGGTTGGCGTCGCCAGCGGTGGCGCGTCGCGCCCAGTAGGTGGTAGTGCAGCAGCGGGTTCTCGCGGAGCGTCTTCATCGCGTGTCGCCCTCCAACGGCAGGTTCACGATGTAGACTACCTCTGCCGCGCGTTCGGTCGCCTCGCTGAGTTCGGGCGGCAGCACAGGCTCCGACGCGCGGGCAATCAGCAGCGCGCATGGTGCGTCCTTGCGCTCCTCCAATATCAGTTGCGCCAGCTGGTCAGGCGACAGCGCAACCACAGGGTCCCAGCCGCTGCTCCCGAATGCGCTGAACGGCGGCGCGGGAATCAGCGGCTCGCTGCGCAGCGTTTGCGTCCCGCGTGCCGCCAGCGAACCGATGCTCACGGAGCCATACGGGGTCAGCACCCGCGCCTCGCGCAACTCGTAAGGCAGGCGGTTGCGCACCGTGCCCGACAGTCGCCACTCCCCGTTGCGCCGCGTCAGGCGCAGGCTGCCCTCAATCTGCCCCTGCAGCTGAACCGTGCGCGTGTAGCGGAACCACTGGAAGCTCAGGTTCGACACGCGGTAGCCGTCCACGCGCTTCGGGTCGCCCTCAAGCGTGCGCACGACGGTCGTCTGACCGAAGCTTCCCCCACGCCAGTCATGGATACCCGCTTCCACCATATCGCTCTGGTCAAACTGCAGGTCGAACACGCCCGCGCGGGGGAAGAAGAAGAGCGCGCTGTTGACGGTGTAGGCATCAGGGCTGCCCGCCTGTGCCACCAGCACGGTCTGCACCTTGCTGGAGAGCGACTTGCGATATAGCCCGCCCGCCAACTGCCACAGCACGCCCACGAACACCAGCGCAATCAGCGGCGTCGTGAGCCACGCCCAGTCCAGCGCGCGCAGCCGCTTCAGCGTCCAGTAGTTAATCGGCACGACCAGCATAAAGTACGCGCCCAGCAGCGCCACAATCAGCATCACGCTGGGCGGGTCGATGTCGGCGTCGATGTTCATCGTTGCCTGACCCGACCAGCGGTCTACAGAGTAGCCCGACTGCCCTGCGTGCAGGGCGGCGATGTTGAAACTCGGCGCGTAGGCAGCTGTGGCGTTCACCAGCCGTTGCCAGAAGCGCACGCGGGCGTCGTAGGCGTTCATCGGTCGCTCCAGCGGGTTGAACGCCAGAAAGACCACCGCGCCCAGTCCGTAGGGGCGCACGGCAATCAGCGGTTGCCCATCCTGTTGAAGCAGAACCTTGCTTGCGGTAAGTGTTGCTTGGGTGATGGTCGCGCTGCCTGCGGGAGGGCGCACGCCCAGCCAGTTGCCCAGCGCGGTCAGCCGCGCCACTTCGCGCGTGCCTTGCGGCTGGACGGGCAACAGGTCGCGCAGTGCAGGCGACTGCAGGTAGACCGCGCCCGCGCCGCCCGAAGCGACCAGCGTGCCGCCCATCAGCACCCACTGGCGCAACGCCGCCCACTGCTCCGCCCGCAGCCGCTCCGCCCCCGAAGTCAGCACAATCAGCTGCGCCCCGCTCAGCGCAATCGCCTGCTCGGGGAACAGCTCAGGCGTGCAGTAGGCGACCTCGTACACGCCCTGCATCGGGCGGTTCGTGCGAAAATCGAGCATGAACGGGTTCCTGACGCCGCGCACCTGTTTGAGCACCTGCAGCCCACCAATCGCATCGCCGACCACCACCGCCAGCTGATCCACATCCAGCACGCGCTCGATGGGCAGGCGCGTCTCCACGCCGACGCCGCGCGCTTCGAAGCGGATGACCGCCAAGTCACCGTAGCGCCCCACAATCGGCGTGGCAACCACCACCTTGCGCGAGCCTGCGGGTAGGTCAATCGGATACAGGTACTCGCGCCTGCTGCCGAACCTGCCGACCGACACGCGCAGGATGCCCTGATAGTTGCCCCGCCGCGACTCAAGCTGCACAGCAATCGGGAACGCGCCGTTGGCGGCAGGGGTCTTACCCAGCAGCGGCGTCGCCCTAATCTCCACAGGCGGCTGCCCCCACGCGCTTAGCAGCAGCGCCCCCCAAAGCCCCAAGCGAACCACCCAACGCCTCATGGCTGCCTTATTATACGCTGCCCGCGACGCGATTCCTGCTTAACGCGCCCGCGTAGCTCAGCAGCGCGTAGCGTTCCCAGCCTGCCCAGGTGGTCAGGTACAGCGTCGCCAGCCCCGCGCCCATCAGCCCGTCGGAGAACCACCGCTCCGTGCGTTCCCGCGCCACGACGCCCAGCCCCATCAGCAGCGCACCGCCCACATAGCCCAGCGCTAAGCGACCCGCAGGCGAAAGCTGCGCCCATGCCCAGCCCAGAAAGAATGCCGTCGCCAAAAACAGCAGCGTCAGCCCCGTGTAGAGCGCGACCTTGCCGCCCAGCACCCGCTCAAACGATTGCGTCCCCCCGTCCAGCGGCGTCGCAGGGGGCGGCGGTGGCGTGAAGTAGAGGCGAACCTGCGGGTTCGCCCCTGCAGGAACGGTTTCGGGTTCGGGGCGGATGCGGGTCTCGGTGGTCAGTTCGGGGCGGACACGGGGGGTCGCCCCTACATCGGGTTCACGCGATTCGCGTGTCAGTTGCTCCTCCAGCACGCGCACGCGATAGCTCAGCCGGATACAGCCCCGGCTTAATCGCCTCCAGCTCGTGGCGAGTCTCGTCAGTCATGGTGTGCCTCCTGTTGTGCGCGTTGTTGGAGCGGTTCTACAGGCGGTGCGCCTGCTTTTTTCAAGTGTGGGTAGAGGATGGGCAACGGGGGCGGGTGTAAACGATGTGTTGGCGCATTTACCCCACCCCCTTGCATTCTACCCCCCAAATTGTGCTACAATATAGGCGGGGAGAAGTCGGACCTGTCGCCGATAATTCGGACGGCAGTGTCTCCCTGTGAATTGCTGGAGACGGTATGGAAACATTCTATCGTAACGAATCGTTCAAATCGAATCGGCATCTATGCCGCGCTGGAGGGTTGAGCATGATGTGGCAACGTTTTACAGAGCGTGCGCGTAAGGTGATCTTCTACGCGCAGGAGGAAGCGCAGCGACTGGGCGAGACTCAGGTCAACACCGAGCACCTGCTTCTGGGGCTGGTACGCGAGTCGGACAGTGTCGCGGCGCGTATTTTGGATCGGATGGGGGTGAGCCTACAGCGCATCCGCAGCGAGATTGAGCGTTACGCTACGCGTGGCGAGGCACGCTATGGCGCAGAAATGCAGCTTAGCTCGCGCGCTAAGCGTGTCATTGACCTCGCCTACGACGAGGCGCGGCAACTGAACAACAACTATATCGGCACCGAACACTTGCTGCTTGGCTTAATCCGCGAGGGCGAGGGTCTGGCGGCACGCGTGCTACACAAGCTTGGCGTCGACTTGGAGCGCGCCCGCCGCGAAGTGATGAGCCTGCAAGAGCATGAAGGGCAACCCACGCCCTCGTCGCGCCCGCAACGCTCGCGGACCCCAACCCTCGATGAGTTCGGGCGCGACCTGACCGAAATGGCACGCCAAGGTAAGCTCGACCCCGTCATCGGACGCCACAACGAGGTCGAGCGCGTGATGCAAATCCTTGCGCGACGCACCAAGAACAATCCCGTGCTCGTCGGACCACCTGGAGTAGGCAAGACCGCTATCGTCGAAGGACTGGCACAGCGCATCGTGCAAGGCGATGTGCCTGAACAGCTGCGCAACAAGCGCATCGTCTCGCTCGATCTGGCTGGATTAGTTGCAGGCACGAAGTATCGAGGCGAGTTCGAAGAGCGCATGAAGCGCGTTCTGGAGGAAGTGCGCAAAGCTCAAGGCGATGTCGTGCTATTTATTGACGAGCTGCACACCCTAATTGGTGCAGGTGCGGCAGAAGGCGCAATCGACGCCTCTAACATTATGAAGCCCGCCCTTGCACGCGGCGAACTGCAATGCATCGGCGCAACCACCCAAGATGAGTACCGCAAGTACATCGAGCGCGACGCCGCCTTAGAACGGCGATTCCAGCCCGTGCAAGTGCGCGAGCCCTCAATTGAAGAAGCGATCCAAATCCTCAAGGGGCTACGCGACCGCTACGAGACGCACCACCGCGTGATTATCACCGACAGCGCGGTTGAAGCAGCGGTCAAACTCTCCAGCCGCTACATCACCGACCGCTACCTCCCCGACAAAGCGATTGACCTCATTGACGAAGCGGCATCGCGCGTGAAACTGCAGCAGACACTGCCGCCACTGGAGCTGCGCAAAGCCAAAGGCGAGCTGGAGATGCTCCAAAAAGAGATCGCCAGCGCGCGCCAACAGGGCAACCTCGACCGCGTGGAGGAGCTGGAAAACCGCAAGGTTGTCCTGCAAGAGCGCATCGAGGCGATGGAGGACGAATGGGCTGCTGCACGCCAAGAGATGACCACCCTTGTCACAGAACACGATGTCGCCCATATCGTGCAAAGCTGGACAGGCATCCCCGTCGCCCGACTGGTGGAGAGTGAAGCACAAAAGCTGCTGCACATCGAAGAAGAACTGCACCGCCGCGTGGTTGGACAACACGAAGCGGTCTCTGCCGTTGCACGCGCCTTGCGACGCGCCCGCTCCGGTCTCAAAGACCCCAAGCGACCGATGGGCACTTTCATCTTTCTCGGTCCCACAGGCGTCGGCAAGACCGAACTGGCGCGCGCACTGGCGGGCTACCTGTTCGACAACGAGAACAACCTCATCCGTATCGACATGAGCGAATACATGGAGCGGTTCAATGTCTCCCGCCTGATTGGCGCACCGCCCGGCTATGTCGGCTACGAAGAGGGCGGCGTGCTGACCGAAGCGGTGCGACGCCAGCCCTACAGCGTGGTGCTGCTCGACGAAATCGAGAAAGCGCACCCCGATGTGTTCAACCTGCTGCTGCAGGTGATGGAAGACGGGCGACTCACCGACTCGCAAGGACATGTGGTGGACTTCCGCAACACCATCATCATCATGACCAGCAATGTGGGCGTGCGCTCCGTCGTGGAAGAGGCGGGCATCGGGCTGCGCCGCGACAAGCAGACCGACCCCGAAGACCCGCGCGCCTACGAAGCGATGCGCAACCGCATCCTGGAAGAGATGAAGAAGCTCTTCCGCCCAGAGTTCCTCAACCGCGTGGACGAGATAATCGTGTTCCGCCCGCTCACACGCAACGAGATCCTGCAGATTGTGGACATCATGGTCGGGCGTGTGCAGGAGCAGCTCGCAGCGCACAACATGCGCCTGGTGCTGGAGCCTGCCGTCAAGGAGCTGCTCGCGCAAAAGGGCTATGACCCGAACTACGGCGCGCGCCCGCTGCGCCGCGTGGTGCAGCAGATGATCGAAGACCCGCTCTCGGAGCAACTGCTACTGGGACGCTTCGAGGAAGGCGATACCATCCTCGCACGCCTGAACGAGAACAACGAAATCGTGTTCGTCAAGGGCGAAGACATGCCCCCAGCAGGCGAGAGCGACCTAACCACCGCAGCGATGCAGTAAGCATGCAACACGCGCTTCAGGCGGTAAAAATGGGCTGAGGATTTTGTCCTCAGCCCTATTCTCTGTTACGCCCGGAAAGGAAGTCGGATATGTTTACTTCTTGCGGCGGCGCAGGGCAAGCGCGCCCAGACCCGTCGCAAGCGCAATCAGGCTCGCAGGCTCAGGCACCCAGTCCTGCTCCACCAACAGCAGTCCTGCCGTGTCGACGCCAGGCGCGTTCGCGTCCGCGATGTCGAGAATGAAGACCTCGAACACGGTGAAGTTGCTGGACGGCATGCTGAGCGGAATGAAGGTGTTCACACTGAACGCGCCATCGCTACCGCCCGCATACGCGCCGCCGAGAAAGACGCCCGTACCGTCGTAGAGAACCTCACTCGTGTCACGGTCTACGACCTTCTTGAACCAGACAACGCGACCCGTGCCCTGCACAAAGCCGCTCACGACGAAGTTGAAGCCCGTCAGGGCGCTCTTGGAGCTCGACGAAACCGAGTAGACGCCCGTGAAAGTGCCGTTCGTAAAGCTCGTGCCATCGCCGACCAGAATCGGGTTCGGCACGGCAGCAGCCGTGTTGAAAGTCACCTGAGGCAGCGGGTTCGTGATGACAGTCGTCGGTACCGTTGAGACAACGGAACTTGGGTTCAGCACGCCGACGCTGGTCAGTACCGTCACATTCCAGCCAGACGCGTATGCTCCTGCGACGACTACCGCCGCCGCGAGACTCACAATCAGTTTGTTCCATCGTGTCATAGACATCCTCCTTTCTGAGGTGGGCTACCGCGCTGGGGCGAACCAACGCAGCGCATCCATAGTATAGCACATTTTACAGGGGTTTGTCAAGGGGGGGGGCGGTAAATGCGCCAACACATCGTTGACAGCAAGAACGCCCTGACGCGACCAGTCTAACACTATTGTCCAACAACACCACAGACATCACACCCGCATACCACGACCCATGAAACCCCAACGCCACACAACACGCATACGGCGTCCGACCCGCCATCCCATACCCAGAATGCACACGCTCACCATCCAACCCAAACCCGCGCTCAAAAGCGCCCCCACCGTGCCCAACGATAACACACACAGCGTGGACATCTCACGGCGGAACGCCAACAGGCGCAGCCGCGTGCGGCTTTCCAAGAAAGTCCACTGGTAGCGTGGCAGGCGGTGCTCGTGCAGTAGGTAAGTCCCATCGTTGGCGCGTGTTGTGCGTGTTGGTGGGGAGATTCTACGGGAGGTGCGCCTGCTTGTTTCAAGTGTGGGTGGAGGATGGGCAACAGGGGCGGGGGGGGGGTGAACGATGGGTTGGCGCACGCACCTGAGAGTATAATTCCCCTGCTATGCGGCTTGTCGGGATACTGGCCTCCATCGCCATACTGGGCGTGCTGATGGCAGTGTGGCTGTATTACGGTACGGGCGGCGCGTCGTCTGGTGGAGGCGCATCCAACCCCGCTGCGCCGCCGCCCGCCAGTCGCGTCGGCGAGGTGCGCCAAGCCGCCGAAAGCGTCGAGTGCCGCAACAACCTTAGCCAAATCCGCGCCGCCATCCAAATGCGCACCACCACCGACGAGACCTACCCCGCCAGCCTGAACGAATTAGGGCTGCCCGCCAGCATGCTGGTGTGCCCCGTCTCGCAGCAGCCCTATCAGTACGACCCTGCCACAGGGCAAGTGCGCTGCCCAACGCCTGGGCACATGCGCTACTGAATCACCAGTCGTCGTAGTAGAAGCGGCGTCGCCCGTAAAGGATGCGCGTGGGACCCCCCATCAACTTGATGGTGAGAAAGCCTGCCACGAAGCCGCCGATGTGCGCTAAGTATGCCACGCCTGGGTTATATACCAGAAACTGCGACACGAACCAGACAATCAGGAAAAAGACGGCGGGCACTTCCACGAAAGTGATAATCACAAACACCAACACGCAGTCAATCCGCGCGTGCGGAAATAGCAGCATGTACGCGCCCATCACGCCCGCAATCGCGCCACTCGCACCCACCACAGGGATCGGCGACGCCCAGTTGAACACAATATGCGACAACGCCGCCACCACGCCCCAAAACAGATACAACAGCAGATACCGAAAGTGCCCCAGTGCGTCCTCCACATTATTGCCGAAAATCCACAGCGACCACATATTGCCCAGAATGTGCCAGAAGCCCCCGTGCAAAAACATACTGGTCAGAATTGTTAGCCACGGGTTGACGACAGGTTCCGCGCGGATGCCGTGCTGCATCTCCAGTTGCATTCGCAGCAACGGATCCACATACGCCCCCGTAATCTCGGCAGGAATGGCGGCGTACACATAGGTAATGCGCGGGTCTACGACTTGCATGATGTAGACCAGCACATTCACCACAATCAGCCCCACCGTCACGAACGGAAAACGGTGGGCAGGGTTATGGTCGCGAATCGGCAGTAGCACGGGGATATTATTCCCTACTGGACACGCCTCTCCTGCCAACCTCCCCGCACAATTCAGGTACACTACTGCCATTCTGGGAGGAGACTATGGCTATCCGAATTGGTATTAACGGCTTTGGTCGCATCGGGCGGATGACCCTGCGGGCGATTCGCAAGCATTACCCCAACGACTTCGATGTGGTCGCCATCAACGACCTGACCGACGCGCATAGCAATGCGCACCTTTTCAAGTACGACACCACCTACGGCACTTATCCAGGCGAGGTTCAGGCGGAGGAGAACGCCATCGTGATTGACGGCGACCGTATCCGCGTGTTTGCCGAGAAAGACCCTGCGGCAATCCCGTGGGGCGATGTCGGCGCGGATATCGTGATTGAGTCCACGGGCGTGTTCACCGACGGGCAGAAGGCGGCAGCGCACCTGCGCGGAGGCGCGAAAAAGGTCATCATCACCGCTCCCGCCACCAACGAGGACATCACCATCGTCATGGGTGTCAACCACGAGGCGTACAACCCCAGCCAGCACCATATCATCTCGAACGCTTCCTGCACCACGAACTGCCTCGCGCCCGTAAGCAAGGTGCTGCACGAGGCGTTCGGGATTGAACACGGCATTATGACCACCGTACACGCCTACACCAACGACCAGCGCATCCAAGACCAGGTTCACAAAGACCTGCGTCGCGCGCGCGCGGCGGCGGCGAACATCATCCCGACCTCCACAGGTGCGGCGAAGGCGATCCACCTCGTGCTGCCCGAACTCAAGGGGCGCATGCACGGGATTGCGCTGCGCGTGCCGACGCTGACGGTCTCGATTGTAGACCTCACAGTGACGCTCTCGCGCGAGGCGACCGCCGAAGCCATCAACGAGGCGTTCCGTCAGGCGGCGACGGGCGCGCTGCAGGGCATCCTCGGCGTGACGGACGAGCCGTTGGTGTCGTCGGACTTCCGCGGCGACGAGCGCAGCGCAATCGTTGACCTGCCCTCGACGCTGGTGATGGGCGGGCGGCTGGCGAAAGTGCTGGCGTGGTACGACAACGAGTGGGGCTACTCATGCCGCGTCGCCGACCTCGCGAAATACATCGCCAGCAAGGGCTTCTAACCTTGTCGTGGCTGGGCTATGCGCCGTGGGTGGTGCTTGCGGCGCATAGCCTGCTGGCGATTGCCTACAACCTCGCGACCCCCTTCGGCAACAACGGCTACCCGAACACCCCCGACGAGGGCGCGCACTTCCAGTATGTGGCGTATGTCGCGCGGGAGTGGCGGCTGCCCAAGTTCGAAGGCTACGCAGGCGTCGGGTACGAGGCGCACCAGCCGCCGTTGTATTACTTCCTCGCGGCGGTGGCCTACGCGCTCACGGGCGGCGAGGGCAAGGCGGTGCGGCTGCTCTCGACGCTCTGCAGCGCAGGTGTGGTGTGGCTGGTGTGGCTGACGCTGCGTCGGCTCGCGCCTGAACGCCCGCTGCTCGCGCTGACAGGCATGGGCTTCGCAGCGTTCTTGCCGATGCACATCGCCATCGGCAGCGCAGTCGGCAACGACGCGCTAACGAATCTGCTGTTTGCCGCGACGCTGTATGGGTTACTGGTAAACTTGAGCAACACAGCGGAACTTTACCCCCCTCCTGACCTCCCCCGTCAACGGGGGAGGAACCCAGACTCCCTCCCCGTTGACGGGGAGGGTCGGGGTGGAGGCAAAGGGGGCGAGTATCTACACTGGCTCCGCATACCCCTGCTGGTGGGACTAACAATCCTAACCAAAGCGACGGGCATCCTGCTCATCCCGATTATGCTGCTCGGCGTCATCGTTGCAGCGCGGTTGCAGTCGGGGCGGTGGGCGCGTGCGCTTGGCGCGGCGACGCTTGCGCTGGTGGTGACACTGCTGGTCAGCGGCTGGTGGCTGGCGCGGAACTACATCCTGTACGGCGACCCGCTGCTGCAGCGCACCTTCGTGGAAGTGTTCGCGGGCACGGCGAAGGCGCGGGACTTTCTCAATCAGGGCATGACTTGGGGGCAGTACGCACAGTTAGTGGCGGACTGGACCTTCCGCAGTTTCTGGTTTGCGTATGGCGCGCCCGACACGGCGCGCACGGGTTTGCCGAACTTCCTGCCGGGTAGCGTGTATCTTGGGCTGGGCGTGCTGACACTGGGTGCGGCGATGGGCTTCGTGCTGCGCCTGCGCGAGCCGTCGCCGTTGTGGGCGCGGGTGTGGCTGCTGCTGGCGGGGCTGTGCCTGCTACTGACGCTGGTCAGTTTCGTGCTGTTTGTGCGCGTGTTTTTCCAGACGCAGGGACGCTACTTCTACCCCGCGCTGCTGCCCATCAGCGTCTTCTGGGCGCTCGGCTGGGAGCGACTGGTGCCTGAACGCTACCGACCGACGGCGCTGCTGGGGTTGACGGGGGTTATGTTTGCGTTAGCGTTGGGATGCCTACGATATTTGGGTTGAGATATGGAATAACCCCTTCGGGGATACCTATGGCTGGCAAGGCGAAGAAATCGGAAGGCGACGGCGGCGAGGGTGGCGGCAAGGGCAAAAGCCCCATGCTGATGATGATCGTGGTGCTGATTGCGGGGCTGGCGGGGGGAGTGTTCGCAGGCAAAAACTTCCTCGCGCCGAAAGCGCCACCCCCACCGAAACCGCCTACCGTCGGCAAAACGCTGGACTTGGGCGAGTTCATCATCAACTTGGGCGACGAGCATTATCTCAAAGCGGGCGTCGCGCTCGGTCTCAAGGAGGGTATCGACCCCAAGAAACTGGAGGAAGACACTGCGCCGCTGCGCGACGCCGTGCTGATGGCGCTTTCAGGCAAAACACGCTCGCAACTGAACACGCTGGAAGGCAAGCACAAGGTCAAAGAGGAGATCCGCGAGCGCGTGAACGAGGTGCTGGAACACAAAACGCACGAGAAAGAGAGCGTGCTGGAGGTCTACTTCACCTCGTTTACGACGCAGTAGGCGCACGCCCACGCCGCAGGTAGACAATCTCGGCGAGCGCGGCGAGTTGGAACGCGGCGACGCCCACCAGCAGCGACGCTTGCACCGACTGCGCGCCCAACGCCCACGCCAGCGCCACGCCCACCACCAAGCCCAGCGCGTTCACCAGCAGGTTCACCGCCATCCCCCAGTAGACGACGGTGGTCTGCTTCGCGGCGATGCGCAGCCCGCGCAGCGTGGAGCCATACGCCGTCAGCGCGGGCAGCAGCAGGCACATCTGCAGCCCGAACACCACAGGCGACGCTAACTCTGCCTTGAGCGCGAGTAGCCGCTCCGTGAACAGCCCCGCCAGCGGGGTGAACGCCAGCAATGCGAGCGCGAGCGTCGTGCCCAGCGCAACCTTGCCTGTGAAGGCGTACAACGCACGCTCCGCGATGCCCTGCTGCCGCGCGGCGACGCTGACCTCCTGGAGCGCGAAGCCCCAACTGCGCACCGCCAGCAGCGAGCCGAACACCACCTGCCACGCCGCGATTGCCAACTCGGGCTGCGGCAATCGCGCCAGCGCCGCGGCGGTCAGCGGATGCACCAACAGCGTCAACAGCGTCGTGCCCGCCAACGGCAGGTGGAACCGCCAAATCGCCCGCTGAGTGAGTGGGGGTGTCGCCTCATGATGGGGCAGCACGCGCGCGCGCAACACGGGCAGCGCAAACAGCGTTGCGACCGCCGCCTCCACCAGCACGCCCGCCATCACAATCCACGCGCCCGCAACCGCGCCAGGTAGCCCGTTCCACCACAGGAGCGCGACCGCCACCGCCGTAATCGTCGCCAAGCGGATTGCCGTGCCCCAAGTGACCAATTGCGCCTTGCCGTAGCGCACCAGCACGCCCTGCAGGAACCGCCGCCAGCCAATCGCCGCCGTCCAGAGCAGCATCGCTTGCATCGCGCCGCGCCCCGCCTCCGCCACACGCACAGGCAGCCCCAGAAGCCGCAACGCAATCCAGTCATACAACGGCGTGAAGGCAATCAGCGCGGTCAGCAGTGTGAGGCTCACTACCAGCATCAGCACGAAGCGCAGCACCGCGAAAAACGACTCGCGCCCCTGCACCAGCGCAATCGCCGTCGCCAACAGCATAATCACAGGGCTTTCAATCAGCAACGACAGCCCCAGCGCCACGCCGAAGCCCGCAATCTGCACCGACGGCTCCGCAAAACGCGCCAGCGCCGCGTTCGTCACGGGCGACTCCAACATCATTAGGGTGAAACTCAGCGCCAACGGCAGCCAAAGCCAAAACAGAACAGAACTCTGCACGCGCGTTTTCATAGACCGCTATAGGATACTCCAGTTTGCGTCCGCGCGTGGCGCAAGGTATAAGCCAATCGCCCCACCAGACTTTACAAAAGACGGCAGTTGATGACCCCCTCCTTAAGGTTCCCCCTGCCTACAGGGGGAACCGAACGGGCGCGCGGCTTGGTTCCCCTCGCGAAGCGGGGGGAACCTAAAGGAGGGGGGTGCAGATACAAACTCTGCTCAAGCGATTGGCATAAGGCGAGGCTGATGCGCGAACATCCCAAGAATTCGGCGCAATTCGTCAAGGCGTTGGCAGGAATCCTGTGTCGGGCGTCGTATCCTAAATCAGGGTGAAAGGTATGCTAACGCAACGGTCGGCATCTTGGTCGCCGCGTGCGTGGATACGAATTGTGTGCGGGGGGGGAAGCAGTGAACAGCAAGTCCAACCATTCCCAACGGTTTTGTTGCCTGCCGCGCGATTTGCAGCGGGCTATTCTCGACCTGCCCGAACCCCTGCAGCACGCGGTTCATTATGCAGTGGCGCGCTGTCAGCCCCAGTACGCGCCGCGCCCATACGCCGATGACTGGCGGGAAGAGCTGTACCACGAAGCCATCGTCGCAGCGTGGGAAGCGTACCAGACACACGCCCCCAATCAAGGCGCTTCGCTGTACGGGTGGGGCATGCGGGTGATTGGACAGCGGCTCCAAGTGTTCTGCGACAGTGTATGGGGCGCAGCGAAACGCGAATGTGAGTATCCGGGCGACCGAGGAGACAGGCGAACCAGTGGAGTTTCCCGACCCGAACGCTTTCGGGGCTGTGGAGGGGCGGATTCTCGTTTGCGTGGTGCAGCAGGCGTTGCAGAACCTCGCGCCGCAGGACGCTCAAGTAGGGGCGTGGTACCTGCTGGAGGGGCTGAACGAGCAAGCGATTGCAGCGCGGTTGGGCGTCTCGCAGCCTGCCGTAAGCAAGCGACTGAAGCGCATCTTGGCGCAATTGCGACGGGAGCTGGGGGCAGAAAACGAGGAGAAATCGCCATAAGACGGGAGGGTTGGGGTTATAATTTTCGGCGAATCTGGCTCTACTGAGTAGCAGCCAGTGGAAAAAGGGTGAGGCGGGATGAGGATGGTTATATTTTTTGGCAAAGGCGGCTACACATAGTAGGTGGATGGCGGGAAGAGTGTCTGTAAGCTGACCGCCTTCCGAGAGACCAGACTTGATGGAGGAGGTATCGGAGGATGAGAAGCTGGGTTGCTCGCATTGTGCAGGATCTATCGGAGTTCAAGGTAGCCATCCAAAATCCACTCATGAGAATAGGAGTCGCGCTGATAGTCGCGATGATGACGGGTATATTTATTCTTACGGCACACCTGTCTACACTGTCACCTGTGTGTGCCAATACTGCCAGCGATCCTATCCACTGTTGTCAAAACGGCTACTCTTGTGGAAATGAGTGTAGGGCAAAGCATCCAGGCAGCGTTAGCGCATGCTTCCAGTGTGTGCAGCAATGCTGCTCATGGACCTCGTGTGGCACAGGCAGTAATTGTAGCAAGTGTGGTGAGCAAAAATGTAGGCAACAGCCAGCTCCAGTACCACAACCACGTGTGGAATAGGTGCATGGTATGAACAAGCGGTGGTATCTGGGTCTTGCAGCGCTGGTCATCTGTGTTGCGGTCGGGGTAGCACTGTGGAGGTATTTCTCCCAGCCTCCCCAACCGCAACATGTTGGTCAATCGTGGCTGGAACAACGCACTCTGGAGCTAGCAGACAAAGCCGAAAAAGGTCATGTTTTTACCGACACCGAGTTCAACGATTTGGTCAAAATCGCAACAGAAGCCAGTATACTCTATCGTGGTAGGGCGCTTTTCGCGCTCTGGTTCACGAAGCGCCCTGATCAGAAGCCTCGCGCTTTGCAGATAATGATTGATACCCTGCGTACAACACCCGAACTCCGAGCCGACGCTATCAACGGGATTGCTTACCTTGGCAGCGAAGCGCATATTGAACTTATCAAGCCCTACCTTTCTGACCCCGATCCGAATGTGCGCTTGATGACTGTAAACGCTATTGCCCGTTTGGGCGGCAACAAGTACCGAGCCGTTCTTGAGCCGTTCCTACAGGATCCGTCGGAAGAAGTGCGCGAACGGGTTCAGTACATTCTGAATATTTGGAACCAGAAGCCGAGGTGAACATTATGCAAGTGCGCCGTGCAGGTCTTACTCTCGTAGAACTCATGACAGTGATTGCTATTATTGCTGTGCTGATTGCCCTTGTGCTGCCTGTGCTGTTTCTGGGTCGCGAGAAGGCGCGCTCCAAGCAGTGCATTAGCAATCTATCGCAGCTTGGAAAGGGCTTTCTCCTTTATCTGCAGGATTGGAACGAAACTTTTCCAACAGCTGGAGATCTGAGAGCTAATCCGGGCACTGCTTGGGTCGCTTACAATCACGATACGGCAGGGCGCGTCTATGCGGAGCCTGAGCGAGGAGCTATTTTCCCCTATGTGCGCAATGTGGAGGTTTACACCTGTCCGTCTGATTCGCTGGCACGTTCGTTGCGTCTGAGCTATCAGATGAACTCGACAGTGGGATATATCGACCCTATAGCGGTTCACTATAGCGAGATTCGCACGCCTGCGGAACTTATTCTGCTTTTAGAGACCGTCAATCAATACTATATCGGTCCGGCGATAGGCACCTTTGGAGGGGGATGCAAAGGTCTGCCGCCGTCCACCGTATTGCCTTGCCCGTCGGATCCAATACCGTGCAATGGGGATAGAGGTTGCCTTGAAGTCGTAAGTTGTCGCCATGCGGGTAGTGCAACAAATGCCCTTTTCTGCGATGGACATGTGCGCGCTTTCCCGAAAGGGATGCTGCCTTGCCGATATATCGAGAAGTAGTGGGGTTATAATTCTTGGCAAATCGGGCTACATTGGAGAAATGTAAAATGTATCGTCGGTTAGCGATCGTTGCACTACTGGTAATTAGTGTGCTGCTGGTGCTGATACTTGTCAGGTCAGCCCAGCAGCGCTCCTGCCTTGTAGAGGTCAAGGGAATCAGCCCATCCAACACTTTGTCTACTAATCAGAAACATACGGTAGAAGTTTACGGCTCATGTAAAGACCTAAGAATCGCCAAGTTTGGAATAAGCGCGCCGCTGTCTGGTCGCCCGCTCTCGGAGCAGCTGCCCACTAAACTCCCTTGACGGCAGCTTTGGAGAAACTAAACCTGCTTCAGCGAAGAGATTGGCGGAATTGGAAAGGTCTCTCGTGGCAGGGACGCTTTGGGGAACTTCCTCCAGACATTCGACAGAAGATAAACTTCCTGTTAGAGAACGAGAATCTTACGCTCAGCCCAGACACGACCCTAAAAATAATCATCGTACCGTATGTCGGGCTATTGACCGACCATGGGGAGGGCAGCACTTACACAGAGTGGTTCCACTTGTTAGCCGAATAATCTGGAGTGCGAATATCCATCCGACGATGAGACAGGCGAGCAGGCGAGCCTGTGGAGTTTCCCGACTCGAACGCTTTCGAAGCGGTGGAGGGGCGGACTCTCGTTTGCGCGGTGGTATCTGGGTCTTGCAGCGTTGGTAATCTGTGTTGCGGTCAGGGTAGCACTGTAGAGGGATTTCTCCCAGCCTACCCAACCGCAACATGTTGGTCAATCTTGGACGGCTCTCAGAGGGCACAAACGAAAACAGGTGAAGAGCTTTGACCCACTGGAAGGCTTTGTCGCATATTTCCGCCGAACTCTTGGCAGGCGAGGATGGCGGTAGTAAGGATTTCGGCGTGGCGTGCTAATCCGCGAGAAAGTTGCGCAGAATCTGCATCCCCGCCTCGCTGAGAATCGACTCGGGGTGGAACTGCACGCCCTCGATACGGTACTGCTTGTGGCGCACGCCCATGATTTCGTGGTCATCCTCGCTCTCGGCGGTAATCTCAAGGCAGTCGGGGAGGGTTGCCCGCTCGATGACCAGCGAGTGGTAGCGGATGGCACGCAGCGGATTGGGTGCGCCGTGGAACACGCCTGTGTTCGTGTGGCGCACAAGCGACTCCTTGCCATGCATCGGGCGTTTCGCGCGAACGATGTTTCCCCCGAACGCTGCGCCAATCGCCTGATGCCCCAAGCACACGCCCAGAATCGGTACCTTGCCCGCTGCCGCCCGAATTAATGGTACGCTGATGCCCGCCTCGTTTGGCGTGCATGGACCTGGCGAAATCACAATTCGGTCGGGGTGTAGCGCAAGCGCCTGCTCGACAGTCAGGGCATCGTTGCGCACAACGATTAGCTCCGCGCCCAGCTCGCCCAGGTATTGCACTAAGTTGTAGGTAAAACTATCGTAGTTGTCAATCATTAGCACCCTCACAGTATCGCTCCTGTTTACGAATAAAGTGTGCGCGTGAGCAGCTCACTTAGCGCCTTGGCAGCATGCCGCACGGTAGGCAGCGCTCGGTCGTAGTCCATGCGTACGGGTCCCATCAATCCAATGACGCCTGCGGGTCGCCCGCCCGCGTGGTAGCGGGCGTAGACCAGGGCACAGCAACGCAGCGCGTCGATAGGGTTCTCCTCACCGATGGTGATGTGGAGGTCGTTGTCGCTGCCCTGCTGCAGCAGGTGGTAGAGGGGCTTACGCGCCTCCAGCACGCGCAGCACCGCCTCCAACTGGCTGACTTCGCGCTGGAACTCTGGCTGGCGCAGCAGATAGACCGTCCCGTCGTAGAGCAGTTCGCCCTCGGCGATTTCCTGTACTTGCTGTTGGATGGCGCGCAGCAGACTCACGAGCGTTTCGCGTTCAGCGGGCGACTCCAGCGCGGGTGCGTGGGCAGGGTCGAGGCTCAACACCGTGCGCACCGTCTGACCCTCGATCATGGTCGCCAGCACGCTCTGGATGCGGTTCAAGGCGCGCTGCGAGGGCGCATGCTGCAGGTCAACCAGACGGTTGTCCACCTCGCCATGTTCCATGACCACGACCGATAGCACGCGGCGTGGGGCACACGGCGTGACGACGCAGCGCAGCACACGCATCGTCTCGTCGCGTGCAGTGGCAGCAAAGGCGACCGACTGCGCCGCCCGCGCCAGCAACTGCAGCGTCGCCTGCAACAGCTCCGTCAGACTCTCGCCCGGTTCGGGCAAGCGTCGGAAGTAGCTCTCAATGCGCAGTGTGGTCGTCCCGCTCAGCAGGTGTTCCACATAGTAGCGGTAGCCGCGCGTGGTGGGCACTCTGCCCGCGCTGGTGTGCGGCTGCGCAAGATAGCCGTACTCGGTCATGATCGCCATCTCGTTGCGCACAGTGGCGGGCTTGACCCCCAGCGCATACCGCTGCACAATTGCCTGCGAACCAACAGGTTCACCCGTGCGGATGTGCTCACGCGCTACCGCCCGCAAAATGGCGGCTTTGCGCGCGTCCAACACACCCGTCTGAACCGCGCGTCTGCGTGCCAAGCGCAGTCACCACCCTTAAGATTTTACCTCGTTTCGCAGGCGCACTGCAGAGCTTCGAGTAGGGTATACTCGGCTTTATGAACCCAATCGCGACGACGCGCATCGAGTACGAGACCTACACCCTTTCGAACGGTTTGCTAGTGATTCTTTCGCCGCATCGTGTCGCGCCAACCATCGCCGTGCTGGTGCTGTACAAGGTCGGCTCAGTGAACGAACCGCGCGGCAAGACGGGCTTCGCGCACCTGTTCGAACACATGATGTTTCAAGGCTCCGAGAATGTGCCGCGCGAGATGCACTTCAAGTATGTCGAATCCAACGGGGGCGTGCTGAACGGCTTCACCTCGTATGACCTGACCGCCTACTTCGAGTTGCTGCCTGCGTCCAAGCTGCCGCTGGGGCTGTGGCTCGAGTCTGACCGCATGCGTTCGCTGCAGGTGTCGCAGGAGAACTTAGACAACCAGCGCGCGGTGGTCAAAGAGGAGCGGCGGCTTTCGGTGGATAATCAGCCGTATGCCCGTGCGATGGAACGCCTGCGCGAGATTGCCTACGACAACTTCGCGAACCAGCACTCCATTATCGGCTCGATGGAGGACTTAGACAACGCGACGCTGGAGGATGTGCAGGCGTTTTTCCGCACCTACTACGCGCCGAATAATGCGATTCTGGTCGTGGCGGGCGACTACGACCCCGACGAGGCGCGCAGGTGGATCGAACGCTACTTCGCCGACATCCCGCCGCAGTCGCCTCCGCCGCCTGTGGATGTGTCGGAGCCTGACCGCGAAGAGCGGCGCGAGGTGTTTGTGGACACGCTGGCGCAAGTGCCCGCCGTCGCCGTCACTTGGAAGATTCCGCCGCGCGGCACGCTGGAGAACGACGCCCTGCAAATCGCGGGCGACCTGCTGACCGATGGGCGCGCCTCGCGGTTGTATCAGCGGCTGGTCAAGCAGGAGCAAATCGCCGTGAGCGTGTCGGGCGGGGCAGAGGCGCGCCCCGCACCCAGCCTGTTCCGCCTATTTGTGCTGCACCATCCGCATGTAGACCCCGCGCAGGTGGAAGCCGTGCTGTACGAAGAGATTGCGAAGCTGGCAGAGGAGGGCGTGCCTGAGCGCGAGTTGGAGCGCGTGCGGGCGCAACTGCTGGCGCAACGCTGGAGCGACAACCTGTATTACGGCATGCAAAGCCCGCTGGGACGCGCGTTGGGGCTGGCGTACTTCGCGGCATTCGAGGGCGACCCCGACGGCGTCAACCGCGCGCTGGAGCGGCTGATGGCAATCACGCCCGACGATGTGCAACGCGCCGTGCAACAGTACCTGCACACGACGCGCAACCGCACCGTGATGCACATTCAGGCAGGTGCAGCGCAGGGAGGTGCGGCATGACCCGCGCGACGCCCCCGCCTGACCTACCGATGCGCCCGTCGCAACTGCCCACGCCCGAGTCGCACACGCTGCCGAACGGGCTGCGCGTGCTGACCCTGCCCGACAGGCGCGCGCCTGTGGTGGAGTTTCGGCTGGTGCTGCCCTTCGCGGGGCGCGCCTACGACGACCCCGACTGGGTGGGGCTGGCGTCGGCAACCGCGCGGCTGATGATTGCAGGCACGCCGAGTCGCACCAGCTTCGAAATCGCCGACGAAGCCGACCGCTACGGCGGCAGCATCGGCGTCAGCGCGAACACCGAGACGGCGACCCTCAGCGCACGCTGCCTGTCGCCCTACTGGGAGCCGATGACGCGCCTGATTGCCGATGTGCTGCTGCACCCGACCTTCCCGCCCGACGAGGTGGAGATTGACCGCGCGAATACGCTGCAACGGTTGCGCCTGCAGCGGTCGCAGCCAGGCTTCTTGGCGGAGGAGCGGTTCCGCCTCGCGCTGTTTGGGGCGCACCCGTATGCCCGTCTTGCGCCCGACGAAGACGCCTTGCAACGCTGGGGCACGGACGAACTGCAGGCGTTCCACGCGGCGCGCTACCGCCCTGCCGAAGCGACGCTGCTGGTGGTGGGCGACTTTGACCCCGACGCGCTTCTGACAGTGCTTGGCGAGGCACTGGCGGAGTGGCAAGGCGCGACGGGAACCGAGCCTGTGCCCGCACCGCCGATGCAGACCGCCGAGACGGGCTGGCAACTCGTGCCCCGCCCCAACTCGGTGCAAAGCCACCTGATGCTGGGCACGCTGTGCCCCCCGCGCGACGCACCCGACAGCCTCGCGCTGCAACTCGCCGTCAGCCTGCTGGGGTCAGGAGCAAGTTCGCGCCTGTTTTTGACCGTGCGCGAGCAGTACGGCTACGCCTACAGCGTCGGCGCACACTTGGACTACTACCTGCGCGTCGGAGCGTTCGTCGCGGAGGCACAAACCGCCACCGAGAACACCCACGACGCCGTCCGCCAAATCCGCGCCGAAGTGGAGCGGCTAATTAACGAACCCATCCCTGCTGACGAACTGCAGGCGACGCAGAACTACATGATTGGACGCCATATGCTGGGGCGCATCACGCTGGGCGGGGTGGCGGACTTGTATAAGCAGGCGGTCATCTACGGCTTGCCGCTGGACTACTGGCAGCGATACCCTGAGATGCTGGCGTCGTTGACGGCGCAGCAGGCGCAAGCAGCGGCGGCACAGTATCTGCAGCCCGACCGTTTCGTGACCGTCGCGGTCGGCGAACCGAGCTTGGGCGAGGCGTCTTTGTAGCTGCGCCGTTCCCCCTGCAGAGGGAACGGCGCAGGTGAGGTTAGCGATTTTCCGTGCGGGTGGGGTCGTACCAGTCTCGGCTGGGCGGTTGCCCAGGCGTCTGCTGCCAGGTCTGCTCGAACTTATGCCACTTGGCATGCCCGTCGGTGAACACATAGTTCGAGCCGCCGCTGTGGCGCGTAATCGCCAGCGTGGTCGGGATACCGCGCACAGCGTCCCACAGGCGGTCGTTCATCATGCCGTCCACCACGCGCGGTGGGTTGCCCCAATACATCGGCATAAAGTGGTCGGCGACAATCAGCATGTTCGGGTACTTGCTGTTGCGCTCCGCCAGCTCCGCCGAGAAGATGCACTGCGACGGGAACTGAATCGAAGCCAGCGTCACAGGGCGCGGGCTGGTCGGGCTGCCATGCGGCGGGTGGAACGGGTCGAAGTAGGCGTTGAAGCCGTACGAAGTCAAGCGCGGGTTCTGCGTGTCGTTCCACGCGGGGCTGTTGTCCGACGGGCAGCGGCGCAGCAGTTCGTTCTTAACATACGGCTGAATCAGTTTGATCCAGCTCTCGCCAGGCGTGCCCATCATCCGCACAGTTGGCAGCACCTCGTCGTAATCCTGCGTATACATCTGCACGGCGAGTCCCATCTGACGCGAGTTCGACAGACACATCGTCTGCCGCGCCTTCTCACGCGCTTGCGCGAACACGGGGAACAGAATCGCCGCCAGTATCGCGATAATCGCAATTACGACCAATAGCTCAATCAGCGTAAAGCCATTGCGTCTCATTCAGAGTGCCTCCTTCAGACTGTGTGTTTCAGGTGGGCAGGTTGCCCACGCCAGCACAAAGTTTAGTAGCGTGCGCCTTCGCAAGCAGCGTGCTTGCGGACGGCAACTAACCCAGTCTGAAGGAGTCGCGGGGCGGCGGAGTGTGGGGGACAATAGCGCGAGACAAAGGCGAGAGACGAAGTTCCGTGTAAGGGACAAAGGCGAAATGCGGCGCAGGGATGACCCACGATGTCGTCAGCGCCATGCGCGGCATCACGGTCAGGGCGAGTTGCTGCTGCTCGGCGCGGTCGCACTGGCTCTGCGCCATTATCTGCTCCAGCGGGGTGCGGGCGCGCGCACAGCAGCAGTTCGCGCCGCCCGCACAGTCGCGGCACTTGCACACCGCCACATCGCAGCGCGGGTGCGAAAACGCCTCACGCCAACCTACTGCAGGCGTCTGACCCAGCACAACCGCGATCAGCAGTAGAATCTGCCAGCCGCGCACGCCCCTATTATACCCAATCAGTTCACTGAGTCAAGTCGCAGCGAGTGCAGTGTAGGTATACTTCGTTCGCCGTGAAGGTCGGAATCGTCGGTTGCGGGAACATCAGCCCCGTGTATTTGCGGGTGGCGCAGCGGTTTCCAGAGATCGAGGTGGTCGCGGTCGCCGACGCACTGCCTGAGTTGGCGCAGGAACGCGCCGCGCAGTTCGGCATTCCGCATGTGCTGGAGGTGGACGCGCTGCTGCAGCATCCCGACATCGAGGTCGTGCTGAACCTAACGCCCCCGAAAGCGCACGCGCCCCTCAACAAAGCCGCGCTGCAGGCGGGCAAGCATGTCTACTGCGAGAAGCCGTTCGGCGTCAACCGCGAGGAGGCGCGCGAAGTGCTGGACTTGGCGCAGCAGCGCGGGCTATACATCGGCTGCGCGCCCGACACTGTGCTGGGCGCGGGCATTCAGACCTGCCTGCACCTCATCCGCGAGGGCGCGATTGGCGAACCTGTCGGCGCAAGCGCGTTTATGCTTAGCCCCGGACACGAACGCTGGCACCCCAACCCAGAGTTTTTCTACCAAGTCGGCGGCGGACCGATGCTCGATATGGGTCCCTACTACATCACCACGCTCGTTACCCTGCTCAGCGCGGCGCGGCGCGTGGCGGGCATCAGTCGCATCACGCGCCCTACGCGCACCATCACCAGCGAACCCAAGCGCGGACAGACCATCACCGTCGAGACGCCGACGCACATCACAGGCGCAATCGAGTTCGAAAACGGCGCACTGGCGACGGTAATTATGTCGTTCGATGTGTGGGCGCATCGGCTGCCGTGCATCGAAATCTACGGCACGGAAGGCACACTTGGCGTCCCAGACCCGAACGGCTTCGGCGGTCCCGTGCTGCTGCGCAAAGCGGGCGAGTCGGAGTGGCGCGAGATGCCTCTCACGCATCCCTACGCCGAGCAGTACCGCAGTCTGGGGCTGGCGGAGATGATTCGCGCCATCCACGAAGGTCGCCCGAACCGTCTAAACGGGCAGCTGGCGTACCATGTGCTGGACATCATGCTGGCGTTCAACGACTCGTCGGCGTCGGGGGCGCATGTGCGCTTGGAGAGTACCTGCACCCCACCAGCACCGATGCCCACCGAAGGGCTGGATGCGGCAGTCTAATACTCCCGAAACTGTAGGTTAAACTGCACCAGCGCAACGCCGCGTGCGTGCAACCCGCTCACGGGGCGAAAGTAGACCGCGTCCTCGCCTTCCAGGTAGCCAAACAGCGCGTCCCACGAGTGGCGCAGCAACGCCTCCTCGTGTGGGAAATGCTTAGGAATCGCAGGCGTGACGCCTGCGACTATCGCGCCAAGCAGTTCCGTCTCGGCTTGCGCCCACTGCTCCGCCTCTGCCATCAGTTGGAGGCAGAGCGGGCGCGTTAGCACTGCCAGCGGCATAAGTCGTCCCTGTGCATCTGCCAGCCACGCTTGTCCATCCTGCCACGCGATGGCGTGATAGCGCACCAGACAGGGCATCTCGCGCGGGGCGAACGGGTCGAGCCGCTGCTGGAGGTAGCGTTCCAGCAGGGGTTGCCACTCGGTGTGGGCGTGCTGGAGCGCCTGTGCCACGAGTGTGTCGCGCGGCTCGTTCAGCGGCTGCGCGTCGTAAATCTTGATGCGCTTCGGCGCATAGCCGGGGTAGACCCCCACGCGCGTCGCCAGAAACGGCACAGGACGGCGCGGTTTGAACGCCTGCGCCTCGCGCCCGCCCGTGTGCAGTGGGGCAATCTTCATCTCGCGCAGCAACTCGCCTGAATCGAGGTCAATCAGCGTGCTGATGTCCAGTCGGAAGCCCGTCGCCAGCTCGATGTTCTCGTAAGCCAGCTCCATCAGGCGTAGGTTCTCGCGGATAGCGAGGTCCTTGTCGCGCCAAGTGCGCCCAAGCATCTCTTCCAGTTGCTCTTCGGGCAAGATACGACGCTCGGCGAAATGCTCCTCGACGGCACGCGCCGTGACCCACAGGTCCAGAAAGGCGCGGGTGTAGTCCTGCTCGGAAAGGGGGTTCTCGCGCGAGGCTTCGATCAGGCGCACGAGGTTGCGGATGCGCTGTTGCAGGCGGCGGGTCTTGAGCGATGCGAGATTCTCCGCGCTGTCGAGCAGTTGCTTGAGGAACGCTTCCTGCACGCCGGTGGCACCGCGTTCGGCGAGTTCTTGGGCGAGGCGGAGCGTCTGTTCGAGGGCTTGGGTTTGTAGCTCGGTGCGCTCGACGGTCGCTTTGGCAGCGCGTTTGCCCCCGCGTTTGGGCGCGGCGGGCGGCGTCTCCATCAGCGTCTGCTGCCCGTAGGCGAACCGTTCAGGCGACTGCGCCCACACAATCAGCACGGCGATTGCGTGCTTGCAGAACTTGCTGAAGCGTGCGGCGGGGCAGGTGCATTTCGCGCTCGGCGCGCCGTCCTTGAACTCGATGCGCACCGTGTAGGGCTTGGAGCCTTGCACCTGCGCGTACAGCGTTGTGTCCGAGCGTGCCAGATGGAGCAACTGGTCGCCTGCCGCAATCTGCTCGGCGTTGCGGTAGGTCGCCATATCGCACAGCGCGCGCACCGCGTCCAGCGTCAGTGGCGTCATTCAGCGGCGCACCCCCTTCAGAATCTGCTCCATCAATTCCAGCAGTTTGTTGGGCGTGGCGGCGACGGTCGGGATGTCGAGCGCGGCGACTTGTCGCGCCAGCGTCTTGTGGTACACGGGCTTGCCGTCCTCCAGCGCGAGCAGACACAGCACCTGTACCTTGCTCTCGCGCAGCGCGCGCAGGCGCATCAGCAACGCGGCTTCGTCGCCTCCCTCAAACAGGTCGGTAATCAGCACGAAGATGCACTTTTCGGGACGCTTGACCAGACTCGCCCCATAGGCGACCGCCTGTGCGATATCCGTGCCCCCGCCCAACTGCAGGCTGAACAGCAACTCCACAGGGTCGCCGCTTAGGTACGGCGTCAAGTCCACGATGCTGGTGTCGAACACCACCAAGTGCGTCTCCAGCACCTGCAGCGAGGCGAAGATGCACGCCATTAGGCTCGCGTAAATCGCCGAGTTCGCCATGCTGCCGCTCTGGTCAACCAAAATGATAATCTGCCAGTCGCGATAGCGTTTCTCGTTCGCCCAGAAGTAGAGTCGTTCGGGGATGATGGTCTTGCGTTCGGGCAGGTAATTCTTGAGGTTGCTTTTGAGGGTGCGTCGCCAGTCGAGGTTGCGTGCGCTGCGAATGGGCGAGTAGCGGTTGCGTTGCAGCGCGCCGATGACCGTCTGCACGATTTGCGTCTCCAGTTTGCGGCGCAGCTCGTCGACCACTTGGCGAATCAGGTCGCGGGCGGTTTGTTTCACCTCGTCGGGGATTTGCTCCTTGAAGCTCAGGATGGTTGCGGCAAGGCGCACATCGGGTTGCAGGCGCGGCGCGATTTCGGGCTGTAGCAGCAGTTCCGCCAGCCCTGTGCGCTCGAAGGCGTCGCGCTGCACCATCGCCAGCGTGGACTGGTTGAACAGCGCGCGCATCTGTTCCAGCCACTGGGGGACATACGGCGCGGAGTCACCTGTGCCGCCGAAGCGTTCGTTGCTGTCGTACACAAAGCTCAGCGCGCGATCCAGCGCGGTGAGTCCTATCCCTGGGGGCAGGGCGCGTTGCAGGGGGGCGTCGCCCGACTCATCCCCCTCGCGCTTGTCTCCCAACCGAAATGCTGGGTTAGCTTGTTCTGCCCGCCGCCCCAGAATCAGCCGCCAGCGCGTTAGAGCCTCATCATGCACGGACATCTGTATTGTTATTGTACCTCTTGTGAGGGTGCGGGCTTTTCGGGGGAGCGCACACCCAGCGCGAGCAGCGCGCCAATCACCAGTAGCCCTGCCGCCGCTGCGTAGGGCAGCGCGTCGCTATACTTGAGCGCACCGTTGCCGCCAATCGGCGCGAGGATGCGTGCCAAGCTCTCCAGCGAGCCCGAAACGCCCTGAATGCGTCCCTGCTCCGCGTCGGTCGCCGAGCGGCTAATTAGGCTCACGACGCTGGGCAGCGCGAGCGCGCCCCCAACCGACGCAATGCCCACCAGTAGGTAAAACAGCGCGAGCGAATGCGTGAACGCCGCGCCCGACAGCCCGACGATGTTCAGCAGCAGCCCGACCAGTAGCGTGCGCTGCTCGCCCAGCGCATGCACCACGCGCCCGACCAGCACAGCCTGCGAGAGTGCGCCCACCAGCCCCACTACCGCCAAGATGTAGCCAATCTCGCGTGGACCCAGCCCGAAACGCATCGCCGCAAACAGCGGGAAGGTCGTCTGGTAGACCGAGAAGCCGAGCCACAGGATGAAGTTCATCCACAGCAGGCGCGCGGCGGGGCTGCGCGTGAGTGTAGTGGGCATCTCGCGCCACGGCGAGGGACGGCGGGCGGGCACAAGGTGCGCCGTTTCGGGTAGCGCAACGAACGCATATGCCGCCGCCAGCAGTGAAATCGCTGCTGCCGCCCACGCGGGAACCGCCAGTCCGAACGATGCCAGCCCGCCCCCCAACGCAGGTCCCAAAATAAACCCCAGCCCGAACGCCGCGCCAATCAGCCCAAAGTTGCGCGCCCGTCGCTCAGGCGGACTGATGTCGGCGATATACGCCCGCGCCGTCGTGATGTTGCCCCCCGTGAACCCGTCCAGCAGGCGCGACACAAACAGCCAGAACAGGTTCGGTGCGAGCGCGAGCATCACAAAACTCGCTGCCGACCCCAGCAGGCTCAGAATCAACACAGGACGCCGACCCCACCGATCCGACCAGTCGCCCAGAATCGGCGCGGCAACCAGTTGCGCGACCGAGAACGACGCGAACAGCAGCCCAATCTGCAGCTCGCTGGCTTGGAACCGCTTTGCGTAGAACGGCAGCAGTGGGATCACTATCCCGAAGCCGATGAGGCTGACGAAAATCGTGATAAAGACCGCCAGCAACGCGCGGCGTTTGACCCGCTCATCGGCTCCGGGTGTAATCCGCTGGATGGGCATCAGTAGCGTCGCTTGCGCTTGCCGACATGCTGCGCGTGGTGCTTTTTGCGCGGGGTGTTGTCAGCACTGCTGGCGGTAGGTGCAGCGGTTGGCGTGGACGCGCCGCTGGGCTTGGGCGCGACCGCCGTCGCCTTCGCCGCCTCCGCTTGACGCTGGTGCAACTTCTCGCGGGCGTCCTGCCAATCCACCATAATCTGGCTCGCGATGAAAATCGACGAGTAAGTCCCCGCAATTACGCCAATCAGCATCGCGACATAGAAGAAGCGCAGGTCTTGCGTCACTGCGCCCCAAATCACCAGCGCGACCAGCACCAGTAGCAGGGTCAGGCTGGTGTTGATCGAGCGCGCCAGCGTCTGGTTCAGGCTGCGGTTCACGATGGTCGCGAAGGTCTCGCCGCGCGCCCGCTGGCGTAGGTTTTCGCGCACGCGGTCGTACACGACGATGGTGTCGTTGATGGAGAAGCCGACCAGCGTCAGCAGCGCGGTGATAAACAGCGCGTTAATCTCCCAGCCGAGGAAGTAGCCCAGCACTGCTGCGCCGCCGACCATAATCAACACATCGTGCGCCAGCGCAATCGTCGCCGCGATGCCGAACTTGAACCCGCTCCAGCCGCCTTCAATCGAGAAGCGGATAGCGATATAGAGCAGGATCGCGATAAGCGAGAGCAGCACTGCTGTGACGGCGCGTCGCACGGTCTCTTCGCGCACGCGCGGGCTGATGCTGGCGAAGCTGACCACCTGCAGCTCGCCCAGCGGCTTGAGCGCGTCCACGATTTTCTGCTGGCTATCGGCGTCAGCGTCGGCGACATGCACAATCAGCTGGCGGTTGCCCTCGCCAAAGATCGCGCCGACCTTCTCAAAGCCTGCCTGACGCAGCAGGCTCAGTACCTGCGCCAAGTCCGCCTCAATCGGTTCTGGTTGCACGGCGGGCGCAGCGGGTGGTTGCTGTTTGGTTTGTTCGCCTTGCGCGGTTGGCGGCTGCTGAGGCTGGTTGCCTTGCGCGGTCGGCGGTTGCTGCTGTTGGTTGCCCTGCGTTGCGGCGGGCGGCTGCTGCGCCTGCTCGCCTTGCGCGGGCGGTTGCGGCTGCGCTTGCTCGCCCTGCGCGGGCGGTTGCTGGGTCTGGTTGCCCTGCGTTGCGGCAGGCGGTTGCTCAATCTTCGGCTGGGTTGCGCCTGGGACGGGTCGCTGCAGCACCAGCTCGCTACCGCCTGCGAAGTCGATGCCAGGCTTCAGCCCGCCCAGCCCGAACCAGAACACCAGCCCAATCAGGATGGCGACGCCGCTAATGGCGTAATACAGCCTGCGCTTGTTCACAAAATCGAAGCGGTCTTTCGCCGCACCGAGCTGCTCGCCGACCTCCTGACCGAACTGGCGGCGCAACCCGAACAGCCGCTCGCTCGGATGCACGCCCAGCCCGACCAGCGTGTAGAGCATCGTGCGCGTGCAGAAAATCGCCGTGAAAAAGCTAATCGCCACACCCGTGCCCAGCGTCGTCGCAAAGCCCTGCACGGGTCCCGTGCCGAAGTAGTAGAGGATCAGGCAGATGATGATGGTACTCAGGTTCGAGTCGAAAATCGCAGGGAAGGCGCGTTTGAACGCGGCGTCCAAGCCTGCCAGCAGCGTCTTGCCCAGACGCAACTCCTCCTTCAGTCGCTCGAAGATGAGGATGTTCGCGTCGATTGCCATGCCGATGGACAGGATAATGCCTGCAATCGCGGGCAGCGAGAAGGTCACGCCCAGCGACTTGAATATCGCCGTCGCGAACAGCACATACAGCCCCAGCGCAATCACCGAGATGACGCCTGGCAGCAGGTAATAGAGCACCATAAACGCGGCGACGGCGATGAAGCCCGCGATGCCCGCCTGAATAATCCGCTCCCATGCCTGCGCGCCCAGAATCGCCTCCACGCGAGTAATCGATTCCAGCGAGAGGCTCACGGGCAGCGCGCCTGCGTTCAGCAAATCGCGGAGCCGCGCCGCCTCCTTCAGGGTGAAGTTGCCCTGAATCACAGGCTCGCGCAGGTTCGCCGACTGGATTACGGGCGCGGAGATAATCTTGTTGTCCAGCAGGATTGCGATATGCTCCTTCAGATACAGCGACGAAGCGCGCGCGAACTTGTCCTGACCCTCGCGGTTGAAGATGAGAAGCACCTCTGGCGAGAACGACTGGCGTATCACCTCGGCGCGTTCCAGCTCGTCACCCGTGACGATGAGCGGCGAAGACTCGATGATTTTCTGATATTCGGGTGTGCCTGGCTCGATAATCTTGCCGTCGGGGCTGAGTAAGTCGCGGAACTTGACGACCTCGTCGTCGCCTTGTTTGTCAAGGATAAGTTCGTACCGCCCTGTGGGGTTTTTCGTGGTGCGTACATCTTTGAGGTAGCGGAACTCCAGCCGCGCGGTGGTCTGCAGTAGGTCGCGCGCCTCCTGCTCGTCGGTAAAGCCTGGTAGCTCGATAACAATCTCCGTATCGCCCTTCTGATAAATCGTGGGTTCAATCACGCCCAGCGAGTCGATGCGGCGGCTCAGGATGTCGATCACCGTGCGCATGCGCTCAGGCGTCCACAGTTTGCGTTCCTCTGGCGAAAGTTTCTCGATTTCGGCGCGCAGGGTCATGCGCAACCCGCCCTGCACATCCAGCCCGCGGCGGATAGGCTGCGTGGCGAACAGGTAGCCCGCCAGCGCCGCAAGCAACACAACGATACCCAGATAAATAAACTGTTTGTTCAAGGCTGTCTCTCCTCCTGCTGCTTGGGCGTATTATACCCCTTCGCGAAACCCGCGTGCGACGCCCCGTGTAGACCGTTGCAGAATGAACACAACGACGCCTATAATCGTCATGGTATGCGGGACGACGAGATGATGCAATCAAGTTTGACAGAGCGATTGGCACATTTGCGTCGACGCACGGGCTTCAGCGCGCGCAGCAGCGAGATTGAACCGCTGATTGCGCTGGGCATTGAGGGCGCGGTCGACAAGCTGCTGGAAAGCCCTTACGACCACAGCATCGACGACGAGGCAGTGCTGCGCATTCTGCAGGGCGAGCAGAACAACCTGCAGCCGCAGGCGGTCAGCGCATGGTGGCTGTACCGCATGCTCGTCTCGCAACAGCCGATTCAGGAACGCATGGCGCTGTTTTGGCACAACCATTTCGCGACTTCTGCCTCCAAAGTGCAAGCGGGCAGGCTGATGCTTATCCAAATCCAGCTGTTTCAGCGGCTGGGGCTGGACAACTTCAAGACGCTCACGCTGGAGGTCGCCAAAGACCCCGCGATGCTGGTGTGGCTGGACGGGGTACGGAATGTGAAGGGCAAGCCGAACGAGAACTTCGCCCGCGAGCTGTTCGAGCTGTTCACGATGGGGATTGGCAACTACACGGAGCGCGACATCCAAGAGGCGGCGCGCGCATTCACAGGCTGGTCGTTCAGCCGCGTGACCGCCAGCTTCGTGTTCAACCGCAACCAGCATGACGACGGTGAGAAAGAGGTCTTCGGCAAGCGCGGCGCGTTCAAAGGCGAAGACATCATCGAAATGGCAGTCGAGCATCCCGCTACCGCGCCTCACATCGCCCGCAAGTTCTACCAGCACTTCATCAACGACACCGAGCCGCCCGACGAGCGCACCGTGCAAGATTTGGCGAAGGTGTTCCGCGAGTCGGGCTACAGCATCCGCGCGCTAATGCGACGGCTGTTGTTGACGCCTGCCTTCTGGAGCCACCTGAACTGGCGCAAGCGCGTGAAAAGTCCTGTGGAGTTTGTGGTGGGTGCGCTGCGTCAGGTCGGTGTTGGCGAGCGGCTGCGGGCGGTGAACCTCAGCGACGGCGCGGGGCAGCGATTGCTGGCAGCCTACCTGCGCCTGGCGACTCAGTGGACGCGCCGAATCGGGCAGATGCTGCTCTATCCGCCCGATGTTGCAGGCTGGGAGTGGGGTAAGGCTTGGATTACCTCCACCACGATGTTGGAGCGGATGCGCTTCGCGGAGTTCCTGCTGCCACAGCGGGGCGCACTGGGCTTCGCGACGCTGAACGAACTGGTCGGGCTGCCCGCCCCACGCACGCTGGAAGAGTTTGTCCAACGACTGGAGCAGACGCTCGATGTCGCGCTGCAGCCTAAAACCCGTGCCAGCCTGCTGGAGTACCTGCAAAAACGCGGAGGCGTCAACGCCCTGCGCCAACGCGACCGCCAAACCGCGCAAGGCGCGCTCCAAATCGTCTTCAGCGCGCCTGAATATCAGATGCTGTAAAAAAATCCCGGGAAGGGCTGGTCAACCTTCCCGGGTTGGCAGGCACGGCAGGGATTTTGCCCTGTGCGTGTGATTAAGGCGTCTTGACCCGACTATTGTTCCCCGCGGCGTGGCGTTGCTATCAAAGCACGGTCGTGAAACCCTTCCCATCGCTCGCTGGTGTTTGGCTTTCGTGGTTATAAAATACACCGCTGACCCCACAAATTGTTAGGGACTTAAGTCCTAATTTGCCCGAATTCGGGTAGAATTTGGGTGTATGCGCTCCGACCTATACGACATCACGATTATTGGCGGCGGTCCCGTGGGCTTGTTCGGCGCGTTTTACGCGGGGCTACGCGGGATGCGTGTGAAAATTATCGACAGCCTACCTGAACTTGGCGGGCAGCTCACCGCGCTGTACCCTGAAAAGTATGTGTACGACATGCCGGGCTTCCCCGAGGTGCTGGCGAAAGACCTTGCGCAGGCAATGATTCGGCAAGCGCTGCGTTTCAAGCCGACAGTGTGCCTTGAAGAGCGCGCCGAGACGCTCACGCGCACCGACGACGGCTGGGCAATCACCACCCACATAGGTCAGGTTCACCACACGCGCACGGTGGTCATCTGCGCAGGGGCTGGAGCGTTCTCCCCACGCAAGCTCAACGCCGAAGGCGTTGCCGAGTTCGAAGGCAAAGGCGTCTACTATGGCGTGCGCAACAAATCGATGTTCGCAGGCAAGCGGCTGCTGATTGTGGGCGGGGGCGACTCTGCCGTCGACTGGGCGTTGAACCTCTACCCAATCGCGCAGGAGGTCACCCTCATCCACCGCCGCGATGAGTTCCGCGCCCACGAGCAAAGTGTTCAGCAGCTGCGTCAGTCGCCCGTGAAAATCCTCACCCCTTACGAACTGCGCCGTGTGTGCGGGAACGGTACTGTCGAGCGCGCCGTCATCTTCCACAACAAGACACAAGAGGAACTCGAACTGCCCGTCGACGCCATCATCCTGAATCTCGGTTTCGTGGCGACGCTGGGTCCCATCAAAAACTGGGGACTGAAGTTGCAGGGCAACCAAATCGTGGTGGACGAGTATATGCGGACGAATTTGCCTGGCGTTTACGCTGCTGGCGATGTGTGCACGCATCCGGGCAAGCTGAAGCTGATTGCGACGGGTGTCGGCGAGGTTTGCATTGCCGTCAACCATGCCAAAAGCGTGATTGACCCCACTGCCAAGATGTTCCCCGGACACAGCAGCGACATGGAGCTGCCTGCGTTGTGAGCCCACTTGTGGGCTACTTGGCGTTGTATTTTTGCAGCAGTTGGATAATCTCCGCATCGCCGCGGCGCTTGGCTAACTCCAGCGCGGTCTCGCCGAGCGCGCTTTGGGCGTTGGGGTCTGCCCCGCGCTCCAGCAGCAGGCGCACGGTGTCGCGGTGTCCGTTCTCGACGGCGAGCATTAGCAGCGTGCGCCCGTTGCGGTCGCGCAGGTTCGGCGACACCCCCCGATCGAGCATCGCCTCCAGCACGCGCGTCCTGCCGTATATCGCCGCGTAATGCACGGGCGAGTTGCCGGGGTGCTGGTTCTCGCGGTCGCCAGAGCGGTCGCGGGCGTCGAGGCTTGCGCCTTTTTCGATGAGCAGCAGCGCGATGTCCTCGTAGCCGCGAATGATGGCGACGCTCAGCGCGGTCAGCCCTGCGCGCGTGCGGGCGTTCACGACCGCGCCGCCCGTTAGCACGCGCCGTACCTGCTCGATGTCGCCCGACTCGACGGCTTGCAGCAGCCGCTCGTTGCGCTCGAGTTGCGCCGCACGAATTTGCCGAAACCACGGCGATGCCAGCACCGCCACTGTCAGCACGATGGGCAACACGAATAGCCCCAGCACGAGCAGTTTCGATGCGTACTGACGCGCATCCTGCGCCTCATTCGCGGAGCGCATCTGCCAACGCCTCCACAAACCGCGCGTTCTGTTCGGGCGTGCCCGTGTTCACGCGCAAATAGGTCGGCATGCCGAACACCTCACCCGTGCGCACCAAGATTCCCCGCGTGAGCAGCCGCTGCTGCACTTGGGCGCAGTGGTCGCCTACCTCAATCAGCAGGAAGTTCGCCTGCGAGGGCACATAGCGCAGTCCCAGCCGCTCGCACGCCTCGCTGAACATTTGCAGCCCCTCGCGGTTCAGCGTGCGGGTACGCGCCACATGCGCTTGGTCGCTCAGCGCGGCAGCGGCAGCCACCTGCGCCAGTGTGTTCACATTGAACGGCTCGCGCACGCGCTCCACAGGGTCTAACAACTCAGGTCTGCCCACCGCGTAGCCGATGCGCAGCCCTGCCAGCCCATACGCCTTCGAAAAAGTGCGGAACACCACCACATTCCGCCCCGCACGCACATAGTCCAGCCCGTTGGGGTAGTCGGGATGGTCAGCGTACTCGAAGTACGCCTCGTCCAGAATCACCAGCACATGGTCGGGCACGCGCTCCAAAAACCGCTCCAGTTCGTCGCGGTAGACGACAGTGCCTGTTGGGTTGTTCGGGTTCGCAATGTAGACCAGTTTCGTGCGCTCCGTGATGGCGTCTGCCATCGCTTCAAGGTCGTGCCGAAAGTCGGGTGTGAGCGGAATTGCCTGCAGGGTCGCCTGATTGAGTTGCGCGGAGGCGATGTAGCGCACAAACGACGGCTGCCCCATCATCAGCCCGTCGCCTGGGTCCAGATACGCCACACCGAACAGGTGAATCAGTTCGTCCGAGCCGTTGCCGAAAACAAAGTGGTCAGGCGGCAACCCGTAGAATTCGCTAAGCGCATCGCGCAGCACACTGCACGCGCCGTCAGGGTAGCGGTGGATGATGTCCAGCGCGTTCACGAGGGCTTCCTTTGCGCGCGGCGACGCGCCCAGCGGGTTCTCGTTCGCCGAGAGTTTGATTAACTCGCTTAGCCCCAGCGACTGCATCAACTGTTCAGGCGTCTTGCCAGGGCGGTAAGGCTGCATGGAATAGACATGCGCACGGGCGCGTATGGACATACTCTGATTGTACCCCAGCGCGCCCGTTATGGTATAATCTCCATGCGCATACGGAGGCAACGAATGCGAATCTTATTGACGGGCTGTGCGGGATTCATCGGCGCAAAGACTGCCGAACTGCTGGTGGAGCAGGGACACGAGGTGATTGGCGTAGACAACCTCAACGACGCTTACGACCCGACCCTCAAGCGGTGGCGACTGAGCCAATTGGAGGGCAAGCCGAACTTCCGCTTCCAGCAAGTAGACATCAGCGAGTGGGAACCGACGCGGCGCGTGTTCGAGGCGCACATGCCCTACGACGCGGTGGTGAACTTGGCGGCGCGGGCGGGCGTGCGCCAAAGCGTGCAGAACCCGTGGGTCTATGTCGCCACGAACACCACCGGTGCGCTGAACCTGCTGGAGCTGTGCCGCCAGCACGGCGTGCGTAAGTATGTGCTGGCATCGACCTCCAGTCTCTACGGCAACAACGAGCGACCCTTCCGCGAAGATATGCCCACCGACCGCCCCCTTTCACCCTACGCCGCGTCCAAAAAGGGCGCAGAGACGATGTGCTACACCTATCACCACCTGTACGGGCTGGACATCACTGTGTTGCGCTACTTCACCGTGTACGGTCCTGCAGGGCGACCCGATATGAGCATCTTCCGCTTCATCCGCTGGATAGCGGAGGGTGAGCCGATTCAGGTGTTCGGCGATGGGCTGCAGGAGCGCGACTTCACCTATGTCGATGACATCGCGCGAGGCACAATAGCCGCGCTCAGACCACTGGGCTACGAAATCATCAATCTCGGCGGCGACCGACCCGTATCGCTGAAGTGGATCATCGAGACCATCGAGCAACTGGTGGGCAAGCAGGCGGTGTGGCAGACGCAGCCGATGCACCCCGCCGATGTGCAGGCGACCTGGGCGGACATCACCAAAGCGCGCACGCTGCTGGGCTGGGAGCCGCAAGTGAGCCTCGAGGAAGGGCTGCGCCGCAGCGTGGAGTGGTATTTCGCCAACCGCGACTGGGCGAAGGAGGTGGTCTTGCCGTGAGCCAGACGCCAAAGCAAGTGTGCGTCGTCGGGCTGGGCTATGTGGGGCTGCCGCTGGCGGTCGGATTCGCGAAGCACCTGCCCACCATCGGCTTCGATGTCAACGAAACGCGCGTCAAGGAACTGCAGGAAGGCTACGACCGCAACGGCGAGACGCCCGAAGCCGACCTGCGCAACCCGAACCTAACCCTGACCACTGACCCGACCCAGATGCGCGACGCCGATGTCATTATCATCACCGTACCGACGCCCGTCGATAAGGCAAAGCGCCCCGACCTGCGCTACCTTATCAGCGCGAGCCAGACCGTCGGACAGCACATGAAACGCGGCGCCATCGTGGTCTACGAATCGACGGTCTACCCAGGATGCACCGAAGAGGACTGCGCCCCCGTGCTGGAACGGGCGTCGGGGATGAAGGCAGGTGTCGACTTCAAACTCGGCTACTCCCCAGAGCGCATCAACCCCGGCGACAGCGAGCATACGCTGGAGACCATCGTCAAGGTCGTGGCAGGGCAGGACGAGGAGACGACCGAGATACTGGCGCAACTGTACGGCTTGGTGGTCAAAGCAGGTATCCACAAAGCGCCCAACATCCGCACCGCCGAAGCCGCGAAGGTCATCGAAAACACCCAGCGCGACCTAAACATCGCGCTGATGAACGAACTGGCGATGCTGTTCCACATACTGGGGCTCAACACGCGCGATGTGCTGGCGGCGGCGCGCACCAAATGGAACTTCCTGCCGTTTGAGCCAGGGCTGGTCGGCGGACACTGCATCCCCGTAGACCCGTACTACCTCACGCACAAGGCGCAGGAGGTCGGCTTCCACCCTGAAGTGATTCTCGCGGGGCGACGCACCAACGACATGATGGGCATCTATGTCGCCCAAGAGACGGTCAAGCTACTGATCCACGCGGGGCGTCCCGTGCGCAACGCGCAGGTGCTGGTACTGGGCGCAGCGTTTAAGGAGAACGTGCCCGATGTGCGCGACACGCGCGTCAAAGAGCTGGTTGAGGAGCTGCATAGCTTCGGCTGCCATGTGGAGGTGTGCGACCCTGTGGTGCTGGAGAGCGACCGTAAGTATATCCCCGCACCGTTTGTGGACGACCCGTTTTGCACGCGCAGGGGACACTACGACGCGGTGGTGCTGGCAGTGCCTCACCGAATCTTCCGAGAGCGTGCGTACAGCGACTATCTGACCCTGATGAGTGCGCTGGCGCAGGGCGTATTCGTGGATGTCAAGGGCGTGTATCTCAACGATGCGCGCGCTGATACCTCAGGCAAGGTGCTTTACTGGAACTTGTGAGAGACTTGAATAGGCACACCTACCCTTGACATCACCTCTACTCGATTGGGTATACATTCGTATAGCATGGCGTTCAATGTTCGACGGTATCTGATACGGGTGCGCGGGGGGCAGCAGTATCTGCCTGTTGCCGCGCGGCTGGTCTGGTTCCGCGAGGAGCATCCCGACTGGAGCATCGAGACGCATCCGCTCCATCTGGACATCGAGGGCGGGTGCGTGGTGTTTCAGGCGGTGGTGAAGGACGCGCAGGGGCGGGTCATCGCGACAGCAAGCAAGATGGAGACGCGCGACGACTTCGCCGACTTCGTGGAGAAGGCGGAGACGGGCGCGATTGGGCGCGCGTTGGCGATGTGCGGCTACGGCACGCAGTTCGCGCCTGAACTCAGCGAGGGCGACTTAGAGACGGGGCACATCGCCTACGCCGATTCACCGCAGCCGATACGCGGCGAAGCGGTAGCCCGCGTCGCCGAACCACCCCCAGAAGCGATGGTGTGCGCCGAGTGCGGACGCGCGCTGCGCAAGCCGCAGTACGACCTCAGCATGGCGAAGTTCCACCGCCCGCTGTGTCCGACCTGCCAACGGCGCGCTCAGCCAGCCGCTCCGACCACCCCATGACAGGGCAACGGTTAGACCGCTACCTGAGTGCGCGACATCCCGACATCAGCCGCGCCCGCTGGCAAGAGTGGATTGCGGCGGGTCAGGTGCGCGTCAACGGGCAGCCCATCACAAAGCCCGCCTACCGCTTGCGCGCGGGCGATACGGTGGACTACACGCTGCCGCCCGACCGACCCCCTGACTACGACCTCACGCCCGAAGCCATCCCCGTGCCCATCGTCTACGAGGACGACCACCTGCTGGTGGTGAACAAGCCGCGCGGGCTGACCGTGCATCCCGCGCCTGGGCATCCGCACGGCACGCTGGTCAACGCGCTGCTGGCGCACAGCCCCGCCCTTGCGCAGGGCAGCGCGGCGTTCCGTCCTGGTATCGTGCATCGGCTGGACAAGGACACCACGGGGCTGCTGGTGGTCGCTAAGACCGACCGTGCGCATGCGCGACTCAGCAGCGCGCTGCATCGGCACGCCATCGAGCGCGAGTACCGCGCGCTGGTGTGGGGTGTGCCGCGCGAGAGGCACTTCACGGTAGACCTGCCGATTGGTCGCCACCCCGTGCAGCGCAAAAAGATGGCAGCACTGAACGACGCGGCGGTTCTGGCGGGCAAGGCGCGCCCCGCACGCACGCACTTTGTGGTGCAGGAGGCGTTCCGCGACTGCGCGCTGCTCGCGGCGCGGCTGGAGACGGGACGCACGCACCAAGTGCGCGTCCACGCCAGCGCGGTGGGGCATCCCGTCGTCGGCGACGCGCTGTACGGCGGCATACGCAAGCCCCCGCGCGACTGGTCGCCCGACCTCGCCAACGCCGTCGCCTGCCTACAGGGGCAACTGCTACACGCCTACGCCCTCGCGTTCGAGCATCCCATCACGGGGGAGCGTATGCACTTCACCGCGCCGCTGCCCGACGACTTCCAGCAGGCGCTGACGCTCCTGCGAGGGTATAATCGGGCGCGATGATTATCGATGTCAGCGTGCCGTTGCGCCAGCCGATGCCGACCTACCCTGGCGACGCGCCGTTCGAACTGATTCCCGTCGTGCGGATGGCGGAAGGAGGGGTATGCAACGGCTCGCGCCTGTCGCTGGGCACGCATACGGGCACCCATATCGATGCCCCTTGGCACTTCAACGACGCGGGCAAGCGCATCCACGAGATCCCGCTCGCACGGCTGATTGGCGCGTGCTGGGTCGCCGACCTGCGCGGCTATCCGCACATCACCGCCGACGCGCTTGAACGCGCGAACATCCCGCCCACCACCACGCGCCTGCTGCTCAAGACCGACAACAGCGCGCTCTGGGCGCAGACGCACGAGTTCCACACGGCGCATGTCGCGCTCACTCCAGATGCCGCCGAGTGGCTCATCCGCCACTGCGTCGATGTCGTTGGGGTGGACTACCTCTCCATCGAACGCTACGGCGCAACACCCGAAGTGCATCACCTGCTCTGCGGCGCAGGCAAGGTCATCATCGAAGGGTTGAATCTCAGCGCGGTGGACGCAGGCGAATACGAGCTGCTCTGCATGCCGCTACTGATTGAAGGCGCGGATGGCGCACCCGCGCGAGTTGCCCTGCGCACGCTCCGCTAAATCTGGCAAATTTTACAGCCCCAATTCTCCCAAAACCGAATTATAATAGCCATGCCACTGCGCAAGTGGCAGAGCAGACCGCACAGCCTTGTTAACCCAACCTCCCTCTGGTGGAGCCTGCAAAGGCTCCACGATTTTTTTTTTTACAGCGCGCTCATCCACAGAGGCAGCAGCGCGAGCGCAACCGCAGTAGACGCCACGACCACCGCCGACGCCAGTTCAGGCTCGGTGCGGAACGCGGTGGCATAGACCGCGCTGACCATTACGGTCGGCATCGCGCTCTGCAGCAGCAACGCCTGCGCGGCGAAGGACGGCAACCCAGCCAAATGCAGCAGCCCCAGCATGAGCAGCGGCATCACGAGCGTTTTGAAGCCGACAATCAGCGCGACCGCCTTCCAGCGCGTGCCCAGCGTGCGCCAGTGGAGCATCCCGCCGATTGTTAGTAGCACCAGCGGCGTCGTGGTCTGCCCCAGCCGTTCGAGTGTGAACAGCAGCGGTTCGGGCAGGCGCAGCCCCGAAAGCATAAGCGCGTAGCCCGCAATCGCCGCCCAGAACACGGGCATCTGCGCGAGCCGTCGCAGCCCGTTCGCCCCGTCGGAAACGCCCTTCACCGCGCCCGCACGCGCCAGCACCCGCGCGCCCACGATGTGAATCATCAGGCTGGTGACGCCCATATCGTAGGCGACGGCGGCGGCGACGATGTTGGGTTCATGGCTGTAGAGCGCGGCAATCAACGGCGTGCCCAGAAAGCCCGTGTTGCTGATACTGCCCTGCACGATGAGCAAAGCGCGGGTCGGCGGCGCAATCGGTAGCAGGTTGCCCAGCAGCCACGCCAGTCCCATCCCCAGCCATACCGAGAGCATCGCCACGCCCCACGCCTCCAGCAGCGTCGGCGAGAAGGACGCCTTCGCCAGCGCGCTCAGCACCAGCGCAGGCAACGGCGCAAGCGCGACCAGCCGCGCCAACCACGCCGTCGTCGCGTCCGTCAACACGCCCCCGCGCCGCAAACCGTACCCCAGCAGCACCAGGAGCAGAAACATCACCAAGTAGTGCCCAACCGCGCCCTGCACGCTGACCCTAAAGAGTACCCGCTTGTAGGGGCAACCCCTTGTGGTTGCCCTCTTGTCCGAGCGCACTGTAATTTCACGCCCCACTGTGGAAGACTCCCCACGAGGTGAAACCGATGAAACGCTGGACAATTGTGTGTTCACTGAGCCTTTTGAGCATTTCGGGGGCGCTGGCAATCCCCGAAACTGTGGTGTTTATGCCCACGGCGAATCTCGGCACGCCGCGTTCGGTCTACTTGGCGACGGAGCAATACGGCGTGCCGCGTTACTATAGCCAGACGCGCACGCGCTGCCTCTACACGCAGGTGATGGTCACCGAGCGGTTCGACTTCGGCGTCGATTTCGTGGGGCTGGACAACAACCAGTCGCGCCAGACACTGGGCAACACCCGCTTCGTGCTGTCGCCCGAATCGAAGCGTTCGCCTGGCTTTGCCGTCGGCGCGCTGAACATCACCGACAGCGCGAACCCCACCTTCTATCTGGTGGGCACGCAGACGGTCTCGTTCGGCAGGTTCCACTTGGGCGCGTATCGTCAGGGGAGCAACACGGGCTGGAGCGGCGCGTTCCAGACCACGCTGCCGTTCGGTCTGGATGTCGCGCTGGAGCATTACCGCTTCCCCGATGGCAACGCCTATACCAGCATTGGCGCGGGCTACCAGGTCAACTCAGCGGTCTACCTCTACACCTACTATTCGCGCCACAACCAGACGCGCGACGCAGACCTGTTCGGCGTCTTTGTTGCCTTCACGCCGTTTCGGCTGTTCTGAAATAACGCGGTCTCGGTTGTGGGCACCCTTGCGACACGGTTCCAGCAGGCGTGCGGGGTAGATATGGAGGTTTACCCCGCACGCCCTGCATAAGGGGTATCCTACTGACGCATGCCCACCCCGACGCTGATGCTAATTCTGCCCTACACGGCGCAGACCGACCCTGCGCGGGCGGTGTGGGTTGCCGAGCGCGCGCTGCAGGGTGGGGTGAACTGGGTGATGCTGCGCGTGCGCGAGTTGCCCGCGCGCCTTGCACTCGATGTTGCCCTCGAACTGCGTCGCCTCACGCGGGCGCACGGTGCGTGGCTGGGCGTGAACCCGTACCCTGCGCTGGCGGAGTGGGTGGAGGCGGACGCGCTACATCTGCCCGAAGCCGCGCCGCCCTATACCCCGCCCGACCCGATGTGGCTGGGCAGGTCGGTACACAGTGTGGACGCCGCGCAGCGCGCCGAAGCCGAAGGCTGCCGCTACTTGCTGGTCGGCACGATGTTCCCCACCGCCAGCCACCCCGACCAGCCCCCTGCAGGTATCTCACTGCTGCGCGCCGTGCGTGAAGCCGTCTCAATCCCGCTGATTGCGATTGGAGGCATTACCCCTGAGCGCGTCGCCGAGTGCATACAGGCAGGGGCGCAAGGCGTTGCCGTGCTGTCAAGAATCACGGACGCCCCCGACCCCGCCGACGCCGCTACACGCTACTGGGCGGCTTTGCGCGCGTGTGCAACTTGATGTTCAGCACCTCCACCGCCAGCGAGAACGCCATCGCAAAGTAAGTGTAGCCCTTCGGGATTTTGTAGCCAAACCCCTCACCCATCAGGTTGAACCCAATCAGCACCAGAAACGCCAGCGCCAGCACTTTCAGCGATGGATGCGCGTCAATCACTCGACTGACCGCGCCCGCGAACGCCATCATGAACACAATCGCAATCAGCACGGCAGTAATCATCACCCACAACTCGCGCGCCAACCCGACCGCCGTAATCACCGAATCGACGGAGAACACCAAGTCCACCAGCACAATTTGCACGACGGCGGCGCCGAAGGTGAGCGTTTTGGGCACTTTGACCTCGCCCTGCGCGACTTCGATTTTGTGGTGGATCTCGTAGGTCGCCTTGCCCATCAGGAACAGCCCGCCCGCAATCAGTATCAAATCGCGCCCCGAAAACTCGTTGCCCAGCACGGCGAACAAGGGCGACTCCAGACGCATAATCCAAGTAATAGAGAGCAGGAACACCAAGCGCAGTAGGAACGCCAGACTCAGCCCAACAAACCGCGCCCTCGCCCGCTGTTCGGGGGGCAACTTGTCGGTCAGGATGGAGATGAAGACGATGTTGTCGATCCCCAGCACAACCTCCAGCGCCGTGAGCGTGAACAGTGCAATCAGTGCTTCCATGCCAGTGTGTGATTATACCCTTCGGGGTATCCTATGGGCGTGCGCTGGCAGATTTTGGGCGAGTCGGAGCGTCCGCGTGTGGGCGCGTTTGTGGCGGTCGCCGTCGTCAGAGACGACATAACGGCGACGCTGGTGCGCGACCACCTGCGCCTGCACGGAATTGCGGCGAACTTCCCGCCGATAACCCATATCCCCTGGAGCATGAACGCATACATCTGGGTTCCCAGCGACGACGAGGCGGAGGCGGTAGCGTTGTTGCGACAGTTAGCGCAGGAGTGGTACACGGAGCCGTAGATGCGAGTGGCGGTAATCGGCGCGGGTTCGTGGGGCACGGCGTTAGCGTGGCTGCTGGGGCAAAAAGGGTTGCCTGTGTACCTATGGGGACGCGACGCGGAGCAGATTGCCCGCATCGCCGCCGAGCGAGTCAATCATCGCTACCTGCCCGAAGCATGCCTGCCCGAAACAGTTGTGCCCACCACTGAGACCGCCCCGCTGCAGGCGTGCGCGGTTTGGGTGCTGGCGGTTCCGTCGGGCGCGCTGCGTGAGGCGTTACGCCTGTGCCCACCGCCCGATGCCACGCTGATTATCGCTGCCAAAGGGCTGGAACCCGACACGGGCAAACTGCTGACGCAGGTGGTGTGCGAGGCGTTGGGCAACCGCGAGGCGCGCACGGCAGTGCTGTCGGGACCGAACCTCGCAGTAGAGTTGGTGCGCGGCGCGCCGACCGCCAGCGTCGCCGCCTCTCGCAGTCTCGCCTGCGCCGAGCAGGTGCAGGAGTTGCTGATGACTCCGCCGTTTTTGCGCGTCTACACCAGCGACGATGTGGTCGGCGTGGAGTTGGGCGGCGCACTCAAAAATGTGTATGCCATCGGCGCGGGGATTAGCGACGGGCTGGGCTTCGGCGACAACACGAAAGCGACGCTGCTGACGCGCGGGCTGGCGGAGATGATGCGCTTCGGCGTGGCGATGGGCGCGCGCCCCGAAACCTTCATGGGGCTGACGGGGGTGGGCGATTTGTTCGCGACCGCCGTGAGCCGCCTCAGCCGCAACTACCGCTTTGGTAGAGCCATTGCCGAGGGCAAGACCGTAGACGAGGCGCGCGCCCTGCTGGGACAGGTCGCCGAGGGCTACCCGACCGCGCTGGCAGCGCAAACGCTGGCGGCGCAACTCGGCGTCGAGATGCCCTTGCTGCACGCGATTGCCGACATCCTCACGGGCAAGCGCACGATCCCCGACGCGCTGCAGGGCTTGATGACCCGCCCGCCCAAGGGCGAGCGCGAGTTCCGCTTCACCGCGCTGTAGACGCCAGCGGGCACTCGACGCGCACAACCCCCGCGCGCTCGTGACGAGCCGTCAAGCGCACCGTGCCGCCCTGCGGCGCATGCACGACCCACTCCACCTTCGCGCGGTCGTCGGTCGGGTCGGCGTTCCATACACTGATAGCAGACGGTTTATAGGCGCGCCCTTCCAGTTGCCCCAGCTCCTCGCGCGGCTTGCCCGTGCGGAGCGTCGCGCCGTCGGGCAGCTCGATCTCGGCAATCACCCCGCGCACGAGCTTCTTCTCCAACGCCTTCTTGGTGATGTAGGTCGGCAGCCAGCCCGTGTTCTGAACCACCAAGCGCACCTTGTAAAGCGCGTCGCCCAGCGGCTCCACCGTCGCCTCGTACACCTCCAGCTTCGGCGAAATCAGCAGGTGCCACACCAGCCAGTCGGGGAACAGTGCAACCTCCTTCTCCAGAAACTCAGGCGGCGGGTTGCGCCACGCATACAGCATGTCCCAGCCGCCGAGTTCCACCCTGCCCAGCTGCGGATGCTCGAACGGATACCAGTCCACATAGCCCCTGCCGCCCAGCACCTCGTCGCTCCACTTCAGCAGTTTCAAATCGTCCTCGACGGGATGCTCGCGGTACCAGTCGATGAACTTGTAGTCGGTGATGCCTGCCTGCCGTTGGGGGCTCCAAATCTCCACCGTCCACGCGAACACGCCCATATGGTCATACATCCAGTCGTCGAACACGCCTGAGATGTATTCCTTCGGGTGATACTTGAAGTCGTGGTAGACGGAGATGTTGGGGTAGCCCGTGATTTCAGTGCCTTTCGCGCCGATTTTCTGGTAAGTCCACAGGTCTTCGGCGGGGAAGGCGTCATCGGGTTGGTGGCTGTAGGGGCGCAGCAGCACGCCACTCCAGGTATGGAAGGTCACCCCGCCCGTGATGTTAGGGTGCTTGACGATGAAGTCCACGATTGCACGCACTTCTGGCTCGGAGGTGGGGTAGGGACCCGCGCCTTCTTGCTCGTGCTCTTGGCGCCAGTGGGCAGGGAAGTTGCGGTTGAGGTCTAAGCCCTCCTTTTTGGGCTGAATCGTGAGGATGGCGGGGTCGAACGGCTCGTCGAACCTGCCTTCGGGCAGGATGCGGTAGTATTCGCCGCCCACCTCGTCGGGGTCGCGTCGAATCATCAGACGCGGTTCGTCGGGGTGCTTTTTCCAGTTGCCGTTCGGGTCAGGGATGCGCATCATCAGCATGCGCCCGTCGCCGTCGATATCTTCCACCACCAGCCCGCCGATGGGGTCTTCGTCGTAGGGGTAGGGTCGCGTGCTGGAGCGGATGATTTTGGGCTTGTCTGCCAGCGCCCACTCCGCGCCGTCGGGGTTCACACGCGGGCATATGTAAAACGCGCGGGTGTCCAAGCAGCGCGTGATTTTCTCGTGCGACCCGTACTCGCGCGTGAGGCGGTGAATCAGGTACAGGCACGCAGACGAGGGGGAGACCTCACTCGCGTGGATGTTGCCATCCACCCACAGCGCAGGCTTCTCTTCGGCGGGACCCGTCGCGAAGTTCGTGACAGTCAGCAGCCAGATGTCGCGCCCCTCGTAGCTTTTGCCGATGCTCTCAATACGCACCAGTTGCGGATACTCCTCCGCAAAGGCATGCAGAATGCGCGTTAGTTCGTCATACCGATAGTAGGTGTCGAAACGCACTTGTGGCATAGTCGCTCGCTCCTCACGAGCGGATTTCGCTGCGCTGGGATGTTTTCCTGCCATGTGGGGGCAGGCGGGTATACTCTCTCGCGCCTATGGCGGTGCGGGTGTATCTCAGTCTCGGCTCGAATCTGGGCGACCGCTTGCGGAACTTGCGCGAGGGAGTGAATCGGCTATCGCTGTATGGGGTGTTCCCGCGTCAGGTCTCGCGCGTGTACGAAACCGTTCCTGTCGGCGAGACGCCCGACCCGCGCCTTTACTTGAATCTGGGCGTGTGGGCAGAGACCGAACTCAGTCCCCACGATTTGCTCCGCGCTGTCAAAGCCGTCGAAGCCGCGCAAGGGCGCACCTTCACCGAAGGGCACTGGATGCCCCGCACGCTGGACATCGATATCATCCTGTACGGCGACCTGACGCTGGAGACGCCTGAACTGACCATTCCGCACCCACGCATGCGCGAGCGCGCCTTCGTGCTGATTCCGCTCGCCGAGATGACGCCCGATTACACCTTGCCCGACGGAACCCCCGTGCAGGAGTTGCTGCGCGACCCGCGAATCCAACAGCAAGAGGTACGGGTCTACGATGCTGACCTTTCGGTATCAAGCCGTTGACGCAGGGGGACGAAGAGTCGCGGGAGAGATTCAGGCGACTGATGTGCGTCACGCGCAGCAGTTGCTTCATCAGCAGGGACTGACGCCGACTTACATTCAAGCCACCACACCCGCGCAGGGTTCCAGTTTTCGACAACCCTCTCCTGCAGGTTCCCCCTACAAGCAGGGGGAACCAAGCCGAACCCCACTCGGTTCCTCGCACGCCGTTGGGAGCAATCAGACCCCGCTCGGCTCCGCTCACGGAGTAGGGAGGACTTCATCTCCACTCGGTTCTCCCCAAAGCTTGGGGGGAACCTCACCCCCCATCGGTTCCCCTCACTCCGTGAGGGGAACCTTAAGGAGGGGGACACAATCAGCACACTGGGAACACTCGTGCGTCGCGCCGCACCCGATGGCGTTGTGGCTCATCCAACTGCGCTCGATGCTCAAGGCGGGGATGTCGCCCGCGAATGCGTTCCAGAGCCTCAGCCAGCGCACGACGCACCCAGGCTTGCGCCGCGCAAGCGAGAGCATCGCCCGCGATACGGCACAGGGCGTAAGCATCTCCGATGCGCTGGCGAAGTTCCCCGAACTGTTCCCAGGTTTTCTGGTGGGCGCGTTCCGCGCTGCCGAGCATGGGGGGTACCTGCCCGAAATGCTCGATCGGCTGATTGCCTACTACGAGCAGTGGCGCACGGTGCGTCGCTGGTCGCTATTGACGCAGGGGTGCTTGTGGCACGCAGTGCTGCTGCTGCCGCTGATTGCGCCGTTCGGGATTGGGCTGGCTTGGGCGTTCCGCGACTTTGCAGGCAACACGACGGCGGACGCGCTGCAGGCGATTGGCAGCAGCGTGTGGCAGGCGTACCTGCGCTACGGCTTACCCGCGACGCTGCTACTGATGGCGCTGATGCTGTTGGGCTACCTGCTGACGGGGCTGGAGCGCATAGGTGCGCGGCTGCGCCTGAACGCGCTCGGCTTTTTCACCTACGCCGACTGGATTCGCGCCCAGTCGCTGGAGCAGTACCTGTTCCATCTCGGTCGGCTTGTGCAGGCGGGGGTCGCCCCTGCGACGGCGCACGCGCTGGCGGCGGCTGCCGTGCCGAACCGCGCGCTGGCGGACGCGCTCTTGTCGGTGGAGCTGGGGCGCGCGGAAGGCGCGGCGCACATCGACCACGCGCTGGAGCGGTCGGGGCTGTTCCCGATTGAGGAGGTGATGATGGCGCGCACGGGCGTTCAAACGGGCGAGTTGCCCAGCATCCTGCAGACGCTCGCCGCGTGGTATACCCAGCGCGCCGACGAGAACCTGCGCCAACTGCCCCGCGCGTTTGTACGCCTGATGACGCTTATTAGTATCATCGCCACGGGAATTGCGCTCATCAGTTTCGCGTGGGGCTACTATAACAATGTCTTCCGCGCGGTGGACGAGTTTATGGGCGTGGGAAATTGATCACGCGGACAGCTAATTTGTGCCTATGCGAATCTTGACGGACGCAGCTATGCGCCTATGGAGGCAACGATAGAGGATTGCTCCTATACCACGGCACCTTCGTAGGGGCAGACCGATGTGCCTGCCCCGATTCGCATATCATATGGCGACGGCACTCACGAATCCTGTGGGCACGGCGGCATGCAAAAACACTCCTCGCCCAGAATACGATTTCTGAATTGGGGTATAATAGGGCATCCCCGATGGGGAAAGGAGGTATATCAACGATGAGACGACCGATGATGGTGCTATCTGGGCTTTTGGCGATAGCCGCGCTGGCGCACGCGCAAGTGGACGGGCGCAACATTCCCAGCAAGTACGGCGCGCCCCTCGCCTCGCAGACGAACTACACAGGCTTCGGCGACCGTGTTAGCCTTGACCAGACTTGGGGCTCTGAACTGAACCAGCTGTTTATCAAGTGCGTCAACGGCGTGCTGTATCTCGCCGTCACAGGCAACCTGGAGGGCAGACCCTTCTCCAACTCGATTCACTTCTATATTGACACGGGGCGTAATCCGAACAATACCTTCAACTTAACCACGGACTGCCTCAACTGCTCCGTGCAGGGGATGAGCGGCGTGCTGTTTGACCACAAGCCCGATTATGTGCTAAGCGTCAGCCACTTCGACGACGGGCAAGGCAACGACAACATCTACATCGACCTGCACGATGTGGTGAACAACGAGTCCACCTACTTGGGCGCGGTTGCCGTCGGTTCAGGCGAAGGCACGGTAGACCAAGGCGTCAAGGCGGGCTTTGACAACTCGAACCTGCAGGGCATCACAAGCGACCCGGACAACATCGGTGATCCCGCAACTGCCACGACGGGGCTGGAGGTCGCCATCCCACTGAGCGTGCTGGGCAACCCACAGGGCGAGATTAAGATTCTTGCCGTGCTGACGGGCGGCGCGGATTTGGGTGACCCGTGCCGCGGCACTTACCTGTCCAACCAGTCGCTGCCCGCGATGAACATCGGCGACACCAGCCAGCAGTTCCCGAACCCAGCGTGGGCGCGTTGCCCCGACCCGCCCTTCGACAGCTTCCCCTTCAGCTTCGTAGACCTCGCGGGCGATCACTATGTGTCTGTGCAGCCGTGCCCCGCGGGACCTGAGGGCGATGTGAACGGCGACGGCTGCGTGGACGACGCCGACCTGCTGATTGTGCTGTTCAACTTCGGCAACGCAGGCGGTCAGGGCGATGTGAATAACGACAACATCGTCGATGACGCCGACCTGCTGATTGTGCTGTTCAACTTCGGCGCAGGGTGCTAATTGCCCTCACCCCCGCCCCTCTCCCCGTTAGTGGGAGAGGGGCTTTCCCCTGTTTTGGCAAGGAGACCCTTGCGGCGCGGGGCGTCGATGGGTTAAAATAGTGGGTGGATGCGAATCGACCCGAATTGGGACGCCTACCGCGAGCTGGGGGTCTCGCCTGGCGCATCGGCGGAGGCAATTCGGCAGGCGTATTTGGCGTTAGCGCGGCGGTACCACCCAGACCGTGCGCCCAAAGGGCGCGCTGCCGAGTACGAGGAGCGGATGAAGCGTATCAACACCGCCTATGCGCTGCTGCGCAACCCCGAACTACGCCAGCAGTACGACAAGCTGCGCGCGCCGCAGACCGCGCAGACACCCGTGGCACCTCATGCGCCGACCGCTCCGCGCGCCCAACCGAACGACCCCTACACCCAGATGCGTGCGGGCTATCAGCGACGCGTTTACCGCGTGCAGGCGTCCACCCGCGCACTGCCCTCATGGGCACAAGCGTTGTCGGGACTGTTCGCAGGGCTGGGGCTGGTAGCAGGCTTCCTGCTGGGACTGCCGTTCGGGATTATCGGATGCATTCCCGGCGCGATGGTGGGTATGGTGGTTGGGATGCTGGTCGGGTTGTGGGCGGTTTACCTGTTGGCGTTGGGGTTGCCGACGGCACTGCTGAGCTGGCTGGGGTTGCTGCTTGCCGATACTGCAGGCATGTGGGTCGGAGGTGGGTTGGGGCTGGTGATTGGTGCGGTGTGGGTGCGCCGCTTGTGGCGACGCACCCGAATCACCTACCACTCGCGATAAGGTCGCCCGTCGCTGCCAATACCTGCTGCGGGTGAACGCACCTTCATCTCGCCCGTTTTGGGATCGCAGTAATACTCCAACTCCTCGCCCGAAATTGGACAGCGCGGAGCCGCCTGCATATACGGGCCGCGATAATACTCAGGGTTTATTGCGATAGGACGCCCTCGCCGATCCAGCCCGAACAGGGGCGGTTCCTTAGCTGTTAGGTCGCTCAAGTCGGTTGGATAGACTCCTGTGTCGTGATAGAACACCAGTATCGCGTGGCGCGTTTCTGCCAGTATAACGCGCAAGCGCGCCTCTGGGTCGCGCGGTAAATGATGCGACACGCGCGGTGCAAACGCTGCCAGCACAGCCACACTCATCACCGCCAACGACAACAACTCCACCATCGTCATTCCTCGTAGCCAGCGCATACGAGCCTCCAGCGCACTCCTGTCAGGGTTGTTCCACATCTCCATACGCAGTTGAGGAGATTATCGGGTAAAATTCCCCTCGATAGGAGGATGCTATGGCAATCACGCTATCGGAGCGCGCAGCGCAGGAGTTGAAGACACTACTGGAAGAGTCGGGCATTCAAGGCGCCGGTTTGCGAGTCTGGGTCGCAGGCGGCGGCTGCAGCGGACTACAGTACCAGATGGCTATCGACGACGCCGAACCCGAAGAGACCGACTTAGTGTTCGACTCGCACGGAATCAAAATCTATGTCGATAGCCTCAGCATCCGCTACCTTGACGGCTCGCATATCGATTATGTTGAGGATGTGTTTGGTGGGGGCTTCAAGATCGACAACCCCAACGCTGTGCGGATCTGCGGGTGCGGTTCATCGTTCCAGACCGAAGACGAGATGGGTATGCCTGGAGCAGGCTGTGGGGGTTGCTGCTGCTGCGGGTAATAGGGTATAATCTCTTGGCGGAAGCCGACATAGCTCAGCGGTAGAGCGGCGCACTCGTAATGCGCAGGTCGTGGGTTCGAATCCCACTGTCGGCTCCAGTTGCGTTTCTCGCTCGCTTGTGCCCCCTCTTGTGCACCCTCCCACCCAAGCCAGCGGGACGCGCTTGCGCCACTACCTCGTGCTGGTGAGGATCGGCTTAGCACGAGCTCGCCAGTGCCACAGCCCCCTTCAAAGTTTGCGCAACCGCAAGCGGAAATGACGCAACCGTATTTTCGGACATCCTCAGGGCTTGCGGGGTGTAGGTTAAGGCGAGACGATTACCTTCAGGGCTTCGGCACGGCGCAACAGCGCATAGCCATCGGGTGCGTGCTGCAGCAGCAGGCGATGCGTAATCAGCCGTTCCACGGGTAGCCCGTTGGCAATCAGCGTCAGCGCGATGCGCATCTCCACATGGCTGGCAGAGTAGCTGGGTATAAGGCGTGTTTCGCGGAAATAGAGGTCGTGCCACGGGAGGGGGAACCGCACCTCGGGTGGCGTAGGGGTAAACAGCACGACTGTCCCGTCGGGCGCGACGATTTGCAACGCCAACGCCAGTGCAGCCTCGCTGCCTGGTCCGACCACCACAATCGTCGCGCCTTCAGGGATGGCGCGGGGCGCATCGTCCGCATGTAGCGGCGTCGCGCCCAGCGACTCGGCGAACGCCAGCCGATGCTCTAAGCGGTCAATCGCGTAAATCTGTCCCGCGCCCCATGCTTGACCCAGCAGCAGGTGCAGCATGCCCATCACGCCCATCCCGATAATCGCGAGCGTGTCGCCGTGTTTCAGCCCCGCGCGGCGCAGCGAGCGCACGACACACGCCAGCGGCTCCACGAACGCCGCCTGCTCGTCCGACACATGCGCAGGCACGCGCAGCAGGTCTACTCGCACAATCGCAGCGGGCGCGATAAACCGCTCGCTCAGCCCGCCAGGAACAAGCTTGGTGCTGCGCCAAGTGGGGCAGTGGACGAACGCCCCGCGCCGACAGAGGTCGCACTGCAAGCACGGCGCATGGTGATGCACCACCACGCGCTCGCCGACAGCAAGCCCCTGCACGCCCTCGCCCAACGCCTCAATCTCGCCGACCAGCTCGTGTCCGGGCGTTAGCGGCGCCTTGCGCAGCGTGTACCAGTCCATCACCTCGCCTGTACACAGCCCGCACGCACGCAGGCGTATCAACACCTCGCCTGCTTGCAACGGGCGCAACTCGACGCGCTCCCAGTGGTACTCGCCGTCAGGCGTCAGTCGCCAAGCGTGTGTGTGCATAGCGGGAGTATACCTGCAGGAGATGCGCCCTGTGGCGCACCGTGCAGTGGTTTTTGGGGGCGCACGCAGCGGTTCGCCCGCTAACCCGCGTCGTCCGTGCATAAGGGGGTAGGTCTTTTGCGGGCGTGCCTGCTCGCGGCGTTGCCGAGCAAGGCATTTCTGCCGCTATGCGAGCGAGACGCTCGCGCTCCCAGCACGCGCAACGCTGGGAACGCGGGCGTCCCGCCCGCCATGCCAACTGCGCGAGAAAAAACCTGCCCCTTTGAGCGAGGCGGGAGAGGGGGATTATGGAGTGCGGAAGCGGAGCTTCCGCCCACGCTGAAGCTAGCGCTTCAAACATGTCCGCGCGCGGCTCCCCTCTCCCACGCAGTGGGAGAGGGGCTGGAGGTGAGGGCTAACTCGATTCGGCAAGCGCAGCCTCAAGTATGGGAATCAGCTCTGGAACCTTCCTTGTGATAATGTCCCAGAGTGTGTCTTCATCGAGCGCAAAATATGCGTGCGCGAGGACATCCCGAAAGCCCGCGATCCCGCGCCAGTCGACGGACGGGTACTGATGCTTTAGCTCGTCGGGAACTTTCTTCGCCGCCTCGCCAAGAATCTCCAGATTGCGCAAAGTGGCGTCGTACTCCAGCTCGCTGGAGAAGAACTGCTCGCGCGTGAGGTGCGCCGTGTAGCGAACCACCTTGCGAGCGCATTCCAACATATCTTGGAGAAACAACCGCCCGCTACGCGACATCGATTGCCTCCTGCTCCACCTGCGGGCGCGCCCACGGGCGCAGCGCGCCCTCCATCACCAAGTCCACAGGCGCGCCGAGCAGCGTCTCCAAGTAGCACTTGAGCGCAAAGTAGCCGTCATACCCTGGCGGCGCGGAGAACCGCACCAGCAGGTCGATGTCGCTTCCCGCGTGCGCCTCGCCGCGCGCCGTCGAGCCAAACAGCATCAGGCGTTCCACCCCGAACTTCGCCTGAATCTCTGCCCAGTGCTGGCGCAGCAGTGCAAGAACCTTCTCGCGTGGCACGGTTGAATTGTACCTCGCTCACCCGCCCACGCTCACCGTCTCTTCGGGGCTAAGCGTGCCCTCGTCGCGCTCGCGCACCCCACGATACGCCACCCGAAAACTGAACCGCTTCGGCGCACCCCGATACTCCCACACATACGGACTCGCCGTGTCAAACGCCAACAGCCGATAGTCCGCCTCGTCCTCCGCCTTGATGTAGATGTTCGCGCCAATCGCCCAGTCGGGCTTGCCGTTGCGCCTCTCGTCGTCGGGGTTCGTGCCGAAGTGTATCACCACGCGCCCCGCGTCCACCTCCAAGCGCACGCCAGGGATTTCGGGTCCCACGCCACGACGCTGGCGCGGCTTGGGCACGGTCAGGCGCAGTTGCGCCCGTAGCGCGTTGGTCATCGCAGGGTGGCGGTTGATGCGTTGCGCCATCTGCCGAAACAGCGATTCGGCGGCGTTGCGCGAGGTCTTTTTGGCTTCCGACGCCGTGCGGAAGGCGGTCTCGGCGGTTTGGAAGTTGCCCAGTTTGGTTTGGAAGTCGTTGCGGGCGTTGGTCAGCGGCGTCAGGTCGGCGGCGACCAGCCCAAAAGTCGCCAAGTTCGCGTTCAGCACCGTGATGAAGTTATTCATCCACGCCAGAAAGTCGGCGTCTGGGTTAGGAATATAGTCCGTTCTGGGCATTTGGGTTCTCCTCCGTAGGGAGCGTGTTCGGTATAGGTTCGCGATTTCCTGCTGTATCGTCGCGATTGCCGATCACAACTTCGCGATCGACAATCACGACCTTGCGATCGCCGATCACAACCTCGCGATCGTTGATCGCGACCTTTCGGTTGTCGATCGCGACCTTGTGAGATGGGATAGCGACTGATGGGGCGGGAGCGGAGAACAGACGGCAGTTGCTCGTGGGGGACGCATCGCCATGCGCCCGAACACCCCTCTCCCCCCTTGCGAAGGGGGAGAGGGTCGGGATGAGGGGGTTATCGTTTGCGTCGGCGCAGTCCGACCAGCCCTGCCAGCCCCGCGCCCAGCGCCAGCAGGCTCGCTGGTTCAGGGACGGTATCCAGCAGGAAGGCTTCATAGCGCCCTGTGGCGGCGTTGTAGCCCGACCCCACAATATAGCGCCCATCGGGGGAGATGGCGCGTGCCTCGATAAGCACCGAGCCGTTGGTCAGCAGGCTGGCATAGGTCGTGTTCAGGTCTTCCATGCCGCCCGCTGCCGTCCAGCGAAAGGCACGCCTCTGCCCTGCGGCGTTGTCAGCCACGCCGACCACCACGACGCCGTCGGCGGAAACATCAAGAGCAAAGCTCCTATCGTATCCCGGCAGCGTGCCGAGGTCTTGCATCCCGCCCGCCGCCGTCCAGCGAAAGGCACGCCACTGCCCTGCGGCGTTTCTAGCGTAGCCGACCACCACGGCGCCGTCGGCGGAAACGCCCCAAGCCTCGCTCTCATCGCCGCCCAGCGTGCCGAGGTCTTGCATCCCACCCGACGCCGTCCAGCGAAAGGCACGACCCCGCCCTGCGGCGTTGTCAGCCACACCGACCACCACGGCGCCGTCGGCGGAAACATCAAGAGCCGCGCTCCGATAGCCGCCCAGCGTGCCGAGGTCTTGCATCCCACCCGACGCCGTCCAGCGAAAGGCACGACCCCGCCCTGCGGCGTTTTCAGCCGAGCCGACCACCACGGCGCCGTCGGCAGAAACACCATAAGCCACGCTCTCACTGCCGCCCAGTGTGCCAAGGTCCTGCATGCCCCCAGACGCCGTCCAGCGAAAGGCACGCCACTGCCCTGCGGCGTTGCGAGCCCAGCCGACCACCACGGCGCCGTCGGCGGAAACAGCATAAGCATAGCTATATACGCCGTCTGGCAGAACGCCCAGCCAAGTTATGGACTGCGACCAGCCCGCGGTTGCGATTAACGACAGAACGCACGCGCTTAGCAGTGCTTTGAACCGATTTTGCGTGTAGCACATATCATTTGCCTCCTTCAGTTCAGATTGCCGTGCGTCTCTGCTGGCGTAAGGCTATGCTATTATAGCACATCCTGTGGGATGTCAAGGCTGCGGGCGCGAACACCCCCGCCTATCAGGTACAGTCGCCCGACTACGCCCGCGAGGAGGGGCTGCCGTACACCGTGCTGATGGCGGCGCCTATAACGCGGGAACACGCGCAAGCGGCGGTGGCGTGGGTCGCCGCTCCGCTACCCCCACAGCAACTCCAGTAGCAGGGGCTCGTACTTGCGGCGCAGGGCGGTGTTGGCGTAGCCGATCCAGCCGACGGGCGCACGGATATCCAGCGGCGCGCGCAGCGGCTCGCCGTGCAAATCCGTAATCTGCACGCCCAGCTCCTGCGCAATCAACGCCGTGCAGATGTCATACGGATGGCAGGTCAGCGGTGAGACCTCCAGCCCCATCCGTGCGAACGCCCACGGACGAATGTCGGCAATCAGTCGGTCGCGACCGCTCATGAGTTCAAACAGCTGCCCACCTGTTGAGGCGTACTGGTCTTCGAACACCAGCGGGTTGATACTCTCGCCCAGCGTCCGTGCCCAGAACTCTGACTCCAGTTCCACGATGGTGCGCTTGCCTTCGGGGAACGGCTTGACGAACGAGGCGAAGCCATGTTCGAGGCTCTCGGCGCGGCTGGGCACAAGCGACGCGGGCTGAATTTCGCCCGTCAGCATATTATGCAGCTCGGCGTGCGCGCCCTGCCCGCGCACTGCCCACATGTGGTACGCCAAGTAGCATCGTGTGGTCGGCAGCTCGGTCTGCATCGCCAGCAGCACATGCTCCAGGGTCGTCTCACGCCCGAAGTTGGGGGCGATTGCGCTCAGTAGCCACGCGCTGCGCTTGTCGTACATAATCGGGCGCGTGCCGTCGATGGGGTCTACAATCAGCAGAAACTCCGCCTCGCGTGCGGGCGTCCCTTCGGGCAGCGGATACCAGCCATCGCCGCCGACGCCTTCTGCAATCAGCACGAACGGCGACTCCTGCGCCCACTCGCGGCAGAGATCAATCAGCAGCGTCTCAATGTGCGCGTCGATGGCGTATTGCGTGTCGCCTCCAGCGTCATGGCTCACCTGTGCTAGCACCGCAGGGTTTTGGGCGCGCATGTGGCGATAGAGGTGATCGCGCAAGCGAAGGTGCAGCTGACGCAGGCGATTGAGGTAGAAGCTCATCTCGCGGCTCAACAGCAAGCTCATGACGGTCGGATTTTACCCCACGCATCGGGTATACTTGGGCTAAGATGCTCGAGTACCCAAGCAGTCGCAGGATTATTCGGATTGATGGCTCCTATGGTGAAGGCGGCGGGCAGATATTGAGGACTGGATTAGCCCTCTCGATGATTACGGGGCAGCCTGTGGAGTTTTTCAATATACGCGTGAAGCGTCCAAATCCTGGTTTGCAGCCGCAGCATTTGACCGCGATTCACGCTGCCGCAACGATTAGTAACGCGCGCGTCGAGGGCGCGATTCTCGGCTCTACCGAGCTGCGCTTCGAGCCAGACGAGGTCACGGGCGGCGAGTTCTTGTTTGACATCGAGGACATTTCGGGGCGAGGCTCTGCGGGCGCAGTCATGCTGGTGGCACAGACAGTACTGCTCCCCCTCGCACTCAAGGGGCAATCGGCAAAGATCATCCTTCTGGGTGGGACACATGTTGGTTGGAGCCCGGGCACAGACTATGTGGAGTTTGTGTATTTGCCCGCGCTGCGCCACTTTGGGGTGAACGCGCGCATAGAGACGCTGGAGGGCGGTTTCTACCCGCGCGGTGGTGGGCGCGCAGTGGTGTATGTGGAGCCAGCACAGTTGCCGCTCAAGCCCATCGATTGGCGCGAACGCGGCAAACTCAAGACGGTACGACTCATCTTTACGCTGGCGAACCTGCCCGAAAACATCCTGCGGCGAGGCGACCAAGCGGCGGAGACGCTCGTGGGGCTGATTGGCTTACGCCCAGAGTTTGTGCATCGCGTGCTGCCTTCGCGTGGATTCGGGCTGTCTGTTACGCTTGCGGTGGAAGCAGAGCAAGGCTATGCAGGCTTCATTCGCTTAGGTAGGCGGGGCATCGCCATTGAGCAGGTCGTTGAAGAGGCTTGGGACGAGTTCACCAAGTGGGCGAAAACCCGCGCGGCAGTGGACTACTTCCTTGCCGACCAGTTAGTCCTGCCTGCGCTGTTTGCCAGCGGTCCCAGCGCGTGGACGACCCACCGCGCGACCAGCCATTTGCGCACGCTGCTGTGGCTCGTGCCCCAGTTTGTGCGCACGGGCGTGGAACTAACGCAGCAGACCGACGGCAACAGCCTCGTGCGCATCCTGCCTGGCGAGGACACCGTCAACCTCGTCGCCAACGATAAGGCGTCAGACATCTACGAAGACGCGAAGTCGCCAGCGCTCTGAATCGTGTTCCAAGCGCAGCCCGTGATAGGTCACTGACTTCACGGGCGCACCTTCCCACTCCAACTGCTGCGGCTCAATTAGGCAGTAGTGCGCCTGCGCCCTCAGGTGCCAACGCCCGTCCATCTCGCGCACCTCGACACCCTCGTAGCGGCTGAACAGCCGATGGTACACCTCGAAGTGATACAGCAGCTCGTTCAGCCACTTGACCATCAGTGCCTCGAGATCGGGCGCGTGCAGCTCAATAGCGACCTGCTCCGTCGGTGGGTAGCGGTCGGGGTCAATCATCAGCCGAAACAGCCCCCGCGCGGCGGTTTCGAACAAATCGGGCAGGCTCTCCGCCTCCACTGCCAGCCCCTTGTCCGCTGTGTGATCCAAAATCTGGTACTTTCCCATTGCCCGCAAGAAGTATACCGCCTCAAATCGGGGTATAATAGACCACGCGGCGTTGCGACCACCGACTCGGCGTTCAGCGAGGGGGCTGTTAGCTAAGGGAGTGTCTGCATATGATGGTCCTGATGAAGCGTGAAGCGACCGAGGAACAGATTCAGGCAGTTTGTGAAGCCATTCACGAACACGGGATGGAGTCGCTGGTGTTGCCTGGCGGCGCGCGCGTCGCTGTTGGCATCCCCAGCGCGATTCCGCCTGAGTTGCGCCCTGTGCTGGATCAGCACCTGTCTGCAATGGAGGGCGTGGACCAGGTGATTCATATCACGCGCCCGTACAAGCGCGCCTCGCGCGACTTCCACCCGCACGATACGGTGGTGCGGGTTGGGCATGTGGAGATTGGTGGCGGGCGGTTCGCCGTGATGGCGGGTCCTTGCGCTGTCGAAAGCTACGAGCAGCTTAGCGAGGCGGCGCGCGCCGTCAAGGCAGCAGGGGCGCAAATCTTGCGTGCAGGCGCGTACAAGCCGCGCACCTCGCCCTACTCGTTTCAAGGGTTGCAGCGCGAGGGGCTCGAAATCCTACGCACGGTCGCTCAAGAGGTGGACATCCTCACCGTCAGCGAGGTCATCGACCCGCGCGATGTGGAAATGATGGGTGAGTATGTCGACATCCTGCAAATCGGGGCGCGCAACATGCAAAACTTCCCGCTGCTGGTGGAGGCGGGCAAATCGGGGAAGCCTGTGTTACTCAAGCGTTCTCCAAGCGCGACCATTGATGAATGGCTCGCCGCTGCCGAGTACCTGCTCACGCACGGCAACGAGCAGGTCATGCTCTGCGAGCGCGGGATTGTGCCCATCGACCGCGCCTATGTGCGCAACACGCTCGACATCAACGCCGTGCCCGTAATCAAGTACCACTCGCACCTGCCGATTATCGTGGATCCCAGCCACGGGATTGGGCACGCGCGGTATGTGCCTGCGTTGGCGTTGGCGGCGGCGGCGGCGGGCGCGGACGGGCTACTCATCGAGGTGCATCCGCATCCTGACCGCGCGCTCTCCGACGGTGCGCAGTCGCTCACGCCCGAAGCGTTCAGCCACCTGATGGCGCAAATCGCCGCGCTCCGCGCCGCGCTCGCGCCTGCCACGGCGAAGTAGACTGCTCGCTTGCTATATAACCAAACCTTAACCCCGCGAGCGGTATGCTCCGCGCGGGTGAACGCTATGGTACGCCGTGTGAAGGGTTTCACGCTCATCGAGCTGTTGGTCGTCATCGCGATTATCGCGATTCTCGCCGCGATTCTGTTCCCTGTATTTGCCCAGGCGCGTGAGAGCGCACGCAGCGCAAGCTGTCTGAGCAACCTGCGCCAGTTCGCCACAGCCACCCTGCAGTATGTGCAGGACTACGACGAGGTGTTTCCCCAAAGCGTCTACAGCATGGACAACATCCTGCTCCTGCCGGGCACGAACGACCGCGTGTTTACCGTGTTCGACGCCGTGATGCCCTACATGAAGAATGTCGACATCATCGTCTGCCCGTCTAACCGCCCAGGCATCGACTGGGAGGCGATTTTGGCGACGATTCGGTTGCGCACGGCGGGCAACTTCCGCTACGGGTCGTATGCCTACAACTTCGCGCTGTTCCAAGACCCGTCGGTGCCGCCCGGCTTGTGGGAGAATGACCCTGTCGTGCCGATGGCGGCGGTGCAAGACCCCGTGAACACCATCATGTTCTACGACTCGGTCTACAAGCACCCGATGGATCCGCTGATCGACCCGAACTGCCCGCGCCCGCGATTTATTTTCGATTGGTCTACCTTCCCAGGTGACCCCCGCCACAAGAACGGCATCAACATCAACTTCGTCGACGGGCACGCAAAGTGGTATCATCGCTACGGCAAGATTCCGGGCAAGTCTTACGAGAACAATCGCGAGGTGGACACCTACACGCTGCCGTGCGACCTGTCGGGCATCCCTGGCGGGGAGGCGAATACCTAATAGGACTTGCGTCGCGAGCGTCGAACCTGTCGCCAGATGACACGGATGGTGTACCTGATGACAGGGATGACGCTCGCGGCGCAACTGACGCTCGCGACTGCCCAGCACCCGCGCCCCGACTTCGAACGCACGCAGTGGCAGTCGCTGAATGGCGTGTGGGAGTTCCAGTTCGACCCTGAGGATGTGGGGCTTCAGGAAAATTGGCACGCGCTGCCCCGCCCCTACGCCCGCACGATTCGCGTGCCCTATGCTTGGGAAAGCAAACTCAGCGGGATTGGCGACACGCAATACAAAGGCGTCGCATGGTATCGGCGCGAGTTCACGCTGCCCAACCGCTGGCGCGGACAGCGCATCTGGCTCTGCTTCGGCGCGGTAGACCACCACGCCACCGTGTGGGTCAACGGCGCGCGCGTCGGCGAACACGAGGGCGGCTACTCCGAGTTCCGCTTCGACATCACGCCCCACGCCCGCTTCGACCGCCCGAATACCGTCGTCGTGCGCGTGGAAGACCACACCGACCGCGAGACGCCCCTCGGCAAGCAAGTGCCCGACTGGTACACCAGTGTCAGTGGGATTTGGCAGACCGTGTGGCTGGAGGCGACAGGCGCGGCGCGCATCGAGTCGTTCCAGATTGTGCCCCTCGAGGACGAGGCGGGCGTCCCGACAGGCGTGGTGGAGTTCCGCGTCGCGCTCGATCGGGAGGCTGTGCATGAACCGCTGCAGTTGGAGTTGCGTTCGCGCAATCGCGCCTTCCCTGCCACGCGCTTCGGCATACTGGAGACCGACGCCGAGAAGACCTTTCGCCTTACGCTGGAGAACCCGCGCCTGTGGTCGCCCAGTAGCCCCTACCTGTACCCGTTCGAGCTGCGCCTGCTGTCGGCGGACGGCAAGCGGGTCTACGACGCCGTGCAGGGCTACTTTGGCGTGCGCACAATCCGCTGGGGCAAGTACGACGACGCGGAGCATAGCTTCGTGCTACTGAACGGTAAGCCCATCTACCTGCGCGGTGTGCTGGATCAGTCCTACAACCCCGATGGGCTTTACACCGCGCCCGACGACGAGTTCCTCAAGCGCGACATCGAGCTGGCGAAACGCGCGGGGTTCAACATGATGCGTATCCACATCAAAGCCGACGAGCCGCGCAAACTCTATTGGGCAGACAAGCTCGGCATGTTAATTCAGGCGGACATCCCGTGCTTTTTCACGCCGTCGGAACGCGCCCGCGCGCTGTTCGAGAAGAACCTGCGCGACCAAATCCGCCGCGACTTCAACCACCCCAGCATCATCGCATGGACGATTTTCAACGAGGAGTGGGGGCTGGGACGCCTCAGCGACGCCACCCGCGCGCATCGCGTGGACTGGGTGCTGCAGATGGTCACCCTTGCACGCGAGTTAGACCCCACGCGCCTCGTTCACGACAACTCAGGCTGGGCGCATCTGGAGACCGACCTCAACTCGTTTCACTGGTACGGGCGCAACTTAGACCTGTTCCGCCACCAGTACCAAATCGTGAACCGCCTTGAGATCGGCGTCGGCAAAACTTGGAATTATATCGACGGGCGGCGCAGTCGCGGCGAGCCGTTCGTCAACAACGAGTTCGGCTACCTCGCGGCGTTCGATGGCGACGGCGACTGGTCATGGGGCGGGCTGATGGCGGTCAACACCCTGCGCAGCCTCGACAAACTCGTCGGCTACACTTACACCGAGCTGACCGACATCGAGTGGGAACACAACGGCGTCTACAACTACGACCGCAGCCCCAAAGAGTATGGCTACGACTTCTGGGCGGAGCGGATGAGCGTGCGCGACCTGTTCGCGGAGGACTTTCTGGTGCTGGATGTGCCCGCAATTAAGCGCGCCGCGCCTGGTGAGACCGTGCAAGTGCCCATCCTCATCAGCCACTTTTCGGGCAGGCTGCGCGAGAAGCCGTTCACCCTGCTGTATCGACTGGACTACATCGACGCGCTGGGCAATCGTCGGCGGGGCAAGGCGCAGCGGCAGGTGGTGGTGGGCGTCCCTGACTACCGACTGACGCCGCTTACGGTCGCACAGGTGCAGCTGCCCAACGAGCCGTGCCTTGCGACGCTGGTCGTGTGGGCGGAAGACTGGAACCGCACCCGTATCCACACGAACTATACGCAGTGGCTGGTTGGCATGGAGCAGCTGCCCGCGTTCGAGACGCGGCGCGGGCGCGTCATTTTGCGCTTCAAGCCCGAAGCGTACACAACGAGCGCGTTCAACCTGCAGAGCAAGCCCGACCGTCCGATAGCAGGCAAGCACTGGGCACGCGGGCACGGCTACCTGGAATACGCCGTCGCCATCCCCGAAGGCGTCTCGCTGAGCGAGGTCAAGCGCATCCGCCTGCGGATGGAGGTCAGCGCGAAGGCTGGGCGCGAGAAGGTGGACTGGGCGCAGCGCGTCCACCCCGACGACTACCCCCAGACCGACGGCAAGAAGTACCCCTCGCGTGTGATTGTGGAGCTGGCGGGCGAGCGGGCAGCCGTGTGGGAACTGCCCGACGACCCTGCGGACGCACGCGGCGTGTTGTCGCATTGGGCAGGCGTCGAGCGCGGCTCCTACGGCTACCTGATGGAAGCCGAGCTACCGCTGAACCCCATCCTGCGTGCCCGCCTGCAACAAGAGCGCACGCTCACCATCCGCCTGATTGTGCCCCCCGACCTGCCCGGCGGTATCGCCGTCTACGGCATGCAGATGGGCTGCTACCCGATGAATCCAACGGTGATACTGGAGTACTGAGGGGGGTGAACGCCGTGCAAAGCGACAGGTTGCGCATCAAGCTTCTGGAGTACCACCAGAAGCAAAACGCTCCCCGCCTGTGGGGGCGGCTAAACCATGCGCTGGGCGACGCTGCCGCCTACGCGAAGTTGGTCATCAGCCCACACGAGCAAGCCCCAGTAGGAAACGCCACTAAACCTGCGCTGACCGTGTATCCCGAAACCTATCTGCAGATGCGCGAGCTGACGCAGTCGGTACTGGATGCCATCGCTGCCGACAAGTGGCACATAACCATGCCCCTCAGTACTCCACCAACACCTGCAGGAGTGCTTCGAACTCTGGGAAACTGGTCTGCACGCAGGCGACATCGTGAACCACCGTCTCGCCTGAGTGCGCAATCAGCCCCGCAATTGCCAGCGTCATGGCAATCCGATGGTCGCCGTGGCTGTGAACCTCCGCGCCGTGCAGTGGGGTCGGTCCCTGCACGCGGAAGCCATCGGGCAGGGGTTCAATCTGCGCGCCCATTTTGTGCAGTTCGGTCGTGATGGCTTCGATGCGGTCGGATTCCTTGACGCGCAGTTCGGCGGCGTCGCGAAGTTCGGTTTCGCCGTGCGCTTGGGTCGCCAGCAGGGCGAGGACGGGCGCTTCGTCGATGAGGCTGGGCACAAGCGCGCCGCCGATACGCATCGCGCCGATGGGCTGCGCCCGCACGCGCAGAGTCGCTGTCGGCTCGCCTGCCTGCTCGCCTACTGCCTGCCACTCCAGATGCACACCCCCCTGCGCCAACGCCTCCAGTAGCCCCGTGCGCGTCGGGTTCACCCCCACATGCTCAATCGTTAGGTCAGACCCCGGCAGCAGCAGCGCGGCGGCTATCCAGAACGCTGCCGACGAGAAGTCGCCGGGGATGGTCAGCCGCTGCCCTTCCAGGCGTTGCCCGCCCGCGAGGCGCACGCGATGCGCGCCCGAATCGCTCATCTGCTGCTCCAGCGTTGCGCCGAAGGCGTGCAGCATCCGTTCGGTATGGTCGCGCGAGAGGCACGGCTCGGCGACCTCCGTGACGCCCGCCGCGTGCAGTCCCGCCAGCAACAAGCACGACTTGACCTGCGCGCTGGCGACAGGCGTAAGGTAGTGAATCCCGCGCAACTCGCCTCCGCGAATCGCCAGCGGCAGGCGCGTGGCGCCTGCGCGTCCGTCGATGCGTGCGCCCATCCGCTGCAGGGGTTCCACCACGCGCCGCATCGGACGCCGCCTAAGCGACTCGTCGCCCGTCAGCACGCTAAAAAACGGTTGCGCTGCCAGCACGCCTGCCATCAGCCGCGCCGTCGTGCCCGAATTGCCTGCATCGAGCGTATCCGCAGGCTCCTGCAGCGGCTGACTCCCGCGCCCCACAATTCGCCAGTGCGCCGCGTCAACCCGCTCCGCCGACGCGCCTAACTGCTGCGCTATCCGCAGCGTGCGCAGGCAATCGTCCGACTCCAGAAAGCCTTCGATCTCCGTTGTGCCGCGTGCGAGCAACCCCAAAATCACCGCGCGGTGCGTAATAGACTTGTCGCCTGGCGGACGCCACACGCCTCGCACGCGCCTTGCAGGACGAATTCGCCAGCTTTGCACACGCCCATAGTTCGCCACCCCACGCGAAACTCCTGCGAGGGGGGGTAAGATGAGGACCCCCGCCACCAGATTCCCGCTGCTTGCTGGTGGAACCTCAGTGGGGGGGCAACTGTGACAGCGCAGTTGGTGTTAGCCTTTCAGCGCTTCTGCGCCGCTGACCACTTCAGCGATTTCTTTGGTGATGACGGCTTGACGCAGGCGGTTCATCGTGAGCGTCAGTTCTTGAATCATCTTGCCTGCGTTGTCGCTCGCCATCGACATGGCGGTCATGCGTGCGCCGTGTTCGCTCGCACTGGCTTCCAGTAGCGCTTGCAACACTTGGGTCAATAGGTAGCGAGGTAGCAGGCGCGCCAGCAGCTCTTCGGCTGACGGCTCGAACACGAAGTCGTAGTGTGTTCTCTCGTCGCCTGCAGGTGGCTCGATAGGCAAGAGTGGCAGCACTGTTGGGCGTTGCGTCACAGGGTTGATGAACTGTGAATAGATGAGGTACACGCGGTCCACTTCGCCGCTAACGAACATTTGCTGAACGGCGTCGGCGACGACGCGCGCGTCGTCCAGTCCTGCGCCTGAGGTCGGCATGGAGCGGTAAAGCGCAATCGGGTAGCCGCGCTTGCTGAAAAACTGATAGCCGCGCCGTCCAACGCAAATGAGTTTCACCTGCTCTGGGGTTAGCTCCATGTCGCGGATAGCGTTCTGCAGGGTGCGAATAAGGTTCATGTTGTACGCGCCGCACAGCCCGCGGTCGGAGGTCGCCAGCACGAAGCCGACGGTGCGCGGTTCGCGTTTTTGTAGCAGGGGATGGTCGGGCAGCTCGCCCGCGCGTCCGAGCTCCTGTAGCACTTCGTGCATGCGCTGGGCGTAGGGGCGCGCCGCCAGCACGCGGTCTTGCGCGCGACGCAGGCGCGCCGCCGAGACCAACTTCATCGCTCGCGTGATCTGCTGGATGTTCTTCGCCGCGCGAATCCGCGCGCGCATCGCCCGAAGCGTCCTCATGCTAACCCGTGCTCCTTCAGGAACTGCTGTTTGTAGGCTTCAATTGCTTGGCGTAGCGTGCGCTCGGTGTCTGCGTCGAGCTGCTTCTCGCGGCGGATTTTCTCGCCTACTTCGGGGTACTTCTCGCGCATGAATGGGTGGAAGCCCTCCTCGAAGGCGCGTACCTTCTCGACGGGGATGTCATCCAAGTAGCCCTGCGTGCCCGCGAAGATAATCATCACCTGCTCCTCGACGGGCATTGGGGAGAACTGGGGTTGTTTGAGGATTTCCTGCAGGCGCAAGCCGCGTGCCAACTGCAGTCGCGTAGCGCGATCCAAGTCCGACGCGAACTGCGCGAACGCCTGCACCTCGCGGAACTGCGCCATGTCCAGTCGCAAGCGTCCTGCGACCTGTTTCATGGCGCGAATTTGCGCGTCGCCTCCTACGCGGCTGACCGAGATACCCACGTTGATGGCAGGGCGGATACCCGCGTAGAACAGGCTCGGCTCAAGGTAGATCTGCCCGTCGGTGATGGAGATAACATTCGTGGGGATGTACGCCGACACATCGCCCGCTTGTGTCTCGATAATCGGCAGCGCGGTGAGCGAGCCGCCGCCGTACTCGTCGGACATCTTGGCGGCACGCTCCAGCAGGCGCGAGTGTAGGTAGAACACATCGCCGGGGTATGCCTCGCGTCCGGGCGGTCGGCGCAGCAGCAGCGACACGGCGCGGTACGCCTGCGCGTGCTTGGATAGATCGTCGTAGACCACCAGCGCGTCCATCCCGTTGTCGCGGAAGTATTCGCCCATCGCGCAGCCCGCGTAGGGCGCAAGGTACTGCAGACTGTTCGGGTCGCTTGCCGACGCCACCACGACGGTGGTGTATTCCATTGCGCCATAGCGCTCCAGCGTGTCGATAAAGCGGGCAATCGCCGCCATCTTCTGCCCGATCGCGACATAGATGCAGTAGACAGGTCTCTCGCCTTCGGTCTCGTGCGTATACTTCTGGTTGATGATAGTGTCCAGAACGATGGCGGTTTTGCCTGTGGAGCGATCGCCGATAATTAGCTCGCGTTGTCCGCGCCCGATGGGAATCATCGCGTCGATTGCCTTGATACCTGTCTGCAGGGGCTGCTTGACGGGCTGGCGCGTAATCACGCCGGGCGCGATTACATCGATGCGTCGGTACTCTTCAGCGACGATGGGACCCTTGCCGTCGATGGGGCGTCCGAGCGCGTCCACTACGCGCCCCAGCAGCGCTTTGCCGACAGGTACTTCGGCGATGCGTCCCGTGCGCTTGACAGGGTCGCCTTCTTTGAGTTCCTCGTCGGAGCCAAGCACGATGGCGCCGATGCTGTCCTCTTCGAGGTTCAGCACCAAGCCCATCACATCGTGCGGGAACTCGAGCAGCTCGCCCATCTGCGCGTCGGGCAGCCCGTAGATGCGGGCGATTCCGTCGCCGACTTGCAGAATCGTGCCAACGCTCTCGGCGGTCGGCTTACCGTCAGCGGTCTCTATTTCCTTCGCTATAATGCTGGTGATCTCTTCGGGTCGGATAGCCATGATCGCACCTCGCTTACTCTGTGCTGGTTGCGCGTGCGCCGCGCCGTTCGATTTCGAGCATAATGTGGTCGCGCAGGCGGTCTAATGCGCCGCGCAGCGTGCCGTCGATTTGATAGTCGCCGATGCGCACGCGCACGCCGCCAATCAGTTCGGGGTTCACCTCGAAAGTCGGGATAATCGTTTTGCCTGTGCTTTGCTGGAGTTTCTGCACGAGCGCGTTCTGTTCGGCGTCGGTGAGCGGGATTGCCGACTGGATGTGCGCCCGCGCGATGCCTTGGTGTGCCTCTTGGAGTTTCTGGAACTCGTCGCAGACGGCGTCGAGCATTTTTTCGCGTCGTTTCTCGACGAGCAGTTCCAGCATGCGCATTGTGTGGGGTTGGATGCGCTCGCGGAACGCCTCGCGCAGGCGGTCGCGCTTGCGATCGCGCGGGATGAGCGGGCTGTAGAAGAAGGCGCGCAGCTCATCCGATTCGCGCATGATGCTGCGCAGGTTGCGTAGGTCGTCTGCTGTCGCCTGCAGTTGGTTCTGCTTCAGCGCGACTTCGAACAGGGCGCGGGCGTAGCGTCGGGCGACGCGTAGGTCTACCATTTAGCGCACCTCCGCGGTCTCGATGAACTCTTGCACTAGTCGGCGGTGGCGTTCGTCGGTCATCGCCTCGCGCAGCAGCCGCTCGGTCGCCGCGAGCGTCAGCTCGGCGACATAGGTCTGCAGTTCGCTGCGCAGTTTCTCGCCTTCCAGTTTCGCCTGCTCTTGGGCGCGCGCGACGATTTCGTCGGCTTGGCGGCGCGCGTCGGCGACGATTTGGTCGCGCAGCTGCTGTGCCTCGCCGACGGCTTGCTGGATGCGCTCGCGCGCCTCCGCTTCAATCTGCGCCAGACGCGCCTCGTACTCCGCGCGCAGCTGCTCCATCGCGCGTCGGTCGGCTTCGATCTTGTCGTAGGTCGCGTTGATGTCTTGGCGGCGCGCCTCCAGCATCGCGTTAATCGGCTTCCAGAAATAGCGGGTCATAAACCACAGCAGCACCAGGAAGCCGAGAATCTGAATGATCAGGATGTTGAAGTCGATGCCGAGCAGCTCGAGCAGTCCGCCGCCCTCGCCGCCTTCCGCCGCGCTGAGCAGATTCGATAGATACGGGTAGAGTTGGAGCATCGTTCGTGGACCTCCTGCGGGAGAGGCGGGCTGCCCCTCCCGACGCCGCGTTTACTGCCCGCTAACAGTCGGCAAGCGACCCTGCAGCAGGAAGAAGATGACGAACGAGAACAGCACGAGCGACTCGATAAACGCCAGACCGATAATCATACCCGTCTGGATGCGCCCTGCCATTTCGGGTTGTCGCGCCATCCCTTCCATCGCGCCTGCAATCGCGCGCCCCTGACCCAGCGACGCGCCAATCACGGCAATCGGCAGTCCCAAGCCAACGGCTAACGCGAGTCCCAGCAGATAAAGCCCAGTACCTACTTCCATAGTGTTCCTCCTTGTTTAGTGTATTGCCGCATCTCCTTGCGGCTCTTCCTCTAAGACAGAGGAAAGCGTGTTAGTGCGCGTGGGCGTATTCCGCATGCTCGTCGTGGTGTTCCGTCGCCAACGACAGGTAAATCAGCGTCAAGATTGAAAACACGAACGCCTGCACGAAAGCCACCAGCAACCCAAGCAGCATCACAGGGAACTGAATTGGCAAAGGAATGAAGGTCGCCTTAAAGATGGGTATCGCCAGCGCGGTAATCAGCGCCATCGTGACCTGCTCCTTGCCGAACATGTTGGCGTACAGACGGATTGAGAGCGAGACGGGCTTCGCCAACTCGCTGACGATTTCGATGATGAACAGCAGCGGGGACAACAGCACGGGCACTTCGCCCCAGCGTGCGAAGTGCTTCAGGTAGCCGAGCAGCCCTCGCGCACGGATGCCCTCGTATTGCACATAGATAATCACGATTAGCGCGAGGGCAATCGTAGTGTTCAAACTGGCGGTGGGGGCGATCCCTGGCGGAATCAAGCCCATCAGGTTGCTGAACAGAATAAACAGGAAAATCGTGCCTGCGAGGGGGACATATTTGCGTCCGTGTTCGCCCACGACACTGACGGCGAGGTTGTCAAAGAATTCGTAGGTGATCTCTGCAAGGTTTTGCAGCCGTCCCGGACGACGCTGCATGTTGCGTGTCGCCAAAAAGGCGACCAGCAGCAACGCAAGCGCCGCAATACCCGATAGCACAGAGAAAACGGGCGGCGGGATATGCGCCCCAATGCCCGTTTGCGTCCATACCCAAAGCGCGTTCAGCTGTCCGTCCACAGATGCGCGTCTCCTTCGCCGTCCTTAGATGCCTATAGTATACCTACTCGGCGTTCAGTGCGTCAAGGGGTGGGGGTAAATGCGCCAACACATCGTTTACACCCGCCCCTGTTGCCCGTCCTCTACCCACACTTGAAAAAAGCAGGCGCACCGCCTGTAGAACCGCTCCAACAACGCGCACAACAGAAGGCACGCCCACGATGGAACTTACCTATCAGCGTGTGCATTCTGGGTATGGGATGGCGGTTCGGACGCCGTATGGGTGTTGTGTGGCGTTGGGTTTTTCGGGTTCGGGATATGTAGGTTTGATGCCTGTGGTGTTGTTGGACAATATCGTGTTAGAGTGGTCGCGTCAGGGCTTGCCAGCTGTCAACGAGGTGTTGACCCATTACAGTACAGGGGGAATGGAACGGGCAGGGGGTATACTTGCGGTCAGGAATATGGCGAGAGGCGCACAGGCACGAGAAAACCAGCCTCTTTCCGTGCGGTTTCCCTCAAGGCGCGTGGGGAACCGAGCGAGTGCGGTTCTCCTTGCAGGTTGGGGGAACCTTCATGAGGGGGGGCATCGTGGCTCTCCTGCATGTTGTGCTGCGCTTATGCTTCTGCTTTGCTCTGTGCTGCTGCTTTCCGCGTGTCAGGGACGGCAGTTGCTGCGCGTGCGGGTGGATTTGGCGCGTGTGGCGCAGGCGGTCGCGCTTGCGCCCGCGCTCCCGCCCTCAGCGCAGTTGCCCGCGCAGGCGGTTGCCGTGCCGCCCGACGCGGCGACGCTGCAGGGACTCAAGTCGCCTGCGCCTACCGAATCGCTGCGTCAACGACGCGCCCTTGCGCTCGCAAGTATCGAGGAGCAGCGTGCCGCCGTGCATGAGCGATTGCTGCAGGCGCGTCTGCAGGGCTTACCTGAACTGGAGGCGCGTTGGGCTGCCGAACTGCGCGCCGAGTACGACCTGGACGCCATACGCGCCGAATACGACGCCGCGTGGCGCGAAGCGTTCCAACAGCACGGGCAGGCGCGCTTCCCGCTGCTGGTCGCCCTCATCCTCACCACGCCCGACAGCGACGCACGACGCGAGGCGCAGGCGCGATTGGATCAGCACGACCGCGCATGGCAACAACGCGAGCAGGCAATCGCGGCGGCGTACCAAGCGCGGCTACAGCGTATTGAACAGGAAATCGCCGTGCGTGTCAACGCCCGCAAGCGCGAGTTCGTGCGCAACGCGGAGCAGGAGATTCAAGCGCAACTCGCCGCGCAGCCCGACCCTGCCGAACTGTACCTGCCGCCGCCGCAGACGCCGCCGCCCGCGCCCCCACGCAAGGCATCCTTCCCGCCGATGCGCGTCAGCCAGCCCGCGCGCGACCCCTACGATGCGCTCCGCGCCCGACTCGCCGCCGCCCGACAGATGCGCCAAGCGATTCTGCGCCAACTCGCCGAGGAGTGGGCGCACACCAACGGCTACACGCTCACCGACGACCCTCGCGCGCCTGACTACACCGACGCCTTCATTCGCTACCTGCTCGCCAGATAGCGTAGCATCGCCCACAGCCAGTACTGCCCTGCAGGGTGGTAGCGCAGGGTGATTGGAGTCTCGCCGTGATGCCCCGCGAAGTGCAGTGTGCAAAGCAGCAGCCTGCCCGCGCCGTAAGTCGCCTCCGCCAAGTAGGCGTGCGTGTAGCCTGTGCGCGTGTCGACGCGCTGCCAAATCGGCTGAAGCGGTGCGCCACGCCACGCCTTACCCTGCAGCGCGAAGTCGGTGCTGAACGCCAGCAGCCGCGCGTCCAGATGCGTCGGGCGCGGGATGTGTTCCCACAGCGGGTGGGGCAGAAACCGATGTGCTGCCTCGCGCCAGAAGGGCAGGCGCACGCATTCGGGCGTCGGCGCGGTCAGCAGCCACAGCGCGTGCCCGCCCCGCACCACAAACGCCGCGTGCGACGGCTCTAAGTGCGTGGTCAGCAAGACGCTTTCGCGTGGAGGCGAGTCGTTGGCGGTTAGGCGCACAAAGTTTTCGGGCGCGGGCAGCCCCCACAGCGCGTCCGTCGGGTCGTATATGGCGACCTGCCCCAGCGCGTCCCACGCAGGTACGGGGTAGACGCCCCACTGCCACTCGTTCGCGCTGATGACCGCGCCCGACGAGGCGACCAGTTGCGCGACGAAGCGTACGCTCGTCGGCGTCGGCGCGTCGGGCAAGGTCAGTTCCGCCTGCGTGAGGAACGCGACGCCCGCCGTGATGCGCCCGATTCGCATCTCGCCTACCTGCCACGCGCCGTATTCGGTCTCCAGCCGCCAGCGCAGAACCGCCCCCTCCAGCGGCGCGCCCGCATGTGCCACTGACAGGCGCGGGTAGACAGCACGCCCCGCGAAGTGGTTGTATGGGTCTGGGTTCGCCGCGCGGTCGCCCCCAGCCACCCACTCGCGCCGCCGATGCCAGTCCACCAGCAGCACCGTGTCGGCGTTGAATGCGGCGTACTCGTCGGGCGCGATTTTCAGTTCCCCGCGCTCGTCGAGGATGCCCGCTGTGCTAATCGGCGTGTCTTTTAGCCCCGTGACCACATAGCCCGATGTGCTGGGCAGGCGTCGCATGGTCTCCAGCACGAGTTTGTGGTAGGCGGTCATCTCGCGCCGCGAGGTCTGCACAAGGTCGGGGATTGCCTCTGTTATACCAATCGCCGAGCCAGAGTTCACAAATTCCTGCGCGTGCAGAATCCCCCCACTCCCTGCCCTCTCCCCCCTTGACAAGGGGGGAGAGGGTCGGGGTGAGGGGGGATTCGAGTCCTGCGCATTCACAAACTTTGGCAACGCAGTTGGTATTAGTCCTGCCTCTTGCAGCCGCGCCTCCACGAACGGCGTTTCGTAGAACCAGCGCACCCCCTGCGGGTTCACGGCGGGGTCTTGCGACAGCCACCAGAGTTGCTCGGCGGGCACGCTTCGGCGCAGGGTGGGGAAGTCGCGCAGTGTGTCGTGGTCGGCGAACTCGCCTTGTAGCCACGGGGCGGGCGCGCGTGGCGTGTCCAGAAACGCGCGGAAGGTCGCCCCTGCAAAGTGCGCGTCGCCGTACAGGTGATAGTCGGCGAAGTCGGCGTACTCTTGCAGCGCACCGCCGTAGCATTCGCCCCCGCCGCTGTTGTCGCGCACCAGCGGGCTGCCCGTCAGCCGCTTGACCAGCGCGTAGAGTTCTCCAAGCGCGTCGCTAGGGAACCGTGCCGACAACTCGCAGCCCAGCGTCCACAGCACAATCGACGGGTGATTGCGCACTTGGCGCACGATCGCAGCGTACTCGCCCGTCGCTTGGGCAATCTGCGCTGCGTCCATCTGCGGCAGCCACAGGGGCAACTCCAGCCACACCAGCAGCCCCAGTCGGTCGCACAGGCGCAGGTACGCGCGGCTGGGAACCCACAGGCACGCCTTCAGCATGTTGAACCCGCACTGCTGGGCGGCGCGCAGTTCGCGCTCGGCGGTCTGCAAATCGGGGTTCGGCGCGTGCGTGTGCAGGTACCACCCCCAGTGCAGGATACCGCGCGGGTATATCGGCTGCCCGTTCAGTAGGATCGTCGCGCCGTTCACCGCGACGGTGCGCAGCCCGAACGCGGTTTCCGTGCGGTGGCTGAGGCGCCCGTCGTGCCATACTTCGGCGACGAGGCGGTACAGGCGCGGCTGCGCAGGCGACCACGGCTGCGGCTCGGTAAGGTAGAACGCGTGCGTCCACTGCGGGGCGTCGGCGTCGAAGTGCACCTCGGCGATGATGCGCCCGTCGGGGTCATGTAGGATCAGCCTGACGGTTGCAGGCAGCGCGCCGCCGAGTGCGCCCGTGATATCGACGCGCCCGTCTGCCTCGCCACGCGCCCATAAATCGCACAGCCACGATGCGCCCGTCTGGAACCGATGCACCGCCTGCCACAGCCCCCCAAACGCGCACGACACATAGGGCAGGAAGCCGCTCAGCACTTGGGGCACGGGGTAGGTCGTGCCGCCGTTTTTGATGACCTGCACGCGCAAGTGGTTCTCGCCTGCTTGCAGCGCGTCGGTGATGTCCCAGCAGAAGCTGTCCCAGATGCCCCGATGCACGCCCACGGGCGCGTCGTTCACGAAGCCTCGCGCCTCATAACTCGCGCCGCCGAAGTGCAGCCACTCGCGCGTCCCCGCTTCGGGCGTCGCCGTGAACGCGCACAGGTAGTCACAGGGTCCTTCGAACGCGCGCGGGATGCCGTAGTCCTCCCACGCGCTGGGCACGCGCACAGGGATGCGGTTGCCGTCCCACACCAGCGTCCAGTCGCTTATGGGCACGGCGCGCGTGTCCAGCAGCGGGCTACCATCGGCAATCAGGGCGTCGTGCGTCGCCATCGTGGCAGGGAGTGTACCTGTTGTTTCGCCCTCACCCCCAGCCCTTCTCCCACGCTGTGGGCGAGGGGTGTAGGGACGCACGGCAGTGCGCCTTGCCTTATGGTTCCCCCTGCGGGCAGGGGGAACCGAGTAGGCGCGCCTCTCGTGGTTCCCCTCGCGAAGCGGGGGGAACCTGCAGGAGGGAGGCAAATGTGAACTCTGGCTCGGCGATTGGGATTATGGAGTGCGGAGGCGAAGCTTCCGCCCACGCTAAAGCTGACGCTTCAGCACTCCAAAGGCTTGGCGTGTGGTCGCCCCTCCCCCACCGCGTGGGAGAGGGGCAAGGGAGGGGTAAGGGTTTACTTCTTCGCGCGGCGGCGCAGCCCGACCAGACCCGCCAGACCCGCGCCCAACGCCAGCATGCTCGCAGGCTCTGGAATCACCATGCCGCTCACCTCTACAAGGTCGTAGCGCAGCGTGCCAAGAGTGCTGTATGTGCTCGTTGATCGAGCAGCCTCGTACTGCCCGCTGGGACCAAACTCCGCCAAGATGCGGAACGCGAAGTTGGGGTTGTTGTCCACGGCAGTGTTGCCCGTAAAGTCAACGAGGAAGCGGCTGCCTGCGCCAGGACCCTGCGAATACCACTGGTCGCCGCCGCCCGCCACCAGTTGCGGACCGCTAATCCAGGTCGTGCCGTCGGTTGTGTACTGGAAGCGCAGGTACTTCGAGGCGGTGTTGCTCCAGCGCACATCGAACTGCACGGTGATGTTCATGTACCCTGTCGTCGGCGTGTAGAACACGATGCCCGCCGTGAGGTTGTTCGTACCCTGAGCGGGGTAGTTAGTGGTGTTATAGCCGCGGTTCGTAGCAGCAGCGTCCAGCGGCGAGCCAGTTGCAAAGGTCGCGGTTGTACCGCCAACAAGCGCGAGCGAGCTGAGGGAAGCGTTCACGCCACCATCAGCCGTAGTATCGCTATCGTTGAAATCCCAAATCACCAGTTGCACAGGCTGTGCCTGTGTGAGTCCGAGCGTAACGACAAGCGCACCAAGCGCGACGAACGCGCGCGTCATCAAAGATGCTCTCATTTCATTTACCTCCTATCCCAAGTAGGGACGGTATATTCAACCCGATGCGTTGTTAAGGGGTGGTTAAGCCGCGCGTGTGGCGGGGGAATTCTGGGAGGAATTCGGTTCCTTCGCAAAGCGGGTATACTTGTGTAGACTGTGAAAACCTGCACAAATCGGCAGACGGAGCCGCCTGTGTGGGCGCGGCAGGACGCGGTGCGCCGCGCCTATGTGCGCGAGATGTTCGGGCGGATCGCGCCGCGCTATGACCTGCTCAACAGCATTCTGAGCCTGCAGTTGCACCACTACTGGCGGCGCAGGGTTGTACGGATGTTGCGCCTGTCGCCCGATTCGCGCGTGCTGGATCTCTGCACGGGCACGGGCGACTTGGCGATTGAACTCGCGCGCACGCTGGGTCCCGCGGGCGAGGTCGTCGCGCTCGACTTTTGCGAGCCGATGCTGCGCATGGGACGCGAGAAGGCACGCCGCCGCGGACTGAACCATACCGTGTGGCTACACGCGGACGCGCTACAGTTGCCGCTGGCGCCCAACCAGTTCGACGCCGCGACGATGGCGTTCGGACTGCGCAACCTCATCGACAAACCCGCCGCGTTTCGGGAAATCTACCGCGTGCTGAAACCGAGCGGCAAGGTCGCCATCCTCGAACTCACGCGCCCGCAACGCGCGCCCGTGCGCTGGCTGTACGACCTGTACGCGCTGCAGATTCTGCCGCGCATCGGCAAGCGGCTCAGCCAAGCAGAAGACGCCTACCTCTACCTGCCGATGTCCATCCAACACTATGAAGACCGAGCCACAATCGCCGAATATATGCGACATGCGGGGTTCACTCAAGTATGCTACCGCGACCTGACCTTCGGCGTTGTGTGCGTTCATATGGGGGTTAAACCATGACCACTATGCAAATCGAGAAGCAGACGCTGGCGGTTCCAGAGATGCTTGCGCCGATTCTGCCAGAGATGCAGGCGGTGGAGGCGTTTCTGGAAGCGCAAGCCGAGACGGCTATTCCGCAGTTCAGCGAGTTGACGCGCCATCTGCTGTCGGCGGGGGGCAAACGGTTGCGCCCCGCGATGGTGATTCTGTGCGCCTACGCCGCCGCGCCCCACCGATTCGGCGAACTGTACCGCGATGGGCATCCCCGTCGCGCCCGATTAGCCACCATCGCAGGCTGTATGGAGATGATCCATATGGCGACGCTCATCCACGACGATGTGATCGACCAGACCTTTGTGCGGCGGGGCAAGCCGACCGCTAATGCGCTCTACGGCAACCTCGCGACGGTACTCTCGGGCGACTTCATTCTGGCGCGGGCGATGCGCTGCCTCGCGCAGGACGGCGACCTGCGCATCATTCAGACCGTTGCCCAAATCACCACCGACATGAGTGAGGGCGAGGTTGCCGAAGTGTTCCTGCGCCACCGCTTAGACCTCACGGAGGCGCAGTATCTGGACATCATCCGTCGCAAAACCGCCGAGTTCCTCGCGGGTTGCTGCCGAATTGGGGGCTATCTGGTAGATGCCGACCCCGAAACACTCGATACGCTGGAGCAGTTCGGGCGCGAGTTGGGCATCGCCTTCCAGATTATTGATGACCTGTTGGACTATGTGGGCGACCCGCGCCTTACAGGCAAGCCCAACGGCACCGACTTTCGCGAAGGGTTCGCCACGCTGCCCTTGCTGCATTACTACCAGCATGCAACGCCTGAGGAGCGCGCGCGACTCCAACGCGAGTTCGGAACTGACCTCAGCCCAGAGCAGTTCGACGCTTGGCGAGAACAAATTCGGCTTACGGGCAGTCTAAAGTACGCGGAGGCGCTTGCCGAACAGTATCGGCAGCGCGCGCTGGCGCGGCTGGAATGCTTGCCCGCCTCGCCCATTCGCACAACCTTGGAGGAGGTCGCCCGATTCATTACGGAGCGCAAGTACTAATGCAGGAGCGCGTGCGCGAGGAGCTACCGGGGCTCGCCAACCGATTCGAAGCGTTTGTGTTCGATCTGGATGGCGTGGTCTATCGGGGTACGCGCCCCCTGCCGCACGCGATCGAGGTGTTGAACCTGCTGCACGAGGCGGGGCGGGAGGTCTACTTCCTGACCAACAACTCTGGGGCGACGCGCCAGCAGTACGCCGAGCGGCTGCAGGCGATGGGTTATCCGCATGCGCGCCCCGAACAGTTCATCACCTCTGGCTGGGCGACCGCACTCTACTTGCGCCGCACCCTCGAAGAGGGCACGCCGCTGTTTGTGGTGGGCGAGCCAGGCTTGAAGCAGGAGCTGGCAAGCGCAGGATTCGCGATTCTGGAGCGCGTGGAGCCTGAACTGCCCGCGGCGGTGGTGGTGGGCATCGACCGCGCGTTCAGCTACGAACGGCTCGCGCAGGCGCAGTATGCGATTCTGAATGGTGCGCGCTTTATTGCGACCAATACCGACGCGACCTACCCTGCCGAAGACCGCCTGCTGCCCGGCGCAGGCGCGATTGTCGCCGCAATCGCGACCGCTGCAGGACGCAAGCCCATCGTCATCGGCAAGCCGAACCCGCAGATCCTGCAGCCGTTCATCGAACGCGGCTGGATCAATCCCGAACGCACACTGCTGGTTGGCGACCGACTGGACACCGACATTGCGCTGGCGAACGCGCTGCACATCCCATGCGCGCTGGTGCTGACGGGTATCAGCACGCGCGACGACCTCACCTGCGCCCCATTAGAGCAGCTCCCGCAGTGGGTGCTGAACGACCTGAGCGAACTGCTCGGCGACGCCGCCGAAAACCTCTTGATTCACGCGCCCTAAGTGGGGTATAATCCCCTGTGCTGCACCGAGGGGCGGTAGCTCAGTGGGAGAGCGCTTGCATGGCATGCAAGAGGTCGGCGGTTCGAATCCGCTCCGCTCCACCAAGTGCGCGGTTAGCTCAGTGGTAGAGCACTTCCTTGACGTGGAAGGGGTCGGAGGTTCGAGTCCTCCACCGCGCACCACTTTACGGGGCGTGGCGCAGTATGGCTAGCGCGCCTGCTTTGGGTGCAGGAGGTCCCCGGTTCGAGTCCGGGCGCCCCGACCATTACTTGCGCACGCGTTGCTTGGCGTCCACAATCACCCCGTCGAAGATGGCGACATTCGATTTGACTTTGCAGTCGCGCCCGACGACGCAGCGCACCAGCATCGTGTCGCGCATCACCGTCGCGCCGTCCCACAAGATGCTCTCCTGCACGACCGCGCCTTCTTCGACGACGCAGTTCTCGCCGATGACGCTGTTTTCCAGCACCTTCGCGCCCGACTCGATGCGCGCACCAGAGCCAATCAGCACAGGGTAGCCAATCTCAGCGTCGTCGGCAATCTGCACATTCTCGCCAATCCATACGAATTTGCGCCGTTCGGGGTACGGCATTTGGAGTCGAACGCGTCCCGCTAAGGCGTCCCAGTGCGCCTGCTGATAGGTCTTCAGGTTGCCCACATCCTTCCAGTAGCTGGAGGTCAGGAACCCGTACAGCGGCAACTTGCGCTCAATCAGCAGAGGCAGCAGGTTTTTCCCGAAGCCGTAGGGCGCACCGCGTGGAATTAGCTCCAGGGTGTCTGGCTCCAGCACATAAATCCCGATGTTCGCTGCGTTGGAGAAAATCATCTCGCCTTTGGGCTTCTCCAGAAAGCGCGTGATGCGCCCCCGCTCGTTCAAAAGCGCAATCCCATACTCCGAAGGGTCTTCCACCAGCGAGAGCGCGATCGTGCAGAGCGACTTCTTCTCCTTGTGGAACTTAATCAGGCGCGTGAGGTCGAGGTCGGTCAGGTCGTCGCCACCAATCACGATGAAGGTGTCGTCGAAGAAGTCTTCGCACCGCTTGACGCTGCCCGCGTCGCCCCAAAGTTGGTCTTCTTCCGAGTAGTGGATGCGCACGCCCCAGCGCGAGCCGTCCCCGAAATACGCCTTGATTTGGTCGCCCAGATAGTGCAGGTTGACCATAATCTCGGTGAAGTTGTGCTGCTTGAGCAAGTTGATGAGGTGTTCCATAACGGGGCGGTTCACGATGGGAACCATCGGTTTGGGGAGGGCGCGGGTGAGGGGGTCTAAGCGCGAGCCGACCCCCGCTGCCAGAATCATCGCTTTCATACGGCGATTGCCTCCATCTGTGCGAACTCTAAGATACCCTGTGCGACCTGCGCGATTTGGTCTTCGGTCAGTTCCGAGTGGATGGGCAGCGACAGCACTTCCTGCGCGGCGCGCTCGGCGTGCGGGCAGTCGCCCTCGCAGTAGCCCAGGAACCGATACGCGGGCTGCAGGTGCAGCGGCAGCGGGTAGTAGACCGCGCTTTCAACGCCGCGCTCCCGTAGAAACTCGCGCAGGGCATCCCGATGCGCTGTGCGCACCGTGAACTGGTGATACACATGGTAATTGTAGGGGCGCACGACGGGCAATTGGAGGGGGGCGTCGGCAAGCAACGCGCGGTAGAGAGCCGCGTGGTAGCGTCGCCGCTCCGTCCAGTCGTGCAGGTAGTGCATTTTGACACGCAAAATCACCGCCTGCAGCTCGTCCAGCCGCGCAGTGTAGCCGATGTCCTCGTAGTAGTAGCCGCCGTTCATGCCGTGCACGCGCAGGCTGCGCGCCTTGCGGGCGATTTGCTCGTCGTTGGTGAGGATCATACCCGCGTCGCCCGCCGCGCCAATGTTTTTGGTTGGAAAGAAGCTCAGCGTCGCCGCGTGCGCGAATGCCCCGATGGGCTGGTCATAATGGCGCGCGCCGATTGCCTGCGCGGCGTCTTCAATCAGCCACAGCCCGTAGCGGTCGGCAATCTGTCGCAAGTCGCGCATCTCCGCCGACTGCCCGTACAAGCTCACGGGCAGAATCGCGCGGGTGCGAGGCGTTATCGCCGCCTCCACAAGATTCGGGTCGATATTGTAGGTCTCGGGGTCAATATCCACAAATACGGGCGTCGCACCGAGTTGCACAATCACTTCCGCCGTGGAGACGAAGGTGAACGGCGTGGTGATGACCTCGTCGCCAGGTTGGATACCAATCGCGCGTAGGGCTATCTTCAGGGCATCCGTGCCCGAACTCACGCCAATCGCGAAGCGGGCGTTGCACGCCTGCGCGACCTCTTCTTCCAGTCGCTGCACATGCTCGCCCAAGATATATCGCCCGCTCGCCAGTACCTCCAGTAGGAGCGGCTCCACCTCGTCCCGTATCCGCAGGTACTGGCTACCTAAATCCGCCATCCTGACTTGCAAGTCGAATCGTCCTCCTTGGTCGTAGACTGCGCTGTAGTATACCTTTTCGCAAGGGTGTACGCCAATCTGAGCGGTATAATAGTGCCCAAGGAGGCAATGCGATGGCATCGATTCGGGAGTTGTTGGAGCAGAGCGTGTTGATGGGGCTGGGGGCGGTGTCGCTCACGCGCGAGACGGCGCAGCACCTGGTGGACGAGATGGTCAAGCGCGGGCAAGCGCAGCGCGAGGAAGCCAGCGAGATTGTCGAACAGCTCATCAAGCGCGGCGAAAAAGAGCGCAACGCCTTGCGCAAACTCATCCGCGAGGAAGTGCAGGAGGTTCTCAAGGAGCTGCAGCTGCCTACCCACGCCGACATGAAGGCTGTGGAGCGCAAACTGGACGCCATCCTGCAGAAGCTGGAGGCGACCCCACAGGAGTAGGCGATGCGCCCGTTCACGCGGCGCGTGCGCAGCCTGCAACGCTATCGCCAAGTGGTGAGCGTGCTGGCGCGGCACGGGTTTGGTGGCGCGTTGGAGTACCTCAGCGTCCACCGACGACTCTCGCTCAACAAGGAAGAGCTGCGCGTCCCCTTAGAGCCTCTCGAATCGCCTGCCCAGCACCTACGCGCCGCACTGGAGGAACTCGGACCGACCTTCATCAAGCTGGGGCAAATTCTCAGTACCCGCCCCGACCTGCTGCCTGACCCGTTCATTGAGGAGCTGCGCAAACTACAAGATAACGCGCCTGCCGAGCCGTGGGAGGCGATGCGTCCGCTGATTGAAGCAGAACTTGGACGCCCGCTGGACGAGGTGTTCCGCGACATTGACCCTGAACCAATTGGCGCAGCGTCTCTGTCGCAGGTTTATGCCGCGACGCTGCACGATGGCACGCCCGTCGCCGTCAAAGTCCAGCGCCCCAACCTACGCGAGGTGGTGGAGCTGGACTTGGAGATCCTGCACGACTTGGCGCACCTGGCGCAGCGCACGCAGCTCGGCGAGCTGTACGACCCCGAAACTGTCGCCGAAGACTTCGCCTTCACGCTGCTAAGCGAGCTGGACTACCGACGCGAGATGCGCAACGCCGAGCAGTTCCGCCGCAACTTCGCCGATGTGCCCGAAGTGCGTATTCCGCAATTTTACCCTGAATACTGCACCGAGCGGCTGCTGGTGATGGAGCGGCTGGAGGGCATCAAGGTAGACGATGTGGACGCGCTGCGCGCCGCAGGGCACGACACGCGCGAGATCGCCCTGCGCGCCTCGCGCCTCATCATCAAAGAGGTGCTGGAGGACGGCTTTTTCCACGCCGACCCGCACCCAGGCAACTACCTGATTCTGCGCGACGGGCGCATCGGCGTGCTGGACTTCGGGATGGTCGGCGTGCTAAACGACGAAGACCGTATCAACCTCACCCGTCTGTATGTGGCGATTGTGCGCTTGGATACGCACGGCATCCTGAATGTGTTCGCGCGGATGGGCGCATTCACGCGCTTCACCGACCGCCAGAAACTCATGCGCGCAGTGGAGCGCGTCCTGAATAAGTATCGTGGGCGCACTCTCAAAGAGAGCCAGTTCACCGAGTTCTGGGCAGACCTGACCGAGCTGTGCCGCCATTACCATTTGCGCCTGCCGAGCAACTTGTGGCTGGTGGGCAAGACGCTGGTGATGCTGGAGGGCATCGGACGGCAGTTAGACCCCGACTACGACCTATTTGCCGTCTCGCGCCCGTTCGTCCGCCAACTGAGCAAAACCGCGTGGCTGCCCACACTCAGCATGCAGGAGGTCGTCGAGCAGGTAGACACTTGGCGCTACCTACTGCGCGAGATGCCCGCGATGCTGATGCAGTGGCTGCAGAGCGTGGAGCGCGGCAAAGTGCCTGTGGAGGCGCAAATCGGCGCGACGCAAGAAACGCTGGACCGCCTGGACGCAATGATTACCCGCCTGTCGCTGAGCATGCTGGTCGCGGCGTTCATCGTGGGGCTTGCGCTGCTGTTGCCTGCCACGCGCGACATCCCCTACGGCACGACACTGACGATTATCGGCTTCCTCGGCGCAACGGTGCTGGGTGTGTGGCTACTCATCTCGATCCTGAGAAAGCGACACTGATGTCAATCGCCAAGCCAGCGTCCACAAGACGCCCCATCAGCCACTACGAGCCTGCGACTGTGCCTAAAGCAGGTGCATCGGGTCGATGTCGATGCGCAGGCGGGCGCGTGCGTCGGGCGTGAGCGTCTCCAACGCGGGCGCGAGCAATTCGGCAGGTTCAGTGTCAGGCGCGCACTTGAGCAGCAAGTGGTATCGGTACTGCCCCTGCAGCCGTTCCAGCGGCGCGGGCGCGGGTCCCAAGACCTGCAGCAGTTGCCCTCCGATGTAGGGCGCAAGTGCGTCGGCGAGGTGCTGCAGTGGCTGCTCGGCAAGTGGTGGGGTCGCATGCTGGCTCTGTATGCTTGCCAGGCGCACGAACGGCGGATAGCCGACCTCGCGACGCAACGCGAGTTCCTGCCTGTAGAACGCTTCATAGTCCTGGCGCAGGGCGCACTGAATCGCGGGGTGGTCGGGGTTGTAGGTCTGAATCAGGGCGCGCCCGCGCTGCTCGCGCCTGCCCGCGCGCCCGATGACCTGTGTCAGCAGTTGGAACACGCGCTCGCTGGCGCGAAAGTCGGGCAGGTACAGCCCCGTGTCCGCGCTAATTACCCCGACCAGCGTTACGCGCGGAAAGTCCAGCCCGCGCGCTGCCATCTGCGTGCCGACCAGCACCTGCAGCGCGCCCGCGCGGAAGTCCGACAGAATCTGCAGGTATTGCCCCCGCCGCTGGAAGGCGTCGCGATCGAGCCGTGCTACCCGCACTTCGGGCAGCAGTTCGCGCAGGGTCGTCTCCACGCGCTGCGCACCGACGCCGAAGGGACGAATTTCCAAGCCGCCGCACTGTGGGCACACCGTCGGCGGATGCGCACGATGCCCGCAGTGATGGCACAGCAAAAACGGCGTCGCCCCGCGATGGTACACCAGCGACACCGAGCAGTTCGGGCACATCGGCGTGTAGCCGCACTCGCGACACAATAGCATCGGCGCGAAGCCCCGTCGGTTCAGGAACAGGATTGCCTGATTGCCCGCCGCGAGCGTCTCGCGCAGCGCGTCCAGCAGTTCGGGGCTAATCGGCTGGAACGGTCTGCCGCGCAGGTCAATCAAGTGCGTTTCGGGCAGCGTTGCGCCGCCGACCCGTTCGGGCAAGTCCAGTCGGCGCAGGTGTCCCCTCTCGGCGCGGTGGAAGGTCTCCAGCGCAGGTGTAGCGGAGCCGAGAAGCAATACGGCGTTCGCCTCGCGGGCACGCGCCTCTGCCAGCGTGCGGGCGTGGTAGGTCGGCGCGGTGGACTGCTTGTAGGCGGTTTCGTGTTCCTCGTCGATGATGATTAGCCCGATGTTCGGCAGCGGGGCGAAGACGGCGGAGCGTGCGCCAATCACAATCGGCGCGTCGCCCTGCTTGATGCGCAGCCACTGGGCGTAGCGCTCGGTGGGGCTGAGTTGGCTATGCAGTACGGCGATGCTCGCGCCGAAGCGCTCGCGGAACGCCTGCGTCAGTTGCGCGGTGAGCGCGATTTCGGGCGCGAGGAACAGCACGCCCCGCCCTGTGCGCAGGCACTCGGCGGCAGCGCGCAGGTAGACTTCCGTCTTGCCGCTACCCGTGACGCCGTAGAGCAGGAACGCCTGGAACGCGCCGTGCTGGATGGCGCTGCGTAGTGCGTCTACGGCGCGCTGTTGCGCGGGCGTAAGCGTCGGTGGGGGCGCACTGGGCGGAATTGGCTCCGCGTCGGCGGCGACTTGGCGTGTCAGCCCGCGCGATTCCAGCGCACGCAGCGTGGCGAGGCTCGCGCCTGTCGCCTCCAACAAGGCGCGACGAGGCAGCCTTCCATCGGGATGCTCCAGTAGACGCAGCAGCAGGCGCGCTTGGGCAGGAGCGCGAGCGGCTTCCGTCGCAAAAAACGCCTCCAGCGCATCGGAGGACGCGCACACTTCCACCCACGGCTCAGCGCGCGGTGGTGGGGGTGGCGGGGCAAGCTCGTACACCGTGCGCACGCAACCCTTCTCGCGTAGCCCACGCAGACCGGGCTGCCAAATCGCCGCCGCGAGTTCGCGCTTAAGCGTCGCGAGGCTCACACGCCCCCCATGCCGCTGAATCGCCTCGGCGGTCATTCGCTGTGCCTGTGAGCGCAATGGCGGCACGGGCGCAACGAGTTCAATCACAGCGCGCAGCCGATAGCGCGTCGCTGTGGGCAGCACGGTCTGCGCCGCCTGCGCAGGCGAACAGAGCAGCGTGCGCTCCATCAAGCGCATCAGCCGAAGCAACGGCTCGTCCAGCAGCGGCTGCGCCAACACCGACTCGATGGACTGTAGGGGGTAGCCCAGCGCATCGGGGTCGTCCAGTGTGTGGACGCGCAGCACAAGCCCCAACGCGAGGCGGTTCTGCAGGGGAACCAGCACGCCTGCGCCAGGCGGGGGAGCGCTCGAAAACGATTCGGGTACGGCGTAGGTCAGCGTCTGGTATGCCAGCCCGCCGCCCGTGAGAAGCAAAACCTCTGCAACGGTCATTCGGAAGGGCTAACTCGCCGACGAAGTATCGCGCGGCAGTGCCTCTACAAACGCCTGCAGGGTCGGGGCGTCCAAGGCAACATCCACCAGCGACTTCAGCACCTCCAGCGAGTCGATAGCATCGATAGCAGGGCGCACCTGATCTGCCGCCTCGCCGAACCGACGGCGTAGCACACGCATAACAGCGTCACGCATTGCGGCGACACCCTGTTGGATACCCTGTTGGATACCCTGCTGGATACCCTGCTGGATACCCTGCTCGATGCCCTGCAACAACCCCTCGCGGATAGCGCGTTTCTCGAAGCGAGAGACGAAGGTCGTGCCCCGCTCGCGCTTATACTCCTCGATAAGCTCGTCAAGCCGTTTCTCCAGAACCTCTGGCAGTATCATCACCCACTCCAGTAGACGCACGATATGCGCCTGATGCTCTGGATTATACCTCCTGTCAATCATCAGCCGAATCAACTGCCAGCGCGCCTCAAGGCGGGCGGGCATATCGTTCTCGGTCTCGTGCGCCCGACGAAACGCCAGCAACATCAGTGCCGCGGGATTGCGCCGATTCGCTTCCTGAAGCAGCATATCTTCCTCAAGGTCAATCAGTTTGACGAGGTGGTACTCGAAATCCAATCGCGTGCCTGGCATCTCCCGTCGGTAGCGATTGGGGGGCCGCCAGTTCGGGTTCTTGTCGCCCAGAATCACGATGCTGATGACATCAAGGCGCGTCTCGATCCAGATGCGGGCGTTGTAGGTGTAGGTGTGTTCGGGCAGGTCGCCACGAGGCTGGTTTTGCGCCTCCAGATGCGTCAGAAAAGGCTTCGGCGGATTACCTTTCTCCCACACCTTGACCAGTTTATCTGTGTAGAGGCGTCCTGTTTCGCTGCGGGGCGACAGCCGTCGCAACTCGTTATCCAGAAACGCAGGGCGTCGCCGCCAGTCGATGCGTTCGTAGAGTTCGGGCAGCACCAGCTTGAGGAACCAGCGGAAGAAGACTGTTAGGAACTCCTTCCATGGCGTGTCGTAATCCGCGCGCGGCGTTGCCGACTCCCTGCGTCGCACGGAGTGTGAGATTCGCCATCGGCGCGTATTCTCCTACGATACTGCTCTGCCAATCAGTGCGCCCGTGCGACTGTCCACAAACACTTCCCAGTCTGGCTCAAGCAACAGCGTCGAGTCGGGCTGCACGATGAGTGCGGGCGCGGGGATGGGCGTATTCGGCTGCAGCGCAGCGCGCGGGATGACAGGAACCTGCATCGGCTCGCCGTGCAGGCTCAGCCGCACGGTGCTGGGCAGGTCGCCCAGCGTGGCGTCGGGCGGCTCCCAGCATGCGCCCGCAGGCTTGGGGTGCAGCGCAACGGCGCGCAGGCGCAGGGTCGCCAGTTCCACTGGGCGGTCAGGCATCGTGAAGCCATACCGAGCGGCGTGCTGCTGTTCGAACGCCTTGCGGGCGTGCGCGGGGCGGTCGGGGTCAAACGGCACAGTAATCTCATAGGATTGCCCTTCGTAGCGCAGGTCAGCAAAGGCGTGCAGTTCGTAGCCGTCGGCGGGGACACCCATCGCATGCATCGCTGCTTCGCACTCGGCACGCAACTCCAGCAGCACAGCGTCCAGTCGCACGGTGCGTGTGTCGGGCAGGGGCGTCAGCACGGTGCGTCGCGCCTCGTGGACGGCGTCCATCCACAGCAGCCCATACGCCGACAGCACGCCTGGATACGGCGGCGCAATCCACTGGCGCACCCCCAGCATCCGCGCCAGCGCGCACAGGTGCAGCCCGCCTGCCCCGCCGAACGCCAGCAGCGTGCATGTCTCTGGGCTGATCCCGCGTGCGGCAGAGACGCTGCGCAACCCGCGTGCCATCTTCGCTTGTGCCTGCGCCACAATCGCTTCGGCAGCCGCGTGCAGGCTCAAGCCCAGCGCGTGCGCCAGCGGCTCGATCGCCTGCGCCGCGCGGTCAGGGTCTACCGCCACGCGCCCGAAGCCGAACGCCTGCGGCAGCAGGTGCCCCAGCACGAGATGCGCGTCGGTCAGCGTCGGCAACTCGCCCTTGCCGTAGGCGGCGGGTCCAGGGTCTGCGCCCGCGCTTTCGGGACCGACGCGCAGTCCGCCCGCTGCGTCCAGCCGCGCGATTGACCCCCCACCTGCGCCAATCGTATGCACATCCAGGCGCGGCAACCGCAGCGGCATGCCTTCGATCTCGCCCAAGTTCGTGCGCAGTGGCTCGCGATCAATCAACGCCATGTCGGTGGAGGTGCCGCCGATGTCCAGCGTCAGCAAGCGGTGCGCCCCGACGCCACGCCCAACCGCCCACGCGCCCATCACGCCCGCTGCAGGACCCGACAAAATCGTGCCCACAGGCAGTGCGCAGGCGCGCCCCGTGTCCATCAAGCCGCCTGCGGAGTGGCTCACCAGCGTGCGAGCCGCGCCCAACGCGCACGCCGCGCGCTCCAGCGACCCCAAATAGCGCGTCATCGGCGGCGTTAGATAGGCGTTCAGGAAGGTGGTGCTGGCGCGCTCGTACTCACGGAACTCAGGTGCAACCTCGCTGGAAAGCGAGACGGCGAAATGTGGCGATAGCATCTCTTTCAACGCACGCTCATGCACAGGGTTCGCGTAGGCAAACAGCAGACACACCGCAACCGCCTCCACACCCTCGCGCTTCCAGCGGCGGATGAGTCGTCCCAGCCCGTCGGTCTCCAGCGGGCGCAGCACCGTGCCGTCGTGCGCGAGGCGTTCAGGTACTTCGGCGCACAGGGCGCGCTCGGCAAGGCACGGGCGCGGTTCGGGCTTGAGTGAGTAGAGTTGACGCCTGTCCTGACGTGCCAGAAACAGCAGATCGCGGAAGCCCTCCGTCGTGAGAAATGCCGTGCGCGCCCCTTTGCGCTCCAGTATCCGATTCGTGCCGACCGTCGTGCCGTGTAGCAGCGTGAAGCCGTGCAGGGGTGGGTCGGGCAGCAAATGGCGCAGCCCGTCCAAGATTGCCTGCTCGGGCATATGCGGCGTGGAGGGCAGTTTCAATAGCCGCAGTCGCCCCTCCCGCCACAGCACAAAATCGGTGAAAGTGCCGCCCGTGTCGACGCCAACAACGATGGGGTTCATTGGGGGTAGATTGTACCGCATGTGCCGATGCTCCCACAGCATCTTCGGGGGAGCCACAACTTGCATGAGGTTGCTTCCCCCGACGGATCTTTCAGGCGTAACGCGAAGAATCGCATCTACATCCAGCGATAAGAGACTGTCGAGCAATTGTCTTGCATAGGGTATCTTGTCCCTATGGAAGCTATCGGTGGTTAGCGCGCTGCTTAGCGAGAATGTGGAATTGCTCGACAGTCTCTAAGCACGCTTGTCGGGGGAAGACAACATGCGGGCGGTTGCCTTCAGCATAGTGGTGCTACTTAGCTGTGTACTTGGCATAGCGCAGCGGGTGTACCTGTTCGGTACGGGCATCGCCGAGCGGGACAACGCGCTGTATGACGCGCTGCGGGCGCACGGATTGCAGGTCACCCTCGGCGTACCCTATCAAAACTTCGACGGCAGTCAGAGCCTGAGCGGTCATCAAGTCGCCGTATTGGTGGGCACAGGCAACAACGACGATATGCCCCTCGACGGACAACAGGCGCTGCTGGACTGGGTACGCAGTGGGCGCGGGCTGGTGACGCTGGAGTGGACACTGTGGGCAGTCGGTAGCGCGAATCGGTTCCTCATCCTTCGGGAGCTGCTGCCTGCGACTTATCAGCGCCACGCCTACCGTTCGAGCATCCAGTACCTGCAGCAGGCGAGCGACTCGATCCTGAACCAGGGACTGCCTGCCGTGATACTGCTGGGCGAGGGACACGAGGCGCACCTACGCCCCAAGCAGGAAGCAACGGTCTACTACGCCAGCGATTACCATGTGGGGGCGGGCGGCGTGGTGGGATGGGCGTACCACGAAGGGCGCGTGATGAGCCTCTCGGTCGCGCCCGTGCACGGCCCCAGTCCTATCGCACAGAGCGCGCTCTTTCGGCGGCTGCTCACCAACGCGGTGCGGTGGGCAGCCCAGAATGCCTGCACGCCGACTGCGGGCGATGTGGACGGCAACGGCTGCGTAGACGACGCCGACCTGTTGCAGGTGCTGTTCGCCTTCGGTGCAACGGGCGACCCCGCTGATGTGAACTGCGACGGCATCGTCGACGACGCCGACCTGCTGGAAGTGCTGTTCGCCTTCGGCAGCGGGTGCTAAACAGTCGTTAGGTACAATTCCCCGCGGAGGGCGTGCGATGACCAACTTTTCTGGGCGTGTGGCGGTGATTACAGGCGCGGCGAAAGGCATCGGTCGCGCAATGGCGCAGCAGTTCGCCCAGCGCGGCGCGAAGGTCGCCATACTGGATATCGACACCGAAGCCGCCGCGCAGGTTGCACAAACCATTCAGCAACACGGCGGCGACGCGCTCTCGCTGTTCGCCGATGTATCCGACCCGACGACCCTCAGCCACGCCGCCGCCGAAGTGCAAAAAGCCTACGGCAGAACCGACATCCTCTGCTGCAACGCGGGCATCTACCCCCAAGCGTTCTTGGAGACGATGACCGAAGCCGACTGGGACAAAGTCCACGCCGTGAACCTCAAGGGGATGTTCCTGACTGTCAAGGCGTTTCTGCCGATGCTCAAGCAGTCCCCCTACGGACGGATTGTGCTGACCTCGTCGATTACGGGACCCGTCACGGGCTTTCCGGGCTGGGCGCACTACGGGGCGACTAAAGCGGGCATGCTGGGCTTTATGCGCTCCGCCGCAATCGAGCTGGCGAAGTACGGGATTACCGTGAATGCGATTCTGCCGGGCAACATCGAGACGGAGGGGTTGGGCGACATCGGCGAGGAGTACCGACGCCAGATGGAGGCGGTGATTCCGTTCAAGCGGCTGGGCAAGCCCGAAGATGTCGCCTACGCCGCGCTCTTTTTCGCCTCCGACGAGGCGTCCTACATCACGGGGCAGACGCTGATTGTGGACGGCGGGCAGGTGCTGCCCGAATCGAGCCTCGCACTGGAGGGCATGTAAGTCAGGCTTGGTGGTAAGCGTAAAAATGGTTCACGGGGCTGTGTCCTGCGCCGATGGGCTGCGCCGCGCGCAGGGCAGCCGTGAGGTAGTCTTTCGCGCGGGCAATCGCCTCCAGCGGTTCGTGCCCCTGCGCCAGCAGCGCGGCAATCGCCGCCGAGAAGGTGCAGCCCGTGCCGTGCGTGTGCGGCGTGTCGATATGCTCGGCGGGCAACCAGCGCATCGACGCGCCGTCGTAGACCAAATCGTCCGCGCAGTCGGCGAGATGCCCCCCTTTGACCACCACGATTCGCGCGCCCAGCGCGTGAATCGCCTGCGCCGCCCGCTCCATCGTCGGCTTGTCGTGTACCTCGAACCCCGCCAGCACGCTCGCCTCGCCCAAGTTCGGCGTCACGATATACGCCAGCGGCAGCAACTCGCGCTGTAGCGCGTCGATGGCGTCCTCGCGCAACAACCGATCGCCGCTCTTGGCGACCATCACGGGGTCAACGACCAGCTTCTCGATGCCCCAGCGTCGCACGCGCTCGGCGACGACTTGGATAATCTCTGCGCTGAACAGCATCCCCGTCTTGGCGGCGTGCGCGCCGATGTCGCTCATGACCGAGTCAATCTGCTGCCCCACAAACTCTGGGTCTACGGGATAGACGCCTTGCACACCGAGCGTGTTCTGGGCGGTGAGGGCGGTAATCGCGCTGCTGCCGTACACCCCCAGCGCGGCGAAGGTCTTCAGGTCGGCTTGGATGCCCGCGCCGCCTCCCGAATCGGAGCCTGCAATCGTGAGCGCCTTGCGCATAAGGGTATTGTACCCAGCGCCGGGGTCAGCGCAAATAGCGTAGCAGTCCGCCCGTCATCTTCAGCGGCGTGAAGTGGCGCGTCAGGTAGCGCAACTCAGGCAGCAGCCGACGCGCCGTGAGCGCCCCCATCTTCAGGCTCGGCGCCGCCAAAAACTCCATCAGCCAGTCGGTAATCCGATGCACCCGCGCGCTGTAGGGATACCACCACAGCTCAGGCTTGCCCGTGTAGACCTCGCTCACATACTGGGGCTGCACCAGCTCGTACAGCCCGAACTCGCCGTGCGTGCGCCCGACGCCTGAGTCTTTGAACCCACCCCACATGCCGTAGCTGTCGCCGTAGGCAACGATGTGCGAGTTGACACTCACCGAGCCGCACTCCAGCATCGGCGCGAGCCGTTGCGCCATGCGCGGGTCGCGCGTCCAAATCGAGGCGGTCAGCCCGAACGCGCTCGCATTCGCCTTGCGCACGGCTTCCTCCGCGCTGGCGACGGGCTGTACCATCACCAGCGGTCCGAAGGTCTCCTCCTGCATACCGAGCATCGCGTCGCTCGCGTCGGCGATGAGCGTCGGCTCGTGGTACAGCTCGCCCAAGTCGTGGCGCACGCGCCCGCCCAGCACGATGCGCCCGCCCCGCGCACATGCGTCTTCGATATGCCGCTGCACGCGCTCCAACTGGAACCGCGCTACCACAGGACCCATGTCGGTCTCCGCGTGCAGGGGGTGTCCGAGCCGAATCTTCGCCAGCTCCGCCCGCAACGCCTCCAGGAACGGCTCGTAGACGCGCTGCTCCACATAGACGCGCTCGACGGAGGCGCAGGTCTGCCCTGCGTTCACCATCGACGCCCATGCGATGCCCTGCGCCGCGTGTTGGAGGTCGGCGTCCGCCAGCACCAGCGCGGGGTCTTTGCCGCCGAGTTCCAGGATCACCTTCTTGTTGGTCTTGGCGGCTTGCTCGGCGACGGTGCGTCCGACGGGCACGCTGCCCGTGAAGATGACGCCGCGCACGGTCGGATTGGCGAGCAGCGCGCTGCCCTGCGGCGCGCCCCCTTGCACCACCTGCACCAGCCCTTCGGGGAAGCCCGCCCGCTCGAACAGTTCCACCACCTTCGCGCCTGTCAGCGGGGTCAGCGGCGAGGGCTTCAGCAGCGCGGCGTTGCCCGCCAGCGTCAACGCCATCAGCTGCGTCATCGGGATGGTGAACGGGTAGTTCCACGGGGCAATCACCGCCCACACGCCGTAGGGATGGAAATAGTAGGTGCTGCGGCGGTCGCTGAAAAACGGGTTTTTGGAGCGCACGCGGCGCGGCTGCAGCAGGCGCACGCCGTCGTACATCAAAAACGCGCTCACATCCAGCGGCGGGAACAGCTCCACAATCATCGCCTCGATGCGCGGCTTGCCCTGCTCGCGGGCGACCAGCTCGGCAATCGCGTGCCGCTCCTGCAGAATCAACCGCTTGAGCCGGCGCAACGGCTCGGCGCGCTGGTGCAGGGGAACCTCGCGCCAGTGCAGGTACGCCGCGTGCGCCCGCGCAATCATCGCCTCAATCGCCTCTGGCGGCGTGACGGCGACCTCCCCCACCACACTGCCATCGGCGGGGCTTTTGACCACAATCCGCTCCATACGCTTTAGATTCGAACAGGTGTTCAAATTCTCCTGCAGAGCAGGAATCGCGAAAGCAGCGTCGAATTTTGTGTATCGTAATGGGGGAGTGTATGAGACGAATCGCCAAACCGTACCTCGCAAGACAGCAAACAACGAAGACTCCCCCTGCAGGGTTCCCCCTGCCCGCAGGGGGAACCGAACGGGCGCGCGGCTTGGTTCCCCTCGCGAAGCGGGGGAACCTCAAGGAGCAAGGGTATTGAAAAGTCAAGTCCTGCCTATTCCTGCACCCGCTCATATGCCCTCCCATCACGCACCATCGCGTTCAACACCACCAACAACTGACGAGCCACCGCACACAACGCCAC
>Ga0079997_125416_pt1 | contig 155177 bp, 147 predicted proteins | sample PerSpoCPS_CMetaG_FD_69200 | JGI IMG/M metagenome (GOLD analysis project Ga0079997, IMG submission 69200) | Archaeal communities from Yellowstone National Park, Wyoming, USA - Perpetual Spouter C (PS_C) MetaG (SPADES assembly) (version 2) | ecosystem: Environmental > Aquatic > Thermal springs >...
CCGTCTGCGCGGCGAGCGGACCCATTCCGAGTTTGCAGACGTCCCCCCTCCCCTGCCACACCCATCCCCCACCTCACCGTGCGGGCGTCGGTCCGTTCCGGCGCCCGCTGGTGTATGCTCGTAGCGGCGACCGCGAGGAAGATGGGACCGATCATGGGCAGACGGCACGAATACCCAGAGCTAACTGTGCTCGAGGCGGAGGCGATCGGCCAACCGGGCCAACGACGTTTCCGCCTCATCGCCGGTGTCGGCTTGGATCTCGTCTCGCTCTGGATGGAAAAAGAGCAACTCCAAGCCCTCGGTCTCGCCATCGAGCAGCTGTTCGAGCAACTGCGGCTGGCAGGGCTCGTGCGCTCCCGTATCTCCGAGCAACCCGCGGCACGCACGGCGCCGCTTCCCCCCGATCTCCCCGAATACGTCGTTGGGAAAATGGCCATCGGGTACGATGAGGAGCACCAGCGCATCGCGATCTTCGCGCACGATATCGAGCAGGACGAGGATGACGACCCGGTGTTCGCCGGACGCGCGAGCTTACCAGCAGCGAAGGCGCTCGCACGCCAGATCGCCCAGGTCATCGCGGCGGGACGCCCGCGTTGCCCACGCTGCGGCGCCGTTATCGGGCCGGAGGGACACGTCTGCCCGCACGACAACGGCCATCTCCCCCTCGAGTGAGGCTCACCAGCCCAGAGCGTAGCCTTCAGCGCGCGGATCGGAAGCTCCGGAGAGCACCCCATCGTCCCCGATCATGATCAGGTGGGCATGGCCCATCAACGAAGACCAGCGTTCGACTATCTCGACCCGATGTCCCAGCCGAGCGAGTTCGCCCGCCGCTCGCTCCGCCAGTTCCGGTTCCAGATAGATCGTCTCCCCTGCTTCCCCCGGCTCGCGGCGCGAAACCCAGCGCGCAACCTCGATCGCTTCCTGTGGTTCGAAGCCGAAGTCCACGAGCCCGTTCACCAGTTGCAAGTGGATGACCGGCTGGCTATGGCCACCCATCGTCCCGAACACCACCCAAGGGCGTCCGTCACGCACCATCATCCCGGGGATCAAGGTATGCAACGGCCGCTTGCCCGGCATGAGTGCATTCGGTGATTCTTCATCCAGCACGAAACACGCGCCACGGTTGTGGAGGACGATGCCAGCAGCAACCAGCCCGCTCCCGAATGACTGATAAATGCTCTGAATCAGAGACACCGCTCGTCCGTCGCGATCGACGACACAAAGGTAGATCGTATCCGAGTCCCACTGCGGCGGTGGAGGAACGCTCGCCCGATCTGGGTCGATGCGACTCCGAAGTTCAGCTGCGTATGCTTTGCTGAGCAGGCGAGCGACGGGAACATCGACGAAAGCCGGATCGCCCAGATAGCGATCGCGGTCCGCAAAGGCGAGCTTCTTCGCCTCGAGCATCAGATGCAAGAGTCGAGGGGATCCCCACTCGTCCGCACCGATCGGGAAACCCTCGACGATATTCAGAAGCTGAAGCGCGGTCACCCCCTGCGTATTGGGCGGCAGTTCGATCACCTCGACCCCTCGATACGTGCTGCGCAAGGGCTCCACCCACTCGGAACGATGAGCAGCCAGGTCGTCCAATGTCATCGCTCCACCAGCGCTCCGGAGGACGGCGACGATCGCCTCGGCGATCGGTCCGCGGTAGAACGCCTCGGGACCATGCTCGGCGATCAGGCGAAGGCTCGCTGCCAAATCCGGCTGGCGCAGCAACTGCCCCGAGCGCGGCGGGCGGCCTCCTGGCAAGAACTGGCGGGTAGCCGCTTCCTGGCGCCGAAAGATCTCCTCCTCAGCCGCGATGGCTCGTGCCAGCAACGGACTAACCGGGAACCCCTCTTCCGCATAGCGAAGAGCTGACTCCAGGAGCGCTGCGAGATCACGCGTCCCATAGCGTGCCAAAACCGTCGCCCACGCATCGACTGCTCCGGGAACCGTCACCCCCCAGGGGCCCTTCGCCGGCACCTCGCGGAACCCGCGATCGCGTAACGCCGCAGGACTGATGCCTTGCGGTGCGCGCCCGCTCCCGTTCAGGCCAACCAGCCGTTGCTCCCGCGGTTCCCAGATGAGGAAAAAGGCATCGCCGCCGAGCGAGCACATGTGCGGATAGACCACCGTCAACACGGCGTTCGCGGCCACGGCTGCATCGACGGCGTTCCCACCATCTTGCAAGACCCGCAGACCAGCGAGCGTCGCGAGGTAATGCGGCGTCGCCACCATCCCTTCCGTCGCTCGAGTGGTCGGTCGCCCGGTGACTACCTTCCTCACCACGTACCCCCTCGTCCTGGAGCTTGTCTTCCGCCGCGCATCCTAGCATGTCGGGAACAGACGCCCAACGTGATACGATTCGCCACCGGCGTGGAGTTCGGTGAGGTGCACAGCCATGGTCGACGTCTGTCTTCTCGGCACCGGTGGGATGATGCCGCTTCCGGATCGTTGGCTGTCCGCTCTCCTTGTCCGGTGCGAAGGGCATGTTGTCCTCCTCGATTGCGGCGAGGGCACACAGATTTCCTGGCGATACACCGGATGGAGCTTCCGCGATCTCGATGCGATCGTCTTCACGCACCTCCACGCCGATCATGTCGCTGGTCTCCCTGGTATCCTCTACGCTCTTGCCTTCGCCGACCGTCAGGAGCCGGTTCGCATCATCGGCCCTGTCGGTACCGCGCAGGTGGTCGCTGCACTGCGGAGCATCGTACCGACTCTCCCGTTTCCTGTCGAAACACTGGAGCTCTCCGGGACCAGCGAACTCGAACTTCCTGGCGGACTCCTCCTGCGCGCCCTGCCGGTCACACACCGGATCCCTTGCTTCGCATACACGCTGCACCGTCCACGGGGACGCCGGTTCGACCCACAGCGAGCGCAGGCGCTCGGCATCCCGATGACGCTCTGGCACCGTCTGCAGCGTGGAGAAACGGTCGAGTTCGCGGGACAGCTCCTAACCCCTGATCTCGTGCTCGGCCCGACGCGACGCGGTATCACCGTCGCCTTCGTGACCGATACCCGACCCACCCCAGAGCTTCCCGGGTTCGTCGCTGGAGCGGACCTCCTGGTCTGCGAGGGGATGTACGGCGACACCGCTCTGCTGCCGCGAGCGATCGAACGCGGCCATATGCTGATGCAAGAGGCAGCCGAATTGGCCCGTGCCGCCAGCGTCGAGCGCCTCTGGCTCACTCATTTTAGTCCTTCGCTGACCGATCCCGAAGCCTGGTTACCCGCCATTCGCGCGATTTTCCCCGCGAGCGAGATCGGCCCCGTGCACCAGACTGTGACGCTGCGTTACCGGGACGCGTGAGACGAACCAGAAGCATCGCGCAAGGAGCGAGCCTGCTCGCTCGCATCGCATCTGCGTTGGTGAATCACCACTTCACCGTACAGCATGGTTCCGCTATACTCCCGAGAAGATCCTGCATCAACGGTCGAGCCACGGAGGCAGCAGGTGTGACTCCCGGCTCACGACAAGGACGACTGCGCTTCCGCCACACGGTACGATATGCGCGCCCTGCTTTGGGCGACGGTTGCACCGCACGGGGGAGAAGTCCTCCAGGCGGTCAGGCGATCCGATCGACCCTTCTCGAGAGTGCACCCGAGAGGCCATAACGAACACGCGCCGCCGAGAAGAGAGAGGTGGGAGAGCAGCATGCGCATGACACGACGAGCGCTCATGTCTAGCGCACTGGTGATGAGCCTCGCCGCTTGTCGGAGAGGGGGCAAGCAGGTGTCACCACCGTGACGGTCGAACTGGGCGAGTATTACATCAAAGTCGACAAGGCGGAAGTTCCTGCTGGGAAAGTCCGCTTCGTCGCCAAGAACGTCGGCCAGATGGAGCACGAGCTGATCGTCCTCCGCACCGACTTGCCGGCCGATCGTCTTCCCTACAATGAAGCTGAACAGAAAGCCGAGGAGGAACAAGCAGGCGAAGTAATAGGCGAGATCGAGTCCGAAGATTTACCGCCCGGCAAGACGGCCGAGATGACACTCGACCTCACTGCCGGCCATTACGTTCTCCTGTGCAATATCCCGACCCACTACAAGCAGGGGATGCACCTCGACTTCCGCGCCCGGTGAACAACGCTCGGCCCGGGAGGGTACCACTCCGTCCCGGGCCGAGCGCGCCTTCTCGACAATGTCAATTGGCTCTTCCACGGACGAGCTGGAACAACAAGGGATCGTTGCGAAACGCCTCATCCAGCAATTCCAGACGCCGGATTTCCTCACCGAGGAAAAGTTCGCGTCCGAGCACATCGGTCACCAGGGTTTCCACAGCGGTGAACACTTCATTCGCCATCGGCGAGACATCGGACGGGAGCAGCGCGACGATCCGCTCCAACCGTTCGCTCAGGCGCTCCCGTAGGCTGCCCTGCTGCTGATCAGCCACGGGGTAATCCAAGAGAAGGTCCAAATCATAGAGGGCGCAGATGAGCGGGGTGAGGCGCTCCAGGACGACGAGCGCGCCGGGAGAGAGTACTGCCATGAGCACGTCCCGATAGGTTGGCACCGTTCCCATCCCGATTCCCGCTTCAGTCGAGCACTGGCGCGCCGGTCGCAGTCGTCTGTCGCCGCGCTCCGTCGCCAGCTACTCGACCGCCCGAGGCACGAGGCGTGCAACCGGGGTGCGCCCCGTGCCAACCACTGATCGCACCAGTATACAACTCCACGATCGCTCTCCGATCGCTAACGACTACACCGACGTAACCCGGCGAAGGAGGCCGTCGGCGCAACGACTCTGCTGTGTGATGCCGACCTGTCAGTCGACCTTCTTCGTGATCACCGAGTGCCCTGCCATGATCCCCCACCAGAGGCCCGGTGAGGTTCCCTCGATCTTCGGAACGTCGTCTGCTGGTCACGTCCGAAGTAACGGGTCGCTTCCGACACTTGCACCTCCGCGTTGCATCGCGTCAAGTCGAGAATATCGAAAGGTTTCGTCAACACCCTCCAACGCGAGGGGGCAACATCCCCCATTTCCGGCGATACCAGTAGTCGCTAGGCTCCCGCTGTCGAGAAGCGAACGAACCTACTGATGAGGAACGAACCATTTGAAGAAGAGTTGGTAGTCCCACGAGACATCGGAAATCCATGAAACAGTCAGCCCCAGTTGGATACACCGCGACGACCCGCCGCACATCAACAGGTCGTTCGAGACTCGAGGGTGCACATGGACCCGGAAGAGACCGTAGATCGGCAAGAGCATTGCCGATGCATACCCGAAGTATCCTGCTCGGATCAGCGACCTCCCGTCTTCTGTCGGCGTAACTCTTGCCGATCCAGTAGCAGCAATAAAGCCCGAATATCGCGACCGTCAGCGCGGCGACCAACCAGAGAGGACACCGAGCCGGATGATACTCGGCCGGACTGCCCTCGAGCGGTCGCTATGCCCGAGCAGGACCAGTAGCCCGAGGCGTGCCATTGGCTCAGCAGAGGTTTCGCGCCGCTCTCGATAACGCGGGCAAAGCGCGACCTCACGGTACCTGATCGGCTCACCATACCACGGATAGGACACTACCGAGGTCGCACACTGTTCCAGAAGATGAGCCGGGCATACAAACCGTTACGTCGTACTGCGCCCGCATCTTCGCGCGATCGATGCAGGAGGACACCCCACGACCCGCGTGCCTCCGTCGAGCGAGCAACTGGAGCGGGCTGGTCCCGGGCGACGGTGTCCTCCCCTCAGGGTGTCAAGCGGAAGAAGGTCGTCACGTAGCGATCTGCCAAGAAGGGATCGTCATACATGAGCAAGTTGCCAGCATCGCTTGTGAGAACTTGCCAGCAGACGTTGCCGCGAATCGTTCCGCCAGTGAACACTTCCCGATCGCTGATCCGATCCGGGATCACACCACAACTGTCCTCGAAGGTTCGGTAGGACACGTTCGAGGGTCCGAGTGCACGCAATCGGTAGCTTCCGTCGAAGGATGCTGACCCTCGACCTCGATATGTCGCTTCCACGGTCGCGATGAAGTACTGGTACCCCGGTTTCGGCGGATCGTTGAACATATTCTCGCGCAACACGATGTCCGTCGCATTCGGGATCACCGCGACTACCCGAACCTCCCAGTTGCCATACAGGAACGCCGATTCCCCTCGCGGGATCGGATTGTTCCGGCTACCACGGTCCGGTGCCAGCTCGTAGCGCCACCGGAAATAGTGCTGGCCGACGTTCCCTGCCTCCACTTGCCATCCGGGAGGATTGTCTGGAGTGTAGGTCAGAACCCGCCGCTCGAACACTTGAACCAACACGCGCTTCGCTACCCCACCGACACGGACGGTCGTCCAGTACGCCTCAGTGATCGGAAACCCTGTAGCATAGAACGGGTTAGGGAAGAGTGGACCCTCTCGGATGAGCCCGTATTCCTCGATCGGTCCGCTGCTGTTCATGAACGCCCAGAAGGGCGAGGCAACCGTGTGCTTCGTTTCGGGAATGAAGACCGCTGCAGTGACACCGTAGCGACTGAGTGATGGATCATCCCCTACGTTCCCCGATCGGTCGAGGGTCGCCGTGATCAGTTGGCCGACAGGCCACGGTGGAACATCCAGCAGTTTTTTGGAATGTCGCGTAGGTCGGACCAGATGAGTCGTCGGGATCACCGGCCACGTTGATCTCAGCTGGACCGTACTCGACGAAGCTGTTGTCTCCGTACTGTCGCAAACCACTCACGAGTTCCTTCGCCAGCAAGCCGTTGGTCACACGCCAGGGGGAGTCGTACGGCTCTCGTTCATTCAGCTCCATGCGCGTCTTGTCGAAATACTGCACGGATCGGGCTCCGCCCTCGGCCTCGTGATAGCGCTCCCAGAGTGCCGGTGTCACTGGTCCGGGACCCCACATCCATGTCCGTGCCGCCCGACCATTCTGCACCGGCAAGTCAGTCCTTTCCCAGGTGCGACGCAACTCGTAGTGCGCGAACTCATCAGCCCGTAAACTGGCCAGCGGTGCGACCGCGACGAGTATCACGAGCGTGCAGAACAGAGACAACCACCGGCCACGCATCGGGACCCCCTTTCTGCTCCGTTTCCTTTACCCTTCACAGGGGATTTTCGCCGCAGTACGGGAACAGAGGTGTTCCCGTTGTCACGGACGGCCTCATTCCCGCCTACGAGCACGAAGGCATGCTACCTGCAGCCAGCCTTACCGTGCAACGCGTCATGCGCCTGTCCTTTGCTCGCTCGGAGACTCAGCAAGCACACGCAAACTGGTAGTGTGCGACATTTCTCAGGTCCAACCGTCGATGAAGCGAGGAGCCAGCAAACGACTCGCTTGTCAGTCATCGTCCACTTTGTTACAGTATTCGTTCGACAACGAGACGGCTGCGGGAGCTCGGGGGTCACCGGGCTGAGAGGGTGGCGAACGCCCTGCCACCGACCGCGGAACCTGAACTGGGTAATGCCAGCGGAGGGAAAGCCGTGACGCTCATCGGACGATCCACGTTCGCCTCTCGCTCCCAATCCAACATTGTGCTCGTCATCTCCTCGCCGAGCGGCAGCGGACACACGTGTCTACCGCTCGACGAGCGAAGGCTCTTCCTGCCCCACCGGTCGCCTTTCTGCGGAGGTCAGTGGTGAGCCGCGTCGATACCGACTGGCGCCTGGAACTTCGCGGTGTCACCAAGGTCTTCCAGCGTGACCAGCTGCAGGTTCATGCTCTCGGCCCGCTCGACCTACGCGTCGCCGACGGTGAGTTCGTCAGCATCATCGGGCCGTCCGGATGCGGGAAGAGCACGCTTCTCGACATGATCGCCGGCCTCGAGCAGCCGACGAGCGGAGAGATCTGGCTCGATGGAGCTCCCGCCCCGTACCGACTCGGTAGGGTCGCCTACATGCACCAACGTGACCTCCTTCTCCCCTGGCGGACAGTGCTCGAGAACGCGATCCTTCCCCTGGAGGTAAAACGCATTCCTCGTCGCCAGGCCATCGAGCGAGCGATGCCGTGGCTCCGCCGTTTTGGCTTGGCCGAGTTCGCTTCTAGTTATCCAGTGCAGCTTTCGGGTGGCATGCGCCAGCGCGCGGCGTTTTTGCGCACGCTGCTCACCGAATGCCCGCTCATGCTCCTGGACGAGCCGTTCGGTGCACTCGATGCCTTGACGCGCTCGAGCATGCAGGAGTGGTTACTCATGCTGTGGGAGGAGCTCGACCGCACCGTCATCCTCGTCACGCATGACGTCGAGGAGGCAGTCTTGCTCAGCGATCGCGTCGTTGTCCTCAGCCAGCGTCCCGGAACGATCGTGGCCGACATTCCCGTCGATTTGCCCCGCCCCCGGACATACGAGATCGTGACCGACCAGGCATTCGTCTCACTCAAAGCGCGCTTGCTCGCCACGCTGCGTCGCCAGCCAACCCTGGGAGTTGTGACCGATGATGCGTGACCGAGTGTTGCCGAGCCTTCTCCTCATCACAGCTCTCTTCGCCTGGGAACTGGCCTGCCGCGTATTCGCGGTCCCAGACTGGGTTCTGCCTCCACCGAGCGCGATCCTCGCCGCGCTGCTCCGCGATTACCGTCTTCTGCTCTTTCATCTCAGTGTCACCATGCAGGAAATCGGGTTGGGGCTCATCGTTTCCATCGTTCTGGCGATCGTCCTGGCGATCGGTATCGTCGCCTCGCGGCTCATCGAACGCTCGGTGTACCCGCTCGTTGTCGCTTCCCAAGCGATCCCGATCGTTGCGCTGGCTCCGCTGCTCCTGATTTGGTTCGGCTACGGCTTGACGCCCAAGGTGATCGTTGTCGTTCTCATCTGCTTCTTCCCGATCGCCGTCAACATGGTCGACGGCCTCCGCGGGGTCGATCACGAACTGATCGATATGGTCCGCAGCTTGGGCGCCTCCAAATGGCAGACTCTCCGTTTCGTGCGGCTCCCGGCGGCTCTCCCAGCATTCTTTTCCGGACTCCGCGTCGCTGCTGCTGTGAGCGTGATCGGTGCTCTCATCGGGGAATGGATCGGCGCTTCCGCTGGGCTCGGCTATCTCATGATCCGGGCAGCCGCGCAATTCCACACCGATCGCGTCTTCGCTGCTGTTCTCGTGAGTGCACTCGTCAGCATCGCGCTGTTCGCGAGCGTGACGTGGCTCGAGCGCCAGACCCTTCCCTGGCGCACCCGGCCACGAACGGAACCCTGAGAGGAGGTCATCGATGTTCCTGGCCGATCGCTTCACCCGCCGGCGTTTCTTCGCCCTCGGCGCCATCGCTCTCGCTACCGCCTGTCGTCGCGGAGCGGAGTCGCCACCGACCGAGACGGCTCCGACGTCGACTCCGCCTGCACTCGGCCCCACGCCTGCATCCGGCCAACTCGAGGCAGTCAGTGTCGCGCTCGACTGGTACCCCTGGTCCAATCACACCGGACTGCTCATGGCGCAGGAACGAGGTTTCTTTCGCGTGCAGGGACTCGAGGTCACGCTCGACGTGCCAGCCAACCCGGAAGACGTGCTCAAACTCGTGGCCACCGGACGCAATACGTTCGGTATCAGCTACCAGACCGACGTCCTCCTCGCCCGCGCCGAAGGTATCCCGATCGTCTCGATCGCAGCGCTCGTTCAGCATCCGTTGAATTCCGTCATGGCGTTGGAGCGAAGCGGTATCACGCGACCACGCGATCTCGTCGGTAAGCAGGTCGGTTACCCAGGCCTCCCCAGCGACGAAGCCCTGCTGGCGACCATGTTGGAAACCGACGGCGCGCACCTCGACGACGTGAAACTGGTGAACGTGGGTTACGAGCTCGTGCGAGCCTTGCTGAGCGGGCAGGTCGATGCAGTGATCGGTGCCTACTGGGTTCACGAGTCGATTCTCATCGAGCAACAAGGCGAACGACCGGTCATTTTGCGCGTCGAACAGTGGGGCGTGCCCGATTTTTACGAACTCGTCATGGTGACGAGTGAGCAGCAGGTCCGCGAGCAACCTGACCGCGTACAGCGCTTCGTAGGCGCGATGATCCAGGGCTATCGTGAAGCAGCGGCCGATCTCGAGGGAGCAGTCCAGCTTCTGGTTCGGAAGTACCCGGAAACGAATCAGGCGCTCGAAGAGCGTGGCATCCGCCTCCTGGCCCCGCTGTGGACGGAGGGAGTACCCATCTTCGGCTGGCAAGAGGAAAAGCGCTGGACCGACTACGCCGCTTGGATGCGATCTCGTGGACTCTTACACGGCGACCTGGATGCCCGGCTCGCCTTCACGAACCGGTTCGTGGAGGCAGCACGCGAGTAACCGGAGGCACTCACGCTGTGCCTGTCCGCACCGACAAAGTATCGCACCCTCGCGGCCTGACGATCACCGATTAGCCCAGCGATACACCGGTGCTTCCGAGGGGCGCGATGCGCACGTTCCGATCGAGCGGTGGTACGTCCACCAGGTGCCAACGACTGTGGGACCGGATCGGACTCGCGGGAGATACTGGGTATCCCGTCGACATCGCGATCGCTACTCCGGCGCTGCTACGCGCATCTGTCGGCTTCACCCCAGAGCGAGCATCGCCTCCAAGGCACGGCGTGCCGGCACAGCGATCTCCTCGGGAACGGTGATCACATACTTCAGATCGCGCAGCGACTCGTACACCTTTTCGAGCGTGACTCGCTTCATGTAGTGACAGATCGCGTCCTCGCGGACTGGGATGAAGCGCTTCCCCGGGGCTTTCTTGTGCAACCGGTGCAGGATACCGACTTCCGTTGCCACAACGAATTCCCGTGCTGCCGACTGAGCAGCGTAGCGAACCATCCCTTCGGTCGAGAGCAACTTCGCATCCGGGCGGAGGAAGATGCAGGTCGAGCTGCAACCGCACTCCGGGTGGATGAGGAATTCGGCGTCCGGATGCGCAGCGAGCTGCGCTGCAAGATCTTCACTTCGAATCCCCGCATGGACATGACATTCGCCGAGCCAGATATCCAGCTTACGCCCCGTCACGCGCTCGACATGTGCACCCAGGAACATGTCGGGGACGAAGAAGATCGGTCGATCTTCTGGCAGGCTCGCGACTACTTCCACTGCGTTCGCGCTCGTGCAACAGATGTCGGCCATGGCCTTCACTGCTGCACTGGTATTCACGTAGGCCACGACGATTCCGTCAGGGTGTTGCTCGCGCCAGGCCCGCACGTCCTCCGGGTTGATCGTCTCGGCGAGCGAACAGCCGGCCTCGAGATCAGGCAGTAGAACCGTTTTCTCGGGATTCAAAATCGCCGCGGTCTCGGCCATGAAATGCACGCCACAGAAAACGATGACGTCGGCATCCGTCCGCGTCGCTTCGCGCGACAACCCGAGCGAATCACCGACGAAGTCAGCGATATCCTGCACCTCAGGCCGTTGGTAGCTGTGTGCCAGGATGACCGCACGACGCTCCTCCTTGAGTCGGAAAATCTCTCGAACGAGTTCCTGCTGTTCCATCAGCTCGACTGACCCTCCTTCAGCGTCCGTCGACAGCCACGACCTCCAGGGAGATGTCGAGTGCAGGCACTGAGTGCGTCAGCGCGCCGACCGAAATCGCATCCACTCCTGTCTCGGCGATCGCGCGCACGCGCTCGAGCGTTACACCACCGGATGCCTCCAGCTTGGCACGCCCAGCCACGCGACGGACGGCCTCACGCATCGTCTCGACATCCATGTTATCGAGCAGAATCCAGTCCGCACCAGCGGCCAGTGCTTCGTCCAATTCCTCGAGCGTCGTCACCTCGACTTCGACCAGCATCGTGTGTGGAATCACGTTGCGTACCCGCTGCACAGCTTCGCGCACACTTCCCGCCACTCGGACGTGGTTGTCCTTGATGAGAACCCCATCGAACAGACCGAAGCGGTGGTTCCGCCCACCCCCGACGCGTACGGCGTACTTCTCGAGCAAACGAAGCCCCGGTGTCGTTTTGCGAGTATCCAGGATCATCACGCCCGTCCCAGCCACCGCATCGACGAAGCGGCGAGTCAGTGTCGCGATACCGGAAAGGCGCTGCAGGAGATTGAGTGCCAGTCGCTCACCAGCAAGGATGCCGCGGAGCGGTCCCACAACTTGGCCGACAACGGTGCCCTCCGGAACCAATTCCCCCTCCCGACACATCGTCGTGACCCTGAGGCGTGTGTCGAGCTCGGCAAAGACTGCTTCGATCACGGGCATTCCACAGAGGACACCGGGTTGCCGCATCACGATCGCCGCCGTGCCGGTCGCACCCGGAGACACGACCGCAAGTGTGGTGCGATCCCCATAGCCCAAATCCTCGCGCAACCACGCGCAGACCGATTCGCGGAGGACCAGAAGCGGAATGTCCCAGTCGGGCGCAACCAAGGTACCGCTCCTCAGCACAGTCACCACCGTTCGCAGCCCACGCTTTCTCGCTTCCCAGGATAGTCGAGCGCCCCTGGCCCTGGCCAACTCGCTTCTCGATATCCCGAACACCAGGCGTAGCGGGCGGTGCCTTTCTTGGAGCCAGCACCACCCTCGCCAATTCGTCGCGAGGGTGATCGTCCGCCAGCTCCGCGCAGCAAAAGCAAGGCTCGTGCACCGCGCTGTGGGAGTATCGGGAATCATCGACCTACGGCCGGCTGGACGACCGTGCCAGCGAGCACCCGAGCGAATAGCCCATGCCAGCGGCTGGTCATGTGCATCTCTCGCAGGAGCGAGGTGCTCCAGCTCGCCGATCGTGCCTTTCGTGGATCAGGACGGCGAAGGCGGTCAGAACGTCCCCAGCCCTCAGACGCTCACCCACTGCGCCTGCTCAGAGCGTCACGCGAGAGCGACAACCTTAGGGTGGCCAGCTGGAAAGCGCTGGCCACCCGTGCTGTGGGAAGGCGGAAGTGTGCGAGGTGAAAGGAATTGGAGTCCGCTTGTTGCCTCCGACAAAGGGTCATGCCGACCAAATCACGTCGTGCTCTTGATGTACTCCACCAGAGCATCCAGCACTTCTGGCTTTTGGAGTTCCGGCATGAAGGGCATAATCACATTGGTCATCGAGCCCTTCGGATAGCCCTTCACTGTCTTGGCATCCGGTTGGAGGATCGACTCGCGCAGATAAGCGTCATCAACGACGACACTCGAGCCATCCTCGAGCTGCACCTTTTTGCCGTAAATACCATTCAGCGCCGGTCCGATCCCCGTTTGGCCTGCCATGCTATGACAAGTGCTGCACGCGTATTTATTGAAGTATTCTTTTCCGGCGGCAGCGAGTTCAGCGTTGACCGGTGGCGGTGTGACCTTCTCCCCTGACCCGCCTCCGCCTCCACCACAGGCAACCAGAAGCAAGGCCGACAGCAGGCACCCGAACAGGAGTAGGCGACGCATTGCGACACCCCCAACGTCCGCATATTCCCAAAACCGGACTCCACGCTTCGTGGTCTTCGCTTCACCACGCGGCCTCGGGAGACGATCGCGGTGGGGGAGATGCGGGATCCTGCTGTACTCCGACCGGATGATCGATCGTTTCGCCTGGACGCACTCGACTTCGATGTCCCACGACCAACATTCCTGGGAACTCGGCGAGCAGCGGCAACCCGGTCATGACCCGAAGGTCAGAGTCCGCTTTCAGCTCGACATCCGCAGCCGGTTCAACCGAGCTCGTCACAGTTGTCTGACCATGATGGTGATGCGGTGAGAACCCGAGCGCACTGTGCTGGTGCGGAAGATCCGCCCCGCAACGGCACTCGATGCGCGGAAGAGGCACGAGCACGACCGCAACGAGACAGGTAGCTACTATGAGCGCACGAAGAACAGTACCAAAGAATCGCCGTGAACCGAAGAATCGCCGTCGCACCTCGCCCACCCGCGACCACGCGCACGATCGCTATCCTGAAGATAGTAAATCGGGGCCGCGGCCATCGTCAGGGTTTTTCTGATGTTTTAACGGGATCGACACCTCAGTTCGGGGAAGCACCCCACGGGACGATCGATCGACCCGAGAGGCGATCAACCTTCTTGCCTCAACCGCTCTGACGCGTGCCCAACCAACGAACGCTCGCATCGTCGGGCTCGATCTGCCACGGATCCCGTCGCGCGAGCGAGGCCGAAAAGCTTTGGCATGACACGAGCAGCCACAGCGGGCGCTGCGCGACTCGCGCAGCCCCTTTCGGGCGGCGAGCTGTCGCGCAGAAAGTCACTGCCGTTGGCTCCTGCCTCAGCACGCTGTCGTCGAGAAAAGCAAAGATTCCGGCTTCCAGCCCACGAGCGCCTGGTGGGACCACACGAGGCTCTATGCCTCCGACATCCCTCTTCCGAAGAAGTGCGCACACGAGCGGAGATACCATTTTCTCTTCCTTCGAGACGCCGCGCGCGACGGGCTCAGCAGGCGCGACACCGCAGCTCTGGTCCGATGGGTAAGCGTGTCGCCACCCACCATCCGCACGTGAGGCTTCGTCGAGACAAAGCAGCTACTCGTCCCGACGCACGACCACTGGCTCAGGCCGCTCTTCGCGCTCACGCTAGCGCTCGGGCCCAGCCAAGGGGAAGCACAGGGTTCTCCTGGGAAGATGTCGACCTCGAGACGGGCTGGTGGTCATCCGCTGGTAGCTGCAGCGTGTGTATGGTCTGTGGCAGCGGTTACCAGCGAAATCGAAGCAGTCTCCGTACGCTCCATGTGCCGCCGTTCGCCTCCGAGTCGCTGCTGCGGCAACAGGAGCACCAGCGGGTGTGGCGCGAGCAGGCCCGGGGCGAGTGGCGCGGGAACCCTTGGAGCCTTGTCTTCACCACGCACGTCGGGACGCCGCTGAGCGCGTGAAACGTCATCCGCATCTTCCACCAGCTCTGCCAGCAGGCTGGGGTGCCGCCGATCCGGTTCCACGACTCACGCGATGCGGCTGCAACGCTACGCTTGCACGCCGGGGTCGATCTCGAGACCGTCTCGGCGATTCTCTGGCAAAGCCAGCTTTCGGTGACAGGTGACTACTATGCTCCAGTGACGGCGCAGGTGATGCAGCCAGCGCTCGCGCAGCTGAGCGCCCTGCTCCAGGACTGAACAGACCGTCTACTGACGCTCGTCTCATTTTCTCACGGGCACGAGAGCCTGAGACACCGGTGAGAATTTCATTTTCCCTGTCCACATGAGGATTTTCGCCCCGAATCCTCATTGTCTCACGGATTCCAGGAGGGTGAATGCAAAAAACGCGAAACGCTGTGCCGGCTGCGCGCACCTGCACGGCTTGCTCCAGGCCTGATTCCCTTAAAGATTCCCGTAAAACAATGGAGACGACCGGCAACCCAGTCGCGGCTGTTTTTCAGTTCCGCGTCCAGTTGAGATTTTTGAGGGAGCCGGTGGTCGGATTCGAACCGACGACCTGCTGTTTACGAAACAGCTGCTCTACCGCTGAGCTACACCGGCTTCTGGAGCCCACGCCGGGACTCGAACCCGGGACCTCAATCTTACCAAGATTGTGCTCTGCCTCCTGAGCTACGTGGGCCCAGGCCCGACATTCTCCAGTATATCCAACCGCTTTCCGGCATGCAATGTCGGTCGCTGCTTCCACATCGCCTAGTCCCCGCTGCGCGGTCTTCAGTTCCAACCGGTTGGCCGAGTCGACCAGCACGAGTCCACGCGCGGGCGGCACCCCCTGGGGCACCTTACAGGCGTCCCCATGAGCGAACCGGTCACACGAGAAGCAGCTCCCACCCCGAGGAGCCGCGCCGCTCGACCTCCGCTGGGCTGGTCACTGGTGATAACGACGTCCTCGCTCTGCGACAGCACGCTGTCTGAATCACCCATTTCGACATGTCCATTCTTCCCCATCTGTATCCGAGCCACGCGAATGGATAGTCTTGTCATATTTCTTCATAGCACTGGCTGTTCCGCTCAGATAATGAGGCACTCTGCCACGCACTGGCCTCTCCGCCTGCATCGCTCTCGGTCATGGTCAGTGAGAGCGACAGTAGGGGTCGGCTTTCCCTCGGTTGAACTGTTGGGAGAACCTACAATGGACGAGAGCCAGCGTCGTGCGTGGCGCGAGCTCCGGTGATATAGCCCTCCGCAAGACTCGTCGAGGGAGGACCACTGATGCGGTCGATCACGATCCCGTTCGGAGTTCTCTGGACTGACGTCGATCCTCTCGGCTATGTCTAGTACCCCGCGATTTACGTCACCCAGGTAGAAGCCACGTTGTTCTGCCTGCTCGGCTTTCCGGATGCCGACTTGCTTGCCCACGGTTACGGAAGCCGCGTGTCCGCGTCGAAGTGCAGTATCACCGCCCCCTCCTGTTACACGATACAGGTACATGCACGCTCGCCGTCCAGGATGTCCAGCGCTCGAGCCTTCACTTCGCGTTCACCCTGCAACGACACGGCGACGATCGACCTGAGGTGACGGGATCGATGCTCTGTGTCTTCATCGGCGGAGCGACGCGCCGGCCGGTCCCTCTTCCTCGGACGATCCGCGAGGCGCTTGCAGACGATGCCGACATGCTCGCCGAGGCGAGCTGAAGTGACTGGCAAGGAAGCACGCACTCCCGACTCCCTCGACGAGGAAAATCGGTCCACCGTGGCCCGAGACCTTCTGTCCGTGACCGACATCCTCCGTTGTCGGTCGAGATCGTCGTGGAGTGGCTCCAGGCGCACGTGCACTGCCCGGAGCATGCAGACAAGCCGCTATCCAGTGTCTCCCGGGACGCCGTTTGCTGCGAAAACTGTTCGCCACTCGCGCTTCAGACCGCTTATTTCCTTCCGGGTGATGACCCACGGCGCGGCAGTTCTCTCCATCCTGTACAATCCGTGCTCGCTATGGGAGGAGAACTCGCCTCGTCTTCCACATCGATTTCGACAACTGACCCCAATAGGGGACTGACCGAGGCAGAAGTCCACGCGCGACGCGCGCGATTTGGGCCGAATGAACTTCCACAACCACAGTCTCCAGCACTGTGGCGGTTGGCACTCGCCCAGGTCACGCATCTCTTCGCTCTCCTGCTTTGGATAGCCGCTGCCAGTGCCTCCATCGCTGGAATGACCGAACTCGCCCTCGCGATCGTCGCGGTGATTCTCCTCAATGGGATCTTCGCTTTCCTCCAGGAATATCGCGCAGAACAAGCCGCAGCGCGTTTACGTTCCCTTCTACCACTACGAGTCACCGTGCGTCGCGACGGCCACGAGCTCGTCATCGACGCGCGCGAACTCGTCCCCGGTGACATCGTCATCCTGAAAGCTGGCGACCGCGTCCCGGCCGATGTTCTCCTCCTCGAAGGCATCGATGTCGCCGTAGATGTTTCGACCTTTACCGGAGAGTCCGTTCCGATCAATCCCTCCCCAGGCGACGCCATCCAGGCAGGAACCTATCTCACTCGTGGGCGGGCGATCGCCGTGGTGACCGCGACGGGAGCCAACACCCGCTTGGCTCAGCTCGCCCGCCTCACCGCGGCACCACGACGTCAACCGACACCGTTGACACGAGAGTTGCAGCGCCTGGTCCGAATCATCACTGTGCTCGCTGTGAGTGTCGGTCTTCTCTTTTTCGCGGTTGCGGTGTTCCTCCGACTGCCGGTTCTCGATGCATTCGTCTTCATGCTCGGTGTCACTGTCGCCCTGGTCCCTGAGGGGCTGCTCCCGACACTCACGCTCTCTCTCGCCGTCGCTGCACAGCGCATGGCCGAGCGACGAGCACTGGTCCGCCACCTCGAGGCAGTCGAGACGCTCGGACTCACCACCGTCATTTGTACCGACAAGACGGGCACACTCACACTGAACGAGCTATCGGTAACGAGCATCTGGACCCCAGCGGGTGGCGCCCGGCTCTTCGGTCAGGGCTATGAACCTGACGGGGAAATCGACATCGAGCCGGGCGCTGAAGCGTCTGTTCGAGAACTCGCCCGCGCTGCTGCGCTCGCCGCCGACGGACGAGCGGTATTGCGTGACGGTCGCTGGCTTCCCCTCGGTGATCCATTGGACACTGCGCTGTGGGTCATGGTTCATCGCATCGGCTTGGATCCGGACGCGATCCGAGCCAAGGCTCCCGTGCTGCGGACCTACCCGTTCGATCCGCATCGTCGGCGCTCCAGCGTGCTGACCGAATCACAGCTCATCGTCAAAGGCGCACCAGAAAACGTTCTTCCCAACTGTCGCGATTCCGAACAGGCTCGTCAGGTGGCCGATCGAATGGCTGCTGAAGGGCTCCGCGTCATCGCTATCGCGTCTCGGCCTGTTCTACCGGGATCCGCGAGCGATGTACTCGACCCGGACACGCTCGAGCGCGAACTTATCCTCCTCGGACTCATCGGATTCAGCGATCTGCCACGCCCGGAGACCAAAGAAGCCGTCGCCCGCTGTCGGAAAGCTGGTATCCGCGTCATCATGGTTACCGGTGATCATCCTGCTACCGCACTCGCCGTCGCGCGTGAGGTCGGTCTCGTCGGCGATAATCCGCTCGTCGTGACGAGCGCCCAATTACCGCAGGATGATACCGCTCTCGGTGCGCTCGACGACCGAGACGAGGTGGTCATCGCTCGCGTCGCGCCAGAGGATAAGCTCCGTATCGCGCGTGCACTCCAAGCACGTGGTCATGTCGTGGCGATGACTGGAGACGGCGTGAACGATGCTCCGGCACTCCGTCAAGCTGATGTCGGCGTCGCCATGGGACGGAGCGGTACGGACGTCGCTCGCGAGGCGGCCGATCTCATCCTGCTCGACGACAACTTCGCCACCATCGTGGCTGCGATCGAGCAGGGGCGCACGACTTTCCAAAATATCCGCCGCTTCCTGACTTTCCACCTCACCGACAACGTTGCCGAACTCGCTCCGTTCGTCATCTGGGCACTCAGCGGTGGGCGCGTTCCCCTTGCACTGAATGTTCTTCAAATCCTGCTTCTCGATTTGGGAACGGATGCACTCCCCGCCCTCGCACTCGGCGTCGAGCCACCATCGCCGCGAGTCCTCGACAGTCCACCCCCACGGTTTCATCTCGTGGATCGGTCACTTCTCGTACGGGCATTTCTGGTGCTCGGACCGACCGAGGCATTGATGGAAATGATCGCGTTCTTCGCAGTGCTCTCGTCCGCCGGCTGGCAACCAGGCATGACTGTTTCCAGCGAGACGATCCTCCTCGCTGCCTCCGGAACAGCATTCACCGCTATCGTTCTCGGGCAGGGAGCGAACGCAATCGCGAACCGCAGCGATGACCGCCCGGCGTGGCGCGTCGGCCTTTCTGGGAACCGTGCTCTGGTACTGGCACTCGCTGCAAGTTGTGTGTTGCTCTTGGCGACACTCTCGATCCCACCGCTCGCACGGATCGTCGGCCAAGCTCCGCCAACCGCCCTCGGATGGTTCTTGGCAGCGCTCACCGTGCCGGCCGTGATGCTGATCGATGCGCTATGGAAGACAATCGTCCGGCGCCAACCGAGCGGATGACCTAGTCGATCACCAAGACGGCTGCACCGCGGATGCGCCCGTGCCGCAGATCGTCCAGCGCCCGGTTCGCCTCTTCCAACCGGTACAGCTGGACCGCTGTCCGCACCGGCACTCTTGGGGCGAGCGACAAGAACGCTTCGCCATCCTGTCGGGTCAAGTTGGCAACGGAACGAATCACCCGTTCTTCCCACAACCAGGCATATGGAAACGACGGAATATCGCTCATGTGGATACCAGCGCAGACGACGATGCCGCCTTTCTCCACCGCGCGGAGCGCCTGTGGGACGAGCGCCCCCACCGGCGCGAAGATGAGCGCTGCCTCCAGTTGTTCCGGCGGCGATTCGTCCGAGCCCCCTGCCCAGACAGCTCCGAGCTCTCGCGCGAAGACCTGACTCTCCAGATCACCAGGACGGGTGAAGGCATAAACGGTCCGCCCCTGCCACACGGCCACTTGCGTGAGAATATGTGCCGCAGCACCGAAGCCATAAAAACCCAATCGTTGGGCCTCTCCCGCAAAACGAAGCGCACGATAGCCGATCAACCCGGCACAGAGGAGCGGTGCTGCCTGCTCGTCCGGGTAACCCGCTGGAATCGGAAAGCAATAGCGCTCGTCAGCGACCGTGTACTCAGCGAAGCCGCCATCCAGCGTGTACCCAGTGAAGCGGGCACGATCACAGAGGTTCTCGCGCCCGCTTCGGCAATAGCGACACTCTCCGCACGTCCAGCCGAGCCAGGGCACGCCGACACGCTGACCGGGAACGAATCGATTCGCCCCCGGCCCGGCCCGGACAACCTCTCCGACGATTTGATGCCCGAGGACGAGCGGCAACTTCGGACCCGGCAACTCCCCAGCGACGATATGGAGGTCGGTCCGGCAGACACCACAGGCACGGATCCGGAGCAAGACCTGGCCCGGACCCGGCTCCGGAACGGGAAGCTCCTGGAGAACCAAGGGTTGCCCCGGTCGTTCGAGCACCATCGCCCGCATGCTCAGAGTTCGTCCTCCGGCACGAAGGCCACGAAACGACAGAAGGCTGCTTCTCCACCCTTGAACCGCCAGGGGAAACAGCCCACCATGATCCGGCGGTTCAGGACTTTGTCGATTTCACCGCCAGCATTCTCGATATGAATCACACCATGCGGAAAGAGCGCGAAGTGCATCACCTGGTAGTCGCTGTCCGGCAAAAGCTCGCTGATCGATTTACCGTGTTTGGCCTCGAACTCAGGCACGAGGTCTGCGCGAATCTTCCGGATCACCGTGTTGAACGGGTGATCGGCCGAGGCACAATCGACCGCGAGCCACGAGATCTGTCGCCGAAGGACCCATTCGGCGAACGCGCGGGTCGGGCCCGGATGCTTGATGAAGTAGCGGGTCTCGTCCGGCTGCCGCAGCGCTGGATCCGTCGCCCAGTCGCTCGGATAGTAGTGATGGTACCCGGTATGGATGACGAGAATGTCCCCCGGCTGGATGCGGATGCCGGTATCGCGTTCCCACTGCTCGAAGTGCTCTGGACCGTAGATATCGTAATCGCCGATCCCGTAGCGGGTGAGATCGACGATGCAAGCCCAACCGACCAGCTTGTTCAACGGGATCGCTGCGATATCCTGACCACCCGTGATGAAATGCAACGGCGCATCCAAGTGCGTCCCCACGTGGAGCGTGGAGGAAATCCACTGCCCACCGGCTCGCTCGAACGCCACCCGCTTGATCCACTTGACCGTGGGGCCCTCGTAGAGCGCGAATCCAGGCGTATGAATATCCCAGTCTTGGGAAAGATCGAGTACGCGACAGCGTGCCAGATCGATGGCCATTCGTTCCCTACTCCTCATTCATACTCTGCTCTCGCCGACCGCAAAGACGAGATCACGATTCCTCGACGAAGGCGACCACACGGCAAAAGGCAGCCTCACCGCCTTTGAAGAGCCAGGGGAAAACCCCGAGCGTCAAGCGACGATTGTGCAGTTCTCGGCGGCCGATCTCACCACCGAGATTCTCGACGTGGATGCAGTCATGCGGGAACAGTGCGTTGTGCGTCAGCTGGTAATGCTCCTCCGGAAAGAGCTCGGCGAGTTTCTCGCCGAACTTCCGCTCACAGATCGTCCGCACGCGCTTCCACTGTTCCAGACCACCACGACCGAGAAATCGCCCGATCGGGAGATTCATCGGATGGTCCGTCGACACCATATCGACACCCCAGATCTTGATCTTCTTGGCGATCAGCCAATCCACGATCGACGGATGCGGACCAGGATGTCGGAGCAGGTACTTCTCCTCGTCGGGCGTTTCGCCGAACTGGGCGTACCGATGCCATCCGGTGTGGATGAACAGGATGTCTCCCTCCCGCACCTCGACGCGTTGCTCGATCATCTCCGGCGTGAAGATATCGAGTTCATCCAGCACGTCCGAGAGGTCGACGATCACGCCCGGACCGTAGAGCCACTCGAGAGGGATCTGGTCGATCGTCTTCCCGTTCGTGATGAAGTGACGCGGGGCATCGAGGTGCGTCCCCATATGGTTGGATGTCATGATGTACTGCGCATTGACCCCATGCTCGGCCTTGCGTTTGATGTACTTGACCTCAAAAGGAGGATAGAATGGCCAGAATGACACTTCCTGATTGAGCGGCTGCGAGAGATCATACAACTTCACGCTGCCCATCGCTTCTCTCCCTTCCCTTCCACATCGACGAGCCACGACTGCTTCCGTACGTGCTGTCTCCTCCGCGCGTCTCGACCACTCCTCCCTGTGCAGTCGTCTCCAACCGCGGTCATGCCGTCTCCTCCGGATGCGTCATGCGCCAGATGGTATCTGGATCGAGCGGCATGCGCGTGATCCGTACCCCGAATGGCCGGAGGGCATCCTCGACCGCTGCCGCAACGAGTGCCGGCAACGGGATCGCGCCGGCCTCGCCGACCCCTTTGACACCCAATGGGTTCAAGGGCGAGGGGGTCTCTTGATGCGCGACCTCCATCCGCGGGATTTCCATCGCGGTCGGCATCAGAAAGTCCATGAAGCTCGCATTGAGCAGCTGGCCATTTTCGTCGTAGTGCAACTTCTCGTACAGTGCACCGCCGATTCCTTGCGCGATCCCGCCGTGAACCTGCCCCTCGACGACGAGCGGGTTGATCATTTTTCCGCAGTCGTGGACGACCCACAATTTGCGGAACGTCACCATCCCAGTCGCGACATCGACTTCGACCAGTGCTCCCACCGCTCCACTCGCCCACGTCGCATGTGGCGGCGAGTAATACTCGGTCGCTTCCAAGGCCGGCTGGCGACCAGGCGGCAAGGTCGGACCGGTCCAGGGTCGCGGGCGCACGACGAGGTCACCGGCATAGGCGTACCGCAAGGGATTCGCCAGCTGCGCGAGCTGCGCCCAGGTAAAACCGCGTTCCGGCGCACCGCGCACGAAGACCCGGCCATCTTCGACGACCAGATCTTCCACTGCCACCTCGAGTTCCTCCGCCGCAAGAGCCAGCCCCTGCTCCCGCACCTTTCGTGCCGCGAGCGCAACCGCACTCCCGCAGACCACAGCGCTTCGGCTGGCATACGTCCCCGATCCGAATTGAAAGTATGCGGTGTCGCCCTCGAACACCTGCACAGCATCCAGCGGAATCTGCAGTTCCTCCGCCACGATCTGCGCTAGTACCGTCTTGTGCGCCTGCCCTTGCTGGGGCATCCCCGTCGCGACGTACACCTGCCCGGTCGGTTCGACGCGAACCGTCGCTCCTTCGTATGGCCCGATCCCGGTGCCCTCGACGTAGCATGCGATTCCTACCCCAACGAAGCGCCCCTCGGCGCGGAGACGCGGCAGTTCTTCCCGCACCAGCCGCTCGTAATCCATCTGATGGAGGAGTAGTTCCAGCATACCCGGGTAGTTCCCGCTGTCGTAGCGCGTCGGTGCGCCATCCTGGAAGATCAAGCCCACATCGTAGGGAAACTCGTGGGGCTGAATGAAGTTGCGCCGCCGTACTTCGGCGCGGTCGAGTGCGAGCTCGTCTGCGACCCGATCGAGCAGTCGCTCCATGACGAAGGCGGCATGTGGTCGTCCAGCTCCGCGATAGGGGCTCACGGGAACGGTATTGGAGTAGACCGCACGAAACTCCACGTGATAGTTCGGCACCTTATAGGGGCCGGGCAACTGGCAAGCTGTGATGATGGGGACGATGATGCCGTAAGGCGTATATGCCCCGGCATCGTGCAGGAAGCGGTCGCGAATAGCCAGGATCCGCCCCTCGGCATCCACCGCGATCTCCGCTTCATGGATCTGCAGTCGTTCGTGATTCGTCCCCACGAAGTGCTCCAACCGATCCTCCGTCCACTTCACGGGACGTCCGAGCACCATCGCGGCATACGGCACGAGGACCTCTTCCGGGTACACCATGATCTTGCACCCGAAGCCGCCGCCCACGTCCGGGGCTACCACCCGCACCTGCGTCGGTGCGAGACCGAACAAGGCTGCCAGTGCGTTGCGAATCACGATCGGTGCCTGCGTGGTATCCCAGACCTCGAGCAGCTCGTGAACCGGATCCCAGGTCGCCAGCACGGCACGCGTCTCGAGCGGCATGCCGGCACTCCGTTCGATCACCAACCGCTCGCGGAAGACGTGCGCAGCCCGAGCGAATGCCGCCTCCGGGTCGCCGACGACCCCCACATAATGCGCGGCGACATTGGTTCCCAGTTCCTCGTGGACGAGCGGCGAGCCCGGTTCGATGGCACGCTCGATATCCACGACCGGCGGCAACTCTTCCCACTCGACCACGATCGCTTCCAACGCATCCTCTGCCACGTAACGGCTCTCGGCGATCACCATGGCCACCGGCTCACCGACATGGTTGACCTCGTCCTTGGCGAGCGCGTACCGAGTGGCCGGATGCGTGAGGTCCGGGTGCGGAATCAGCAACGGCATTCGCCGTTGACACGGTCCGATGTCCTGGTAGGTCCAGACAGCTACCACTCCGGCCATCTCCTGCGCCGCACGCACATCGATCGCTCGGATACGGGCATGCGCCAGCGGACTGCGCAGGAATGCGGCGTGCAGTTGCCCCGGGAGATCGATGTCATCGACGTAACGTCCATGGCCCGTCAAGAGCCGTGGGTCTTCGGCCCGCTTGACTGGCTCCCCGAAAATCCGCGTCGGCATCGTCGCTCTCCTCCAGCGATCAGCTCTGTCGCATCAACTGTGCTGCGTACCGAGCCGCTTCCACGATGTTCTGGTACCCGGTGCACCGGCAGAGATTCCCGGATATCGCCTCGCGGATCTCCTCTTCGCTCGGATCAGGGTTTTCCGCCAGAAACGCCTTGAGCACCATCAGCATCCCCGGCGTACAGTACCCACACTGGAGACCGTGCTTTTCCCAGAAAGCCTGCTGCAAGGGATGCAGCTCCCGCTCGCTCGGCGCCAGTCCCTCGACTGTCTCGAGTTCGTGACCGTGTGCCTGGACCGCCAGCAGGAGGCAGCTCCGCACTGGTTCGCCGTCGAGCAGGATCGTGCAGGCGCCACAGACGCCATGCTCACAGCCGACGTGCGTTCCCGTCAGCCCGAGTTCGTGTCGCAAGAAGTCAGAAAGCAACAACCGTGCTTCCACCTCACGCTCGTATGGAACACCGTTGACCGTCACGCGGATAACCCGCCGCTCGCTTCCGACCGCCGTCATGCGGCGACTCCTCCCTGTGCTCGTGCTGCTGCGATGGCGAGCGCCCGTTCAGCCAGCACTCCTGCCACCGATCGCCGATACTGTGCTGAGGCATGTAAGTCACTGGGCGGGTCGAGTTCTTCGCGAACCGCTGCAGCTGCCGCCTTCCATGCTTCCTCACCGATCGATTGCCCGCGCAGGATCGCCTCCGCCCCGCGTGCTCGCACTGGTCGTCCGGCGACCCCGATGAAGCTCAACCGTGCATCCTGGATCGTTCGCCCATCCTCCGCCAGCACGAGCACCGCTCCAGCCCCGACCAATGCATAGTCGCCATGTCGTCGCGCGATCTCCAGCCACGCGCTGCCGCTGCGTGGTCCGAGCAGCGGGAAATGCACTTCGGTCACCAATTCGTCTGGTTCTGCCGCCGTGGTGAGAAGATCCACGAAAAACTCGTCGGCGGGAACCAGCCGCTCGCCACGTCGGCTGGCCAACCGTACCGCTCCGTCGAGCGCGACGAGTACTCCCGGAACTTCCGCGGCCGGGTCAGCATGAGCGACACTGCCGCCGATCGTCCCCCGAGTTCGGATCGGCAGATGGCCCACCCATGGGATGGCTTCGGCCAGGAGGGGAACGTGTTCAGCGACCAGTGGCGAGCGCTCGACTGCTCGATGCCTGGTCATTGCCCGGACGACCAGCACACCGTCGCGGAGCTCGATTCCGGCGAGTTCGCTGAGACCGTTCAAGTCGATGAGCAGACTGGGGCGAGCCAAACGCATGTTCAACATCGGGATCAGGCTTTGCCCCCCGGCGAGCGGTTTGGCCTCGTCACCTGTCTCGGCCAGAACCGCCAGTGCCTCATCGAGACTTTCCGGCGCGTGATACCGAAAGCGCGGCGGCTTCATACGGACCCCTTTCACTCTCCACGCCCGGATCGACCGTTCCGCGCCAACGAGTCATGTCGCCGCATTTCCGCGTGCCTCTCGCGTACACTGGCACGCGTGAGCGAGGGCGACACACCATGACGATCGCCGTCCAACGCTTGGCTTCCCCGATCCTTCCACTGCTCACGAGCCCCTCTCGGACTCTGACCGTCGTCGCAGCATACCCACGCGCCGCGTACGCGACCGACGGCACCACCTGGCTCTCCGTCGTCACACCCGGGGCGCTCCTCCCACCTGACGCCTTGCAGCTGCGGACAAAATCCCCACTCGTCGCTCTCGTGCCCACGGGAAGCCAGCTCATCGCCGGACAGGGAGCACTGTTGCTGCCCGACGGGACGCCACTGACCATCGACCAGCAGACCCGCGTATGGCAGCCGACCCTCCGGACACGCTGGACATGTCAGTGGAAGAGGGCACGGCTCCAGGCCCTTCTCGACGAACTGACTGATCCACCACGCGGGGACCGCTTCCTCGCCACGACGATCAGCCGGAGCAAGGCGCTGCTGGCCGAACTCATCGGCGCCATCATCACCGCTGACCGTGCCCATATTGCCCAACAGGTCGATCGCTTGGCTGGGCTGGGACCAGGTCTGACCCCACTCGGCGACGATCTCCTGGTCGGATGCTGCTTGGCACTCACCCTGCTGGCTGCGCGAACGGGAGAGGAGCGCTGGTCTTCGCTGCGGCAGGAGATCGCTCTGCAAGCTGCTAGCCGTACGACTCCACGCAGTGCAGCCTGGTTGCAGCAGGCCGCTCGCGGCGAGTACGCGCGAGAGTTCCTGCTCGTCGCACAGGCGCTGTGCCGAGGCGACCACCCGTGCCTCCCCCACCTCCTCGCACGCGTCACCCAGGTCGGAGCCACGTCGGGTTGGGCCGTCACCTTCGGCCTGATCGCTACACTCGAACGTTCGATTCTCCCACCAGCCTGACCGACCAACGCTCCGCTGCAGCGCTCGGCCCACCAGTCCAAGGTGCATCGCTGCACCGGCGAACGGGCCCGATGGGCATCCCGGCAGCATAGAGCTCTGATCGGCCAGCAAGAAAAAGTAGAACACCGCGCCACCGACCTTTCGCCGATGGCTTCGCGACCGCGCTCCTCGTTCCGTGCCGAAAAAGCGGAGAGGAGCCCACCGCGAGCTCCTCTTGCCCTCCGACGACGTCCGGAGTATAGTCAGAAGCGGTCGACGTTGTCAACGTCGCCCGAAACGACGCTCGTTCTCGATCGAGGTTCAGGGAACGTCGACCGACAAGCGGGTCGCAGGAGAACGGCCAGCCTGGGCAGACAACCAGGTTGGCCGGGTCGCTTTTTCTTTCCATCACCGGAAGGGGAGGTGACATGGTAGTCCGGATTCAGATCGAGCCTAATTCGTACTTCGATTCGGTGGCGTTGATGGCTGTCGCATCGGTAGTTAACCGGTTGCCCGGCGTCGATTTGGCCGCACTCCTTATGGGTACGAGTGCCAATCTGGAACTCCTTCGCGATTCAGGTCTTTGGGACGAGCGCCTCGAGACTGTATCCCCCAACGATCTGGTGATCGCCGTTCGCGCAAGCGACGATGCCGCCGCTGAGCGAGCGATCGACGAAGCGGTGCACCGGCTCCGCTCGTCCGCTCGCACCAGCCAGGTGAGCGAAGCGAAGGTCACTTTGCGCACCCTGCGGACAGCACTCCGGCAGGTTTCCCAGGCCAGTGTGGTCGCGATTTCGGTACCCGGTCCCTATGCACCGATCGAGGCCGAGGAAGCGCTGCGTGCTGATCGCCACGTCTTTCTCTTCAGCGACAACGTGCCGATCGAGGAAGAGGTTCGCCTGAAAGAATTAGCTCAGGAACGCGGCCTGCTGCTCATGGGACCAGACTGTGGGACGGCCTTCATCGCCGGACTCGGTCTCGGCTTCATGAACGCCGTACGACGCGGCCCGATCGGTATCGTTGCCGCAGCGGGAACCGGGTTGCAGCAGCTCGCCAGTCTGATCGATTGGTTCGGCTCCGGCATCAGCCACGGCATCGGTACCGGTGGACGAGACCTCGACGCCCGAGTCGGCGGACGTACCATGCTGGCCGGTCTCGAGGCACTCGCTCATGACCCGGCGACACAGGTCATCGTGCTCGTCTCCAAACCACCAGCTCCCGAGGTCGCGGAAAAGGTTCTCGCCTTCGCTGCTGCGTGCGGAAAGCCGGTCGTCGCGACGTTCATCGGCCAGACAGCTCCTGTCACGGAGGGCGTTCATGTGGCCGCGAACCTCACGGAAGCGGCGCGTCTCGCCGTGCATCTGGCGACCGGCCAGTCTCTCGCCGACCTCGACCTGCCAGGTCGCCAAGAGGCGCTCGCCCGCGTTCGCGCCGAGCGGTCGCGCCTCGCCCCGACCCAACGCTATCTGCGTGGGCTGTACAGTGGGGGAACGCTCTGCGACGAAGCGATGGTCTTGCTCCAACCCCGGATCGGCCCGATTCGCTCCAATATCCCTTTGCAGCCGGAACTGCGCCTGACCGATCCGCACCGCAGCGAGGAGCACACGTTCGTCGACCTGGGCTCCGACGAGTTCACGGTGGGTCGCCCACATCCCATGATCGACCAGACGATCCGGCTCGAGCGCTTCCGCCGGGAGGCGGCCGATCCCACGGTTGCCGGTATCGTGCTCGATCTCGTCCTCGGTTATGGCGCAGCGAGTGACCCTGCTGCGGAGTTGGCACCGGCTATTCGGGAGGCACGGGTAGAGGCCGAGCGAACCGGTCGCATTCTTCCGTGTATCGTCGCACTCGTCGGGACACAGTCCGATCCGCAGGACTATGCGCGCCAGCGTCGCACTTTGGAAGATGCTGGAGCGATCGTCGTTCCGAGCAACGCTTTGGCAGCCGAGCTTGCCGCCGAATTGATCGCGTGATCGACGCAGGAGGAGCCGAGCGATGGACGGAATGCACGAGAAAGTGCAAAAGCTTCTCGAGACCACACCCGCAGTCATCAACGTCGGGCTCGACCTCTTCGCCCGATCGGTGCAGGATCAGGGCGGAGCAGTCTATCCAGTCGAATGGAAGCCACCGATGGTCGAGCCGCGCCGACTCGCGCTGCCGCTTTTCAACGACCCAACGATCGATGCGGCGAATCGCGAAGCGGTGACACGCATGATGCGCGCTCAACCGGTCGTCGTTGGCGTAGCGCGCGCCCGTGACGTGATACCCGGCATGACCGACCGGACGTTCCTCCACGCCGGCCCTCCCATCGACTGGGCTCACGCGTCCGGTCCGCTCCGTGGAGCCCTGATCGGTGCCATGCTCTTCGAGGGATTCGCAGCGACACCAGAGGAAGCGATCCGGAAGCTGGAATCCGGCTACGTTGAACTTTCCCCAAATCACGAGCATAGCGCGGTCGGGCCGATGGCCGGTGTCATTTCCCCTTCTATGCCCGTCTATATCGCGATCAATGCTGCCGGCGAGAATCGCGCCTACACCAACTTCAACGAAGGCATCGGCAAAGTAATGCGGATGGGTGCCTATGCCCCGGAGGTGATCGATCGACTGCGTTGGATCAGCACCGTCCTCGCGCCACTCGTTGGGCAAGCTCTGGCCAGGAGCGGTGGCATCGATCTCCGCAATATCATCGCTCAGGCCTTACAAATGGGTGACGAATGCCACAATCGCAACAAGGCCGCAACCTCCCTGTTCTATCGTGAAATCGCGCCCTACCTCGTCGAATGCGATGCGCCCTCGAGCGATATCGCTGCCGTCCTCCGGTTCATCAATGCCAATGACCACTTTTTCGTGAATCTCGCGATGGTGGCAGCCAAGGTGATGGCGGATGCCGCACACGGCATTCCGGGAAGCTCGCTCGTCACCACTCTCTCGCGGAACGGTACGGAGTTCGGCGTCCGCGTTTCCGGGCTGGGCGACCGCTGGTTCACCGGTCCAGCCAACGTACCGCGCGGCTTGTACTTTCCTGGGTTCGGGCCTGACGACGCGAATCCCGATATCGGTGACAGCGCGATCACCGAAACCGCCGGTTTCGGCGGTTTCGCACTGGCTGGCGCTCCGGCGATCGTGCAGTTCATCGGCGGCACGCCGGCCGACGCAGTCCAGGCCACGCTCGAAATGTACGAGATCACCGTCGCTGAGCACGAGGTGTTCCGCATCCCCGCGCTCGACTTCCGCGGTACTCCCGTCGGTATCGATCTGCGTTCGGTCGTGCGGAGCGGTATCTTGCCGGTCATCGATACGGGCATCGCCCACCGCGAGCCTGGCATCGGGCAGGTGGGAGCCGGTATCGTCCGACCACCCGCGCGATGCTTCACCGGAGCCTACCGGGCCTTCGAGGATGCGTATCTCGCAGGACACAGTCGAACGACTACCGTGGAGTCGAGGGGGATGGCATGAGGCGCATCGTCGTTGCGCTCGGCGGCAACGCCATCATTCAGGCAGGCCAATGCGGCACAGCCGAAGAACAGCAAGCCAATGTCGATCTCACCTGTCGCCAGTTGGCCGAACTCGTCGCTGCCGGGTACGAACTCATCATTACGCACGGTAATGGTCCGCAAGTCGGAAACCTCCTCGTCAAGAACGAGCTGGCTCGCGAGATCGTCCCACCCGTCCCGCTCCACTGGTGCGTTGCACAGACACAAGCGACGATCGGGTTCATGATCCAACAATCCTTGGGAGCAGAACTGCGGCAACGCGGCATCGACCGGGTCGTCGCCACGCTGGTGACGCGCACCGAGGTCAGTCCGGACGACCCGGCTTGGGATGACCCCACGAAGCCGATCGGCCTCTATTACCCGGAAGAGCGGGCCCGGGCCATCATGGCTGAAACCGGCCAGGTGTGGAAGCCACAGGGCACGCGCGGCTGGCGGCGAGTCGTTCCCTCACCCGATCCGATTGCCATCGTCGATCGACCAGCGATCGAACTGTTGCTCGCGGCTGGCGCACTGGTCGTCGCCTGTGGCGGTGGCGGTATCCCGGTCGTTCGGCGCCCGGACGGACGGTACGAAGGTGTCGAGGCGGTGGTCGACAAAGATCTGGCTGCCGCGCTGCTCGCCCACGAACTCGGGGCAGATGCCCTGCTGATCCTGACCGATGTTCCCAACGTCATGCTTCATTACGGGACACCCCAGGCCCGTCCACTCGAACGGGTCCTCGCGAGTGAACTGCGGCGCTACCAAGTAGAAGGACATTTTGCGAGCGGGAGCATGGGTCCGAAAGTAGAAGCCGCTCTCCGATTCGTGAGTAGGGGATCGACCCGACGCTCGATCATCGCTGCATTGGATCATGCTCGCGATGCGCTCGAAGGACGCGCCGGCACGCACGTGCTGCCCGATCCGTGACCGCCGGACCGATCCGCCCATCATGTCGAAGGGGACTGATCGGCTAGCCAAGATGAGCAACAATGCTCCTCCCTTTCGTCTCTACTGAGACCGCGTCAGCGGACGATACTCAGAGGAGGAGAGGAGCAGCAGTTGGGGCAAACGCCTATTCTTCGCCCACTCCAGCCGAATGGACGAGTCACCACCGTCCCGCGGACAGCAGCCAGCGCGTTCGGGAAGCCTCGCTGGTTCAATCGGCTCGTTCATCTCGTGCTCGCTCTGCTCGGGCTCTCGGCGACACTCTCCACCCTCCTCGTCACCTGGAACGAGCGTTCCCGAGCGATCACCGCTCCCCTCCTGCTCGGGCGCTATGCTGCGGCAGGGGCTCTTGCCACCGACGGACGAACCATTGTCCTTGCCATCCCGGAGACAGCGGACTCGACCCTCCTGCTCGAGGTTTCCGGCAACGAGCATCACGCCACGCTTACTCGCTCAACCGGCCAAATTTCTGAACTCGCTCTGGCGCAGGGAACGGCTCTCTGGCTGGAGCGCTCATGTACCGACTGTTCCGGTCGCATACGGGCTCTTCGACTCGAAACACGAGAAACGTGGACGCTGGCCGAGACCGGTATCCGTTCCGGGCCACGCGCCAACGGCCGCTGGGCAGCGTGGGTCGCGCGCAATGGGACCGATCGTCTTTTCGTCGCTGATCTCGAAAACACGCGCCATCCACCACGCATCCTCACCGTGCTCCCTCCAGAGCACGCGATCACCGATCTCCAGTTGCGCGCTGGCCGTGTGGCGTGGGTCGAAGTCACGAGAACCGAGGAGTGGCGCATCCAGCTTCAACCTGTCGCGAGCGCTGACGCTCCGGTGACAGTGCTCCAAGGGGAGGGAACTCCGCCATCGATCCTCCTCAGCAACGATGCCTTGATCACGATCGACCAGACGATGCGAGTCATCTCCCTCGATGAACCCCGACTGAACGTACCCATTTGGGAGAGTGTCCCGAAAGCAGTCACGGCGGACGGACGATATGTCTTCTGGATCGATACAGCTTTCCCGGAAACCGGACGACGAGCCATCATGGCCTACGACACACTGAGCAAGAGTCGTTTCCTCGCCGTACCTGACGCGACCCATGTCAGTCAGCTGGCAGTCGGCGGTGATCGATTGGTCTGGTTCCAAGAGCATGGACCCGATGACGTCTCCCTCTGGGCCGCACCGATCGCGGACCTCTTGCCAACGGCTCGCCGGGCGAAGCCCGAGAGCCAGAATCCCGGTTGGCGCTATTTCCCGGAGACCGGTCACTATCTGGCGAACGGATTCCGGCACTTTTGGGAGCAGTTCGGCGGAGCGAGCCTCTTCGGCTTTCCACTGTCGGAAGAATTCGACGAATACGATCCGGATGCTGGTCAGTTCCGCACAGTCCAATACTTCGAACGTGCCCGCTTCGTGTGGATTCCGGACTCACCGATCGCCCTCGATAGTGTCGTGCTCGACCAGATCGGAGTCGAACTTGTCCATCAGCTCGGACTCGCATCGGCACGAGTCTTTCGCTCACCCGCTCCTGCATCCGACGGAGCAGGGATGACGACTTGTCGCACCTTCCCAGAAACCGGTCACGAGCTGTGTGGGCCGCTGCTCGATGCCTGGTTACACATCGGATCGAGCGTAACCGCGCGCATGCCACCCGATCAGGCCGCCCTGCTCATCACTGGGCTGGCTATCAGTGAGCCGACCGTGCTTCCGGACGGCACGATCGTGCAGTACTTCGAGCGCGCCCGTTTGGAATTCCGACCGCAGGCCGAGCCCGAACGAGCCGTCTCGCTAGGCCGGATCGGGGCAGAAATCCTCGCCGCGCGTGACTGGCTCCAGTGAAACCGTTAACCGCCAACGCACTGCATGCCGCGTCGTGCGCGGTGATCGCGCGCTCTCAGGCGACAGTGGTCGTCGATTCCTATGCTGCACGACCGGCAGCCCATCCCTAACCAACCATCGGGGTTCGTCGCGCTCACCGGTGTGCAATCACACCGGAGTCAGAAGCACGCTTTCCGCTCAGCCGACAGGTAAGGTTCCGCGTCCCACCAACCTGCTCCTTCGATCGATGTGCCAGCCGCGATGGTCCCGAATATCGCCAAAGCTCTTCAGATGACAGTTCTCGGCGAATCCGCTATCCTGGAGTGGCCGGAATCGCAGACCGAGTGAGGAGCGACCACGTGGTTTTCCAAGATCCGTATTTCCACGCCCTCCGCCGCCGGTTGCAGGCTGCCCCCTACGATGAGGCCCGCCGCCGATTGACCGCCCGGTTGGTCGAGACGACTCCTCATCCCCCGCGCCCACCCCACTTGACACCCGACGAGATCGCCCAGCGCGAGCAATGGCTCTATCGCGAAGGTCTCGATCTCTACCTCCCCATCCTTCGTACCGTGCTCCGCGCCATCGCCCGCGAAGTCGAGGCTGGGCTCGTCGAGCCGACCGAACTCGATCCGGAAGAGCTGACCTTCGCGACCTACCAGCGAGCCCGCAGCGAACTACGAGAACTACCGCAACTTCCCCGCGATCGCTTCGCGTGGCTCCGTCGACTCGCACACGACACGGTCCATCGCGCGGCACTCGCCCGCCACGCCGAGCGGCACCGAGGCACTGCGAGCGAGCCAACCGAGCACCCCGAAGCGCCGCCAGCCGAATTGCAGGGGACAGCAGCTCGTCTGGCCGCGGCCCTTGCAGACCCAGACCTTCCCTTGCCTGACGACCTCCTCGCTGATCCCGAGACCCGTCGGTTGCTCGATCAGCTCCTGGACCGGCTACCCGAACAGTGGCGCGAAACGTACCTCCTTTCAGCTCTGGATCGTTGGAGCGACGAACAGATCGCGGCAGTCACTGGCTTCCTTCCGGACGAAGTCCGTGCTCTCGTTCATGCGACGGTTCGACTTCTGCGCGCGTGGCTGGAGGAATCGACTGTCCAACCGACTCGGCCGAAGGAGTGAGCGGCATGCGACGGAACGAGGAGGTTGCTCTCCTGCTCGACAACATCGCTGAACTTCTGATGCTCAAGAACGAGAACCCCTATCGGATCCGCGCCTACACGACGGCCGCACAGAACATCCGCGCGCTCGATGAGGACATCGAGGAACTCGCCCGGCAAGGAAAACTGGACGAAATCCCTGGCGTCGGCAAGGCGATTGCCGCCAAGATCGAAGAGTACCTGCGAACTGGTCGACTGGAATACTATGAACAGCTCAAGCGCGAGGTACCTTTGCAGGCAGTTGATCTGCTCGAAGTACCAGGGATCGGCCCCGCTCGAGCACACCTTCTCTACGAACAACTCGGAATCACGACCATCCAGGACCTGCTCCAGGCAGCACAGGAGCACAAGCTGTGCAAGCTCCCCGGCTTCGGAGAGAAACTCGAGGAGCGGATCGCCCGCGAAGCTGCACGCCTCATGCAACGGAGCAAGCGTCTCCTCCTCGGCATCGCGCTGCCGGTAGCCGAGGAGGTGGTGGCAGCCCTGCGACCGCATGCAGCGATCCGGGCGATCGATCCGGCCGGGAGTCTCCGCCGCATGAAAGAGACGATCGGAGACATCGACATCCTCGTCGCCAGCGACGATCCTCCCGCAGTCGTCGATGCCTTCGTTCATCTGCCATTCGTCAAAGAAGTCCTCGCTGTTGGACCGACGCGCCCCTCCATTCTCACCCGCGAAGACCTCCAAGTCGATCTGCGCGTCGTGCGACCGCACGAGTACGGCTCGGCGCTTCTGTATTTCACCGGATCGAAGGAACACAACATCGCCTTACGCTCCTTCGTCCAAGAGCGCGGCTGGAAACTCTCCGAGTACGGCCTCTTTGACGAAACCGGCAAGCTTTTGGCGAGCGAAACGGAACATGAGATCTATGCGCTTTTGGGAATGGATTGGATTCCACCCGAGCTGCGGGAGAACCGTGGTGAGATCGAGGCGGCCCGCGAGCATCGCTTGCCCATCCTCGTCGAGCAGCGGGATATCCGTGGCGACCTCCATGTGCACACCGATTGGAGCGACGGACACGAGCCACTCGAGCGGATGTGCGAAGCTGCTCGCGCGCGCGGCTACGAGTACCTGGTCATTTCGGATCATTCCCCTTCCCTCACCGTGGCCCGCGGCTTGTCCATCGAGCGTCTGCGCGAACAACGCGAGCGGATCCGCGAACTCAACGAACGACTGGCACCATTTCGTATCCTGCAGGGCGCCGAAGTTAACATTTTGTCGGACGGGACACTCGACTATCCGGACGAGATTCTCGCCGAACTCGATCTCGTGATCGTGTCCGTGCACAGCGCCTTCGATATGCCGCAGGAACGCATGACGGAACGCGTCATCCGTGCGCTCGCCAACCCCCATGTCGACATCCTCGGTCACCCCACCGGACGCCTGCTTACCTCTCGACTCCCGTACGAGATCGATCTCGACGCCGTACTGGATGCCGCTGCTCACTATGGGGTCGCGATCGAGGTCAACGGACAGCCGGATCGGCTCGACCTCCCGGACATCTGGGTCCAGCGGGCGATCAACCGGGGAATCTTGATCGCTTGCACTAGTGATGCCCACTCGACACGCCAGTTGGACAATATGCGCTGGTCGGTCGCGACCGCGCGTCGCGGTTGGGCGGAGCCCAGACATGTTCTCAATACTCGGTCGCTCGAGGAACTCCGCACCTGGCTCGCTACTCACCACCGAGGAGCTCCCGCGCACCGGACATGAGCGGACATGCCGACTGCCAACCAAGTTTCCGGCGACCGACCGCGCGATCGAACTCGGCGCTGCTCGGTCTGTGCCGAGGCATACCTGCGTCCATCCTGAGAACCGAGAGCGGAGCGATCGAATCAGGAAACGCTCTGAGCTCTGTAGGAGGCGTGTGCGCGAGCCACCCCCAGTCCCCAGAAAAGCAACAATGCTGCGATCTCCAGTACCAGGGTCGCGCCGATGGTTCCTCGAGAGCCTAGTTGCTCGTACAGATAACCGAGCACGGCTCCACCGGCCAGCCAGGCTGTCCCGAACACGGTATTGAAGACACCGTAGGCCAGTCCGCGCGCCGACGGAGCGGAGAGTTCGCCGACCGCCGCTCGCATCGTCGTTTCGACGAGTCCCATCGCGATTCCCCAGACGACGACCCCCGTGATAATGAACCCGGTGGTCGACTGCAACGCAGCAGCCGTCCCCAACGCGATGCAGACGGGTACCGCTGCCAAGGTACGCAAGCCGAAGCGATCGTATCCCCAGCCTGCGATCAATGCGATCCCTCCGTCCACCCCCATCGCGACCGCGTAGAGCAGTGGTATCAACGGCGGACTGAACCGACCAGTCTGTTCCACATGATACGAGAGGAGAGCGAAAGGGACGAATCCGAGAGTGGTCAACGCCGTAAAGAGCGTGTAACGCCAGAACGGTCCGCTCAGCCGACGGGAGCCGCTGGCTTCCGTCGGGCGGTTCACGCGTGGAGCAATGCTCTCGAGCGACTCTGGCTCCGGCTCCTGCCTCCACGCAAGGACGAGAATGACGATCGCGAGGATCGCAGGAATCGTGAGCAGCCCGAAGCCGAGCCGATAACCGGCTTCACCGTCGAAACTGAGCGCGACTGCGAAGATGACCGGGCCGATCAAGGCACCGAGTTGGTCGAGTGCTTCGTGGATCCCAAAGCCCTTGCCGCGCCCTACCTGGCTGGCTGCATGCGAGAGAATAGCGTCGCGCGAGGGTGTCCGCAGCGCCTTACCTAATCGCTCGAGCACGATCAACGCCGCAGCGAGTTCCCAACGGTGAACCAGCGCCAGCAAAGGTAACGTGGCGATCAAACCGTAACCAACGACCGTCAACAACCAGTGCAGGCGCAAGCGGTCCGCTAGATACCCCGATGCCGTGCGCAGCGCGTAGCCAGCGAACTCGCCGAGACCGGCTACCAGCCCGACTGCGACTGCACTCGCGCCGAGCAATGCCAGGTACGGCCCCGTCACACCACGAACCCCCTCGTAGCTGATATCACCGAAAAGGCTGACGAGGCCCAAAAGAATGATCAAACGGTAGGCCCGTCGTTGCAACGACGGCGCGCTCATCGTCCTCTGCGTCCTCATGAACCACTCGCCCATGGCCGATGCGTCCGGAAATAACGGACGTACCCATCCACCGTCATGCGAAAGCTACCGGACGCCCACTGGTACGCAGTAACCGGCGCACGCTCACCCAGGAGACGATGGAACTCTCCGTCCGTCAGCTCCTGCAATCGCCCGGCGATCGTCTCCGCATCCAGGCCCTGCTCCAGCAACGCCCCGATCCATCCTGCCCAGAGGAAGAGCCTCGCCAAGAGATCGTCCAGGTGCCAATCGATATCCTCGACTGGTCCGAAGTGACCAAGATAGAGGCGACTCGGTTGGAGACGGCGCAGGCGCTCGATACTCCGGCGCCACTGTCCGAGATCGATATCCGGTGGCGGGGTCGGTGGAAAGACAAAGGGGAGCGCGCTGATCCGGATACCAGCGATGTCGCCAGCGAAGACGGAACCAGTGGCGGTATCCAGCCAGGCATGATGGTGCGAGGCATGTCCTGGCGTCGCCAATGCCCGCAATCGGCGCCCATCAACCAGGTCGATCGCCTCCCCGTCCTCGACGACCACGACTCGCTCGGCAGCACATGGGCGAATCGACCCCCACAAGAGTTCCATACGATCGCCATAGATACGAGCAGCGCTCGCCCACAAGCGAGTCGGATCGATCAGGTGCGGCGCACCGAGCGGATGGACATAGACACGCGCATTCGGAAACCGCTCCAACAGGTGCCCAGCTGCTCCGCCATGATCCAAATGGATATGGGTCAGAACGAGATGCCGGACCGCCTCGGGCGGAACGTCCAGTTCTTGGAGCGCCGCTACGAGACGCTCGATCGTCGTACTCGGCCCAGTATCGACGATCGCTACTCCTTGACGACCGACGAAGAGGTATGAGGCGATCACGTTCTCCACACCTTGGAATCGGAGATCGACGAGGTACCACCCAGGTTCCAGTTCGCGCACAAGCTCCATAGTGCCCCCTCCGAAAGGAACCCGCGTAAGCATACGGCGGTACTCTTCAACTGTGTAGATGAAGGATGATGCGAGCGACATTGAAGTAGATGACCAGGCCTGTTCCGTCGACGAGCGTCGCGATGAACGGCGACGACACGACCGCCGGATCGATCCCGAGTCGACGCAAGAGGAGCGGCAAGAGCGTCGCGACCGTCACTGCCCACAGCACGATGCAGAAGAGCGCAACGCCCACCGTCAACGAAATCGCCGGATCCACACCCAGAATTTCCGCACGCAGGAAGCCGGCAGTACCCATAACGGCACCCGCCAGGAGACCAGCGATGAATTCTTTGGGGAAAATGCGGAAAAAATCGCGGATACCGATCCCTTCGACCGCCATGGCTCGCACGAGTGTCGTGACGACTTGCGAGCCAGCATTTCCACCAGTCCCGATCAACAGAGGAACGAAAAAGGCGAGAGCGATCGCTTCTTCGAGTTCCTGCTCGAAATGGCGAAGAACCGTCCCCGTGTACATTTCAGCGACGAACAGGAGGAGAAGCCAACCAACTCGTCGCCGCCACAGATAGAAAGGCGTCGCCCGGGTATACGGAACCTCGAGCGGTTGCGAACCACCCAACCGCTCGATGTCTTCCGTCACTTCGCGTTCCAAAATGTCCGCCACATCGTCGACCGTGATGATGCCAAGCAAGCGATCCTCATCATCCACGACCGGTATGGCCAAAAGCCCCTCCTCGACGAGCAAACGCGCGGCTTCCTCCTGATCGGCGGTGGCGCGCACTTTCACGATGTCACGCGTCATGATCTCGCCCACAGTCCGGTAGGGCGGGCTCAACACGAGATCACGCATGGACACAACGCCCAAGAGGTGATTCGCTTCGTCGACGACATAGGCGTAGTAGATCGTCTCGACTTCCGCAGCTACCTTCCGCAGCGCCGCGATCGCCTGGTCAACGCGGACATCCGGCAATAAAGCGACGTACGAGGGTGTCATCCGCCCGCCAGCAGTCTCGGGCGGATAGCTCAAAAGCTCCTGCAGCTCTTGCGCTTCGAGCGGTTCCATCTCGACGAGGATCTGACGGGCCTCGTCGGGATCGAGACGGGCGAAGACATCGGCCGCATCATCAGGGGCCATCGCCTCCAGGACATCCGCTGCCTCTTGCGAACTCAACCGTTCGAGCAGACTAGCCGCATCGCTCGGATCCAGCTCAGCCAGGAACTCCCCGAACGTCTCGTCGCCGAGGAGTTCGGCGAGGCGCGCGAGTTCGAAGGGCTCCAGCTCACGGAGAACAGCATAAAGCTGCCGTTGCTCGACGAGTTCCCACAAGAGATCCTCGACCGCTTCCCGTTCTCCACGCTGGAGAAGTGAGCGGAGCTGCATCTGGATGTCCATTTCCGTGGCCATGCGGTCTCCTTTCCCAGCTTCCGCCGAAGATGTCGCCGCAGCTCGCCGTCTGCGAGACTCATCCAGCTCTCGTGCGTCCCGCCGCTCGACGACAGCACGACGCGGCTGCTCTCATCGTTCGCGATGTAAGAACCTTTGGGGCCGAGGGAACGCTCGGCGCACCAGCGACCTGCTCCGTTGTGGCTGGTCTCACCCGGCCACCCCGGAGAGTCGCGTCTGCGCCATGTGGGGTCAGCCGGGGAACTCGTTGGAGTGGCGACTCGGACTCGACACGTCCACCGCTTCTGCCGTCCCGTTCTCGATGCCCAGATCCGGTCAGGAATGACCGGTCTGGCTCAGCCCAGTGTACGCTGCGAGTAGCGAACTGACAATGGAGCAGCCCTGCATTCCGACTCGGTGGTCGCAACCTCCCCCAGTCGACTCGATGAGCACTGCAGCGCTCGCCGGCAGGACTCCCCTTCCAACGTGACTCGAAGTGCCATCACGGCCGGTGCGGCGCGCAATGTCTCCTCCATCATCAGCGCGTGCCACAGTCGCCACGGGACGCTGTAGTCCAAGAAGGAGCGACGACCGAAAGGACCTCGGCCACGCTCGATACAGACGCCCGCGCACTCGCCCTCGGGGGCATACTCAATACCGCGACGGAGCCGATTCTCTTCTATTCCACTGGATCGGCTCGATTCCAGAAGCAGCGAGCGGAGTATGGCCAAGCAGATAGGTCGATTCGATGTGATCGTCGTGGGAGCCCGGATCGCTGGCTGCGTCACTGCCGCTGCCCTGGCACAGCTCGGGTGGTCGATCCTGCTCATCGAACGAGCGCGGTTTCCACGCCCGACGCTTTCGACCCATCTCTTCTTCAGCGATACGCTGCATGCCTTCCAGCGAGCTGGTCTTCTGGAGCCAGTTCTCCGAATCGGAGCACCACGTCTTCGCTGGCTCCGTTTTCCTTACGTGGCCGCACCTTTTCCGGAGTCAGGGGAGTTCGACTTCGCCCTGTGCATTCGCCGCGACGTGCTCGATACCGCGCTTTTCGAGACAGTGAGATCGCTTTCCAACGTGACCGCACTGACGAGTGCTCGGGTAACTGCCGTCCGTCGGGTGGACGATCGGAGATGGGATGTCGTCGTCGAGACGACGAGCGAAGAATGGCTCGCCTCGGCACCGCTCGTGATCGGAGCCGATGGAAAGGATTCGATTGTTGCCCGCCAGGTCGGAGCACCCGTTCTCCAGGAGATTCCTCCCCTCTTCGCGTGGTACTACACGTACGTCGACGACTTACCATGGGACAGCGACTTGGCTGCGCTCGCCTATCGCGGCGACTATCCGGAGATCGGAGCAGAGTACGCCGCTGCTTTCCTCTTCCCCTGCGACGCTGGTCTCACGCTCGTCGGCTACGGGGTGGAGCACCGGGCCTTCCCGGCATTCCGCCGCGATGTCACCCACCACTTTTTCGCTGGACTCCGCCGTATCCCTGAGGTCTGGGAAAGGTTCGCTGCGGCACGCCAAGTCGCTCCGATCCGCGGTACGGGCCACCTGCCGAATTTCCTCCGCCAGGCTTCTGGCACCGGCTGGGCGCTCGTCGGCGACGCTGGCTGTCATCAAGACCCGCATAGCGTGCAAGGTATGGGAAATGCAGCGCGCAGCGCCTGGTTGCTCGCTGAGGAACTCGCTCGGGTGCAGACCGAGGGCATCGATCTCCAGCAGGCACTCGCTCGTTATGCCAGCCGACGAGACGATGACCTTCTTCCCATGTTTGCGTTTACGACGTTCGAGTTGCGGCGAAGGCTTCCCGATGACATTTGGGAACGGTTCGAAGCGCGAACGCGCGAGGATCCCCACCTGGCCTCTTTACGCGTCGCCGCCATGGTACACGCGATTCATCCGGCGACTGTCTATACCCCAGAGCGGGTCGTGTCTCTCGCCAACGGTGAGGCCGTCCTACCTCTCCACTCGGCTTAAAAACAATCCTTATGCCTCGTCCAGAATAATCGAATGATCCAACATCGTAGCGGTGCATCGAGGAGTATCATTGGTATGCGGCATCCACAGGCTCGGTGGCATGCGGCCGAGAACCTGGCGAAGTGTCCCGAGTCTCGGTGCCGAAGCGAAAGCGACGAGGTGGGTGGGTGCCATGGTGAATCAGCAAGAGGCACTCGAGCGGCTAACCGGCCTGAACCTTGGTTACATTCTGGAACTGTACGAGGTCTACCGTCGGGATGCGACGGCCGTCACGCCGGAGTGGCGGGCATTCTTCGAGCAGTGGGGACCTCACCTCGAGCAGCTCGCTGCTCCGTCGCCGGCCGCTGCGATCGCAGGGCCGGCATTCGATTTTACGAAGGTCGCTGCTGTCGTTCAGCTTGCGCAACGGATCCGGCACCGCGGCCATCGTGCTGCACGCCTCGATCCACTGGGGAGCCCGCCACCTGGCGATCCCGCACTCGACCCAGCCTACCATGGGCTGACATCGCAGGACCTCGAGCATCTCCCAGCCACGTTAGTCGGTGGGCCGGCCGCACAGGGTGCTCGCAATGCAGCCGAAGCGATCGAGCGCTTGCGTGAGATCTACTGTGGGACGATCGGCTACGATTACGGCCATTTGCAGGATCGTACCGAGCGCGAGTGGCTCGAGGAAGCGATCGAGTCCGAGCGCTATCGCGTTCGCCTCTCACCAACGGAGAAGCGTGCGCTGCTCGAGCGGCTGACCGCGGTGGAGGTGTTCGAGCGCTTCCTCCACCGAACCTTCGTCGGGCAGAAGCGTTTCTCGATCGAGGGCACCGATACGCTCGTGCCGATCCTCGACGAGATCCTTCGCCAGGTCGCCGAGACGGGTATCCCGAAAGTCGCGATGGGCATGGCGCATCGCGGCCGCCTGAACGTGCTGGCCCACGTACTGGGCAAGCCGTACGAGCAGATTCTGGCCGAGTTCATGGGTCTCGATCACCGGGAACCTGTCGCCCTCACCGAGGGCGGCACCCTCGGCTACACGGGTGACGTCAAGTACCACATGGGCGGTATCCGTGCCGCCGGCCAACTCCAGGTCATTCTCGCCCATAACCCCAGTCACCTCGAGTTCGTCGATCCCGTCGTCGAGGGCATGGCACGCGCTCTCCAGGAACGACGCGACCGACCGGGTGCACCCGAACAGGACGTCGATGCCTGCTTACCTATCTTGATCCATGGCGACGCTGCTTTCCCTGGCGAGGGCATCGTTGCCGAAACGCTCAACATGAGCGGTATTCCCGGTTACGCGACTGGCGGAACGCTTCACATCATCGTGAACAATCAGCTCGGCTACACCACCGAACCGCAAGAAGGTCGCTCGACCTTCTACGCCTCCGATCCTGCCCGCGGTTTCGAAATCCCGGTCATTCACGTCAACGCCGATGATCCGGAAGCCTGCCTCACCGCCGCTCGACTCGCTTTCGCCTATCGCCAGCGATTCCACAAGGATGTCCTGATCGACTTGATCGGCTATCGTCGGTGGGGTCACAACGAGGGCGACGAGCCGACCTTCACGCAGCCGGTGATGTATCGCCGGATCGCGGAACACCCAACGGTTCGTGAGCTCTGGGCCCAGCGACTCGTCGCCGAAGGAATCGTGACGCGAGACGAGGCAGCTGCTCTCGAGCAGGAGCTGTTCGGTAAGCTCCAGCATCTCCGCCAAGAAGTTCTCACCCGGGCGCAACGAGCCGATCAGGTGAACGGAAGCATCGGATCAGGTGCACCCACGCTGCCGACGATCGCGACCGCCGTACCGCTGGAAACGCTCAAGGAACTCAATCGTCAAGCACACACGCTCCCAGCGGGGTTCAATCTGAATCCGAAACTGCGTCGGCAATTGCAGCGCCGGCTCGAGGTCGTCGAGCGCGAAGAGGTGATCGACTGGGCCCACGCGGAACTGCTCGCCTTCGCCTCGCTTTTGGCCGAGGGGATACCCATTCGCCTCACTGGCCAGGACACTATTCGCGGCACCTTCAGCCAGCGGCACGTTGCCTTCTACGACTTCGAGACAGGGGAACGTGTTATTCCGCTCCAGCAGATGCCGGCAACTCGGGCGAGCTTCGCCGTGTACAACAGTCCGCTCTCGGAAGCTGGCCCGCTCGGGTTCGAATATGGGTATAGCGTCCAGGCTCCGGATGCGCTCGTGCTCTGGGAAGCGCAGTTCGGCGACTTCGCCAATGTGGCGCAGGTGATCATCGACCAGTTCATCGTCAGTGGATGGGCCAAGTGGCGCCAGCGCTCGGCGCTCGTCCTCCTCTTGCCACACGGCTACGAAGGCCAGGGCCCGGAGCACTCGAGCGCGCGGTTGGAGCGCTTCCTCCAGCTCGCTGCCGAGGATAACGTGCGAATCGCCAATTGCACGACAGCTGCCCAGTACTTCCATCTGCTACGACGCCAGGCCATCCTGCGCACGGTGGACCCGCGTCCGCTCATCGTCATGACGCCGAAGAGTCTCCTGCGTCATCCGCGTGCCATGTCACCAATGCGCGAACTCGCTGAGGGCCGATTCCAGCCCGTTCTCGATGACCCCACCGCCCGCCAACGGCCGGATGACGTGACGCGACTCATTTTGTGCAGCGGCAAAGTCTACGTCGATTTGGTCACGAGCCAGTTCGCCGCTACCGCCAGCCATGTGGCCATCGTTCGCGTCGAGGAACTTTATCCCTTCCCGGGTGATGAACTCGCAGCGATTCTCAGGCAGTATCCCAATGCGCGCGATGTCGTCTGGCTGCAGGAAGAGCCGAAGAATATGGGAGCATGGACCTATATGCAACCGCGTCTGCAACCCTTGCTCGACGGGCGGACTCTGCGGTACATCGGTCGGCCAGAGCGTGCAAGTCCGGCTGAAGGGTTCGCCGAAATGCACGAGCAGGAGCAGGCACGGATCATCGCCGAAGCATTCGCTGGCGTACCTGAACCTGCTGTTCCGGCATGAACCGAACGCGAGGGTAGACGATGGCTATCGAGGTTCGTGTGCCGCAGATGGGCGAGTCGATCGTCGAGGCAGTCATCGGCGCCTGGCGGAAACACGAAGGTGATCCGGTCAACCCAGGCGACGTGCTCGTCGAGTTGGAAACCGAAAAGGTCAACGTCGAGGTGACAGCGGATCGAGCTGGTGTTCTCCAGCACATCCTCAAGCGCGAGGGAGAAACGGTGACCGTCGGCGAGGTCATCGCGATGATCGAGGAGACCGCGCAGGTGACTGCTCCCGTTCGGGAAGCCCCTGCCGAAGCGGGCAGAGCACATGAGCCAGCTCCCGTGCCCGAGGTCACGACAGCCGCAGCGTCGCAACCGGCGCAACCCGCCGGCGGACCAGCGGTTAGGGCGACGCCAGCTGTCAGGCGACTGGCCGAGGAATACGGTATCGACCTCGCTGAGGTACCTGCTTCCGGTGAAGGTGGTCGGGTCACTCGGGAGGACGTGCTCCGTTACGTTGCTCAGCGTGGAGCAGCCGCCCGACCGGCTGACGGTGCGGCTCCCCAGCCAGTCGCAGCGGCCCCACCGCCAGCCGCCCCACCGGCACCAGGTGTCACACCACCGGAGGCACCGGTTGTCTTGCCCTTCTCTGCTGCCGGACGCCGCGAAGAACGCATTCGGATGAGCCAGCGACGCAAGACGATCGCCCGGCGATTGGTCGAGGCCCAGCACACCGCAGCGATGCTGACGACCTTCAACGAGATCGACATGAGTGCCGTGGTCGCCCTTCGCAACCGGTGGCGCCAGCAGTTCCGGGAACGCTACGGCGTGAGCCTCGGCTTCATGTCATTCTTCACCAAAGCTGTCGTCGGTGCGTTGAAAGCTTTCCCCTTGTTGAACGCCGAGATCCAGGGTGATGAGATCGTCGTCAAATATTACTACGACATCGGAATCGCCGTCGCGACCGATGAAGGACTCGTCGTGCCCGTCGTCCGCGACGCGGACCGTAAGTCGTTCGCGGAGATCGAGCGCGAGATCGAAGAACTCGCCCGCAAGGCACGGGAACGACGACTGACGCTCGAGGAACTCAGCGGTGGAACCTTTACGATCACCAATGGCGGCGTTTTCGGCTCTCTCCTTTCGACCCCGATTCTCAATCCCCCTCAGGTCGGCATCCTCGGGATGCACAAGATCGAGGAAAGACCAGTCGTGGTCAACGGCGAGATCGTCATTCGCCCAATGATGTACGTTGCCCTCACGTATGACCATCGGATCGTGGACGGTCGGGAAGCTGTGCTTTTCCTCGTCCGCGTGAAAGAACTCATCGAGGACCCAGAACGCCTGCTGCTCGAAGGCTGAACGCGATGAGCGTCACCGAACTGGGGTGGGCAACTACACCGAACGGCACCAAGATCGCGTACGAGCGGCGCGTCGGATCGGCCGGCCCGCCAATCCTCGCCCTGCACGGCGTGCTCGTCGGCACGTCCAACTGGGTTCACCAAGTGCTTCGGCTTCCACAGTTCCAGTGGTTGCTTCCCCATCTGCGTGGACATGGGAACAGCCCGCCGCCCATGCCGCATCAGACCATCGAAGAAGCCGCCCTCGACGTGGAGTCCGTCTTGCTCGCTGAACGGATCGATCGTGCGGTCGTCCTGGGCAACTCCCTGGGTGCGACCATCGCGCTCGCCCTGGCCCTGATGCGTCCCCACCGCATTCATGGGCTGGTCCTCGTCGAACCTTCTCTTCCAGCACTCGCCGGAGAAGAAGAGCGTGAACGGCTCCGGCACTCGGCTGCCCTAGTTCGCGAACTCTTGGCAGCAGGCCGGATCGAGGAAGCCTTGGCCCATTTCCTCGAGCCCCGCCTCGGACCGAATTGGGCAGAGAAGGCCGGTCAGCGCCGACTCGAGGAGTGGCGGCGCAATATCTTCAGTACGCCAGCCTGGATCCATGCCGTTCTCGCCTTCGACCCCGGTCCGGTTCCGCTCGCCGCGATCGATTGCCCCACGCTCCTCGTCTATGGCGCCGAGACCCAGCCAGGCTATCGCCGGACGATCTTCGCCCTCGCTGACTTGCTTCCCCACGCGCAGATCGCTGAGGTTCCTCGCGCCGGACATGGTGCGCCTGTCGATAACCCCGATGCCTTCAACGAGCTCCTTCTCGGTTTCCTTTCCGCGATCGAGTGGCTACCTTCTCCAGGCTGACGAACGAGCCTTCCCCGACAACGAGCGAACCCGTGCAAGCGGCGACGGTACCAGCGGGCACCAAAAACGATGGAACGAATAACCTGCTCCGTGCATTAGAATGAAGCGCGTGGCGCAGTCAGCCACGTCATCGTTTCCCGGCACCGCTGGCCAGAATGACGCGACGCAGCGCTGCACATATCGTCGTTCGGGTCGAATGCGACGTGCGAGAGGAGCAACGCAATGCCCGTGCTGACCGGAGGTCAGGCGCTGGTCGCGCAACTACTCGAGGAAGGGATCGAGATCGTCTTCGGACTTCCCGGCGTCCAACTCGACTGGGCCTTCGATGCCCTCTATGAGGCACGCGACCGGGTTCGCGTCATCCACACACGACACGAACAAGCCACGAGCTACATGGCCGACGGCTACGCTCGCACCACCGGCAAGGTGGGCGTCTGCTTGGTCGTTCCCGGCCCGGGCGTGCTCAACGCCATGGCTGGGCTGGCCACGGCCTACGCCTGCAATTCGCGCGTTTTCTGCATCACCGGACAAATCCCGTCGGACCAGATCGAAAAAGGGCGCGGGTTTCTCCACGAGATTCCTCGTCAGCTCGAGGCGCTCCGCTCGGTCACGAAATGGGCTGCCCGAGCGATGCATCCCAGCCAAATCCCCGCACTCGCCCATGAGGCGATCGTTCAGCTCTGGAGCGGACGCCCCCGGCCCGTTGCACTCGAAATACCACCCGATGTGCTGCAGGCGACTACTGAGGTGGAAACGATTGCAGCGACACGTCCTCTCCCACCTGACGGGGATCCCGAGCTGATCGAACGGGCCGCCCAACTCCTGGGTACGGCCCAAAAACCGCTTATCTTCGCGGGTGGCGGTATCCTCGCCGCCGAAGCCTGGGAAGAACTGCGGGCGCTGGCCGAACTCCTCGAAGCACCGGTCGTCCTCACGATGGACGGGAAAGGGGCCCTCGACGACCGGCATGACCTCGCCCACAACATCATCGCTGCCCGCGAACTCGTTCCGGAGTCCGATGTCATACTCATCGTCGGCTCCCGCTTCCTCCAGCCAGCAACCTCGGATTGGGGACCTCGTCACCAAGCGGTCATTCAGATCGATATCGACCCGGACGAGATCGGCCGGAACTATCCCCCGACGATCGGCATCGTCGCCGACGCCAAACGAGCGCTTTCGGCACTCCTGGAGCGAGTTCCGCTCTATAACCAAAAACGTGACTCGCGACGGGCGGAACTACGCGCTCTCAAGGAACGAGTCTTCGATCTGCTCTGGGAAGTCCAACCCCAAGCATCGTTCGCAATGGCGCTCCGCGAGGCGCTCCCCGAAGAAGCCATCGTGGTGAGCGAGAGTACCCAGGTCGGCTACTGGACGTGGAACGCTTTCCCGGTCTATCGACCACGCACCTTCATCACGTCCGGGTATCAGGGGACTCTGGGCTTCGGCTTCGCGACAGCTTTGGGGGCGAAAGCGGGCAACCCTGATCGGCCGGTTCTCTCGCTGAACGGCGATGGAGGATTTCTGTACAACCTGCCTGAACTCGCTACCATGGTGCAGCATCGCCTGGACGTGATCACGGTCGTCTTCAACGACAACGCCTTTGGGAACGTCCGCCGGATCCAGAAGGAACGATTCGGTGGGCACTACATCGCATCCGAGCTCTACAATCCGGATTTCGTCGCGCTCGCCCACAGCTTCGGTATCGAGGGAGTGCGCGTTTCCACTCCAGAAGCCCTTCGCGACATCGTCGCCGATGCCGTTCGGAATCCCCGACCCATCTTGATCGAGGTTCCCGTTGGAGAGATGCCGAGCATCTGGGGCATCGTCATGGCCGGGCGGCGCTCCTGAAGATCGCGGATAACTGGTCGTTTTCACTGGTGTCCGCTCGCAGGGCAGGTGACCCGCACGCGAACACGTCTCGACTGAGGTACCGGAAGCACGTTGTCAAAAGAGCGCGAAACCCAGCAGAGTACCTGGCACGACTCGCTATCCGGAAGCAGTCGCGAGCCGAGAGCGGCTGAACTGCTCTTCTGATCGTGCACTGCGCGAACCAATGAGAAAATGAAAAAGGGGCGGCGAGTTGCTCACCGCCCCTCGACCGTCGCCCGAATGCCCTTCAATACACCTTGATCGGCGGCGAAACGCTCTGCAGGGGGAGATAGAGGAGAATAGTCGGAATGTACGCGATCGCCACCAGGATGACTGCGATCAAGAACCAAAAGCCGAGCTGGTCCAGTCGCGGTGAAGTCTCCCGCGCACCGAAGCGCATTTCAGCAACCGGGATCTCCAGCGGTTGAGTGAGACGCCGACCAGCAAAGACCGTCCACAGGACGACGATGAAGTACAGGAGGCCGCTGATCACCATCAGCGTACCACCGATCGCCGTCAGCCAGTTGTCCAAACCAGCACTGATGAGATCACGATAGGGAGCTTCGCCGATCGACGACCGCCGAGGTTCGCCGAGGAGACCAGCGGCGATCTGCCCGCGGGCGAAAAGCAAGACACCGACGAACCAGAGCCACGCCTGCGCGAGTGCGAGACGGCGCCCCATCAGCTGGCGCCCCGTCAAGAAGGGAATGAGCCAGTAGCTTATGCCGATGAAGGAGAGCGTAACGGCCGTGCCGACCGTCATATGAAAGTGTCCAGGAACGAACGACGTGTTGTGGACGACATTATTCAGGTTGTAACTCGCATTGACGATGCCGGTAGCCCCGCCGAGGATGAAGACGAGCATCGCCAGGAGTTGCGCAGCCACACTCGGATCACCCCAGGGAAGCTTCCAGATCCACCCGAGCAGCCCTGTGCCACCACGGGCGCGTCCACCATCCTCCAGCGCAGCCATAACCGTGAACGCCGTCACTAGACTCGGGAAGACGACCGAGAACGTCGTGAAGAGATGGACGACCTTCATGACCGCGGGAACACCAGGGTCGACATATTGGTGATGAAGTCCGGTCGGTACCGAGAAGACGAGCAGAAGAATGAAAGCCAAGCGTACCAGGCTATCGCTGAAGACGCGACCACCAACCTGACGCGGAACCATGAGATACCAGGAAATGTACGCTGGCATCAGCCAAAAATAGACGATCGGATGCCCGGTATACCAGAACAATATTCGGTTGAACTGTGGATCGGTCGTTTTGAGCCAGCCGAGCGACCACGGCAAAAGGAAGAACACGACGAGTACTACCACGCCCAACGAGGCGAGCGCCCACATCACGTACGTCACCACACCCACGAAACCGAGCAGCGGGGTGCGTTCCCCGGGATGCTCGCGCTGCCAGGCACGGCGCGTGAGCACGAGGTTGAGCGCAGTGAGCAGTGTCGAGATGACCAGCAGCGCTGCGCCGAGGAAGAAGAGGGAGCTCGCACGCAGCGGCGCGTAGAAGGTGAAGAGGACTGTCGCTTGATTGGTCAAGATCGCATACGCGGCCAATAACGTCCCGACCAGCATCGTCCAAAACGCTCCCTGGGCCAAGAACGTGCTCGCCAGGGGACGCTCGAATCCACGGATCGCCACCAACGACACGAAGGCGTTACTGAAGGCAAACGTGAAGAGAAAGGCGAGCAAGACCCCATGGATCGTCAAGCCTTGATAGTAGGTTTGCATGAGCATCGCTTTGTAGATGACAATTCCCACACGGTCCAGTGCCTGCATCAAGCCCATGAGCCCGCCGATCGCGAGGCCGATCAGCGCCAGTACCAGTTGCCCCTTGATCGGCCACAATTGTTCGGCAAGAAAGATTCCCTCGTGAGTGACCGCTCCCCCGCCCGCCACTGTCCGCGCGCGTGCTGTCGCGCTCATCGCACCACCACCTTCCCGTACATCTGGTGATGCCCGAAGCCGCAATATTCGTGGCAGACCCAAAGATATTCACCGGGCTGGTCGAAACGCGCGGTTACCTGGGAGATCTGACCCGGAATCACCATGACGTTCGCGTTCGTGCCGGTGAGGACGAAACCATGAATGACATCGGGACTGGCGAGCGTGAATGTCACCGTCGCCCCGACGGGAACCTGAATCTCATTGGGTTGGAACTGCCAAGCCCGGGCGATGACCACGGCTTCGTACTTGCCACCACCCAGATCACGCAGGCCAGGCTGATCGAAGGGTGGGGTCGTGGAGAGTGCACGCGGATCGATCCGCCCGGCCGGCGACGGAACGTGTACCCCCGCGACCAGTGCACCGATCCCGATCCCGACGATACCCAGCACGAGCATCAGCCCAGCCAAGATCATGAAGATTCGTTCGTATGCCTCGATCCGCATCCCTCACCCCCGTCCCAGCATGTCGAAATAGACGGTGAGCCAGATGCCCACGATCACGATCAGCATGAGCAGGGTCAAAAACAGCGTTCCGACCGGATGCTGCTCGGATCGCTCATCTTTCTGACCGGCTCTGCCCGACATGCTGTCCCCTCCTTCCCGTTCCTTCCCCTGCCGTGTCTCCCACTGCACGCTTCTCCATCCCACCGACCAGCGCACCAGTACGCTGGAGATACCAGCGAGCCACGACCAAGCTCACCAGCACACCGAAAAGTCCGCCCACCAGTCCCAGCCAATCACGCCCAGTTCCGAACCCACCGACCACTCGATTGAAGCTCGACCAGAAAAGCATTGCGCTGGCTCCGCCAACGACGAGCAGTGCAAACCAGGCGCTGAGGATTCGCCACTGCATCCTACTCTCCCCGGGTAGTCTACCGCTCCTCCACCGACACAATCTCCTACATGTCGACAAAAAGGGTTACAATGCCGTAACAAGGCGCTCCCAATCCTCATCATCACAACCCATGGAGCGGTCTAATGGTCGAGCCTCCGAGCCGCTGTTCGCGGTTGATCTCGCAATCCACCGAAGCCCACCGGATCAGCAGTCGGGCCCCTCGGCACGTAACTCCACAGCGCGGGCGATCTCCGTCGGGCGGATCGCTCAGACGCTCCCACAACGAGGTCCAGCACGGAGGCATTGCTTCCCCGACGGCAACTGGTGCCAGCTGGCTCCAATGCGGAGGCGATGAACCGATACTTGCCACAGCAGAAGCTGATGCGCCCCCGCCCATCAGTGTCACGCTGTCCAGCGACTTCGTCTGGCGTTGCCTCCGGCTGCGCGCTGTCGACGCGCACTTGGCTCTCCTTCCCGTCCTCGACCAGCAACTCGCTTCGCCCCATCCCAGCCTTCTCCAGCGATCCTTCGTCGCGCACTGCGTCAGTTCGTTTGCTCGATGCGACGATTCGTTCGCCCTGCTATCGGTTTACAGGAACACTTTGCGCCCCCGCTGTCGACGACTGCGTGTTCGAGGAACCCAACTGCCGATCGAGCCCTGAAGACTGTTTTGCCTCTTGCACCGGCGCACCGACGGAAAACCGCGACAGTCTCCACTGTGCACCGCTGACCAACGGTTCGGGGGTCAAAGCTCGGTCGCTCCCGACTGGAGAAGTCACCTGCTTCCTCATCCGGTCAGCGACGGGCGGTACACTTCGACGAGTGAGCGAGCGATCGACCGGGAGCGACCGCCTATGACAGCAGCGATCGAAGTGCACGAACTGGTCAAGCAGTACGGGGACGTCACTGCGGTTGCCGGGATCGACTTCACGGTCGCACGCGGAGAATTTTTCGCCTTTCTCGGTCCCAATGGAGCTGGCAAGACGACGACGATCAACATCCTCTGCACGCTGGCTCGCCCCACCAGTGGTCGAGCGCGTGTCGCAAACTGTGATGTTGTCCGCGAACCCCACCGCGTTCGTGAACGCATCGGCATCATCTTCCAGGATCCCAGTCTGGACACCCAGCTGACCGCGTGGGAGAACCTCGCTTTGCATGCCCGCGTCTATGGAGTCCCGGGTACTCTCTGGCGGCAACGTGCCGAACAGCTTCTCCGCCTGGTCGAACTGTGGAACCGTCGCCACCAGCTCGTCCGCACGTTCTCTGGCGGGATGAAACGGCGGCTCGAACTGGTGCGGGGATTACTCCATCGTCCCGAAATCCTCTTTCTCGATGAACCGACGCTCGGCTTGGACCCACAGACGCGCCGACAAATTTGGTCCTATTTGGAAACGTTGCGTCGCGAGACTGGCGTCACCTTGTTCCTGACGACGCACTACTTGGAAGAAGCGGAGCAATGTGACCGGGTGGCGATCATCGATCACGGCCGCATCATCGCACTCGATACGCCCGACCGGCTGAAGGCACGCGTCGGCCGAGACATCATCGTCCTGGCGACAGCCGACGATGCGCGAGCTGCCTCGGAGCTGCGCGAGCGTTTTGGTCTCCAGCCCCTGGTCGTCGATGGGACGCTCCGCGTGGAAGTGGAGCGAGGCGACACGTTCATTCCTGAGTTGGTGCGACAGCTCTCGGTACCGATCCGTTCTGTCAGCTTGCGACGCCCGAGCCTGGACGATGTGTTCCTCGCTCTGACTGGCAGACAGATCCGCGACGAAGAACCCTCGAGCCTCGATCAGCTGCGCGAACGGATACGAGCCAGGCGTTGAAGATCGAAAGGACGCGCTGCTATGGCGTCGATCGAACTCACCGAGCCAGTCCGACCACCCTCACCGCTTCTGCGCGCCTCGATCGGCGTGCTCACGCTCTGGCAACGAGACCTTCTTCGCTTCTGGCGCGACCGGACTCGCATCGCTGGCGGGCTCGCTCAACCCCTGCTGTTCTTGGCCATCTTCGGCGCAGGTCTCTCCCCCTGGATGGGTAATCTCGGCGGAACGATGTTCGGACCGGACTACTTGCAGTTTTTGTATCCCGGCATCATCGGCATGTCGGTCCTCTTCTCGTCGATCTTCAGCGCCGTTTCCGTCGTCTGGGATCGGGAGTTCGGTTTCCTCAAAGAACTCCTGGTCGCACCGATACCGCGCTGGTCGATCGTCATCGGAAAGGCCCTGGGTGGAAGCTCGACCGCGATGTTCCAGGGGCTTCTCCTTCTGATGCTGGCCCCCGTGATCGGCGTCAGACTCTCCCTCAGTACAGTCCTCCTCTTGATCCCTCTTCTTTTTCTTCTCGCCTTCTCGCTCTCCAGCATCGGTCTGGTGATTGCAGCACGAATGCGTTCGACAGAGGGGTTCGGACTGATCATGAACTTCCTGGTTACTCCACTGCTCTTCTTGTCGGGGGCCCTCTACCCGCTCAACAACTTGCCCACCTGGTTACTCATCCTGACACGCCTCGATCCGGTCACCTACGGTATCGACGCCATCAGGCGCGTCGTCCTCTCCTCATCGGGCGTTCCCCAACCAGTTATCGATCAGCTCGGTGTGACGCTCTTCGGCCACCCGCTGGATCCGCTCACTGATGCAGCTATCGTGCTCGGCTTAGGACTGGTGCTCATCACCGTCGCGGCTCGCCAGTTCGCTCGACCGGACTGAGAAGTGAGAGGAGGACACGCCGTGCTCTATACCGGCAAAGGGGACCAGGGGTATACCGACCTCTTGGGTGGTCGCGTCCCGAAGTATGCCCCACGTCCCGAGACGTTCGGCACCCTGGACGAAGCCACCTGTGCGATCGGCCTCGCCCGCGCCCTCGCCCAAGACGAGGAAACCCGGCAGGCCTTGATCCGCGTGCAACGTGACCTCTATGTGATGATGGCAGAACTGGCTTTCGCTCCCGGCATCGAGCAGGAGAAGTACCGTATCACCGCAGAGCACGTCCAACGTCTGGAAGTGACGATCGACGCGATCGGCGCTCGTGTCCCGATCGGACGCCATTTCGTGTTACCCGGCGATACGGTAGCCGGTGCGGCGCTGGATTTTGCGCGGACCGTCGTACGACGAGCAGAGCGACTCGTCGCCCGACTCTACCATGATGGGGACATCCACAACGAGCATCTGCTCGCCTATTTGAACCGGCTCTCCTCGCTGCTCTTCGTCCTCGCGCGGTACGAGGATCACCGGGCTGGCGTGACACCGACTCCAGCCAAGGAGCCGTGACGCGAATCATCGACCACGCAGCTGCTCGAGACTGAGTTCTTCGGCAAGGCGACTGGGCTTGGGATCCTTTTGCCCGGCGTACTTGTTCCCGCGCTTCATCCGATACGGAACCATTGCCGGCGAGCTCAGTTGCTCGAACGTAAACGAGCAAATCCGCATGCCCGGATAGAGCGCGACTGCCATGCGTCCCAGATTGGAAAGCTCCATCGTGGCGGTGCCTGCCCACCCAGGCTCGAACAGCGCGGCAGTGCTGTGCACCGTAATGCCGAGCCGAGCGATGCTCGACCGTCCCTCGAGTCGGCCCACGAGATCGTCAGCGAGTTCGATGTACTCTCGCGTCGAGGCCAGCGCAAAGTCTCCGGCCTGCATGATGAACGGCTCACCGTCCGGCACCACGATCGTTCGCATCGCGTCTCCGATCGATTGCGGTTGCCGCGGGTCGATGTAGGAGAAGCGCGAGTGCTCGAACACCATGAAGGTATTACCGAGATGCAGGTCGATCGAGCACGCACCGAGTTGCGTCTCCAAGTCCGGTTCGGGAGTGATCTTGATCCGACCGCTCTTGAGTGCGGCGATGATATCCCGATCCGACAGGATCATGTGTCTCCCCCGTTCGATGCTCGGCGACCGCGACGGTCACTGTACGGACACCAGTATGGGGCGGAACCGCTGCTGCGTCAACCGGAACCCGTTTCCGGACGGCTGCTATACTGCTGCCCGGCGCATCGGCGCTCGCTGAGAACCGAGGGAAATCATGACCAGCGATCGTCCACCTGATGGTTCGCTTCCACCGACCCGATTCACGGCTCGGCAACTGCGAGCCGCTCGACAGGGATCCTTCGAGTCGCTCGACGCTCCAGAGAGCGTCCCGCCGCGACCGTCGCGCCGGCGCGTCTCCCTCCCCGCTCTTGCGGCGACTCTCCTTCTCGTCATCGTTGCTGGCATCGCTGCCTACCTCGCTCCGCTCGCCTGGGCCAGCTGGCGAGCGTATCAGCGCGTGTTCACGACACCCATCCCGCGTGCGAACGTCACCATCAATGCCCAAGGCACACCGGAAGTCGTTCTGGTCTCACCGAACGACCCAGCGATACAGTTGCCCGATTGGGACAAGAAAGATCGCATCAATGTGCTTCTGCTCGGAGTCGATCGACGCGAAGCAGGAGACGTTCCCCGCGCCGATACCATCATCGTGGTGACGATCGATCCACTCACCAAGGACGTCGGGATGCTCTCCATTCCACGGGACCTCCTCGTGACGATCCCGGGATATGGCCAAGAGAAGATCAATGCTGCCTATCCTCTCGGAATGAGTTCGCCCCTTACCGGACCAGGTTTGCTCCGGGCAACGATCGAGTACAACTTCGGTATTCCGATTCACTACTATGCAGAGGTCGACTTCGAAGGTTTCGTCCGTATCGTGGATACGCTCGGTGGCGTCGTCGTCGACGTTCCAGCACCGATCAAAGACGACGAGTATCCTGGCGAAGACTACAACTACACCCGCGTCTACTTCGCTGCTGGCCTCCAGCATATGGATGGCCGAACGGCGCTCCGCTATGTGCGAACGAGGCACGACGACAATGATTTCTCGCGCGGTTACCGGCAACAGCAGGTGCTTCGTGCGCTGCGCGAGCAGGGACTACGGCTCGATCTGCTCCGCAAGGCTCCGCAGCTGGTGGACGCGCTCGCCGATACGGTCCGCACCGACCTGAGCCCACAGCAAGTACTCGCCCTGGCTAAGCTCGGCAGCGAAATTCCGCGCGAGCGCATCCGTTCCTTCACGCTGCTCGAGGCGACGACCAGTTACTGGGAACCGGGCCAGCCCTTCTACCTCATCCCGAACTGGCCAGCGATCCAGGCGATTCTCGACGAAATGTTCCCGCCCCGCGAGGGTCAGCCGCGACCGCGTGTTCGCTCCACCACGGTCGCTCCACCGGCTCAGCCATTGGCCCCTGATCTCGTCGAGCCCGTACAGACACCACCACCCGAAGTGCAGGCACCGGCCCAGCCACAACCGACCGAGACTGCGCCGGTCGAAACCGAACCCACCCCGTCTACCCCCACCCCAGGAACCCAACTCACCCCGACGCTGCCGCCCGCAACCCCCACTCCGCACGGGATGCACACACCAGTACCGACGGTCGTTCCGACCGCGGAATCGACCACGCCCGAGGCGACCCCTTCCCCGGAAGGGACACCGACGCCCTGAATCGCTCGACCGATAAGGCTCACATCACCTCGGGCGCAGCGATGCCGAGCAGCTGCAAGCCATTGGCCAGTGTTTGCCGCGCCGCAGCGACTATCGCCAATCGTGCCGACCGCTGCGGCTCCGGTGCCTGGAGCACTGGGCAGACTCGGTAAAACTCGTTGAATCGCTTGGCCAGCTCGTACACGTAGTTGGCGATGACGAGCGGCTTGTACTCGTCGGCAGCACGCTGCACTTCGTCCGGGAAGAGCGCGATCTGCTCGATGAGATCGATCTCCTCGCGGGTCAAAGCATTGAGGGCGTACGGCCCCTCCGGCAACGTATCGACCTTTTCGAGAATCCGGCAAGCCCGTGCGTGGGCATACTGGATGTAGGGAGCTGCATGCCCCTCGAAAGAAAGAGCCTCCTCGATATCGAAAACGATCACCCGATTGTTATCCCGCGAGAGCATTCCGTACTTGAGGCTGCCCAACCCGACCTGTCGCGCGACCGATGCCTTGACCTCCGGCGGCAAGGTCGGATTCTTCTCTTCGATGATCTCCAGCGCACGCTCCAACACCTGGCGCGCCACATCCTCGTACAGCACCACGTTACCGAGCCGGCTGCTCATGGCACCGCTCGGAAGCATGACCGTTTCGTAAGCCAGGTGATAACACTTCGCTGCCTGCTGGAATCCCCACAGCTCCATCACTTTGAAGATCTGCTGCAGATACAGGGTCTGCCGGACGTCCACGACCCAAATCGCACGGTCGACGTGGTACTGCTCGAACTTGCGCTTCGTCAAGGCCAGGTCTTTCGTCGAGTACAGAGTCGTCCCGTCCGACCGCAAGATGGGAAGCGTGCGGTACGTCTCCTTCTCCAGCCCAAGCTTTTCGTCGATCTTGACGACCGGCAAACCGTCGCTGATCTCGGCGATACCCCGTTCCAGGAGCTCGCGGACGATCTGCCGACCCTCCTCCTCGACCTCGCTCTCGAAGAACCAGACGTCGAAGTGGACATCGAGTTCCTCGTAAATCCGGTAGAACTCCTCCATACTCCAGGCGCGCGTTTCTTCCCAGAGCCGGACGAATTCCGGATCCTTGCGCTCCCAGCGCTGAAACGTCTCCCGGACCTCGCGCTCCCATTCAGGGACATGCGGCCACCAGTCGAGCGTGGCAGCCAGTCGGCGCCAGCGGTCGTACCATTCCTCCAAGCGCTGGATGCGCTCCGCAGCCTTCTCGCCCTCGTCGCTCGCGCGCGCCTCGACCAGTTCCTGTTCCAGCTGACGACCCACGATCGGCCAGAACTTGACGATCGTTTGGTCGTCATAGAACGCATCAGGCTTGATTTCGCGTCCGTGCGCGATCTGGCCCAACAAGTACGCGATGTCCTCACCGACCTTGTGTTCCTGCCACAGTTCCTTCAGCATGCGATCGATGGCTTGCACGAAGGCCTGATCCTCGCGCGCCAGCTCGTTCAAGAGTTCGATGACATCTTGCCGATAGCTCAGGCGCCGGTCAGCCTCCGCATAAATTTCGCCGAGCCATCGCCCACGCCGTTCGCGAGGCGGTTCTTCTCCCTGGTGAAATCGCAAATAGCACCAAAGGCATTTGATCACGTGCAAACCGATATCGCCGATGTAGTTCGCTTCCAATACATCGAACCCAGCGAAGCGCAAAATGCGACTCAGCGCATTACCGAGGCACACGTTGCGCAAGTGACCGACGTGAAAGGCCTTATGCGTGTTCGGTTGTGAGTATTCCACCATCACCCGTTCGCCGCGAGCCTCGCCACGCCCGAACTCGCTGCCCTCGGCGAGGACGGTCCGCAAGACATCGTTCGCGAAGCGGTTCGAGTCGTAGACGATATTGAGGTAGCCATTGATCGCTTCGACCCGAGCGAATCCGGTATGCCGCGACAAGCGCCGAGCCAACTCTTCGGCGATGGCCTGAGCACGCTCGCGCACACGTTCTTGCACCAGCCGCTTCGCTTCCTTCTTGGAGAGACCAGCGGCGACCCGCTCCAGCTCTTCGGCCAATTGCTCGTTCGCGATCTGGTAGCAGACGGTCGTCGACGTTCCCCAGACGCCAGGAAACGGAATCGGGCGCATTTCCAATGTCCGACGACCGTACCCGAGTGCCTCCAGCTCGGCGTTGATCAGTTCCGCTGCACGTGTTGCCTCGCGTTTGAACATCGTTCCTCCACGTCAGTGCGTGCTGCGCCCAGCAGGAAGAGCTGACGGCAGGATAGGGTCTGGGTCACGATAGCCGCGGCGCTCTGCCCAGTATCGGTTCGCGCGATGCAAACTCTCGAACGTCCCCGCGTCGCTCCAAAAGCCCTGTAGTTCCACCCAGCGCAAGAGACCCAGTTCGAGATACCGGTTGTTGACGTCGGTGATCTCGAGTTCTCCACGAGGCGAAGGTTCCAGCTCGCGGATGAACTCGAAGACGCGATTGTCATAGAGGTAGAGACCGGTCACCGCGTACGGGCTCTTCGGTTCCTTTGGTTTTTCTTCGATCCGAAGAATCCGCGTCGGGTCGTTCGAATCGAAGACCGGGCATCCAAAGCGGTGCGGGTCGGGAACGCGCGCCAGGAAAATCAGCGCCCCGCCCGTGAAACTCTCGACTGCAGGGCGAATATCGGCGTCCGTCGTGTTATCACCCAAGATCACGCAGATATGCTCGCCATCAGCGAATTCCTCGCAGAGACTGAGCGCATCCGCGATCCCTCGTTCTTCCTCCTGATACGCGTATTCGAGATGGCGCACACCGAGATGCCGGCCGTTCCGAAGCACTCGCAAGAAGTCACCCGCATGGGGGCCACCAGTCACGACCATGATCTCGTCGATGCCAGCCTTCACCAACGTCTGAATCGGATAATAGATCATCGGCTGGTCGTAAACCGGCAGGAGGTGCTTGTTGGTCGCGAAGGTCAGCGGGTAGAGCCGCGTCCCGAGTCCTCCCGCGAGAACGACCCCCTTCATGATCCCCCCTGTCGCCGTGTTCCTGTGCCGGTGGGCACAGCACCTCGGCCTTAGTATAGCGACCAGTTCGGCGCTTCTTCCGCGCTCGCCAGCCACGCGGCTGATCCGCGTGCCGAAGGAATGCGCGAGACGAATCGTCATGGGATGTGCACCGGCTCGTCACCTGCACCACGAGCGAGGGCTGGCGGCGAAGATTCCTTTCCGAGCTCCACCATGTCCCATACCAAAAACGCCTTCCAATCGCGCTCCGACGCGAAGTCTTCCACTGCGCGGGAACGCGCACGGCGCCACCAGTCCGACGACCCGATGGTGACGCCACACTGGCAGCACCTGCGACGCGGCATCATGTGCCTCGTGCACCCGACCGCTTGACACCGTCCACTCACCACGATACGGTACATTTCGTGCACAACGCCCCGGGAGCTCGGGTGAACCGGGCTGAGAGGGTGGCTCAGGATTCCGCCACCGACCGGCACCGACCTGATCTGGGTAATGCCAGCGAAGGGAGGCCATCCACTGATCCGTTCCCCTTGCACCATGTTCAGGAGGCACGTCGCCGATCTTCGGGAGGTGCTCCATGCCCAGCACCTTGCTCGACGAGCTGCTCGCCGAAGCACGACCGATTTGGCAAGCGATGATCGCGCATCCCTTCCTGCAAGAACTCGCGACCGGAACGCTCTCGCGCGAGCGCTTCCACTTTTGGGTTCAGCAGGATTACCGATTCGTCCAGGACGGCATCCGCTTCCTGGGCCTCCTGATCGCTCGCGCACCGGATGAGGAGCTCCGACGCGGACTGCTCGACGCAGTCGTCGCCTTCCGCAACGAACTCACCATATTCGAGGAGTACGCCCGCCAGCACGCTCTCTCGCTCGCCGTCGAGCCGACGCCGGTCTGTCTCGGCTATACCTCTTTCCTCCTAGCGACCGCAGCCACCGGGTCCTTGGTCGAAGCCCTCACCGTTCTCTGGGGTGCGGAAAAGGCATACTACGACGCGTGGTCAGCTGTTCGAGCACAACTCGGTCTCGCGCCAGCCTATGCGCGCTGGATCGAAAACTGGACGAGTCCGCAATTCGCGAGCTGGGTCGATTGGCTCGGTGAACGACTGGCCGAGCGAGCCACCACGGCAGACCAACCGTCTATTCGGGCTGCCTTACTGGCCACTGCTCGCTACGAGTACCTCTTCTGGGACATGCTCTATACCGGCTCCAACTGGCCCATCTAGCGAGAGGAGTGGATGATGACCAGCTTCACCCAAGAGCTCTGGCGCTCGATCGATCCGATCTACCAGGCGATCGTCGTTCACCCCTTCCTCGTCGGCCTGACCGACGGCACCTTACCCGAAGAAGCATTTCGCTTTTACGTCGTGCAGGACGCACTTTACCTGCAGGACTATGCCCGCTGTCTCGCGCTGGCTGCTGCCAAGGCACCGCGCGAGACGTGGTGCGAGCTCTTTGCCGACCACGCCAAAGTAGCGCTGGTCGTGGAGCGCGCCTTGCACGAGAGTTTCTTCGCTGCCTGGGGACTTTCTCCCGAGGAGATCGCAGGCACGCCGTACGCGCCGACGAACCTCGCGTACACCTCCTATCTCTTGCGGGTCGCCTACGAGCGTCCGTTCGAGGAGGTCATCGGTGCACTGCTTCCCTGCTATTGGATCTACTGGGAAGTGGGCAAGCACCTGGAACGATCTGGTTCACCGAACCCACTGTATCAGAAGTGGATCGACACTTATGCGTCGGAAGAGTACGCAGCTGTCGTCCAGGCGGTACTGGATGTCGCTGACCAGGTGGTGACCGACCTCCCCGAGTCGCGCCGGCAACCCATTCGGACACACTTCGTTACGACCGCCCGCTACGAGTGGATGTTCTGGGACGCTGCCTGGCGCTTGGAGCGCTGGCCAGTGTGATTGCAAGAGATTGTGTCCGGCGGAAGAACCCCCGCCGCACGATGATCCGAGCTGTTCGAACTTGCGTAGCTCCGAGCACGTGACGTGATCTCGGTAAACGGTCGAGCGGATTCATGGGCAAACCAGCACTTGGGTTGGAAAGCAGTTGCGCCTCGATCCGGGGAACCGACAAAACCCTAGCGTAAGTCGGGCGATACTTCGCTGAGTCTCGAGCCGTAACCGACGCCATCGCGCCCGTCGCACCGATTCCGAGCCGTCTGCGCCAAGCCTCGGCTGCCCCCTTCTTACCCAGGAGCGACGGGTTCAGCGCTCGCCAGCCGAAGTCAGAAGAGTGCAGCGGGTGCTCTCGCGCCTGTACCGGAGCGGGAAGGCACCTCCTGTCAGGTATCACTGGGCAACGCTCCACCGTCCACACGTTCTTCCGACGGGTTCCGCCGTCGAAAGGAACCCTTCGCTGTGCTCTCTGGCACCCTGCCCCGACGCTGCAAGGCATCCTTCGCTCGACCACAGCTGCTCGTCCACTTATTGACGTACGCCTGGTTCGCGCGGAACACCGCTCGCCGAAGCGACACGTCCAGCCTGTTCGCTTGACGCCCTCTTCTGCACTCGTTAGAATAAATCCCGAGTGAATTACTCGGATTTGGTCGCCGGCGCCCGAATCGAAAAGACAAGGAAGGAATCCGCGCTCGAATGAGAAAGCGGAAGGAGCACGAGCGTGTCCACGTGGCGCGACGCTAACCGGTTTGGCTCGTTCCTTATCGTCGCCATGATCCTTCTCCCCAGTTGTCGACAACCGATCGTCTCACCGACTTCCCCGTCTTCGACCGCACTCCTACCAACGCCGCAAACAGCCCACGAAGGTCACGCAATGGAATCAGTCGAGAGTGAGACGGCATTGCTGACCACACTGTACGAGATGCTGGGACATCTGGAAGCGAGCGGCGCGAATCTCGAGCGCGGGAACTGGACTCTCGCCCAAGCACATGCTGCGCATCCGACCGCCGAATACTGGGCAGTCATCGAGCCAGCTCTCGCGACGCGCAATCTGACGGCGGTCCGCTCGCCCCTCGACGGCTATCTCACTGCAACCCGATCTCAGTCGGTAGATAGTACCACGCATCTGGAGACCGCTCGGCAGGCGCTCCGGGACGCTATCGCTGCCATCGCCGGCACGGGGCCGGAATCGACGCGCACCCAGGCCGTTGCGCTCGCTGGGCTCGCCGAGTCGATCGCAGTCGAGTTCGCCGAAGGCGTCGAGAACGACCAGATCGTCAATCTCGAGGAGTATCAGGACGCCTGGGGATTCTTTCAAGTACTCTCGACCGAGTTGCCCCGAGTCTTGGATGCGGCCCCGACCAGCGGTCGGGAAGCTGCGGCCGAAGCACGAGCCGATCTCGAGTCGCTCATTCGCGGACCATTCGACCAATTCATCGATCAGCGCGGAACCCGCGTTATCGACGCTGACTCGGCGCGCGAGCGGCTGGCGCACCTGGCTTCGGCAATCCGCGCTGCGTTCGGAATCAGCAAGTCGACAGGCCCGACACCTGCTGTGCAAGTCGCAACGATCCGACAGATGCTCTCCGATGCCTTGAACTTGTACCGCAGCGGTCTGACGGACCAAGCATACGAGCGAGCTGCCAACGCGTACTTGGAAGGTTTCGAAGCCTTGGAACCTGCACTTCTCGAACGCGGGCATCGCGAACTCGTCGAACGTCTGGAACTGGATTTCAAAGCAGTGCGTGACGCCATGCGCGAAGGACGCTCGGTCGAGGAGATCGCCCAATCGATCGCCAAGGTGAACGCCGGCTTGGATGAGGTCGAGGAGGTTCTCGCGTGACCAGAGGGCTTCGGTACTGGGCCGCTCTTTTCGGCATCCTCTCGATTCTCTCGACCATTCAGATAGTAGTTATGCCGCACCTCGCTCGTGCGGAAAGCGCTGCCGGCATTGCCATCGAGCGAGAATTGTCGGCGATCCGTGACCTCATGCGCGAGAGCCAAGCAGCCTATAAGGCCGGTGATCACGAGCAGGCGCTTCGCCTCGCCCGGCAAGCTTATCTCGACCACTTCGAGCTCGTGGAGATCCCTCTGCGAGTCGCCGATCCCAACTTTACCTTTGCCATGGAGGTGAAATTCGCGGAATGGCGCCAGCTCATCCAACAGGGTGCACCCGCCGACGAGATCCAGCGTTTGTTGCTCGAACTGGACGACGGGTTAGTCGAGGTCGAGCGCGTGATCGGCAGACCGGGCCTGGCAGCGCCTGCATTCGTGAGTGTGGCCTCTTTCACTATTCTGTTTCGAGAAGGGGTCGAAGCGATCCTCGTGATCGCTGCGCTTCTCGGCTATCTTGGCGTGCATCAACCGACTCTGCGGCGGCCGCTCTGGATCGGTATCGCTCTCGCCATACCAGCGAGCATCGCGACATGGTTGCTTCTCGTCGTCGTTCTCCGCCTCCTCCCGATCGGACGTGAACTTCTCGAAATTGCGATGTCGTTCCTTGCGGTGCTACTGATGATCTCGATCAGCATGTGGCTCTTGCGTCGGCTCGATACGCGCCGCTGGCTGGAATATCTCCGAGCCCATGCTTGGGAAGCCATCGCGACCGGCAAAGCATCAGCAGTTGCAATCCTGGGATTCACCGCTATCTACCGTGAAGGTGCCGAGACAGCTGTCCTCTACCAGTCGCTGATCCTCATGGCTCGTCGCCTGGAGTTGTGGGTCGGACTCGGAATGGTGGCAGGAGCAATGGTCCTCCTACTGCTCGGATGGGCGATCATCGGGTTGGGAACGCGGCTCCCTCTCCGCCTTTTCCTCTCGGCAGCGGTGCTCGTGATCATGCTCCTGTCAGTCGCCATTCTCGGTCACGCCGTTTGGGAACTCCAGATGATCGGCTACCTTCCAGTAACTGTCATCGAACTTCCCCGCCTCCATCGCGGCGTAAGCGATGTGCTCGGGCTTCATCCGACGAGACAAGTCGTGCTTGCTCAGCTGATCCTCACCGCGACCTATGCCGTCGCGTGGATGTGGGCCGGTTGGACTTGGTATGGTGCCCGCCGGGTACGGAGTACGGTCCACCTCTCCAACTCGTGAGGGAGGGGGCGATGATTCGCATCGGCATCGATGTGGGCGGAACCTTCACCAAGGCAGTAGCAGTCGACCGCACCAGTGGGCAGATCATGGCGCGTGCGGTAGTCCCCACGACGCACCGCGCCCCGTCTGGTGTCGCTGAGGGGGCCGTTGCCGCGCTCCTCGATCTGCTCGCTCAGGAGCGCATTCGACAAGACGAAATTGCGTTCCTGACGCTGAGCACGACGCAGGCCGTGAATGCGCTCTTGGAGGGAGATGTCGCCCCGGTCGGCATTCTCGCCATCGGTCCCCGCCGGGAGCGGCGGCAGATACAACGACTCACTCGTATCGAGCGGATTGACCTCGCTCCTGGGCGGACGGTACCACTCCACTATGTGTACCTGGATCGAGAAAGCGTCTCCGAGTCGTCGCTGCGTGAGGCGATCACTAGCTTGCGCACCGCTGGCGCGGCAGTACTGGCTGTCTCCGCTGCCTATGCTGTCGAAGATCCGTCGAGCGAACTGATGGCGCTCGAGGTGGCCAAAGAGTTCGACATCCCCGCGACTGCTGGCTCGCAATTGACAGGCCTCTACGGCCTGCAAGTTCGCACCCTGACCGCAGCGGTCAATGCGAGCATCCTTCCCAAGATGCGCGAGACCACCGCTTGGCTTCGTACGGCACTATGGGAAGCTGGCATCCGAGCTCCAAAGATGATATTGACCGGCGACCTGAGCATCGCGCCTATCGACCAACTCGCCGAACTGCCGGCAACGAGCATCCTTTCTGGACCAGCTGCGAGTGTCGCCGGGGCGCTCTCCTCCCAACCGGCCGTCGAGGCGCTTTTTGTCGAAGTCGGCGGAACCAGTACGAATCTCGGCGTCATCCGGAATGGAAGGCCGGCACTGCGCTACGTGCGCATTCTCCACCACCCCACATGCTTGCGTTCCGTCGACGTGCATATCGCTGGCATCGGCGGAGGATCCCTCATACGCATCGATCGCGGTCGCCTCATCGGTATCGGGCCACGGAGTGCGCATATCGCTGGCTTGCCGTACGCGAGCTTCGCGCGCGAGGTCACGCCCCCGTTTCGTCTCGAGATCGTCGCCCCTCAGCCGGGTGATCGACCTGACTACGCGGTCGTCCGAGACGCACAAGGACGGCGTGTCGCTCTCACCGTCACGGATGCTGCCAACGTCCTCGGCCTCCTACCACCCGACGATTATGCCGCTGGGAACCGGGATCTCGCCCGCGCTGCGTTCGAGCCCTTGGCCGCCAGCCTCGGGAAATCTGTCGACGAGGTCGCTCGCGAAGTACTCCTGGCGGCAACAGACACTCTCGTGCCCCTCGCGCGCGAACTCCTCCAGGAATACGATGTCCGGCAGCCGCGAATCATCGGCTTAGGTGGTGGCGCAAGCGTCCTAGTACCGCTCCTGGCCCAGCGCCTTGCCCTGCCAGGCACGATCGCGCCACATGCCGAGATCATGGCCTCCATCGGGGACGCGACCACGCCGTTGAGCTGGCTCGAAGAGGTGCACGTCCGTTCCGGTAGTGACCTGCTTTCTGCAGTCGAGCAGGTGGAACACCGCCTGATCGCGCTCGGAGCTGGGCCTAAAAGCATACAAGTCGTCGCCGAACCGATTCCGGAACGTCACGCCTCACGAATCAGAGCGGTCGCTCTCGAATCGAGCCTATGCCCGACCTCGACCTCGCGTATCGATCGAGCCAGAGCACAGCAGCTCGCCGCCGAAGCGCTCGGAGTCGCCTCCGAAAGAGTACACCTCCAATTCGAAAATACGCATTACCGGGTGTTTTCGACGACTGTCCGCAGTGGCTTCTGGCTGTTCCGGCGCGAGCGTCGAGCACTGGCCGTCGTGGACCGGACAGGCGCGATCTGCTTCCGGGCGGACGACGGTTGGTGCCGGGTGATCCATGGCGACTGGGATATCCGCTCGCTGCGGCGAAGTCACGGTTGCGCGTGCGTCATCGTCGGTTCGCGCTGCCTCCTCTTTGACCGAGCCTTACCCGACGATCTACCATTCGAATCTGCCCAGTCAGCCTGTTTGCTGGTCGCGCAACCACTGCGCGCATGAGGGGGAATCATGGCGGTCGTTCGTCCGCGATCTCGCCGCCCAGGCTGGTTCCCAGCCCTTGCCGCATCGGCTGTGATCGTCGTGTCGGCGATCGTCGGCATCGTCGTCCTCACGCTCCGTGATGTGCCTGACGCGGCCCCAGCTCTTGGTCCCACCGCGCAGCGCATCATCGCAGAAGTCGACGTCATCGCCGTCTCGCTTTATACCGATGCGACAGTGCGGCAAGAGACCGTTATCGCTCCCGAGGAATACGTCGCCGCACGCGAGGCGGTGCAGCGCGTTCGCCACCAGTGGCAGTCGATTCGAGCCGCTGTAGAGCCTACCAAGCGTGATCGGATCGATGAACTCGTCGAACGCCTCGACACAGCTATCGCGAACCGTGCTACCCCGTCGTCAGTCCGCGAAATCGTTGATGAACTCGAGAAGGAGTTGGAATCGCTCGCTTCGTTTGGATCGAGGTGAGGACTTCAGTTCTCGTCTGCTGGTCGACGGGCCACGAGGAGCCAGTACGGCAAGAAGGCCACGACGTTCAACAAGGCGATGAGCAGGAGCCAGAGCCATCGCCCCCCGGGGAAGCGGTGAGCCGGACGCCTCATCAGGTCAGCGAGTGCGACAGCGAGCGCGAACCACGTCACGATCAAGGAAGGGACCGCCAGCAGCGGGATGATCCATGGTGCAACGGACCACATGGTCACCGCGGCGATCGACCCGGCAACGAAAAGCACGAACGTGGCTGTTGCCACCGGCAACAGCCACGTCTGGCGCATCAAACCTTCCCAGGACGAACCCCTGGGTTGCGTGTGCACGTTTCGCGCTGATCGTTCCACACTCAGAGCCCGAGTTGGCCCTTCTTGGCGAGCTTCGCGAGCTTGCGCCGCCGCCGGTGCTCGGCCTTGCGGATCTTGGCCCGACGCTGCTCCGACTTGCTCACGTAATGCCGCTTCGCGCGGTAATCACGGAGCACCCCGGCCTTCTGCAGTTCCTTGGTGAATCGCTTCAGGAGAGCGTCGAAGCTCTCATTCTCGCGCAGCTCGACATGAACCGACTTCGCCACCTGACCTCACACCCCTTCGGTGCAACTGGATTGGTACGGCGATTCCGTACCGGCACACTGATTTAGTGTACCACAGAGCTGCACTCACGTACAGCTCGATCAGCCCGATGGGGTGCTAGGGAACGAGGCGGTCAGCCGTTCCTCGCCGATCTCGCACGATACCGGCCGAATGACGCAGCTCCCCCGGCGTCGCGTACTCTCGGTCCACCTCGACGATCGAGTGATGGCTCCCTCTCGCGAGTTCGACGCTCGAGAGCAGGCACCTGCCTCGGTTTCTCCCGGCACGGAAAGCGCCAAACCTCGTCCGTTCCCGAGAGTACAGGAGAATGCGCAACCCGCCAGCGCTGTCTCCACTGACGGATCCAGCGAGAAACGAGAGCCGTCGACTCCACTCGCCTTCGTGTATTCGAAGCAGCCGTACCGAGTACCAGGCCGCACGCGTTCCGAACCCACCGCCAGCCCCAGCACCGTCCAGCCCCGGCGATCCACTCTCGCAGGTCGGAAAAAGGCAGAGACGAAAGGGAGCACCGAACATCACAGAATCGATACCGTGGTCCGATCCACGATGGACATGGACCATCGAGCAGCGCTATACTGCAGTGCTGCGGAGCAGTGACGGGAGCGATCGATGATCGAAATCGATGGTGTCGAGTATCTCACGGCGAACGAGGCTGCAGCCCTACTCGGCGTCAAGCGCGAAACGCTCTACGCGTACGCCAGCCGGGGTCGCCTGCGGAGCTACCGGCGCGGGATTCGGCGCGAACGTTTGTACCGCCGCAGCGACATCGAGGCACTGCTTCGCTTGCAGCCTGCTGCCGGGCAGGGCCACGATCTGCCTCTTCCCAAAGCTGAGTCCTGGATTCCCTTCACCTCCTGATCCTCGCCTCCCTTCTCGTGATATCGGGGCAGATGGAGCGTCTTGTGGCCGAGCGTCGACTCTATATTTGGCTCGAGCGTGATCCACTGGCCGGACCACCGGATACTGCCATCGAGGACGTGCCAGGACGGGCCGACCTCGATCTCCTGGCGGAAGCCATCCGACAAGGGAAACTGGGTCGATACCTTCCGACCAAGCTCGCTCTTTCCCGCCACCGTGTCCCCTTGCTGCCGTCCGGCTACCGCCGAGTCAGTGTCGCGAACCTGCTCCGACAATACCGTATTCCCTATCGAACTCGATTAGAAGTGCTGACGGATGCCTCATCCCTCCAAGACAGTTCGTCCCGAATCGCGCGTTCGTCGCGGGAGCACGAGCCATGTACGTGACCCCGAAGGAGCTCGACCGGTTGACCGTGTTCACCTTGGCTGAACTCGCCCGTCGCCACCGCGCACGCGGGATCAAGCTCAATTATACGGAGGCTGCTGCCCTTCTCTGCGACGAAGTGTACGAAGAAGCACGCGCTGGTCGCTCCTACGAGGAGGTGGTCGCGCATGCCAGTTCCCTCCTCACGCGCGATGACGTTCTCCCTGGTGTTCCGGAAATGCTCACCGTTCTCCACATCGACGCGCTCTTCCCTGACGGTACGCGCCTCGTGACCCTCAGGAATCCCATCCGATGAGCGAGCATCCTGTCCCGCCCGGTGGAATCATCCCTGGTCCTGATCCGATCGAAATCGATGCCCGCCTTCCCGTCACCCGCCTGCGCATCACGAATCGCGGCACCGTCCCGATCCATCTCACCGCCCACTTCCACGTTTTCGAGGCCAATCCCGCACTCTGTTTCGACCGGCGCAAGGGTTTCGGCATGCGACCGGACCTCCCAGTTGGCTGGGCAGTGCGCATCGAACCAGGCCAAACCGTCGAACTCCCCGTCGTGCCGATCGGCGGGCAGCGGATCGTACGCGGTTTTCACGGTTTGGTCGATGGCCCCCTCGACGCGATCGACCTGGAGGCGCTTATCGAACGGATGATCGCTCGAGGCTTTTGTCACGAACCGGAGGAGTGAGGACTGTCATGCCGGTCCGGATCGACCGTCAACACTATGCTCGTTGGTACGGCCCCACAGCGGGCGACCGCATCCGGCTCGCCGACACCAACCTGTACGCTCGTATCGAGCGGGACGACACCCTGCCCGGCTTCGAACCGCTCGTCGGCTTCGGTCGTCCTGTCCGCGACGGCATGCTGGCCGGGCGCGACCACGGCCCCAGCAAGCTCGATCTCGTCATCACGAACGTCGTCGTGATGGACCCGGTACTCGGCATCTTCAAGAGCAACATCGGCATCAAGGACGGTCGTATCGTCGCGATCGGCCGGGCCGGGAATCCGGACGTCACGGAGGACGTCGAGGTTCTCATCAGCAATGCTACTGGAATCATCCCGGCTGAGGGACTGATCGCCACGCCCGGCGGGGTCGATGCCCATGTGCACCTCTCTTCCACAAGCGTCGTCCCCGCTGCTCTCAGCGCCGGCATCACGACGCTCGTCGCGCAGGGATCCGGCGGTGTCTGGGATCTGGGTGTCAATCCCGTGAACAATCTGCGTCATCTCTTGGAAGCATTCGAGACGATCCCGCTGAACCTCGCCGTGCTCGGTCGCGGCTCCTCCGACACCGCACAACTTGTCGAGCACCTGGAAGCCGGCTGCGCGGGATTCAAGATCCACGAAGATGTCGGCGCTTTCCCAGCAGTCATCGATGCGTGCCTGACCATCGCCGACCAGGCTGGTGTGCAGGTTGCCCTGCACACCGACGGATTGAACGAGGCTGGGTCACTGCGAGAGACGATCGCCGCGATCGCTGGGCGGTCCATTCACGCGTACCACGTAGAGGGATCCGGCGGCGGCCACGCACCCAATATCCTGGAGATCGTCTCGGAGCCGAACGTCATCGGTTCGTCGACGAGCCCGACGATTCCTTATTCCGTCAACAGTACGGCTGAGTTGCTCGATATGATTATCGCTGTCCATCGCCTGGCCACTGATATCCCGAGCGACCTCGCCGCCGCGCGCGATCGAGTACGAGCGAGCACGATCGCCGCGGAAGATGTGCTCCACGATCTCGGTGCCATTGCCATCATGTCCTCCGACTCGCAAGGGATGGGGCGGATCGGCGAAGTGATCACCCGGACCTGGCAACTGGCTCATCGCATGAAGGAGATTCGCGGCGGTGGCTACGACCCTGCATCCGGGAACGGCGATGACAACCCGCGCATCCTCCAGTACTTGGCGAAGCACACCATCAATCCAGCCATCGCGCACGGACTGGATCACGAAGTCGGAAGCCTCGAACCGGGCAAGCTCGCCGACATCGTCCTCTGGCATCCCGCCTTTTTCGGAGCCAAACCCGCTGCGGTCATCAAGGCTGGCTTCGTCGCCTGGGCACCTGTCGGCGACGGAATGGGCTCGACGCGCTGGAGTCAACCGTTGATCTACCGACCGATGTTCGGGGGACTCGGACGAGCTCCGGCTGCACTGAGCGTTGCCTTCGTCGCACCAGTTGCCGCCACATCGAGTCACCTCGAGCGCAGTGGACTGCAACGCCGCCTCGTAGCCGTCCGCAATGTCCGCCGTGTCTTCAAAAACGCCATGCGCTATAACACCGCCTCACCCCGTGTCGAGGTCGACCCGCGCACCTATGCGGTCGCGATCGACGGCCAAGTGGTCGAGATTCCACCAGCGGAGCGCTTGCCCCTCACGTTTTTGCATTTCATCGCTTGAGTGTCGTCAGTCATAGATACGGACGAGAATATCGGTCGGATTGAATGCATTGCACGGATTCTGGTCCTGCGGACAAGCCGAGACCGCCACGACGAGATCCATGAGCGCCCGCAGCAGCACGTAATCGTTCCGCTCGGACAGCGGCTCGCGGATCTCGAACCGCCCTTTGGCGACGATCCCCACGTTCATGAACCAGTTGACAGGATCTGGGATATCGTCTTCCTCGATTCCGTACTCGCGCAGAGCGGCGAGGAAGTTGTCCTTGCAGTTGGGGTGGTCAGGAATACCGTAGTCATCCAGATACCGACGACGATCGCAGGCGGGGAACAAGATGTCATGACGCCCGACCGTATCTTCCAGCAAGACGAGCATCGGGTTTCGTCGATTGCTATAGAGCGTCATTCCCTGAGTGAGGACGAGCGAATTATTGATCGCACGGGTATGCGACGTGGAAAGGTACTCGCGCACGTCGTGCAGGTTGAAGGCGACCATATCAGCCACTTGCTTACCCTGCACGTCGGTGATCTGGAGCAGTTGGCCCTCGGCGAGCGGGAAAGCGATCGGTACGGTCGGGCGCACTTGCGCAGCTCGCTTGGGTACGCGTCCGAAAAGAATGTGCTCACTCGGCGCGCTCGGCTGTACCATGTCGTTCCCTCCTCGTCGCTGCGAGCACCGCGAGCAAGTCGAACACGATGTTCGCCGCGTTCAACGCCGTCACTCCAGCCGGATCCCGATCGGGCAAGACCTCCACGACATCCGCCGCAACGATATTCAACCCGACCAAGCCCCACACCAATTCCTGGGCTTCCCACATTGCGAACCCGCCTACTTCGGGCGTTCCAGTACCAGGAGCGAACGCCGGATCCAGGAAATCGATGTCGAAGCTGACGAAGACCGGATGCTGTCCGACCCGCTGACGGACCGCTTCGAGAACACGTTCGATTCCGGCTCGTCGAACCTCCCGCGCAGTCCACACCTCGAAGCCGAGCTCGCGCGATTGCTCGAGCTCCCCGCGCTCACCGAGCGAACCGCGGATCCCGATCTGAATCGAGCGAACCGGGTCGACCATTCCTTCTTCGACGGCTCGACGGAAGGGCGTGCCGTGGTTGTACCGCGTTCCCCAAATGGTGTCCCAGGTATCGACATGCGCGTCGAAGTGCACCAGCGCGAGAGGGCCGAATCGGCGAGCGACTGCCCGCAGTTCGGGGAGCGTCACCGAGTGATCACCGCCGATCCCGACCGGGATCACACCGCCCTCCACGACCGTCCGGATCGTCTCCTCGATCAGCTGGTACGACTCCAGTGTCTCCATCGGGACGACCGGCGTGTCACCGTAGTCGATCACCGTCAAGTACTCGGTCACATCCACGTCCAGTGGCGGGTGATACTGCTCGATGCGGGAAGAGTGCTCCCGTACCGCGGCCGGCCCAAAACGTGCCCCGGGCCGATAGGTGACGCCGGTATCGAAGGGAATTCCGACGATCGCCACATCGACCCCCGCCAGTTCCGCACGGTGGGGAAAACGCGCGAAGGTACGGAGCCCGCTGAAACGGGGGCGCCACCGCACCCGACCCTGGTCTTCACGCTCGTCCATCGATCTTCCTCACGAACGACTTCGCCACACCAGTACGAGAAGGACCTCGTGCATCTCAGCGCGTCATCCCGCGCCGGTTGAAGGCCAGAACGGCCAGAATCTCGAATAACAGGTTGGCCGCAGCCAAGGCAGTGACGCCGCTCACGTCATGGGCGGGCAGGACCTCCACCATATCGGCTGCCACGATGTCCACACCGACCAGTCCACGCAAGAGTTCTTGCGCTTCGCGCGTCGTGAACCCCCCGACCTCCGGTGTCCCGGTACCTGGCGCATACACCGGATCGAGGAAGTCGATATCGAAGCTCACGAAGACCGGCCCCTGGCCCACTCGGCGCCGGATCGCTTCGATCACCGCGCCGAGTCCGGTGCGCCGCACGTCGTCCGCTGTCCACACCTCGAATCCCAGCTCCCGCGACTGGTCGAGATCCTCCGGTCCATAGAGCGAACCACGCATCCCGACCTGAATCGCTCGCGTCGTCTCGATCAATCCCTCCTCCACCGCTCGCCGAAAGGGGGTCCCATGCGTGTACTTCTTTCCCCAATATTCGTCCCATGTATCGGTGTGCGAATCGAACTGAATGAATCCGACCCGGCCGTAACGGCGCGCGACCGCGCGCAGCTCCGCTAAAGTGATCGAGTGGTCACCACCGATGACCAGCGGGACGACATCGTGCTCGAGGATCGGTAACAGTCCCTGTTCGATCCGCTGATAGCTGTCCTCGATGTAACCAGGCACGACCGGCAAGTCCCCGTAATCGACGACCGACAGTACCTCGTAGACATCGACATCGAGTGATGGATGGTAGGTTCGCAGCATCGCCGACATCTCGCGCACGGCCGCTGGTCCGAACCGCGCCCCGACACGATAGGTCACGCCGGTATCGAAGGGCGCACCGACGATCGCGACATCCACCCCGGCGAGCTCTCGCACATGGGGCAAGCGGGCGAAGGTGCGGATTCCAGCAAAACGCGGGCTCTCGAGCCCGCTCACCGGAGCATAGCCCTTGGGCATCTCAGCCTCCTACTCCGAACGCCGAGAGCTCGGCTCGCTCTGTTCCGGCCCTCTCGCTCCATCCCACGCCGCGAAGACCAGGCAGCAATTCTGCCCACCGAGACCGAACGAATTCTTCAAGGCGACCCGTATCGTGTGCCGACGCGGCCCCTCCGGCACATAATCGAGATCGCACTCCGGGTCAGGATACCGGTAGTTCCGCGTCGGATGCACGATGGCATCACGGATGCTCAGGATGGTGACGATCGATTCGACCGCACCAGCCGCACCCATCAAGTGCCCGATCATCGATTTCGTCGAACTGATCGGAATGCGATAGGCCTGTTCCCCGAAGACCGCCTTGATCGCCTGCGTCTCTGCCCGATCACCGAGCGGCGTGGACGCCGCGTGCGCATTGATGTAATCGACGTCTTCCGGGCCGACGCACGCATCGGCCAGCGCAGCCCGAATCGCCCGCGCTGCCCCACTTCCCTCTGGATCAGGCGCGATCGGATGGTATCCATCGTTGCTCGAGGCATAGCCGAGGAGCTCGGCATAGATACGAGCACCGCGTGCCTGCGCGTGCTCAAGCGCCTCCAGCACCACGATTCCCGCTCCCTCACCGACGACGAAGCCGTGACGCTCCGCATCGAACGGCCGGCTGGCCTCTTCCGGACGATCGTTCCAGGTGGAGGCAGCCCGTTGCACGGCGAAACTCGCGATGAAGAGCGGGAAGACGCAGTATTCGGTTCCCCCCGCCAGCGCGATATCCGCCGCGCCGTTCCTGATCATCTCCGCGGCTTCCCCGATCGCCTGGGCACCGGTCGCGCAGGCAGTCGAAACCGTCAGGCTCGGACCGAGAAAACGGAACGCTTGCGCCAAATGATAAGCCGGCATGTTGTGTGGGAATATCGTCATGAAGTGCGGCGAGATTCGCAGAAGGCCTCGGCGCTGGGCCAGTTCATGCGTCTCCAAGATCGTCGCCATGCCTCCAGCACCAGTACCGATCACGACGGCTGCCCGCGCTGGATCGATCGCTCCACTATCCAAACCGGCATCCCGCCACGCTTGACCCGCCGCCTCCAACGCATACTGACTGAACATGGCCATCTGCCGCGCGGTCTTGGCATCGACCCAGTCGCCGAGCACGAAACCGCGCACCTCGCCGGCGATCTGCACTGGCAGATCGCTCGGATCGAATCGCTCGATCCGCTGGATTCCCGACTCCCCACGCAAGATCCGCTGCCACGTTTCTTCCACGCTCAAGCCCAGCGGCGTCACTGCCCCCAAGCCGGTAATGACCACGCGTCGCCGCCCACCAGAGGCTTCCGCGGTGCGAGCCCGCCCGCACCACGGGCAGTAACGAGCCCCCTCGGGCACTTCACCACCACACCACCGGCAGCGCATACCCTTCCTCCTCCTGGCGAGCGATCCTAGCACCTCCAGGCGATGCGCGGCAGGAGCAGTATCCCGATCCCTCACCGTTTGGGTTGCAGCATCATCACCGGCTTGCGCGGCTTTTTCACGGCTTCCACCGAGAGACGCGCTGCTGCCTGACGAGCCGCCTCCCGGAAGGCCTGGGCAGTCGACGAACCAGGCTGGCCGACGACGACCGGCACGCCGCGATCGCCACCCTCCCGGACAGCCGGATCGATCGGAATCTGACCCAAGAGGGGCACTCCATACTTGTTCGCTACCCGCTCGCCGCCACCCGAGCCGAAAATTTCCGCGACATGGCCGCAATGCGGGCAGACGAAGTAGCTCATGTTCTCGACGATACCGAGAACCGGAGTTTTGACCTCGCGGAACATCTGAAGACCTTTTATCGCATCAGCGAGAGCGACATCCTGCGGTGTGGTCACGATAATCGCACCGGACAACGGAATCGTCTGCACCAGTGTCAACTGCACGTCCCCCGTGCCCGGTGGAAGGTCAATGACCAGATAATCAAGATCACCCCACTGCACGTCGCTCAAGAACTGGCGGATGAGTTGCGAAACCAGTGGCCCGCGCCAGATCAGTGCCTTCTCCGGATCCAGAATGTATCCGACAGACATCACGGCGATACCGTAAGCACGACCGGGAATGATCTTGTTGTCGACCAGCCCTGGCTGCTCCTCCGCTCCGAGCATGAGCGGAATGCTGGGACCATAGACATCGGCATCCAAGAGGCCGACTGTCGCTCCTTCTTGAGCCAGTGCGACCGCCAGATTGACCGCGACCGTCGACTTGCCGACGCCTCCCTTCCCACTCGCCACTGCGATCGTGTTCTTCACCCCGGGTATGGGCTGACGATCCGGTAGACCGGTTCCCGCCGCGCGTACGCGCGACGAAAACCCAACTTCGACCGTCTGCACACCAGGGAGCGCACGCACCGCGCGTTCGACGTCCTCCCTGATGCGCTCGCGCAAGGGGCACGCTGGGGTCGTCAATTCCACCTGAACGCGGACGCTCGCTCCCTCGATGGTCACCTCTTTGATCATGCCAAGGTCGACGAGGCTCCGATGCAGTTCCGGGTCCTGGACAGGACGCAGGGCTTCGAGCACTCGTTCGCGTGTCAGCTCGCTCATCCTTCGGGTTCTCCCATCCGTGCCATTTGGCACTTGCCTTTCGCAACCGTCATGTATCGTAACACGTCAGATCCCTACAGGGCGCGGCGGCTCCGCCTCAGCGAAAGGATTCGCGCGTGCCAAGCGAAGAGGAGGACAGTCGTCGCTCCGATGAGCCCGGCAGCTGCACCAGCCCACCGAGCTGCCTCTCCCGGCGCGAGCGCGGCCCCGATCCGCAAGCTCGCTGTCATGAGGACTGATCCCAGGATGACCCAGCCAGGCCACGTGGCCCCCGTGCGCTCACCAGCGAAACCAGCGAGGAGCAACGGGCCGACGGCGGTGATCAACACCATCAGGTAGCCGACGCCGACTAGATGCCACTCGAGAGCTGGTGCTGGCAGAACGCCACGAAAAGTCGCGCCGAGAAGCAGGAGAGCGTCGGCACTCAACGCTGCGTACGCAAGTGCTGCCAGCCAGGCGTAAGGATCCTGCCACAGCGAACGTTTGGCTGCCGGACGAACCTGCCGCGGTTCGAGCAACCGCAGAGCCACGATCGCTCCCACTAGCCCCGCTCCCTGCAAGGCGCATCCGAAGCGTACCCCATAAGACCATTCCGCGACGAGCGCGCCGACACGCCACCACAGTCCGCCCGTCGTGATCATGAGTGCCCAAGCCAGATACCGCCGATGAGGAACGCGCGTCCGGAAATACAGGGGGAACAGGCGCCCGGTCATGGCCAACGCGATCGGGACAGCCGCACCGTAGAATCCGACAAGCACGCTGACGACCCGCCCGCTCGAGCAGATGCCCACCATCGCGCACAGATCGGCCGCGAGTCCCATCGGCAACGCCACGACGGCCACGATGACGCCGACGACGAGAGCAGGATCACGCGCCTTACCAGCGAGTGGCGCTTGCACGACCGAGCGAGTGAGGTCCCATCCTGCCTGGACGAAGGCGATGAACTCCAGTCCGCCTCCCACAAGAGCCAGCCGAGGTCGATCGAGGATCGATCCGAACACGCGGAGCAGGAGACCGCTGAACAGGAACATTCCGACGAGCCACGGGACACCACGTTGCGGCCGGCCCCAGAGCCGCGGCAAGAACCAGTAGGCAACGCCGATCGTCAACGCGAGCACGAACCCGTACAGTTGGACATGGCCGTGCAGAGAGACGAGCTGAGCTATCCTACTCGGCGAAATCGCGAAGAGAGGGGCGGCGAACACGAGTGTACCGGCAACGAACCCGAAACCAACAGCGCTGCCGATCGCACCGAGAGCGAAGAACCGCCAGGCTGGAAAGTCTCTTCCCTCGCGAAACGTCATACTTCAGGTTGCACCGGCTGCGAGAATCGCCGGACCAGCCACATCCAGTCTAACCGGAGGAGTCGGATCCGATGAGCGACGCGTCCGTGCCCGACGCACGTTATCGATGGGCGACCGGGTACCTCCGGGCACTCATTCAAGCTCCACCCGGGCCCCCTCCTGGGATCCCGCCAGAGATCGTCCGCCTGCGGGCCCAACGCCGAATGGAACGACTGCGTGACTTCCTCGCCTACCTCGGCAACCCGCATCGGGTCTATCCCGTCATCCACATCACTGGCACCTCGGGCAAAGGTTCGACCGCTGCCTTCATCGCCAATATCCTGCATGTTGCTGGATACCGCACAGGCCTGCACACTTCTCCATACTTGCAGGTAGAAACGGAGAAGCTCCAGATCGCAGGACAACTCATGGCACCGGAGCGATTCGCTGAGGAGGTCGCCATACTGGACCAAGCGGTTCGCTCGTGGATCGCCCGAGGTGGTCAACCGCTCACCTACGGCGAATTTTGGACTGCGCTCGTCTTTCAGGCTTTGCGATCGGAGCGGGTGGACGTCGCCGTGATCGAAGTCAGCGTCGGAGGACGGTTCGACCTCACCAATGTCGTCCTGCCGGAAGTCGCGGTGATTACCACCGTGGGGCTCGACCACGTCCGCACGCTCGGCCCGACAATCCGCGACATCGCCTGGCACAAGGCGGGTATCATCAAGCCGGGTCGTCCCGCCATCACCGGAGTCACTGATCCCGAGTTGCTCGCCATCATCGCCGCGGAAGCTGACGCTGTCGGCGCATCCCTCACGGTCGTGCGCGAAGGCAGCGATTATGGTGTCACTTCGACCGGTCTCGGCACAACACTCACTGACCTCCGCACCGGGCACACCTTTCCGATCGGCTTAGTGGGATCGTATCAAGCTCGCAATGCGGCACTGGCCATCGCTGCCATCCGCACGTTCGCCGATCGTATCGGAGGACGGATCGATGACGAAACGATCGCACGCGGCTTGGTGACCACCCGCTTCCCGGGGCGCTTCGAGATCATCCAGGAGACACCCCTCGTCATCCTCGATGGTGCGCATAACCCGCAAAAAATGGCGGCTTTGCTCGAAGCGCTGGACGCATTGTCCGTGCAGGGGCGTCGACTAGCTCTCTTCGGCGTCCTGGAAGGACACGATGCGCTGACGATGGCCACGATGCTGGCAAAAAGTGTCGACATGGTGGTGCTCACCACCCCACGAGCATTCTTACGAACTGCTGCCGATCCGGTCGAACTCGCAGCGGCCTGTCAGGCGCAAGGAACACGCGCGGTCACCGTCGATGATCCAGCTCAGGCGCTCACCCTGGTCCTCGAAATGGCACAGCCGAACGATCTCATCGTGGTCACTGGCTCGCTCTACCTGGTCGGGCACGTTCGTGAGCACTGGTATCCGAGTTCGCTCATCGTCACGCAGCGAACCTGCTGGCCGATTCGCCGATCGATCGCGATTCAGGGAGCCGAATGCGCTTGTCGACAGCAACACGGTTCGGTATAGAATGACCATGACGCCGACAATCCTGGCGATCGAGACAGTATGCGCGAGCGGCATGGGAGGGATGGAACCGTTGGAGCGCCCGATCGACGTCGAACTTCTCGATGTCACCAAGGTTTTCGAGAATGGCGTGGTCGCAGTCGATAGGGTTTCGCTCCAGATCTATCAGGGAGAGTTTTTCTCCCTGTTGGGTCCTTCGGGCTGCGGGAAAACGACCACGCTACGCATGATCGCAGGGTTCGAGCATCCGAGCGCGGGTGAGGTACTCATCGAGGGCCGCCGGATGGGTCATACGCCCCCGTTCCGGCGTAACGTGAACACCGTTTTCCAGAACTATGCGCTCTTTCCCCACATGACGGTCTTCGACAATGTGGCCTTCGGCTTACGTATGAAGCGCATTCCGCGCGACGAAATCGCCCGTCGAGTTCGCGAAGCACTCCACCTGGTCCGCTTGAGCGGTATGGAGGAGCGGTATCCGCGGCAGCTCTCCGGTGGACAACAACAGCGCGTGGCCTTGGCCCGAGCCCTGGTGAACCGGCCGCGTGTCCTCTTGCTGGACGAGCCACTCGGAGCGCTCGATCTGAAGCTGCGCAAAGAAATGCAACTGGAACTCAAGCACCTCCAGATGACCGTCGGTATCACCTTCATTTATGTCACGCACGATCAAGAAGAAGCGCTCACCATGTCGGACCGTATCGCGGTGATGAATGCCGGACGCGTTCTGCAAGTGGGAACACCGATGGAGATTTACGAGCGACCAGCCTCGCGGTTCGTCGCCGACTTCATCGGCGAATCGAATTTCCTTCGTGGGACTGTCCAGGCTGCGAGTTCGGCCGCGGCCACCGTTGTCATCGCTGATCGCTTCCCCGTCGAGGTTCCGGCTGATCGCCAGCTCACAGTCGGCCAGCAAGTCACCGTTGCCGTTCGCCCCGAGAAGGTTCGGCTCGTTCCCATCGAGGCTCCGGGGACCAACGGGCTCCTGTACGGGCGAATCGAAGAAGTGATCTACATCGGAACCGATACGTTTTACGTCGTCCGGGTGAGCGATGACACGACGATCCGCGTCCGCAGTCAGAACGACCGAAACCGATTGGACGGGGGACTGCTCCTTCCCGTCGGGACTCCTGTCTCGCTCACTTGGGCGACCGATGCGGCGCGGATCCTCACCGAGTAGCGCGAGAGGAACGCCAAGATGAGCGCCATCGACCGTGTACGAGTCCAAGAGCGTTCCCTCGGCTGGCACGAGCGCGCCAGTGAGCGGATCCGGCAAAGCGAAAGAGTGCGCGCTCTCTTCCTCGCCGGGCCAGGCGGTTTGTGGCTCCTCCTGTTCTTCTTGTTACCTACAGCCATCGTGTTCGCCTACAGTTTCGCTCACCGCGGCCCCTATGGAGCGGTAGCCTGGGCTTTCACGCTGGAGAACTACGCGCGCTTGTTCGACTGGCTGTACATCCGAGTCTTTCTCGTGTCGGTTTGGCTCGCCTTGCTCACCACGGTCATTTGTCTCGTCATCGGTTATCCCTTCGCCTTCGTCATCGCCCGGAGTCCACGCCGCTGGCGCAACGCACTCCTCGTCCTCGTCCTGATCCCGTTCTGGACGAACTTTCTGGTGCGCACCTATGCCATCATGCTCCTCTTGCGCGCTGATGGGCTCATCAACAACGCGCTGCAGTGGCTGGGGCTGATCGATCGTCCTCTCTCTCTGCTCTTCACCCCCTTCGCCGTCGTGCTCGGTCTCGTCTACGGCTATCTTCCCTTCATGATCCTACCGATCTATGCATCGATCGAGAAGTTCGACTTCACGCTGGTCGAGGCTGCACAGGATCTCGGTGCGAATGCGTGGCACGTCTTCTGGCGCGTCCTGCTCCCTCTTACTCTTCCTGGTGTTCTCGCTGGCTCGATTCTCGTCTTCATTCCGTCAGTCGGTGCCTTCGTAACCCCTGACTTGCTCGGGGGCGGCAAGGTAGTCATGATCGCCAATCTGATCAATCAGCAGTTCCTGACCGTGCGACACTGGCCCTTCGGTTCAGCGATTTCGTTCGTCTTGATGGCGATCGTTCTCGCAGCGACCATGCTCTACTTCCGAATCGGGGAGACGCGGCGGATATGAGTTCGTTGGCAACGGCACGACCAGCGACGACGATGCGGAGCAAACGCCGTTTTTCTTTCGGGTGGGCAGTGCTCAATCTCAATGTATTACTGACTTTCATTTTCTTGTACGCCCCCATCATCGTGATGTCGATCTTCAGCTTCAATGCCTCCCGCCAGATGCAAGTCTGGATGGGTTTCACGCTCGATTGGTACGCGCGCATGATCGCTGACGAGCGGGTCCGAGTCGCCGCGCAGAACTCGTTGGTGATCGCTCTGGTCTCGACGATCGTTTCGACGGTGATCGGGACACTCACCGCGCTTGCCTTGGAACGCACGCGTTTTCGCGTCAAGCGCATGTACGAAGCCGCGATGTATCTGCCGATCATCGTGCCCGAAATCGTGATGGCTATTGCCCTGCTGGTCTTCTTCAATCTGGCCTTTACCTGGCTGGATCAGTTCTTCGGTCTCAAGCTCAACTTTGGTCTCGGGACGATCACGATTGCCCACATCGCCTTCTCTTTCCCCTTCGTCGCGGTCGTTGTGCGCGCCCGTTTGGCAGACTTTGATCGCACACTGGAACAGGCCGCTCAGGATCTCGGTGCGAACGAGTGGCAGACGTTCCGACACATCACGCTCCCGCTCCTCATGCCGGGCATCATCGCCGGAGCGTTGCTGGCGTTCACCCTCTCGATCGACGACTTCGTCATCACGTTCTTCACGGCCGGCGTGGGCTCGACGACGCTTCCGCTCGAGATCTACGGCCGAGTTCGGCGCGGTATCACGCCGGATGTCAACGCGCTGTCCACCGTGATGCTGCTTGCCTCCATCGTGCTCGTTTTAGGATCGCTCCTGTTCCAGCGTCGTCGGTCGTTCTGACATGAGGAGGAGACGATGAATCAACCGGAACTCATCCAGCGATGGATCCGCGATTGGCAGCAGGGGCGGCTCTCGCGCCGTGAACTCTTGCGGCGAGTGACACTGCTCGGCATGAGTTCGTTCGCGCTCGCCAACTTGCCCACTGCCTGCGCTCGATCGCAGCCGACGCCGACACCCGCGTCCACTGAGGCATCACCGCGCGTCGGGGCTGCAATCCCTGACTATATCGATCGCAGCAAGCTGGACAAGGAACTCAACTTCTACAACTGGTCGGAGTACATCGATCCGGACATCCTGACCGAGTTCCAAGAGACCTATGGCGTCAAGGTCACGATGGACACCTACGCTTCCAACGAGGATCTACTCGCCAAGCTCCAAGGTGGCGCGACGGGCTACGACGTTATCGTTCCCTCCGACTACATGGTCAGTATCATGATCAACCTCGGCCTCCTCGAGCCACTCGACTACTCTGTCATCAAGACGATCGCGAACATCGACCCCGAGAATCTGAAACCGTACTATGACCCCGACAACACCTACAGCGTGCCGTACATGTGGGGTACCTCCGGTTACAGCTACGATACCAGTGTGCTCGGCGAAGACCTCGCCAGCTGGAAAGAAGTGTTCGAACCACGACCCGAGGTGCGCGGCAAGGTGGTCATGTTGGATGACCAGCGCGAGGTGATCGGGGCCGCCCTCATGTATTTGGGCTACGAGATCAACGAGACCAGCGATGACGCACTCGCTAAAGCGAAGCAACTACTCCTCACGCAGAAGCCGTACGTGCTCGCCTATTCCAGCCAGAACAACGATGACTTGCTCGTCGCCGGCGAAGCACTGATCGCCCACATCTGGACCGGCGATGCGCTCATGAGCCAGCAAGAGAAGCCGACCCTCCGCTATGTCATCCCTACCGAAGGTTGCACGGTCTGGCAGGACAACCTTTGTGTTCCCAAGACGGCCCCGCACAAGTACACGGCGATGGTCTTCATCGACTTTCTCAACCGGCCCGACATCGCTGGGCGCAACGCCAACTACATCATGTACGGGAGCCCGAACAAAGCAGCCCGAGAGCAAGGCTTTATCGACCAAGAAGTGCTCAACAATCCGGGTGTTTATCCGCCACCGGAGGTTTGGAAGCGACTTCAATGGATCAAGGACGTCGGTGAAGAGGGCGCTCTCAAGCTGGATCGTCTCTGGACAGAGATCAAGACGGGCTGAGCTCCGCGTGCATTTTGGGTAGGAATGCGATTCACGCTCGCTCCTTTGGCATCCCTTTGCCTGTGTGGTCGCGGCACGAGGGGCATCCTTCAAGGGAATGCCCCTCGTCTGTCCTCTAACCTTCCAACGCGGGTCGAGCTGCCTCGACCGGCCGCCGCTCCAGCCCCAACTCGTGAGCGATCTCCTTCATCGCGTCCAGCACGATGCGGATGTGTTCCTCGAGCGGAACCCCGAGCGCTGCTGCTGCCCGCTCGATCTCCTGGCGGTTCACCGCGGCAGCGAACTCCTTCGCCTTCCACTTCTTCTTGACGCTGGACACTTCCACGTCGAGGATGCTCTTGGTCGGGCGTACCAATGCCACTGCGACCAGAAACCCGGTCAGTTCGTCGACCGCGACCAGCGTCTTCTCGAGGAGGGACTCCGGTTCGACCCCAGTGACCTCGCTCGCATGCGCCAAGATCGCTCGGATGACCTCTTCCGGGTAACCGCGCTCTCGCAAGATGCGCGCGCCGACGACCGGGTGCCCCTCCGTACTGATGTCCGGGTACCGCTCGTAGTCGAAATCATGCAGGATCCCGACCAACCCCCAAAGTTCCTCATTTTCACCGAACCGTCGGGCGTAGGCCCGCATGGCCGCTTCCACCGCCCGCATGTGACGCAAAAGATGGGGCTGTGACGTAAACTCCCGCACCAGTTGCCATGCTTCCTCGCGCGTCGGTAGCGACCGTTCCACTCCCATGCCTCCCTCCCAAGACGCTCACTGCCGTCGCTGCCGAGCCTCGTCAGGCGAAATCAAGGCGCGCATCGCCCGGAACCAGGGATGACGGCGTCGCAGTTCAGGAACGAAGAGGTTGGCCGCTGCACGACCAAGTAGTCGCCCAGCGATCGCGGCGACATCCGAACCGACAGCGCTTCCCGTTCGACTCCCAGCGGCCGTGCCCCCACCGGCGGACCGCCGCGCGCTCACGCGAGCCGCACCTCGAATGAGCGCCTTCCGCCAGTCCGTTCGCGGCTCCAGATGACCTCCCCGCCGTTTCCAACGCCAGCGACTCACCAGCATGCCGAGAAACCCGCCCAGGATGGCGAGGATCGCGCCCGGGCTATTGGGGCGAGTATCGACGAGATCGAGCCCACCGACGTCGGTCAGCCACAGGACTCCCGCGGTCGCCAAATAGCCGACGATCCAGGCCACGGTTTCGTTGAGGGCCTGTCCCCACCGCCGGGTCATCCGCCAGGAGAGGAGAAGGATTACCGGAACGATCAACCACATCGCACGCTCCGCTCCTCGATCCCTTCAAGACTACTGGTTCCGAGCGCTCTCGACCAGCTACACTGCTCGTGCGAGGACCAGGAAACGATGCACGACCAACGAACAGTGCGTGAACTGGCTCGGCAATACGACCGCCTCGCTGGCCAGTACGATGCGGCGATGGATCGCATCGAGCGCTGGTTATTAGGCGGCTGGCGTGCCTGGGCGGCGCAACAAGCTGTGGGGCGAACCCTCGAGATCGCCATCGGAACCGGTCGAACGCTGCCCTCCTATCGACCAGGGATCGTCCTCATCGGCATCGATGTCAGTCTCGGTATGCTGCGCGTTGCCCAACGTCGCGCCCGCGCGTACGGCCGTCCCGTGACACTCTTGTGTGCCGATGCGCAGGCCCTTCCACTGCGCGACGCCAGTGTCGACACGGTCCTCTCGATCCTCAGCCTCTGCACGATTCCGGATGTCCAACAAGCACTACGTGAGGCATACCGCGTGCTTCGACCTGGAGGACGCCTCATCCTCGTCGAACATGTCCGCAGCGATCGGCGACTGCTGGGGCTGGCACAACGCCTGATCGAACCGCTCAGCGTGCGATTTGCTCACGATCATCTCGCCCGCGAACCACTTCCGATGGTCGTCGCAAACGGTTTTCGGGTACTCCATGAGCAGCGACGACTCGCCGGGATCGTGCAGCGCATCCTGGCTGTCAAACCATCATGATTCCCGTCCGTCGCCATGCGGAAGCCCGAGCGCCCGCGGCAGATCGTCACGGTTCCCCCACTCCGCCCAGCTTCCGACATAGACCCGAACGTGTCGGAACCCAGCCCGCGCCAGCGCCAGCGCAGCGTGCGCAGCACGCACTCCTCCATGACAGTAGGTGATCACCGGTGTCGAGGTGGTCACACCGAGTTCTGCCAGCCCAGCTCGCACCTCTTCCGGAGGCCTGAACATCCGTAAGCCATCCCAATCGAGACTCCGTTGCCAGAACCAATGTCGCGCCCCAGGCACATGCCCACCGTGGCGAGCACGCACCTCCTCACCGGTGTATTCGCTCAGCCGCCGCACGTCGAGCACGACGCTCTTCCCAAACGCGAGAGCCTCCAGAACGTCGCAAGCATCGGCGACGAGTTCCGGGTGCACAGGTGTCGACGGCAAGTGGAAAGCAGCCCGAGGCCACACCGGCTCATCGGTCGCGATGGATCGTCCCTCAGCCACCCACCGAGTCCAGCCCCCCTCCAGGATGCGCAGCCGGTCGGCTTTCCCGTAATAGGCAAGTGCAAGCCAGAGGCGGGCAACGAAGTGTCCACCCTCGTCGTCATAGCCAACGATGAGATGCTCGTCACCGATACCCAACTCACCCAACCGGCCTGCTATATACTGTGACGGTGCGAGTCGGTACGCCACGGGGTCGTGCGGATCGACGGTCACCACTGTCCAATCGAGGTAACGGGCACCCGGAATATGGCCCTTGCGATACTCTTCGTACCCGTCCCGCCCATCGAAGTAATACCGGCAGTCGACGATACGAACCAGCGGGTTTCCGAGCCGCTCGGCCAGCCAACCCGTGTCGACGAAGTGTGCCGTCAGTCGCTCGCTCACCACGGATCTTCTTTCCCTCCTCACGATCACCTTTGAACGCAGTGCGAACGCCGCCAGCGCAAGTATTCGGCGTAGCACGCCAGTTCGGATCGTTCGGCCGGGTCCAAATCCTGAAATTCGGCGTCGTGACGTACTTCGGTTGTCGGTTCCTCCAGGCGGTCGGCGAGCAAACGCAGGAATGCCGCCAGGTTGCAATCGAACGCTGCCGCCAGCTGATCCAGCGCCTCGAGAGTCGGTAACTTGCGTCCACGTTCCAACTCGCTGAGATAAGCGATAGAAAGACCGCTCCGTTGGGCGAGTTCCCGCAGGGGCCACCCGCGACGCGCTCGCAAGTCGGTCAAGAGTTCGGCGATCGTTCTTACCACGTCACGTCGCACCGAGCACCTGCACCCATACTGTGCGTGTCCGCGGATGGGTATCGAAGTCGAGCAGGACGATGCGTTGCCATGTTCCCAGTGTCAATTCACCTGACACGAGTGGCACGGTGACCGACGGCCCGACGACCAGCGAACGCAAGTGGCTGTGTGCGTTGTCATCAGCATTGAGACGGTTGTGCGCGTACGCTGCCCCCTGTGGAGCGATTCGCTCAGCAACGATCCGGACGTCCTGCATCAGGCCTGGCTCGTACTCCGAGACGGACACGGCTGCCGTGGAATGAGCGACGAAGACGCAAACCAATCCTTCCCGGATCCCGCTGGCTTCGACCGTCTCGCGAACCTGCGGAGTGAGATCCAGCATCTGATCGCGCCCACCCGTCGCAACCTGAAAGCGGCGGGCGAAAGCTCGGCTCATTCTGCCGCTCCTCGTCGTTCCGCCCAGAGCTCCACGAATCGGAGCAGCGTCCGCACACCGTGTCCCGTCGCACCGGCCGGCCCAAACAACGTTGCCTGCTCCGACCATGCGGGCCCGACGATATCCAGATGCGCCCAAGGTCTTCCCTCGGTAAATTCGCGGAGGAAGAGCGCGGCATTGATCGCTGCCCCCCAACGACCAGCTGTGTTCTTGAGATCGGCGTGCTCGCTCTTGAGGAGCTCGCGATAGTCGTCCCAGAGCGGAAGAGCCCACATCCGCTCACCGACCTCGTTCGCTGCCTGGAGGATCAGCTGGCCGACCGAATCATCGCTGGCGAACAGGCCGCTTCCACTGCGCCCGAGCGCGACCGCACAGGCACCGGTCAACGTCGCGATGTCCACCAAGAGGTCAGCCCCCTGTTGCACGGCAAACGTCAGTGCGTCTGCGAGCAGTAACCGTCCCTCGGCATCGGTACTGATGACCTCGACCGTCTTCCCGCTCAAGGTGCGCAGGATGTCCCCGGGCCGGAATGCCTCTCCATCGGGGAGATTCTCTGCTGCTGCCACGACTCCATGCACTTCCACGGGAAGGCGCAACGCGGGAAGCGCTCGCAGCACCGCGAGGACAGCTGCTCCTCCCGCCATGTCTCCCTTCATCCGCTCCATTCCCTCGGCTGGCTTGAGGCTCAACCCGCCCGAATCGAACGTCACTGCCTTCCCGACCAGAGCCACGCGACCGAGGACATCACCATCCGGCCGATAGACGAGATGAATGAGTCGCGGTTCTCGGCGACTACCCTGCCCCACCGCGAGAATCGCCCCAGCACCGAGTTCCTCGAGCAGCGCCCGATCGTAGATGGAACAGGCCAGCCCAGTCTCCTGCGCGATCTCCCACGCGATCCCGCTCAGCCGCTCGGGGTCGAGCACATTCGCAGGCTCGTTGGTCAGGTCACGGGCGAAGCACACCGCATCGCTCGTCAGGCGCCCGCGCTGGATTCCCTCCTCGACCTCAGCCCCCTCACCGAGTACGACCAGCTGCCGCAACCGCGTCCCACCCTCACCAGATCGGTAACGGTGGAAGCGATAGCTGGCCAACGCCGTCGTCTCGACGATCGCCTGGACGACCTGAGCTGAACTCGATCCGCTCACGGCCACGATCGGCCAGGCGAGCACACTCGCACCGACCTCGCCGGCGAGTTTTCCGGCAAGTGCCGCCCCACGTCGCACGTCGGCAAGCGATCGCTGATGCTCAGCTCCCATGCCAACCACGATGAACCGTTCGGCCGCCAGACCGTCGATCGGAGGAAGGAGTCCGGCTTGTCCGACACGGCCCGCTAACCCGATCGACCGCGCAGCTCGAGCCAGCCGCTCGGCGACTCCCGGTTCGATCCCGGCGATCCGCTCCAGTTGGCCATCCTGCCCGATCGGGAGGACGACAGTTGCCTCCACGAGCGCCAAAGGCGTCGTACTCGCGGTGACCTCGAGTCCCACCTCATCCTCCGATCAACGGCATCGGTCCTGACGGTTTTTCCTGTTCGGTAACCGAGACGTAGTCGGGATAGGCCATTTCGCCAGCTCGAATGGGCACATCGACGATATTCTCGCGGGGCGGGATAGGGCAGGTCCAACGATCGTTGTACGCACAGTACGGGTTATACGCCATATTGAAGTCGATCACGAGCTTGCCATCCGGCGTCTCTTGAGGATCGAGATAGCGACCGACTGAATAGGTCTCGCTTCCAGCAGTGGCATCCCGGAAGGGCATAAAGTAGCGCCCACGGCCGACCTCCCGGTAGACCGTGAACGTCACGGGCTTCCCCTCGATTTCGACTGTCACGCGACCAGCGACGATGAATTCCTTCGGCTCACCCGTGGTGGTACCGAGTATCACGCGCTCTTGACTGACACCGTCGCGTTGCAACTCGACGACGAAGCGGTATTCAGGCTTCACCGGATAATAGCGCAACCCGCGAAAGCGCTCCCGCTGTTCTGGTAGGAGCGGGGAGTTTTCATTGGATTTGAAGAACTCGTCCCGTCGCTTGCGATACTCCTCGATGCGGCGGATATACGCTTCGGTCGCCTCGGCACTACTCGTCACCTTGCACGCCCCTTTCGCTTCCATGCTTTCTTCCATGGCGAAGGATACCCGAGAAAACACCGAGCCGGCCTCATCAGGCCGGCTCGGTGGTTGGTGTGGGCGCCCCCGGGGGAAAGCCGGTTATCCGACTACCTCCACGGTGACGCCCGGAAGTTCGTAGCTACTCATTCCGGGCATCACCCCCTTTCCCCTGCACGGTCTCGCTCGAGAGCCGCACATGGGCTCAGACTATCACGCCGAGCCCCCTTCGTCAACCAACAATGGAGCGCGCTGTGCTGTAACTGGCAAGAAAGGATTCGGGCGCTGACCTGAGGAGACACCGTGAGCGATCACTCGATCACCCATCTCGAGCAGCCACTTTTCTCGGGTACCCAGCGTTCCTGTCCCACCAGGCCCGAGGATCGGCCTCAGCACTCGCTCCATTTCCGGACGATCCACCGCAGGTACGGCCAAGAGCACCCACACATGGTTGCTCGGACCAGGCAGCGCAGCGTCTTCGAACACGAATCGGGTATCATCGAACGAACCGGCGGACGCTGGAAACCGGCGAAGAAGAGTGCACAGGAGAGCGAGGTTCACCATGCCGAACCGCCTCGCCAACGAAAAGAGTCTCTACCTGCGGCAGCACGCTGACAATCCTGTCGACTGGTACCCCTGGTGCGAGGAAGCCTTCCGTGTTGCCCGCGAGCAGGACAAGCCGATCCTCCTCAGCATCGGTTACTCCTCCTGCCACTGGTGCCACGTGATGGAACGCGAGTGCTTCGAAAATCCGGAAATCGCTCAGCTCCAGAATGAGCTCTTCGTCAACATCAAAGTCGATCGAGAGGAGCGTCCCGATCTCGACGAGCTGTACATGAATGCGTTGCAAGCGATGACAGGCTCCGGCGGCTGGCCACTCAACGTCTTCCTGACACCCGATGGCAAACCGTTCTACGGCGGTACGTACTTCCCACCTCAAGACCGGGGTCAGCTACCGGCTTGGCCACGCGTCCTCCTCGCCGTCGCCCAGGCCTATCGCGAGCGCCGCGCCGATGTCGAGCGCGCGGCCGAGGATCTCGTCAGGTATCTGCAGCAACAGTCACGCCCACCGCTCCAGGCCGCACCGTTGCGGGAACAGTTTCTCGACGAGGCTGCCCGCAATCTCGTCCCTCACTATGATCGGGAGCATGGGGGCTTCGGGACTGCACCCAAGTTTCCCTCCCCGCTGCAACTCGAATTTCTCCTGCGGACGTTTCGCCGCGCCGGCGCACCACGCGCACTGGAAATGGTGCTGCAGACGCTCACTGCAATGGCCCGTGGCGGAATCCACGACCAGATCGGGGGCGGCTTTCACCGCTACACGGTCGACGAAGCGTGGCTCGTCCCGCACTTCGAGAAAATGCTCTACGACAACGCCCTGCTGGCGCGTGTGTATACCCTCGCCCACCTCGCTTCGGGTAACCAACTCTGCCGAACGATCGCCGAAGAAACGCTCGCGTACATACAGCGCGAAATGCGTGGAGACCATGGAGCGTTCTTCGCTGCTCAGGATGCCGATAGTGCGGAGGGGGAAGGAGCCTTCTACCTGTGGACGTCGGAGGAAGTAGCAGCCGTCTTGGGAAACGATGACGCTGAACTTGCCTGTCGATACTTCGGTATTACACCAAGAGGAAACTTCGAGGGCAAGTCCATCCTGCACGTTGCGGAGGATCCGGTAACGATCGCGAGCGAGTTCGGCCTTTCACTCGATGAGCTCGAGCGGCGCATCGGCTCGATCCGTGCTCGCCTCTACGAAGCGCGAGATCAGCGTCCTCATCCAGCCCGTGACGAGAAGGTAATCGTCGCTTGGAATGCGCTGGCCATCCGCGCCTTCGCGGAAGCCGGCACAGCGCTCGATCGCCCTGACTTCGTCGCGCTTGCTGAGAGAGCAGCCACCTTTCTCCGGGATCAGTTGTGGGACGGGAAGACGCTTTACCACGTCTGGGAGGAAGGTGAGGCGCGCTTCCCTGGATTCCTCGACGATTATGCTGATCTCGTGAATGCGCTCGTGTCGCTCTACGAAGCGACCTTCGATCCGTTCTGGATCGCCTGGGCTCGCCAACTCACTGAGGCGATTTTGGCCAAGTTCATCGATCCGGTAGCCGGTGACTTCTACGACACAGCGAGCGATGGGGAACAGCTGATCGTCCGCCCCAAAACGTTCATCGATCAAGGTACGCCGAGCGGCAATGGAGCAACAGCCGAAGCGCTCCTCCGCCTGGGTACACTCTTGGGTGAGCATCGCTTCATCGACCAGGCGCGAACGCTCTTGGAACGCTATGCACAGCTCGCCGTCGAGCACCCGATCGCTTGCGGGCAACTGTTGCTCGCCATGGACTTTGCGCTCGGTCAACCATTCGAAGTCGCCATCATCGGTGATCCGACGCAACCAGAGACCCGAGCGCTCCTCCGGGTCGTCCAGGCGAGCTACCTGCCGAATCGTGTCCTCGCTTTGCGCCGCCCGGAGGACGAGATTGCCGCGTCGATCGTTCCGCTTCTGGCCGAGCGCTCCCTGGTCGACGGACATCCGGCAGCGTACGTCTGCCGCAATTTCGCGTGCCAGCGACCGGTTACCACGCCTCAGGAACTGGCGAGCCAGCTCGGAATCGCGCTGCCGGACAGCTGAGTGATCGGTGCGAGGGGAAGCGCGGCAACCACAACCGGACCAGCTGGTCCGCCGAATCGGTAGGAGAGACACGCGCAGACGAACGCATACGCTTCGCGCGTCGTGAGGTCGAACGCACGCTGGATCAGGGCGACGGCGTTTTCGAGCGCAGCCTGCTGAGCGCTCGAGATATCGGGTCCAAGACCGAACACCAGGAGTTCATCATCGCTGCGCACCAGCGGCCCGGGAAGCCGCAGTCGGTGATCGACGGTGACCTGAACTGTGACACGTGCGGCAGCTTCGATCGCGACATGTGCCGGTTCACCCGCACCGATCGCAGCATGCACGTCACCCAGGAAAAGGAACGCCTCCGGTCGCTGCACAGGTAGCCAGATCGTGCTTCCGGCATGCAGTTCGACCAGATCGAAGTTCCCACCCCATGGCCAGACCGGCCGGAACGTCGAGCTCGCTCCACGAGCGGGAGCGACTCCGATGCAGCCGATACTCGGCTGGAGAGGAAGGTGCAGCCGTTCGGAGACGACGAGTCGTCCGCCATGCACGTCCAAGCGTTCGCACACCGTCTTCGGTAACAGTCGCCCTAGCGGACCGAATGAGCGGATGAAGACCAGCCAAGCGCGCTCGATGCTGATGGAGAGGATATCGACTCGGAGTGTGTCACCCGGGCGCGCTCCTTTGACCGCGAGTGGACCAGTCACTTGGTTGAAGCGATCCAATCCGATCTCCTCGACCAGGATGCCACGAGCGAGCATTTCGTACGGCTCATCGCTCGTCTCGAACTCGACGACCGCGCCTGTCTCGACACGGAGCGCTGGTAGCGCAGCGGCATCGAGCGCTGCGTACCGCGAGGATCGAGGAATCCGATACGGACTGACCGACACAGCGCCTGCTCCTTCCCCCGTCGTGATCGTTCTCTGCAACCACACGGTACACTTTCGCGAGAGAGTGGGAGGCTCGAGCCCGGGATGGCACGTCAGACCTTCGTCATCGGCACTGCTGGGCACGTCGATCACGGAAAATCGACGCTCGTCAAGGCACTCACCGGGATCGACCCCGACCGGCTCCGCGAGGAAAAGGAACGGGAGATGACGATCGATCTCGGTTTCGCCTGGATGACGCTCCCGAGTGGCCGCCGACTGAGTATCGTCGATGTTCCCGGGCACGAGCGCTTCATCAAGAATATGCTCGCTGGGGTCGGCGGTTTCGATGCCGCTCTTCTCGTGGTCGCTGCCGACGAAGGTCCGATGCCGCAAACACGCGAGCATGTAGCCATCCTCGACTTGCTCGAGATCAGGCACGGTCTCGTGGCGCTGACCAAGAGCGATCTCGTCGAACCCGACTGGCTCGAACTCGTCATCGTCGAAGTCGAGGAACTCTTGCGAGACACCGCTCTTGCCGGCGTACCGATCGTTCCTGTCTCGGCCGTGACTGGCTATGGTCTCGATGCGCTCGTACGGGTGATCGACCAGGTACTCGATCAGGTTCCGCCTCATGCTCGGAGCGGCAAGCCGCGCTTGGCGATCGATCGTGTTTTCACCGTCGCGGGCTTCGGCACGGTCGTCACGGGTACGCTGCGGGACGGCGAACTGGAAGTTGGGCAAGAGGTCGAAATCCTCCCCCGCGGCCTCCGGGCACGAGTGCGCGGCTTGCAGAGTCATCGGACGCGAGTCGATCGGGCTCTCCCTGGATCGCGTACCGCGGTCAATCTGAGTGGCGTCGAAGTCGAAGACCTGGTGCGCGGCGACGTGCTCACCGTCCCTGGCTGGCTCCGACCGACCATGCTCCTCGACGCTCGCTTGCGCATGCTGCCCGACGCCCCGGAGCCGCTCGAGCAAAACGACGAGGTCGATTTCTTCGTCGGAGCGAGTGAGACACTCGCCCGCGTCACGCTTCTCGATGCTGAGCGACTCGAACCGGGCATGGTCGGCTGGGTTCAACTGCGCCTTCAGGAGCCGGTCGTCGCCGTGCGCGGCGACCGTTTCATCATCCGCCGTCCCTCGCCGAGCGCGACACTCGGAGGCGGCATCATCATCGATACGGCTCCGCGCCGGCATCGGCGCTTCCGTCCAGACGTTTTGCGTACGCTCGAGCTTCTCGCCTCCGGCTCCCCCGAGGCGCTGGTGCTCCATGCTTTGGAACGCGGTATCGCCGAGTGGCGTGATGTACTCCAACGAACGAATCTCGACGAGACGACTGCCACGAGAGCCATCACCCAACTGATCCAGCGGGGCCAGATCGTCTGTCTGGAAAATGCGGAAGGCACGTTGAACCCGGGCAGCGCACTCGCCGAGCGCACGGCGTTGGAGCGGATCACTGCCCAGTTACTCGATCTTCTCCGCGAATATCATGCACGCTATCCGCTTCGGCGCGGGCTTCCACGCGAAATGGCACGGAGTCGCCTCGGGCTCTCGCCCCGTTTCTTCGAACTCCTTGTCCACTGGCTCACTCAGGCCGGCGCGGTGATCCAAGACGACGATGTGCTACGTCTGCCCGAGCATCGGATCCAACTGACCGAGGAGCAAGAGAACCGAGCGCGGGCCTACGAGGCTGCTCTGCTGCGCGAGCCGTTCTCTCCGCCGTCTCCCAGCGAGTACGGTATCGAGCCGGAACTCGTCCAAGCGCTCGCTGACCTGGGACGTGTCGTCCGCGTCAATGACGAGGTCGTCTTCGCTCCGTCTGCATGGGCAGAAATCAAAAAGCGTGTGCTCGCACTGATCGATGCTCATGGCAGTGTGACGCTCGCTCAAGTACGTGATGCACTGGGGACGAGTCGCAAGTACGCGCAGGCACTCCTCGAGTACCTCGACCAACAGCGGGTTACCAGACGGATCGGTGACGCTCGTGTCCGTTATGCGTGAGCTGACCGCTGACGCGATTTTCCTTTCCCCACACTTCGATGATGTTCCACTCTCGTGCGGTGGAACCGTCGCCCTCTTCGCCGCGAGTGGTCGCAAGCCCGTCATCCTCACGCTCTTCGGCGGAGAGCCATCTGAGCCGCTCAGTTTCTTCGCGCAGCAGCAGCACCGATGGCGGGGCATGGACGATCGAACGGCTGTCCAATTGCGGCGCGAGGAAGAGCGTGCCGCTGCTGCCGAACTCGGGGCGACGGCACACTGGTTCGATGTCCCGGACGCAATTTACCGCGATGCCCGTTACAACTCGGACGACGAACTCTTCGGACCTCTCCACCCCGATGATCTGGTGCTGGTCGATGAGCTCCTCGATCTCGTCGAAGAGGTGATCCGCTCCCACGCCGAATCACCGGCGATTTTCGTTCCCCTCGCTCTCGGCAACCACGTCGACCACCAAATCGCGCGTCTGCTCGGCACACGCCTGGTCGAACGAGGTTTTTCAGTTTGGGGCTACGAGGATCAACCGTACAGCGCCATGCCAGGGAGCCAGGCCGAGCGCGACTGCACCATCCAGCGCTGGACAGCCGGTCCGCCATGGCTCGTCTTTCTTTCGGAGGAGCTCTTCCAGAGACGCCTGCGAGCGATCAGTCATTATCGAAGCCAGATCGCTTTCGTCTTTCGCGACCTCGGCCCCTTCGATCGAGTTCTTCGGTTGTATACGTTGGAAGTCGGACGAGGCCAACTCGCCGAGCGTTTCTGGGAGCTCCAGCCACTTTCGACCGTCGAGAGAGCGCCCGAACAACGGAGAGGCGAACTGTCCTGAGTTACTCGTGGGCGAGCGCCAGTAACCGCTCGCCGGCGCTCCTCCCGTCTCACCGCCCTCTCTGCCAATCGCGATCATGACGAGCGGGAGAGATCCTGGAGGAGCAGACCGCGATCGCGCTGTACCCACTGCCGATAGTGCGCACCGATGTTCCCCATCTCAACCTGCCAGCCCGGCGGGTTAGCCGGCGTGAACGTCAGACAGCGCCGTTCGAAACACTGGACGAGGACATCCTGCTCGACACCCCTGACCGGGACCCTCACCCAGTACGGCTCAGTGATCGGATAACCGACAACAGCTATCCACGGCGAGAACAGCTGTTCCTCGCGCAGTCGGTATCCGGCCCAAACCGACCCTCGTTGCTCGAGCCAGTTCGCGAAGATGGATGCCACACCATGGTTGGTCTCTCGATAGACCGCGCCGTACCTCACCCCATAACGAGCCAATTCCACGTCGTGCACGACCGTCCCATCGGGAAAGAGGCGAGCTGTGACGGGTTCGTCGGCAGGCCCAGAGGGCGCAGCGAGCGTTGTTCCCAGCAAGGCATAGGTGACGGGATTACCGGGATCGCCCGCAACCGCGATCGCAGCCGGTTTTCGTTGAACGTACGTCTCGTCACCGATTTGCTGCCAGCCAGTCAGCAGCTCCCAGGCTAACCGACCGCCGGTCACGCGCCAGCGTGCGTCGACGGCACGGTCGGGATGAGTCAGTTCCATCCGGCCTTTATCGTAATAGCGGACGAGACGCTTCCCGTCGGGTGCGTCCGCGTAGGCTTCCCACTCGACCGGGCCGAGAGCTGGACCCCAGAGCCAGGTCCGCACGACGAGCCCCCGCGCGACTGGATCCTCCGTCCGGCGCCACCACCAGTCGAACAGTCGCTCGGCATCGGCTGGCCCAGCGAGGCGATCGAGTTTCGTCCAGCCATAGTCGAGGAGCTTGGCCGCGTCGTCGTACCAGGCGGCCAGGGTCGAGCCGGTCAGTACCACGATCGCTGTCTTGCCTGCCCGCTCAGCAACCTCGATCAAGCAGAGGCCCGCTTCGTCGGTCCAACCCGTCTTCCCACCGATGATCCCAGGGTAACGCTCGGGCAGTCGATTGGTGTGCCGCCACGAGAATCCCTCACCGTGATAGCTCGCCGCACCGAATATCTCGACGAAGACCGGATCGGCGAGCGCAACGCGCGTGAGCCGCGCCAGATCGTAGGCACTGCTGACATGGCCAGGTTCGTCCAAACCATGAGGATTACGAAAAGACGTCGCCTGCAGACCCAGCTCGACCGCCTTCGCATTCATCCAGTTGACGAAGCGCTGGCGAGCAGCAGGATCCTCGGCATCCGGACTTCCACCGACTGCCCGCGCGATCGCCATCGCGGCATCGTTCCCGCTGCGGAGCAGGAGACCATATAGCAGCGTTCGCAGCGTCACGACTTGTCCAGCTCGCAAACCAGCCGACGACTCGCCGATCAAATCCTCCGGCACGATGGTGACTGGCTGATCCAACGCGCCCCGTTCGAGCGCCACGACTGCAGTCATCACCTTGGTCAGGCTCGCGATGGCGACTGGTTGGCGTGCCGCTCGCTCAGCGACGATCTGGCCCGTTTCCGCGTCCATGATGACCCAATGCTGGGCAACGACTTCCGGTAACGAGTCCGCTCGAACAGGGATCGGGATGGCGAGCGCGACGATGAGGAGGCCGAGCACGCAGCGCACGATTCGCCCGGACACCGTTTTCCCCTTCCCCAGCGTTTCCGGGTCGCACCCCCTACAGTTTCCGGGAAAAAGACGAGTCGGAACAAGTGGCGATGGCCATTCTGAGGGGAGAGGACACGCGTTGCACTGCAGCCCTCCCGTGCCCCGCTGTTCCACCGCAATCCGAGATCCGCGCAGAGCAGGGACACCGTTTGCGGTACTCGCCGGGACAGCATCAGGCGTGCGGGCATTCTCGCGCGTGCTCGGCACCCTGCGTTGTCGGGGAGTGCACGAACACTGCGGCGTGGCGCAGTGCCGGGCGACTCATCCGAGACGGTCCGTGTTCGCCCGAAAACGCACCGCAGCTCGGGTAACCGTTTAGGACGCAACGCGAACCTCGAGTGGATCAAAGAGGAAACGGTACCGAATCAGCCCACAGCAGGATCGCTCATGACCTCATCGTTCTCGAGTCCTCGAGCGGCTTGCGGACCCCGCCGCAGTCCAGCTCGTCGACTGAGCGGTCACGCAGCCTCTCCTGATCGGCAACGTGCCCGCAGACCGGTCGGGCTCTCCTCGAGCCGTTCTCGCCGGCAGACGACGGATCGGCACGACTGCGTCGAATCAACATGCTCGGCGAGCCTCACGCTTCGAGCGGAGTCACGGCGAGACGATCCAGTTCGGCCAAGACGTTGGCCATCTCGATCGCAACGAGCGCTGCTTCTACTCCCTTGTTCCCCATCTTGGTTCCCGCACGCTCGACCGCCTGCTCGATGGTGTCGGTCGTCAGCACCCCGAAGACAACCGGGACATTGGTCTGCAACGCCACATGAGCGATTCCCTTGGAGACCTCAGCCGCCACATAGTCGAAATGCGGCGTGGCTCCCCGGATCACTGCGCCCAAACAGATGACAGCGTGGTACCGGCGCGATTCAGCCAAACGTTTGGCGACGAGCGGAATCTCGAACGACCCAGGAACCCAGACGACCTCGATCGCCTGTGGCTCGACGTCATGGCGTACCAGCGCATCGATCGCACCGTGGAGCAATTGCCGCGAAATGAACTCGTTGAACCGGCTGACGACGATGGCGAAGCGTCGGCCTCGTCCGGTCAACTTCCCTTCGACGACGCGGATCGCCTGACCATTCAGCGACATCATCGCGTGCCTCCTCGTTTCTCGTCGCCCACCGCCGCCAGTTCCTCCAGCAACACGAGGTGTCCGAGCTTGTCGCGCTTGGTACGCAAGTAGCGGTGATTGTGTTCCGTGGGTGGCAGTTCCAGTGGTACCCGCTCGACGATCTCGAAACCGAGTTCCTCGAGTGCTGCGATTTTGCGGGGATTGTTCGTCAGAAGTCGCACGCGTTCGATACCGAGATCGCGCAGGATGATCGCAGCCTCCCGATAATCGCGCAGATCGGCCGGGAAACCGAGGTGCAGGTTGGCCTCCACAGTATCCAATCCCATGTCCTGCAGGTGATACGCCCGCAACTTGTTGAGCAGGCCGATCCCCCGTCCCTCTTGACGCAAATAGACGATGACACCGCGTCCTACTGCGGCGATCCGGTCCAGCGCTGCTTCCAACTGGGGGCCACAGTCGCAGCGTTGCGACCCGAAGACATCACCGGTCAAACACTCCGAATGCAAGCGGACGAGCACCGGCTCGTCCCCACTGACATCCCCATGGACGAGTGCCAGATCGATCTGGTCACCGCCGAGTCGGCGATACGCCCGTAGCTGGAACCGTCCGTAGCGCGTCGGCAGCGTCGTCTCGGCGACGCACTGCGCAGGACGCTCGTGAACCAGCCGATAGGCAATGAGATCAGCCACATGGACGAGCGGAATATCGTGTTCAGCAGCGAAACGCTCGAGTTCCGGCAAGCGCGCCATCGTCCCGTCGGCGCTCATGATCTCGCAGACGACCGCGACCGGATGCAGGCCTGCCAGACGAGCCAAGTCGACCGACGCTTCTGTTTGCCCGTCTCGCTCCAGTACTCCGCCCGGTCGAGCGCGCAGCGGAAACACATGGCCCGGCATCACGAAATCCGCCAGCGTCGCCGAGGGATCAGCCAGCTTCCGGATCGTCACAGACCGATCGTACGCCGAGATGCCGGTTGCCACACCTTCACGCGCCTCGACGGAGATCGTGAAGGCTGTTCCGAACCGTGAGCCGTTCGTTCCCGGTGGAACCATCAGCGGAAGCCCCAAGCGATCCACCCACTCCGCTGCCATCGGCACGCAGATGAGTCCCCGCGCCTCGCGGGCCATGAAGTTGACCGCTTCCGGCGTACAAAACTGCGCTGCGATCGCCAGATCACCCTCGTTCTCCCGATCGGCATCATCGACGATGATGACGAAACGTCCAGCACGAAATGCCTCGATCGCTCGTTCGACTCGTGCGAAGCGCGTCACGACTCGACCTCCGTTCGCGCACTGACGAATCCGGCCCGGTGCAACGACTCGAGAGACAGAGCGCCGCTGGCACCGAGCGCGAGAAACTGCTCGACGTACTTGGCGATGATGTCCACCTCCAGGTTGACCAGAGCACCTGGTCGCTTGCGCGGCAACGTGATGTGCTCCTGCGTATAGGCAACGAGGGAAACCTCGAACTCGCTCGGGAAGCGGCGCTGCACTGTCAAACTCGCCCCATCGACAGCAATGAATCCTCGTTCGACGACGTACCGCATCGCCTCTGCTGGAGCAGCGATGCGGACGATGAGGGCCGCGCCATCCCGATACATCGTGACGATCCGGCCCACCGTGTCCACGTGACCTTGCACGTAGTGTCCACCGAACCGCCCGCCGACCGGCAGCGCCCGCTCGAGATTGACGAGATCACCGACCGCGATCCTGCCGAGTGTCGATCGGCGCACCGTCACCGGCTGCAACTCCACCTGGAAACTGTCCGGAGCGAGATCGGTCACGGTCAGGCAGACACCGTCGACCGCGATGCTGTCCCCGAGCCTGGTTCCCTCCACGACGGTGCGACAGCCGATGCGCAAGCGAAGCCCACCTCCGCTGACCGGCTGGATCGCGAGCACACGACCGATTTCCTCGACGATACCGGTAAACATCATGCCCCCTCAGGCACCCAAATCGGACGCAACCGTCCTTCGATCACCAGATCGTCTCCCACCTGTCGGACACGCACGCCGGTGAGTCGAGGAGCGCCTTCCATGCGTGCCACGCCCTCACCAGCCAACGGGACAGGGGCAGCAGTCCCACCGACCAATACTGGCGCGATGAATGCCACGACAGCATCGGCCAATCCCTGCTCGAATAGACTGCCGAGTACTCGACCGCCTCCCTCGACGAGGACCCGGTTGATGCCTCGTTCCGCCAGTACCCGTAGTGCAGCTGCCAAATCGACGTGACCGCAACGGAGAGGAACGAACGCCAACTCGGCTCCCGCCTTCCACAAAGCTGCGACCCGCTCCGGCGGTGCAGCCTCGGTGGTGATCACGAGCGTGCGTGCCGGTAGGCGACTGTCCAGTAAGCGAGCCGATGGCGGCGTTCGGGCTCGTGTATCGATCACCACGCGGAGCGGCGAGTGCGGCCCCCCATCGCCGGCATCGCGCGGATCGAGACGAGTCGTCAACTCAGGATCATCAGTCAAGACCGTTTCGACACCGACCAGGATAGCGTCATGTTGATCCCGCAATTGGTGCGCGTAGCGGCGCGCCTCCTGACCAGTGATCCATTTCGAGTGGCCAGTACGGGTCGCGATGTGACCGTCGAGCGTCATCGCATACTTGAGCGTTACCTCCGGCAGGCTCTCGCGCAAGCGCTTCAAGTAGCCGGCATTCACCTCAGCTGCGGCTTCAGCTTCGATCCCGACCGTTACGTCGATTCCGGCTTGACGCAAGAGAGTGAACCCGCGTCCAGCTACTGCCGGGAAGGGATCGAGAATGGCAGCAACAACACGCCGGATACCGGCCTGAACGATGGCCTCGACACAGGGCGGCGTTCTTCCGTAGTGCGCACACGGCTCCAAGGTGACGTAGAGCGTCGCCCCACGGGCTCGCTCCCCTGCTCGCTGGAGCGCGACGATTTCCGCATGCGGCCCTCCCGGCGGCTGGGTGCAACCCTCGCCGACCACTTCGCCGTCGCGCACGATCACCGCGCCCACTGCCGGATTAGGAGCGACCCGCCCCTGCGCCCGTCGGGCAAGAGCGATCGCACGCTGCATCCAGTACCGATCTGTGTCGAGTTCCTGCATCACCGTCGCCCATGACGAAGAACCCGGGTGGCAAAGCCCCCGGGTTCAGGTTCGGTCGAAGTTCTTCGTTGACCGGTATCGAGAACCGGAGCAACGACCTTCTCCCATCCGGACTATACCGTCGGCCCCGGAATTGGCGCTGCTGACGCCTCACCGGATCCTGCGGCCGCTGGCCGCTCGCGGGCTTTACCGCCGGTCGGGAATTGGCGCTCCGCGCGCCTCACCCTGCCCCGAAGGTCTTGCATTGCTCAGTCTACGCCATGCTCAGCGCGCCGTCAACTCGGCACTCACCGCAGCCTTCGAGACCGGTTTTCCGCTCGCGGGCGAGAGCCGACCACGATCCAAACGATCGAGCCACCGCTCAGCCCAACGAGCAGCCCAGTAGCCGCACATGCCGTGAACGCCGCCCCCGGGCGGTGTCGCTGCACTGCACAGGAACACCGCTGGATCGGACGTCCGATACGGTGGCCACGGCCAAAAGGCAGGCCGGGTGAAGAGCTGGTCGAGCGTTGGCCAACCTCCAGAAAGATCGCCCCCGACGAGATTCGGGTTGGCTCGCTCTAAGTCTCCAGGCTTCCACGCACGGCGCGCCACGATCCGTTCCCGGAATCCGGGAGCGAAACGCTCCACTTGCTGTTCGATCGCCTCAGTCGCGTCACCATCCCATCCCGATGGCACGTGGCAGTACGCCCACATCACTGCGTAGTCAGGTATCGCTCGACCAGGATCGGCCTGGCCTGGTTGAACCAGAATGACGAAAGGCCTCTCCGGCATGCGTCCTTGGCTCACCGCTCGCTCAGCTGCAGCGATCTCCTCCCAGCTTCCACCGAGATGAACGGTCGCCGCGAGTGCACACTCTGGTGCTCGCCAAGGGACCGTCCCGCGAATCACCCAGTCGATCTTGAACACGCCTGGTCCCGGGCGGAAGCGCGCGAGTTGCCGCCGATAGGCTGGGGTGAAGCGCGCGCCGGCGATCCGGAGAGCGATCCGCGGGCTCGAGTCCAAGAGCAGGGCGCGGGCCGGTGGGAGATCGTCGAGTCGCTCCACCGGCACACCATACCGAACTGTGCCGCCGTGCTGTTCGATCTCGCCCACCAGCGCCTCCGCCAGGCGCTCCGTACCCCCTGCGAGGAGCGGCCAGCCGACGAGGTGCCCGCACGCGGCCAGAACCAGGCCGAACGCCGCGGAGGGAGCTTGCTCGAGCGGCAACGTGCTATGAGCCGCCAGGCCAGCAAAGAGCGCCCGTGCTCGTTCCCCAACGAAGTGCTCGATGACTACCCGCGCCGAGCGCACTCCTTCCCGCGCGAAGCACAGCAGTTCCACGAGCGGCAGGCACGATCCCGGCAAACGCACCACACCCGGCAGGGGGGAAAGGAGTACTGCGAGCAACGCCGTTCCGGCCGAAAGCCACGGCTTCATCAGCCCTCGATATCTTGGTGCATCCGGACCCAGCTCCACGGCGGTCCGCTCGAGATCACGCCAGAGCAGGACCGCTGTTCCGTCATCGAACGGATGAGCCAGCACAGCTGGTGACCAACACCAGTGGACGCGGTCGATCACCCCGACGCTTCGAAAGAACGGAGAAGCGAGCGCCAGCGGCAGGACGGAAGCGCAATGGTCGTGGAGACAGCCGGGCACGATGCTCTTGTCGGTTCGCAGCCCCCAACCAGCACGTTGCGCTCGCTCCAGAACCAGGACGCGGCGACCATTCCTGGCCAAGGCGAGAGCAGCTGCCAATCCGTTCGGCCCTGCCCCAACAGCGACTGCGTCCCAGGCTTCGCGCACGCACGCTCGCTCTCGAGTCTCACGCAGAGCTGTCTTGTTCCGGTTCAGCTTGGGCTCGCGCGACCGATTCCACCATCGCGACGAAAGCTGCCTCCGGTCGAGCCCCCTCGAATTCCAGCGATTCGTTGATCACGACTTTGGGAACAGCGAAGATCCGATACCGCTGAGCGATGTGCGGAAACTCGCTCACCTCGATCACGTCCGCGGTCACCTTCTCGCTCTCGATCGCCATCATGTGCGCCAACCTGGCGACACCTGGACAGTATGGTCAAGTCGGTGTCACGAAGACCTTGATGTGAACCGGCTGTGCGAGCTTGGCGAGCGTCTCCCGGCTCAATGGCGAGAGTTCGGTCGTTCCCCGCGAGACATCGATGATGTCCTCGATCAGCGTCGCGAACTCGTAGCCAGCAGGTACCCCGATGAAGCGGAGTGTCCCCTTGTTATGCCCCTTGAGAATGATCGCCGGAATCTCTTCGACACCCGCCTCCCGTGCTTTCGCTCCTTCTTGCAAGAGATCGTACATTTCGAGCATGATCTTTTCGGACAGTGCAGCGACCTCTTCGAGGAGTTGGTTCGTCTCGCGGCATGTCGCACACTCGTATCCTGGAATACTGATCTGGGTCACGCGCTGCGTGAAAAGTTGGATGGTTATCGGATCGCGCAGTCGTTCGACGAAGACTTGACGCAAGTACTCCTGATCGGCTGGCGAAAGAATCGGCATCGACTACCCCCTTCCCCTACGGAGTCGTCCGTGCGAAGCGTAACCGATGGTCGCTGCTCGTGCCAGGACGATGATCCGGCGATGACCAGAGGCCAGTCGCCATCGCCCCCGCCCTCGCCCAGGGATCGCTGAGTCGGCCCGTCTATGGACCATACGCGGTGCGCCCCGATCGCTCTCTGCCGACGAGCCGGCTACCCCATCGATGACTTGACCGTAGCGGGAAAAATCGCGCCTCCACGCTGACCACGCATCTCTCCCCAAAAGCGACGAGCTCTGGCTCCCGCGTCCGACAACGGTCGCAAAAGGTGCTCCGCCGTACTCGGCTCGCGTCGCCGACGTTCACCTCGTAGGAAGGCACAACGCTGAAACCGGCAGTTCGCTGTCAGCGCGACTCAGTGTGAAGAAGACGACCGGTCTCCGCAAGATCCATCGCGGCACCAGAAGTCGAACGCGGCACCGAAAGCGACCAGCGGGCAACTTGTCGCTATGCTAGCATGGCGTGAGGGAGACCAGTATGGGACGCTTGCTCATCGGAACCTCGTCCTGGACTGACCACGATGGTTTCTATCCACCAGGGATCGAAGCCCGCGAGCGCTTGCGTTTCTACGCGCGCTATTTTCCGATCGTCGAGGTGAACTCGACTTATTACGCGATCCCCTCGCGTCGCGTCGTCCAAGGCTGGGTCGAGCGCACCCCACCCGGATTCGTCTTCGACGTCAAGCCACCCCGCCAGTTGACCGCGACACCGGAGCAGCCGGGGGGAGAGGCACCGGTTCCCGATGCAGACATCGCGCACCGCTTTCTCGATGCCATCGAGCCATTGATCACCGCGGGAAAACTCGGTGCGATCACTTTCCAGTTTCCACCCTCCTATCGCAACACGGAAGAGCACCGCGAGTACCTCCGGCTCCTTCCCGAACTGTTCCCTGATCTTCCGCTTTCCGTTGAGTTCCGCCGCCGCGATTGGCTGGACGCTCGCCATGCGCAAGCCACACTCGAGCTCCTCCGCGAGTCCGGCCTCAGCTATACGATGGTCGACGAGCCGCAAGTCGGGATCGGCTGTGTTCCCCCCATCTACGCGGTCACCAACCCCCGTCTCGCGGTGGTGCGCTTCCACGGGCGCAATGCGGAGACCTGGTACCGGTTCACCGGCAAGACCGGCGAGCGTTTCAACTGGGAGTACCGCCGGGAAGAACTCGAAGAGTGGCGACCCAAGCTGCTCCGGGCTGCGGCCGAAGCACAGGAGGTGCATGTCTTTTTCAATACCAACTATGGCAACCAGGGACCACGCAATGCAATACTCCTGATGGATCTCCTAGGCATCGAGCATCCGCCGCTGCCGGGGATTGGCTGAGTGTCAGCGCGCCTGCAAGCGGTACTGCAGGAGAAAGTTCCAGAGCGCATCGGCAGCTGCTGAGGGTTGTCGGCCAGCCCGGCGCACCAACGACCACCAGCGCCGAACCGGAAAACCCTGGACATCCAGCACGATGAGCCGCCCAGTTTCCAACTCGAGCCCGATCGCATCGCGCGGCATGACCGCGACACCGAGGTCAGCTGCCACTGCTTGCTTGATCGCGCCGTTGCTGCGTAGTTCCATCGCCACGCGGGGGGAAAGTCCAGCCTCGGCGAAGATTCGTTCCATGTCAGCGCGCGTGCCCGACCCGATCTCGCGTACGAGAAACGGCTCGCGAGCGATCTCATCCAACGGGATCTGATGACGCCGAGCGAGGTGATGGCGAGGTGAGGCGATCACCACCAGCTCATTGGGCAGAAATTGCTCGATCTCCAAGTCTTGCGGGTCCTCGATGAGCCCCATGATCGCCACATCGGCATCGCCTGCCAACAAACGTTGGTGGACAGCGAACCGGTTGAGCACATCGAGCGAGAGCTCGACCCCGGGATAGGCCCGATGGAACGCACCGAGTGCCTTCGGCACCACATAGATCCCGGCTGTGGTGCTCGCGGCCACCCGCACCTGCCCACGTTGCGCACAGCGCAGCTCGTGAACAGCCGCCAGCGCCTCGTCCAGAAGATCCAACAGTCGCTCGGCATAGGGCAGAAGCTGCCGCCCCGCTTCGGTCAGCTCCACACCGCGACCGGTGCGCTGGAACAAAGGAACACCCAACACCTGTTCGAGCGACTTGATCTGCGCAGAGACGGCCGGTTGACTGATGACCAGGTCTTCGGCAGCACGCGAAAAACTCCGATGCCGAGCCACGGACCGGAACACCTGGAGCTGCCGCAGACTCACATCCATATAGCTTCCTCCTATGTCACTCATCACAAAGTACTATTGGAAATTATATGCCAATATCGCTATGCTGTGAAGCGGGAGAGGCGAATCGTCGTCGAACGACGAATGCAGGAGGTTCCCATGCCTCGAGTGTCGCGTCGGTGGATCCTGACTCGCCAGTACACCGCTCACCACCTCATCACTCGCGCCAAAGCTCCTCTCACCGTAGTATCGCGCTGATCCGCGCGGGCACAGTGAGACCCCGCCTACGCGGGGGCCACCAACTCATCGCCCAGCGTGCATCGCTCGCGACACGCTCCGAAACGCCCGCTCGTCAGTCAGGAGACCAGTGAAGGGAGAATTCGTCATGTGGTCGCTGCCGCAAGCCGTGACTGATCCGAACGAACTCCGCGAAACCCCGCTCCTTCCCCCTGGGTATCGCGTTCCAGCCTCGCGCTGGATTCACCCGAGCACGCGACTGCGTCAGCTCCTCGAGACCCTCCCCTACGTGTTCGCCCCTGGTGTCTATGACCCCCACGGCGCACAACTCGTCATGTATTACGGCTTTCCGGCTGTCTACTTCAGCGGCTATTCCTTCGCGATCGGCCATCTGGGCACGACGGATATGGATCTGTACTCCAGCGTGGAGATCGCCGATGCTGCACGCCGCATCGTCGCCGGGCTACGCAAGTTCCAGCTCACGATGGCTGTCGGCGATCCGGAGAAGGGTATACCCCCGAAGCATCTCCATATCCCACCGGTCGTCGCCGACATGGATACCGGGTACGGAAACCTCTTCAACGTCCAGCGCACCACCGAGCTCTATGTGACCGCGGGCGTCGCTGGCGCGCATATCGAGGACCAAGTGATGCCGAAGCGCTGCGGCCACATCGCGGGCAAGGCGCTCATCCCAGCACAAGAAATGGTCGGCAAACTCAAGATGATGCGGGCAGTGGCCAACGATCTCGGGAATCCCGATTTCGTCATCATCGCACGCACCGACGGCGTTTCGGCCGTCGACGCGCCGGAAGCGAAGCGCGGCCTGCCGTTGGCGATCGAGCGTGCCCTGCGCTACCTCGACAGTGGCGTCCCCGATCTGGTGTGGTGCGAGTTTCCGACCTCAGAGCGAGGGCCACTGGAAACGTTCGTCGAGGAAGTGCGCAAGCGCTTCCCGGATGCTCGGTTCGCCTTCAACTGGTCGAGTTCATTCAAGTGGTTCACTGACCCGAACCCGATCAGCTTCCGCGAACTCGGTGAGATGGGCGTGCGGTTCATCTTCATCACGCTGGCAGCACAACACGCGATGGGGCTCGGTTTCAGCGAACTGCTCCAGGATCTAGCAGCACGCCAGGAGCGAGCGTACATCGACCTGCAAAAGCGCGAGTGGGCCGAAGGCACCGACTTCCCCACCCGAAGCCATCACTTCTTCTCCGGTGTTCCCTACCATCACCTCCTGGGGCAGGTGTACGACGCACCTCGACTGGGAACCCAATTCGAAGAGGAGTTGCCGGAAGAAGCAGTGGTCTGAGTCGTTCTCCTGCCGGGATGCAGGGTTTCCCAACTCCGCATCCCGGCTTTTCTTCGTTACACTAGGGGGCGACGCTGTGGTGCCATCACCGGGTGAGGGAGGTATTGTCATGGGTGATGTGCGGATCGTGGGACGCATGACTCCGGAGTTCGCCCAGATCCTCACCGAACCAGCCCTCGACTTCGTCGCGAGTCTCCATCGAGAGTTCAACCTTCGCCGCAAGCAGCTGCTCGAACGACGAGCCGAACGCCAACAGGCGATCGATGCCGGCCATTTTCCTGATTTTCTTCCCGAAACTGCTCACATTCGTGAAAGCGAGTGGCGTGTCGCGCCGACTCCCCCTGATCTCGAGGATCGGCGCGTCGAGATTACCGGGCCTGTCGATCGCAAAATGATGATCAACGCCCTCAACTCCGGTGCGCGCGTCTTCATGGCGGACTTCGAGGATGCGCTCTCGCCGACTTGGGAAAATGTGGTGCAAGGCCAGATCAATCTCCGCGATGCCGTCCGGCGAACCATCAGCTTCGAAAGCCCGGACGGCAGGGTCTATCGTCTCGCCGAAAAGACCGCGACACTCGTCGTCCGACCACGCGGCTGGCATCTCGTCGAACGGCATGTCCTGGTCGATGGAGAACCGATCTCGGCGAGTCTCTTCGACTTCGGTCTCTACTTTTTCCACAACGCGCACGAGTTGCTAGCCAGGAACACCGGGCCCTACTTCTACTTGCCCAAGCTGGAGAGTCACCTGGAAGCGCGCCTCTGGAACGACGTCTTCAACTTCGCCCAGGATCGCCTCGGCATTCCGCGGGGAACGATTCGGGCGACCGTCCTCATCGAGACGATCCTGGCTGCCTTCGAGATGGATGAAATTCTCTGGGAACTGCGTGATCATGCTGCTGGACTCAATGCTGGGCGATGGGATTACATCTTCAGTGTCATCAAGAAGTTCCGCCGGCACCGGGAGTTCCTCCTGCCCGATCGGGCACAGGTCACAATGACCGTGCCGTTCATGCGTGCGTACACCGAACTCTTGGTGCGGACGTGTCACCGCCGTGGAGCACACGCCATCGGCGGAATGGCTGCCTTCATCCCCAGCCGGCGCGATCCGCAAGTCAACGAGATCGCCTTGGCGAAGGTTCGCGAGGACAAGGAACGGGAAGCCAAGGACGGCTTCGACGGGACGTGGGTCGCTCACCCCGACCTCGTCCCCGTCGCGCTCGAAGTTTTCGATCGCGTCCTGGGCGAGCAACCCCACCAGAAGCATCGCCTCCGCGAGGACGTGCAGGTGACAGCACGCGACTTGCTGGACGTGCGCGTGCCGGGAGGACGGATCACCGAGGGAGGACTCCGGAACAACGTCAGTGTCGCGCTGCAGTACCTGGACAGCTGGCTGCGTGGCCAAGGCGCCGCGGCCATCTTCAACCTGATGGAGGATACGGCGACTGCCGAGATCTCGCGCGCGCAGCTCTGGCAGTGGCGCTTCCATCGCGCCGAACTCGACGATGGTCGGCCAGTCACGGCCGAGTTGTACGTCCAGATCCGCGACGAGGAACTCACCAAGCTCGGCGGAGAGGGAGCCGGTCGGCTTCGAGAGGCGCGCGAGATCCTCGATCGTCTGGTGCTCGACGACGAGTTCACCGAGTTTCTCACCTACCTGGCGTACGAGTACATCGACTGAACGGCAGTTATCCGAAGCCAAGAGAGTCCGAGCGCGAAGGAGCTCGTTGCACGAGCTCCTTCGCGCTCGGACGGTGCCCCAATATCAGGAGCTGCCCAGGATCTCGCCGAGCCGCAACCAAGGATCGAATGTGATCGGAAGCGGACAGCAAAACGTAACGCTCCAGGTGGCGTCGGAAACCGCTCCGATTCTATCCGGCATCCGCTTCGCTCTCCTCGTGCAAGACAAGTGACTCAGTCGGCACTTCTCCCTTCGCCGCGTTTTGCTCGAGCAGATGCAGCACGACCCGCCAATAGCGTTGACGCCCGGGGACGAGGTCCGCGAACGTCACAGCCTGCACAGAACGAATACTCCCTGCCCCCGATTCACTCGACCACAGAACCGGTGCTTCCACGGACATTCGCTCCTGCTCGAGTAACTCGAGCAGACCGCGAACCGAAACGGCGAGCAATGCTGCGACTTCACGCGGATCAGGTTCGATAGCCACGAGCGGCTCGTCACGGAGCCAGAAATACAGGTATTGGACTTCTCGGTCGCAGATGTTCGCCTGCACCGCTTCCGACCAGCGCGTTCCGAGCCACTGGATGACGCTCGGTTCGAGCCTGAAGCCTAACTCTTCGTTGACCTCGCGCACGATCGCGGCGAGCATGAGAGGCGCGAGGGGCTGCCCAGGGACGAACTCGCCCGCCTTGAAATGTCCACCGACGCTCACGTCCACGCGCCCCGGCATGGTGTCCTTGGTGAGACTCCGACGCTGGAGGAGCACGCGGAGACCTTCCGGGGTAGCCCACGCGATCCAGAGGTGAAATGCCGGGTGCCAGAGACCGTTTTGGTGAACCAACCAGCGAGCTGCCCTTTCACCGGTCAGCTTCCCATCCTGGGTCAGGACATCGAAGACCTCATCTTGCGGATCGGTCGTCTCTCGCCGGTACTGCATCGATGCCACACTCCGAACCTAACTGCAGCCGATACGATGGTACGCTTCCCAGCGCAAGAAAGGAGGCGAGATGGAAGCCAAACCGCCGATCGAGCTCGCCGATTTTCAACGCGTCGATCTGCGTGTCGGGCGAATCGTTGCCGTGGAGGAGTTTCCGGAGGCACGCCGACCATCGTACAAGCTCACCATCGATTTCGGGCCGCTGGGGGTCAAGCGCTCCTCGGCAGCCATCCGTCCCTGGTACGCGCCCGAAGATCTCATCGGCCGGTTGATCATCGCAGTCGTCAACCTCCCTGTCCGACGGGTCGCCGGTTTCCCCTCGGAAGTGCTTGTCCTGGGCGCTATCCAGCCGGATGGACGGGTCATCTTGCTCCAGCCAGACCAACCAACCGATCCGGGCAACCCGATCGCCTAGTCGATGACCGCACCGCGCTCGCGCGGACCGGGCGCTTCTGGCGCTCTCACCAGTGACCGGGTAGGGATCATTCGGACAAAGACCCGGATACGACGGACCCCGCGGCGGAGTGTTCGCGTGGAAGTACCCAGGGAGGTATTCGGGCAAGAACCCAAACGGTGTGGTACAATTCGAGTGGGTCGAATAGAGTGAGTGTTTGGTAGTTTTGGGCAAGATTGGAGCGCTTCGATGACAGCGGCACCACGCACCCGATGGCTTGGGCTCGCGTCGCTCGCCCTCGGTCTAGCCATGATCATCGTCGATGCGACGATCGTCAATGTCGCGATTCCCAGTATCATCGAGGATCTCGGTCTCCAGTTGACTGATGCGGAGTGGGTGAATACGGTCTACTCGCTCGTCTTCGCTGCTCTACTGGTCACGGTCGGACGTCTCGGTGACTTGTACGGACGCAAGCGGATCTACCTCGGCGGGCTAGCCCTCTTCGTCGGCGCCAGTCTCCTCTGTGCCAGTGCTCCATCCGGGACACTGCTCATCGCGGCACGTGCTCTCCAGGGCATCGGCGCAGCCTGCATCCTGCCCTCGACCCTTTCCAGCGTCAACGCCATGTTCCGGGGACGCGAGCGAGCCCTCGCCTTCGGCATCTGGGGATCCGTGATCGGTGGCATGGCAGCGCTCGGGCCGCTGGTCGGTGGTTGGCTGACCACCGACTTCTCGTGGCGCTGGGCCTTTTACATCAATTTGCCGATCGGCTTGGTCGCTGGAACCATCGCCCTCCTCACCGTCCCGGAAACGCGCGATCCTTCAGCGGCTCCTGGCATCGATCTGATCGGCATCGTGACCAGCGCCATCGGATTCGCTGCGCTCGTCTTCGGCTTGATCGAGGGAGAGCGCTATGGTTGGTGGCGACCGACGGACACGTTCCGCATCGGTTCGTGGGAATGGCCATTCGCCACGCTGTCACCTGTGCCGGTGGCCCTGGCCCTCGCTGCGTTGTTCCTTCCAACGTTCGCCCTCTACGAACTCCGGCGTGTCCGAGCCAACCGTCCGGTCCTGCTGGATCTCCGCCTCTTTCGTTACCGCACGTTTCGATGGGGCAATCTCGCGGCCCTGATCGTGAGTCTCGGCGAGTTCGGCATCGTCTTCGTTCTCCCGCTCTATCTCCAGGCGGTTCTGGGCTATACGGCCTTTCAAACCGGCCTGGTCCTGCTGGCTACCGCCATCGGCGCTTTCCTCGGTGGACCAGCGGCGGCTAACCTGGCTCAGCGTTTCGGAGCGCGTCAGGTCATCCGCGCCGGTATGCTCTTCGAGGCGGTCGGCCTCCTTTTGATCGTTCCTTTCCTCGCCCCCGATACCACCGGTTGGCGGCTCGCTCCGGCCTTGTTTCTTTACGGCCTCGGGGTCGGGCTCGCAACGGCGCAGCTCACCTCCGTCATCCTCGCTGAAGTGCCCACAGCTCAGTCTGGCCAAGCTTCCGGAACCCAGAGCACGACACGCCAGGTGGGTGCCGCGCTGGGTATCGCACTGCTCGGCACCATCCTGGCTGCCGGCCTCGGCAGCGGAACGAAGTCGCGCCTGATCGATCAGCTCGGCATACCCCCGCAGCAGGCCGCCGCACTGGCACGTGCGGCCAAGCAATCCGCCGGCCAGATTCTCGTCCAGTTACAGACCCAACCCGGTACGCAGCCGATTGTCCAAGCCATCGAGGCTGCCTTCACCGACGCTGCCCGGCGCACCGCATTGGTCGCTGCCGCCTTCATCCTCGTCGGCTTTATCGCCAGCTGGCTGATTCCTGATATCCGGCCAGAACGCGGGCCGACTGCCGTGAGCGAGCCGGCCACCGCTGAACCTCGTCCGACAGGATGAAACTCTCAGCGAGCGAACGAAACGACGAGCAAGAGCACGAGGCCCAGTGCGATGCGGTACACGATGAAGATGCTCGTACTGTAGCGCTGCAGGAAGCGCAGGAGAAAAGCGATGGCGAGAAACCCGGTGATCGCCGCGCTGGCAACTCCGGTCACGAACAGGACTCGCTGCTCCGCAGGAAGACCGGTTTCGACCAGTTTCAGTGTTTCGAGCAGTCCGGCACCGGCGATCGCCGGAATCCCCAAGATGAAGGAAAAGCGAGCGGCTGCCGGGCGAGCGAAACCGAGAAAGAGGCTTGCAGTGATGGTGCTACCAGAGCGGGAAACGCCCGGAAGAAGAGCCAAGGCCTGGGCAAGACCCACAACCAGCCCATCTCGTAAACCGAGTTCGCCGAGCGACCGCCGTCGAGTTCCGTAGCGTTCAGCCAACCAGAGGACAAACCCGAGCACGATCAGGAGAAGACTCGTGAACACGATCGCGGTATCGCCTCCGCCGCCGGAATGAAAGAAATGATCGATGACATCATTGAGAAAGAATCCAGCGAGACCAGCCGGAACCGATCCGATGATCACTGCCCAGCCCAAACGTGACGCAGAATCCTCGAGTGGGCGGAGACGGATGAGCCCCGCGAACCACGCCCGCCCGATCTGAATCAGATCACGCCAGAAGTAGGCGAGCACTGCAGACAACGTTCCGAGGTGCAGCGCGACGTTGAAGGCCAGCCCCGGTTCCGGCCAATCAAAGAGCCATGGTAGCACGATGAGGTGGGCAGAACTACTGATAGGCAGAAACTCGGTCGCTCCTTGAACGATACCGAGCACGGCCGCTTGCCAAACATTCATAGTCGCACTGCTTCCTCCGATTCGGCTCGCCGTATCGCCACCCAATCCAGCTGGAGCTTCGACCAATAAAGCAAACCGACCAGCGTGATAGGAAAATAGAGCGCCGCGTGCAACACGATCGCGTAGGAGAAAGCGATCGTTCGAGGGACGCCAGCCAACCCAGCGAGGACGAGCAGGACACCCGCCTCGAACGGTCCAAGGTAGCCGGGCGAGGAGGGGATCAAGGTAGCCAGGTTGGCGACCGCGGTCGTGAGCAGGACGATCGCGGCAGAGAGTTCGAGGCCAAATGCACGCGCGACCGCCGCATACATGGCAGCCTCAGCCAGCCAGGCGAGAACGGAGAGCCCGGCTACACGGCCGAGCGCGGCACTACTGCGGAAAACGGCCACACCCTGAAACCCAGATTCGACCGAACGCTCGGCCCGCTGGCGCACTCCTCGGGGGACCAGCCGGACGATCCAATAGACGAATCGGACCACTCTACCCGAGCGAGCGCTCAACACGAGGAGGCCGAAGGCCGGGACAAAGATCGCTGCCGCAACGATCGCCACGTGACGCAGGGCCGAGTTCAGCGCAACCGCCGACGCAGCGACGAGGATGAACGCGAGCATCGTCAAACCATCCAGCAGGCGCTCAAGTACGATCGTCGCTAAGGTCGCTGTCTTGCTCACACCGAATTGACGGCTGACTGCATAGGCTCTGACCACCTCACCGGTCCGAAACGGCAGAACATTGTTCGCCATATAGCCAACGGCCACGGCCGGGAAGAGCTGTCGCCACGTCAACCGCCGTACCGGGGCAAGCAGTGTGGCCCAACGGAGTGCTCGCACCACCACACCGCAAAAATAGACCGCGATCGCCGGGAGGAGCCACCAGTAATCAGCGGCCCGGAGCGCTGCCCCCAGAGCCGGGAAATCTTGTCCCCGGAGGGCCAGGCCGAGAAAGACGAGACTGACGATAATGCCGAGTACGACTCGCCGCACGGACGCGCCTTTACTCTCACGGCGCCTGCGCGCCGGACCTGCAGTATAGCAGCCTTCCCGGTCGCCGATGGCGCTCGAGAGTGGTGCAGGAGAGGCTTTTCCTTCTCTCGCCCCAGAGACGAGCACTGCCAGGACGCCCTGAATCGGCATCCGTTTCCGGAACGGTTCGCTCGCAGCCAGGCGAGCAAAAACGACCGAAGCGATTCGCCCCGCTGGCGAGAGGAAGCATTCACCTCACCGAGCGATCGACAACCCGAGCTTCGAACTGACCACGCCGGCCCGACGCTCCGGTTCCCCCGCAGCAGCCCAAGACTGCCCGACCGGTTCTGGCGCTCCCCTTCCTCACTCGCCGATGGCGAAATACTTGAACGCCTCGGCCAACAGCATCTCCTCGCTGCCGGGCCAGCCGCGTCGCCGAGCTTCCGCCGCGGTATCCTGCGCCCAGAGCCGCAGCATCGGCTCGGGATCCCAGTCTCCCAGCTGACTCCGATGCGCTTTCAGGGCTGCGAGCTTCTTTTCGAAGAACGGCGTAATGTCCACGAAGACATCCGGTTCCCGTGCACCGGCCAAATAGACATGCGACACGATGTGTGGCTCCAAACCTTCTGCGAGCAATTCCGGAAACGTCAGGCGATCACGCGCGCTCGGAAACACTGCCGCCAAGGTCGCTTCCCCGACCGCGATGTGATCCGGATGCTGAATGTAGGACTGTCCATAATACCGAGCTGTCGGGTCCTGGCAGATAACCGCACTGGGGCGGAACCGCCGGACCATGCGAACGATCTCCCGGCGCAGCCCGAGATCGGCGACGACCTCAGCATCGCGGTAACGCAAGAATTCGACATGCTCCACCCCGAGAATCCGCGCTGCCTCGCGCTGTTCCGCTTCACGGAGCGCAGCCAATCGCTCCGGGGTCATGGTCGGGTCGTTGCTGCCTTTGTCTCCGCTCGTCACCAGTACATAGATGACCTGGCTTCCCTGGCTGGCCCAACGGGCCACTGTCCCGGCGCAGATGAACTCCGCGTCGTCGGGATGCGCCATAATGACGAGCACGCTCTCGGGTCGCTCCGGTACCCGCACCACTTCGATCTCCCTTCACTGCACCGTTGGGTCCAGAAACCGCTCCCTCGGCCACACCGGTCGAGCAGGTTCAGCCCCCTCCATCCCTGACTCGAGCCACTCGAGGTAGCACCGGGCACTCCGCCGGAACGGTCCCCAATCCATCCCCAGACAGTCCTCAGGATACTGTTCTATCCGCGCGAGCCCGCGTGCCAACACTGCTCGTGCCCCGACTCGATTCCCACGCTGGGCATGATACAGTCCGACCACCACCTGAATGAGACCCCGGTAGAACTCGCTCAGCGAGCCCTCGGTCGCCCGCCAGACATGCTCGAGGATCTCGTGACAGCCGAAGAGGTCTCCAGCCTGGTAGAGCTCGCTAGCAACTCGCCATGCGTCCGGCGGCGATGCCCGGTTGCCGCTTACGTCTGGTTCCCTCACGGACATCCCTCACCTTCGCCCGAGCGGCACGCCCGATCCCGCTCGAGCAGATACTCCCATGCAGCGAGGAGCTGCGAATCCGATCGGATCTGCTCGGCAGGCAGGATCTCGCCACGACGAGGTACGATCGTGACATCTTCGGCAGCGGGGGCAACCGTGATATCCGGCTCGATACCAGTACGCCAGATCACCCGTCCGTTCGGAGTTACCCACACCTGAGTTCCGATCAGCAGAGCCGATCCATCCCGGAGCCGGAACTCGGCGAGCACGGTTCCCGTCCCGAAGGTTCGCTCGCCGATGATGACCGCACGTCGATGATCCTGCAGAGCTCCGGCGACGATTTCGGCTGCGGAAGCCGTTTCCCGATTGACGAGGACGACGAGCGGCAGCGTCACGGGTTGGGCATCCGGCTTGGTACGGTAGACCGTTTCCTTCCCGCTGCGATCGCGCGAACGCAGCACGACCGTATCCGGCGGCAGGAAGAGACCGGCCACATCCACCGCCTGGTCGACCAACCCACCCGGATTGCCCCGCAGGTCGAGAATCACCCCGCGCGCACCAGCTGCTGCCAACTCGCTGAGTCCTTGCCGGGCATCTTCTGCCGTTCCAGCCGCGAAGGAACTCACCCGCAGAAGACCGACTCGTTCCGGAAGCACCGCCCAGCGGACTCCGGAGAAGCGCACTTTGGACCGTACGAGTCTGACTTCGAGAGGAGAAGCCTCGCCAACCTGCTGGATCACCAGCGTGACCACCGTGCCTTCCGGCCCACGGACGCGTTGGACGACGCCGTCCAGGCCCAGTTCGGAAACGGGGATCCCGTCCACCGCGACCAACACGTCTCCCGGCTGGATTCCAGCGCGGGCAGCTGGTGAATCCGCGAACACATCGCGGACGACGATCGTGTTGTCTTGCTCGCTGATCTCGATCCCGACACCGGAATACTCGCCAGAGAGTTGTTCACTGTGCTGAGTAAGTTCCTCCGCCGTGAGATATCGCGTATGTCCATCGTCGCCGACCGCATCAGCCAGCCCCCGCAAGGCACCGGCAAGCAAGCGCTGATCGTCGAGAGCTGCCGGATCGACGTAATGCTCGTGCAGCAGCGACCATGCCTCGCTGAAAACCGCCACCGGAGTCGGCATGACCGCCGCTGTAGGCATGATCGCCGGTGTAGGCGTCGCCAACGGTCGCGGCCATTCTTGCCCGATGGCAAATCCCGCCAAGAACAGCGCCAGCGAGAGGAGGACCCACGGCCCTCGTGATGACCCACTGTTTCTCTTTGGCCTCGTTTCCGCTCGCACCGTTCGCCTCCTGCTCGAGGGCACGCTCGTCAGCGGTAAGCATAGTTCTCCCGCGTCGCGCGGAGGCCATCCACTCGTCAGTCGCGTTCGTGCCGTTCGGCGCGCAAGAGATCGAGTGTCTCCACGGCATGTCGCAGGTGCGGGATGACGATGCTCCCACCGACCATCAACGCGACCTGCATTGCATCGTAGAGTTCCGCATCCGACCAGCCGAGCGCGACGCAGCGGTCGAGGTGGTAATCGACACAATCGTTGCACCGCAAGACGAGCGAGGCGACCAGACCGAGGAGTTCCTTGGTTCGTGCATCCAACGCTCCGTCTCGGTAGGTCGCGCTGTCCAGTGCGAAAAAGCGGTTGATTTCCCGATGGCCGATCTCACCGATGCGCTGGTTCATGCGCGCCCGATAGGCGCGGAACTGCTCGAGGCGACTTTGCTGCGTCATCGTTGTCCCGTCCCCTTTCTCAGCCCGCATCCTTTCCCTGTGGCACGAGGGTACCAGCCGCGTGTGGACAACGATGGAGACAGCGCTTCATCACCACGCCAATGGGTCAGTCGGCCCGTCCGATGCGGCCCATCGACACGCCTGGACTCTCTCTCGAGATTCATCTTCGAGAGAGGACGCTCGATCCGCCGCGGCAACCGTACACGGTTTTCCTGGACCTCACGGTCATGACCGTCTGGTTCCTGTCGTTCGCGATCTCGCGAACGGCCCCAAACGAGTGACCGTCCCCGTCATCTCACAGTGAGAATAGAGCACCCAGAGACCAGCTGCGCGGTAGGCCGAGAGATCGACTTCCCCCAGCGCCACCGCGCTGGAACACGGAACCAAGACCAATCACGCTCGCAGACCAGCGGAGAGAGGCAGTGACGCATCCAGGCGCCGTATCGCGCTTGCGGACCCAATCCAGCTAGATGGAACAGCTCACACGCTCTTCACCGCCTCCACCAACCGCTTGAGTGTCTCCTTGGCATCGCCGAAGAGCATGCGCGTCTGTGGCATGTGGAACAGCTCGTTCTCCACTCCCGCAAACCCTGGGCGCATGCTCCGCTTGAGCACGATCACATTCTTGGCCTGATCGGCATTGAGGATCGGCATGCCGTAGAGCGGACTGGACGGATCGGTGCGAGCAGCCGGATTGACCACGTCGTTCGCACCGACCACCAGCGCAACGTCAGCTCGCTGGAACTCCTCGTTGATCTGCTCCATCTCGTACAACTTGTCGTATGGGATATTCGCCTCCGCTAATAAGACGTTCATGTGGCCCGGCATCCGACCAGCAACGGGATGGATGGCGAACTTGACTTCGACACCACGCTTTTCCAGCTCGTTGGCAAGCTCCGCCAACTCGTGCTGCGCCTGCGCCACTGCGAGTCCATAGCCGGGCACGATGATCACCAAATTGGCGTAGGCAAGCAGCACAGCTGTGTCCTCGACCGTCGTCTCGCGGATCGGCTTCGCCTCGGCGACTGCAGCACCCGCCGCTCGCGTCCGGTAGGCACCGAACAGCACGTTGGCCAGCGATCGGTTCATCGCGCGACTCATCAGGATGGTCAAAAGCGAGCCCGAGGCACCGACCAAGGCACCCGCCACAACGAGGATCTGGTTCTCCAGCACGAATCCAGCCGCCGCAGCCGCGAGACCGGTCATCGAGTTCAAAACGGAGATGACGACAGGCATGTCAGCCCCGCCGACCGGGAGGACCAGCAGGATGCCGAAGAGCAACGCGAGCCCGAACATGATCCACACGCTGGCCGACGAACCGGCGAAGCCCAACAACCAGGCCCACATCGCCACGATGCCGGCGACGACAGCGACATTCAACGGAATTTGCAAGGGGAAGCGCACCGGTCGACCAGTCATCAATTCCTGCAACTTGAGAAAGGCGATCACGCTTCCGGTAAAGGCCACCGAACCGACAGTCGTCCCGAAGGCAACGGACACACGCTCGCCAGCGGTGACTGCTCCGCTGGCGACAAACCGCTGGAACTCGGCGACGGCCACGAGGGCCGCAGTCGCGCCTCCCATTCCGTTGAAGAGCGCGACCATCTGCGGCATCGCCGTCATGGGAACAACGCGCGCCAGGTAGATCGACCCAGCGGCACCGACGACGGTTCCGATCAGCATGACCGCGATATTGGCCGGTCGCCAATGGATGTGCGGATCGAGCAGCGTCACACCCACCGCTACGAGGAGCCCGGCCGCGACGAGTTGGTTACCGGAGCGCGCCGTTCGCGGCGAACTCAGTCGCTTCAGGCCGAGAATGATGGCGACCGCACAGACGAGATAGACGAGGTCGACGACAGCATCACGCAGGTTCTCGATCACCGCTGCCCCACCACTTCCTTCTCAGGCGCCTTTGCCGTGGACCGCTCCCCCGCTTGGCGAGCAGCTGGCTCCTTCTTCTTGAACATCTCCAGCATCCGGTCTGTCACGACAATGCCGCCGAACAAGTTGCCTGCCCCGAAAAGACAACCGAGAAAACCCAGCAGTAAGGTCAACGGGTTCTCGGCTGTCCCAGCCACCAGAATCCCACCGAGCAAGACGATTCCGTGAATCGCGTTCGTTCCGGACATGAGCGGTGTGTGCAGCAGTGTCGGGACACGCGAGATCACCTCGAATCCGAGAAAGATGGTCAATATGAGAACATAGAGCCCGAGCAGGAGTTCTTGATTCACCGCACTTCCTCCTTGATTTCCTTGAGTCGCTCGAGCGTCGGACCGTGCAAAATCGTCCCGTCCTTCGTGAGGACGACGCCGCGCGTGATCTCGTCCTCCAGATTCCAGACGAACTCGCCCTTGGGCGCAAGGTGCTCGAGCAACGTCGCCACATTGCGGGCATACATTTGGCTGGCCGTATAGGCCATCTCGCTCGGTAGATTCAGTGGCCCCATGATCGTGACGCCATAGCGGACAACAGTCTCTCCCGGCACCGTGAGCTCGCAATTCCCACCCATTTCAGCCGCGAGATCGACGATCACCGAGCGCGGTCGCATCTCCCGGACCGTCGTCTCACGGACCAAAAGCGGCGCCCGCCGACCCGGGACGAGAGCAGTCGTGATGACGACATCAGCTTCCAAACAGTGCCGATGAATCAACTCCTGTTCCCGCCGCAGATGTTCCTCTGCTAGTTCCTTGGCGTAACCGCCGACTTCCTCGGTCGTGACATCCAATTCGAGAAACTTGGCACCCAGGCTCTCCACTTGCTCTTTCACCACCGGGCGTGTATCGAACGCCTCCACCAGCGCACCGAGCCGGCGTGCCGTCGCGATCGCCTGCAATCCCGCAACGCCAGCCCCCAGCACCAGAACCTTGGCCGGTCGGATCGTTCCTGCCGCAGTCATCATCAAGGGGAAAAACTTGGGAAGCTCATTCGCGGCCAAAAGTACGGCCTTGTACCCAGCGACCGTACTCATCGAGGACAACGCATCCATCGGCTGCGCCCGGGTAATCCGCGGAATCGTGTCCATACTGACCGCAACCACACCGCGTTCCGCCAGCACCGCAACGAGTTCGGGTGCGATGAGCGGTTGCAGAAACGCGATGATCACGTGACCCGGCTGCAAGAACTCGATCTCTTCCGGTAACGGACGCTGCACCTTGATGATGACCGAAGCGCGCCGGTAGAGATCGCCCGGCTCGGCAACGATCTCCGCACCCGCCTGCCGATACTCCTCGTCTGGGAAACCAGCAGCCAAGCCAGCTTCCTGCTCGACGATGACCCGGAAACCGCGTTTCAGATATCGTGCAACCGTCTCCGGAGTTGCCGCCACCCGTCGCTCGCGGGGCGCCCGCTCACGGGGAACACCGATGACCAGCCCGGGACCGCTCGATGCCTGTTGCACCACCGCCGCCCTTTCATAGAGCAAGACCTGCTCGTTCCGCCATCGTTTGCCATCCGCCGACTCTCACTCCGAGAGTCCAACGTCGATCGGTGTGTCACCGTAACTCTAGTCATGAGCTTCACGAGCAGTCAAGCAATCCTCGGACGAACGTGCGCGACGATACAGAGTCGCGTAACAGGTGCGTTCTGAGTTGACCATACGATGGGAACCATTCCCTATTCCATGCGGCACACCTGCGCGAGCGCCAGCGTCGGATGCCCCGAACCGGATCGCACTGCTGTCACCGCTTGCGCTTCGACCGGTCCAGCACGCATACTCCGAACCGCGTCGGAAACCGACACGTACGGCAGGAACACCGGGAACGAAAGGAGAACCGTGGGGATGAGCGAGTGGGTCTGGGCTCTCGTCCGCTGGGTTCATCTCGTCGCCATGGCCATCTGGCTCGGTGGGCAACTTTTCCTCTTCCTCGTCGTCCGTCCGGTGTTGCGGTCGCAGCTCGATCGTCCGACCCAGACCCAACTCACCGCTGCCTTCGGTCGACGCTATTCTCCGCTCGCATGGATCAGCTTGATCGTCGCCATCCTGACCGGCTTCGCGATCGGCGAGCACCGTGGCGTGGCCTGGAGCGCCCTCGTGTCGTTCCCCAGCGCTTACGGGACACTTCTCATTATGAAAATGACGCTCGTCGCACTGATTCTCGTTTTGACTCTGCTGCATGGGCGATTTATCGGTCCTCAGCTCACCGAACTCGCCCGCTCACCTGATCCACGTGATCGACAGCGCTACCGCCAGTTGCTCGATCTTTCCGTCCTGATTTCGACCGCGAATCTCCTCCTGACGCTTTTGATCGTTTTGCTCTCAGCGCGCCTGGTCGCTTAGCCCCACGCTGCTGGAAGGATTCGCAGCATCATGCCATCGAAGTAACCCCACGACCGCAGGAAGTCGTCCCATCCGAAGGAGCGATATTGGCCATCGCCCGGATCGACTACGTAGACCCGCTCTTCGTCATAGCCGTACACGACGACGGCATGTTCCTGCGGAACCAGGATGAACCGTTCGCCATCGGCCTCGCCGATCAAGCGAGGCTGGACCGATGCCAAATTGGTCATCCACACGACCACCGGACGCCCCAGCGAGAGTTCCTCCCGAAGAACGCTGACATCGCCGCGCGCATACACCGCCTGGGCTCGAAATCCGTACCGTTCCAGGATAGGGATGAACGGCTCCGCATAGACCCCATAGTCATCGGTGCCCCCGAAGGTACCGCTCATGTTCCCCCGGAAGCCCCGATGGGGGTTCGGGTGCGAGGGAAGGTTTTCGATGAAGACCCATTCGGAAACGGGCTTTCCCCAATAGGCCGTGACCATGCTGACCGCAGCTGATTCGCAGCTCAATGGCAACGATTGCCGGTAGACAGGCACACCCGCGAGGAGTACTCCAGCACCGAGTTCGCCCGGAGGGATCACTAAGGTCTGTCCAGCCAGGAGACGATCCGGATCGGTGATGCCGTTCGCTTTCACGAGCGTCGACAGTGGTACACCGAAGCGCACCGCGAGCGCACTGAGCGTGTCTCCCGGCTGAACGACGTAGCGTCGAGCGCTGCTGGACGCACTGGTATCCATTGCCGTCTCGGGCACACTCGGAATGACGAGCATCTGCCCGACCAGGATGCGATCCGGATCGGGGAGCCGGTTCGCCTGTCTGATCGACTCGACCGAAACGCCGTAACGCGGCGCGATGCTCGTCAGCGTCTCTCCCGGCCTCACGCGGTGAACGCGCTCGCTGACCAACAGGGACGCCGGAATGCGCAGCACCGCCCCCACGAGAATACGATCTGGATTCGACAGTTCGTTCGCGCGTGCGAGATCCGGTACCGATACGCCATAACGAGCGGCGATCTGGCTCAGGGTCTCGCCAGGTTGAACGACATGCAGGGTCGTTGCATCGGCCCGCTCCGCTGCGAGCGCGGCGATGACCCCGAGTCCGGCCAGCCAACGCCGACGCCCTCCCCAGGCTCGTGGCAGAGCGGAACGCCCGAACCGCACGAGCGGCTCAGGATCCTGGGCGGGAGCCATTTCGAGCTGCAGTCGTCGCCGCCACCGCTCGCGTTCTATATAACGCTCCACCAGGCCCATGGTCACCGCTTCCCCCTTTTCGGCAACGGTGAACGGACACTGTGTACGTACACTATAGCGCAGGGCGCGCAGCGGGGCAAGGGAGACCTGGCAGTCCCGACGCAGAAAAAGCTGCGGGATTGCGCGGCTCGGCACCGGGTGAGGCTGCTTGCCGGGAGGCCCGGTCGGATTCCGGCTTGCAGCAGACCAGCGAGACGAGCCGACCGTTCCTCGTCCCCGGACCAGCGGGTGACGGTCATGCCTCGTCGCACGCAATGCAGACTGGGACTCTTATCGAATCGCTCGAGCTGACCTCAGGGAAGAGCAACCGCGGCCGCGGTCCAAGCTGTTCGGATCGCTGCGCCGCAGCAGCCGTTGGGGCCGACACAACCTTCTGCTCACCGCGAAACGGCGATGAACGGTCGTCCCGCAACCGCACTCGTTCAACTTTTCGGAGTCTCGCTCACCGTTCGCGAGCGCTCGAGCAGGCGAATGCCGGTCTCGCTTCCGACGATGACGAGATCCGCCATGTCCAAAAACAGTCCGTGGTCGACGACACCTGGGAGCATCTTGATCGTTCGGTCGAGCCACGCTGGATCGGCGATGGCACCGAACGCGACATCGAGAATGAGATTCCCATTGTCGGAGCGAAATGGATGCCCAGTCGGACGGCAGCGCAGTGTCGGTCGCCCTCCTAAATCCTCGAGCCACCGAGCGCACCAGCGCCAACCGAAGGGCACGACCTCGACCGGGAGCGGGAAACGCGCGCCCAGAGCTGCGACGAGCTTCGAGTCATCGATGATGATCACCAGGCGGCGAGCCATGCGGGCGACCAGCTTCTCGCGAACGAGCGCTCCCCCTCGCCCCTTGAGAAGACCGAGCGAGCGTTCCTCGACCTCGTCAGCACCGTCGATCGCCAGATCGATCCGGTCGACCGAATCCGGATCGCGGAGCTCGATGCCTACCCGGCGGGCCAGGGCTGCAGTACGTTGCGAGGTCGCAACCCCGATCAGCCGAAGCCCATCGTGCAGTCGCTCACCGAGCGCACGCACCGCCAGCTCCGCGGTGGAACCGGAGCCCAGACCGACGATCATGCCGTCTTCGACGAGCGAGGCCGCAAAGCGTGCCGCTCGCTCTTTCGCGCGTTCGGTTCCCACAGTTAGATCCGTTCGGTGAGTTCGAGGGCAGCAGCCACGATGCGCTCGCTCGTCAAGCCATAGGCCCGCAACAAGTCATCCGGTGCGCCCGACTCAGCATAGCGATCATCCAGATCCACGAAACGCATGGGACACGGATGGTGCTGGCTGACTGCCAGGGCGACGACGCTCCCCAGTCCCCCATAGTGCAGGTGCTCCTCGGCAACCACGATGCCACGCGTCTCGCGCGCCGCTGCGATCACCGCATCGACATCGAGCGGGCGCACCGTGGCCATGTCGAGGACGCGCGCCTGCACACCGCGAGCAGCGAGTTCCTCAGCAGCATCGAGTGCCATCGCAACCATGAGACCATTCGCGATGATCGTCACGTCGTTCCCCTCGCGCAGACGAAAGGCACGACCGATCACGAAGTCGACTGGTGGCTCGTAGATGACCGGTACAGGCGGTCGGCCCAAGCGCAGGTAGGTCGGCCCCTCCCATTCCAGCATCGCCCGCGTGGCGGCCCGCGTCGCATGCTCGTCGGCTGGTACGAGCACGGCCACGCCCGGCAAGGAGAGTGCAAGGGCGACATCTTCGATTCCCATCTGCGACGGCCCGTCCTCACCGATGCTGATACCCGCGTGACTTCCGACGAGCTTGACGTTGAGGCGCGGATAGGCAACTCCCATGCGGATTTGATCGAATGCATTGCACAGGAGGAAACACGCGAAGCTCGCAGCGACCACGCGCTTACCGCTGGCAGCCAGGCCAGAGGCCACCCCGATCAAATTCGATTCCGCAATGCCGACATTGAAGAACCGCTGGGGAAACGCCTGGGCAAAATACTCGGTTCTCGTCGAGTTGCTCACATCGCCGTCGACCACGACCAGATCAGGATAGACGCCCCCGAGATCACGCAGGGCTTCGCCAAAGGCATCCCGGGTCGCCTTTCCCATGCGTAAACCCGCCCGTGTCCCGATGTTCATACCAGTTCCTCCAGTGCTCGCTCCAGACGATCACGCGGTACCGCACGCCCGTGCCAGGTAAAGTCCCGCTCGAGGAACGACACACCCTTCCCTTTCACGGTGTGAGCAATGATGCAAACCGGACCGTCTCGATAGGCGCGGGCGAACCGCAACACCTCGTGCACTGCTTCCAGATCGTGTCCGTTCACTTCTTCGACGTGCCAGCCGAAGGCTCGCCATTTCATCGCATACTCGCGGGGATCCGTGACCGCGGCCACTGGTCCAGTCTGTTGATAACCGTTGTGATCGACGATCGCCACGAGGTTCGAGACGCGCCAGTGGGCAGCCGCCATTGCCGCTTCCCAGACTTGGCCCTCTTCGATTTCTCCGTCGCCGAGGAGCACAAAGACGTGATAATCCCGTCCGTCCAGTCGTGCCGCCAGTGCGTGCCCGAGCCCGATCGAAAGCCCCTGACCCAAACTGCCCGTCGAGGCCTCTACCCCCGGCAAGCGGCGCATGTTGGGATGTCCTTCCAGTGGGCTCCCCAGTTTACGCAGTGTCCTCAAGAGATCCTTTGCGAAATACCCTGCTTCGGCGAGGACCGCGTACAGGATCGGCGCAGCATGCCCCTTGGAGAGAATGAAGCGGTCACGATCGGGCCAATCGGGACGAGCCGGATCGTAACGCAGGAGACCACCGAAGTAGAGCGCCACCATGATCTCCACGGCCGAAAGCGAGCTCGTCGGGTGCCCGGAACCCGCCTCGGTCGTCACGATCAAGACGGTACGACGGAGTCGGCGTGCCAAGCTCTCCAGCTCTTCGAGTCGATCGGGCGTCAGTCGCGTCTCGATCACTGTCACCGTCTACCCCCTGCTCCCCGCAACCCGACACGATCTCGATTGTAGCCCGAACAACCCATGGCAACTGCGACCGAGCCCTCTATCCCTGATCTATCGCTCGAGGCATAATCGACAACACGGTGCGACCTGGAGCGTTCGTCCTCGCCGGAAACGTCGTCCCCTGCTCGATTTTTCCTGCGCCGAGACGGCCAGCAAACAGCCGACACACAACCGATTCCACAACCCAGAGACTTCACTTCCGTGAGATGGTCCCTCGTCCAACTTGCCAGTCGCTCACGCATCTGCTAGAGTGGGCATGACGCGAGCGATTGCGTCCGGACGCGGAGGGCCTGAAAATGCGCGAACGAACGCGGTCTTTCCTCCATTTCGTATGCGCAATGCTCCTCCTGATCATGCTCCCCATACAATCGGTGCGTGCCGTGAGCACTCTTACCGTCGGTCAGCCCGCCACGGTGATGGGAACGAACGGTGACGGTCTCAACCTCCGGGAAGGGCCAGGCTACGACTTTACGGTGATCGTCGTGATGCCGGAGGGTGCCACCGTTCGGGTGATCGGTGGACCGCAGCGCGACGCTCGCGGTAATCTCTGGTGGAATGTCCAGTGGGGTGAGAAGAGCGGGTGGGCGTTAGCGGATTACCTCGCCCCGTCCAACGACAAGAATCGCCCCTCGAGCAGCTTCCAGATACGAGCCACCTTTCGTATTTTCGCCCATAGCCTCGGCTTGGTGGGAGAGCGCACGGCTAATGGTCACGTCATCCAACCCAATGACTTTTTTGTCACGCTTCCCTGTACCTGCGCACTGAGCTCGCGAGGCGGGCACGAGTTCCAGGTCCTCGTCGAATACAAAGGGCGGAGCCTGGTCCTCCCGGTGTGGGACGTCGGCCCCTGGAACGTGGACGACGACTTCTGGAATCCACCCGAAGTCCGCCGCTGGAAGGGGCTGCCACAAGGCGTCCCCGCCGCTCAAGCCGCCTATTTCCACGGCTATAACGGCGGCAAAGACGGCTGGGGCCGTCCCGTCAGGAGCCCGGCGGCGATGGATATCGCTGACGGTGCCTTTGCGGCCCTCGGTATGACCCAATCCGACTGGGTCACCGTCACGTTCCTCTGGCTGGTCAAGGATCCACCCTCGCCGCTCCCTGCTCCGCCACAAGGCTACGAGGAGATCGTTACCGTTCATCCCGGTGAGCGCCCGCCACTGGATCCCGTTGCCGCTGCCGATCCGGCCCGCTACATCTACATGCCCGAAACGGGGCACAACGTCCCTGTCTTTCTCCATACGGCCTGGCAGCAGGGAGGAGGATGGCAGCGCTACGGTCTGCCGATCAGCGAGTTCTTCCGCGAGGTCGGCATCGATGGTACCGTGCGATTCGTCCAGTATTTCGAGCGTGCTGTGCTTCTCTATGACCCAGCCTCAGGCAACGTGAGCGAACTCCCGGTCGGGTATTACGCTGCCGCGCCATTCGAGGCCTGGCAACCGGTCGAACCGTTCCCCGACTCGACGGACCGGCTCTACTTCCGAGAAACGCGCCACTCGTTGAGTAACGGCTTCAAAGCGTACTGGTCCGCCAACGGCGGACGCGCTGTCTTCGGTCTCCCCATCACCGAGGAGTTCCGGGTGGATCTCCCCGATGGTCGCTGGTATATCGCCCAGCTCTTCGAGCGAGCGCGGCTGGAGTGGTGGCCTGACCGTATCGGTCAGCCAGACGAGATCACGCGTGGACGCATCGTTGCCGAAATCGTCGCGGCCCAGTATCCATAGCACGACGAAACGTGCACGGTGACGAGCAGCACTTGCTCGCTTCCGTGCACGGCAGATATACTGAGTGGCGAGTCTCCCGTCCCGGGCACTGGTACGATCGTCGATTTTCGCCGAATCCAGTCTTGAGGGCCCGGGCGGACGACGCAGGTCCAAACGGCGTCGCCCGGGCTCGTCCGTTCATGATCGGCGGGGACACGATGCGCCGAGGAGTGCTTGTCTTTGTCATCGCTGGAGTTTTCAGCTTCGTCGCCTGGTCCTTTCGGGATCCGGAGATGGTTACCGGTACCCTCGAACGCTTGTCTCCCCGCGTGGTACTCGCTCTCTTGCTCGTGCTCAGCGCGAACGAGGCAATCAAAGCCATCCGTTGGGCCTGGTATCTCCGGGCAGCACAACTTCCCCTTCGCTTCCGCGATAGCATCACCAGCTATCTGGCTGCTCAAGCCGCGAGTGCCCTGCCTGGTGGCTCGATCCTCTCCGCCCGCCTCGCCGAAGAGCACGCAAAGGGTCGTATCGGCTTGCGTCACACTGCTCCCCCACTCATCGCACAGGGTCTCGGTGATGTCTTCGCTGTCGCTCTCTTGGCGCTCATCGGGATCGCTGCTTCCCCCCAGCCGAACGCGCAACTCGTGGCACCGGTGGCAGCCCTGATCCTCGCGCTCCTCCTCATCACGATCGCCCGCTCCGAGCGATCCGGTACCGCCCTCGTCGGTGTGCTGCGACGTTGGCGCCTGACGCGACGACTGGTTCCAGTCGAGGAAGACGCTCGTCGCACACTGGTCGCCCTGTTGAATGGTCGGGCCCTCATTCCAGGAACCATGACCAGTATCGCTTCCTCGCTGTGTGCGGTCGCGATCCTGATCATGCTGGCCAATGCGTTGACGGTGCGCGGACTCGCACCGTTGGAGGGGCTCTACGTGCACGGGATGTCGATGCTCGCGCACCTTTTCCTGCCTGTTCCCAATGGCTTCGGCACGACGGAGATCAGTCTGGTCGGTCTCCTCAACTGGATCGGCATCGGATTCGGCCGCGCGACTGCGATCGCCATCACCTATCGTGCTCTCGGGATCGGGTTCCGCACGCTGATCGGGCTGGCTGTCCTGCTGCTCCGTTACCATCATCTCATCCAGCTGCGCTCGCCTGCACGACCGGTTCCGACGACCCTACTCGACGTCGCGTCGGAAGCCAGCGATTAGCGCCCCTCCCTCGTCTCCCCAGTGGACAAACGGCGATCTGGTTGACGCTTTCCGCTGAGTAGCCCCATCCGATGGGTTCATCGGGAGAGAGGCTGACACCGTCCAACTGGTCACGCTTGCCACCGCGCCTTGCCAGCGCATACAGTTGCGCTCGAAGTGTGGACAACGAGCGGAGCGAAACGGATGCGCCCCCTGCTCGTCGTGCTACATGACCGCCCGCTGCAAAGTTTGCGGGCAGCCGCACGTTTCTGGGAGATCGCTCCCACCGAGAGCGCCGCGGAACTCACTGGTCTCCTCTATCCCATCCTCACCGACGCATGGCAGGTGGCGTTGGCACTGGAACGGCTGGGTGAACTGGCCGAGGCTGCCCTTTGCATCCTCGCTGAGCGACGTCTTCCGCTCTCCCCCAACGAGATCGCGCGAACGCTCGGCCGAGACGAGGGAGCGACGATCGCGGTCCTCCGCCAACTCTACGTGGCCGGTCTACTGGCCAGCGAGCCATCCGGTGAGGGGCCGCGCGTCTTCCTGGCAAACGAGGTCGCTCGCGTGATCCAGCGACTGGAGCACGAGCGGTCTGATCCGATCGGGCCAGATGGTCCGCTCCCTGCACTCTTCGGTCAGCTCACCGATCATGAGTTGCTCGAACTGGCCGAGCGATACGGCTTGGCAGTCATTCCCTCCGTCACCAGTCGAGATCAGGCCCTCGGGTATCTCGTCTCCCGGCTCGTCGACCCGACGGTTCTCTACCGCATCTGCACCGGGCTTTCCCCGCGTGCTCGGCAGCTGCTGACCCATCTCGAGAGCCGTCGTGCGCCTATACCCCTGAGTGAGCTCCTGCGCGATCGTCGCTGGACGTTCGGCGAACTCCGTCGCACTGTTAGTGAACTTGCCCGCTATGGATTGGTCTGGCGGACATTCGAGGGCAGCGCCCGCTGTCTCATGGTTCTCCCGACGTTGACCCTCGGTACTTCCTCGACACCGACTCCACAGCCGATCGACGACGTCTCGGTCACCACTCAGGCTCCTCCCCAGGCGGCTGTTCTCGACCTCCTGCTACTCCTCGCGTGCTCGCTTCGCTCCGGAACAGCCTGGCCTCGCGAGAGCCGGCCCCCCCGACCACTCGTCGCTGCGATCGCACGCCAGCACTGGTTCTGGGAAGATGCAGGTGATCCCCTCGCCTACTTCATCTTCCTTCGTCGCTGTGCGGGATCGCTCGGCCTGCTCACGCCGCAGGGTGAACTCGCTCGCCCCCGTCTTGCAGCCTGGCTCCGTGCTTCGTTCGCCGAGCAAGGACGACGACTGTTTCGAGTCTGGAGCGCAACGAGAGACCCACGCGATCGTGAACTGCTGACGGCACTGGTCCAACAACTCCGCACCCTCCGGGTCGGTGCGTGGTACGAGTGGAACGAAGTGGTTCGCGAGAGTCTCGGCGGCACTTCCAGCGAACGAGAAGAAGCACGACTGCAGGAATTGGAGTGGTTAGGGATCGTGCAGCGTGGGCGGACGGCTGACGGCACCCGAGCAATCCGCCTCACGAGCTGGGGAAGCTGGGCACTGGGGATCCTGCGCTCCGTTCCCCAAATCGACATGCGCGCTCTCTTCCAGACTGAGAATGGTCTCACGCTCGAGCTCCCCGTTCTCACCCCCGAAATCACGTGGATCGCCTCGCAACTGGGTACCCTCCAGTCTTCTCGTCCCGTCCCGACGTGGCTCCTTTCAGCCCGCACGGTCGAGGATTTCGTCCGGACGGAACTCCGTTCAGGATCGTTCTCGCTCTCCCTCACCGATCTTCCCAACGCAGTGATCGAGCTCCTGGAACGCGCGCTCGGATCACCGCTCCCGTCCAGCTGGCAAGAATCCGTCCGCGCCTGGCTCGCGCACAGCAGACCGGCAGTCGTCCGCCCGGCACTCGCGGTGCGCTTCGCGAGCACGAGCGATCGTGACCAGGCCCGGGCGCTCCTCGAAAAAGTCGTCGAGTCGATCACCCCTCTCGACGAGACGACGCTCGTCGCTTGGCTTCCCGAACCGAAGGTCCGCAGGACCATCGAGTCAGTGCTCCGAAAAGGCGGCTTCCTCGTCGAACTGCAGGATCATGCCGGTACCGACCATCGGACGAAGCGCTAGGTGCTCACGACACCCCACTTCATGCTCTACTGAGGAGACCTCGTTGCACGCTCTTGTGCAGCACGCTCGGCTCGGATGAAAACGAGCGCTTGCGCAACTGCAGCGCTCGCATTGCCAGCCACCACGTTGGCGAGCGAGCGTCCCTGCTCGTCGAACGCGACACAGGCGAATTCTCCTCCCGTGTAATCGATGACGAAGGAGGCACATTCCTTCGCCAACTCCGCAAGAAGCCGTTCCAGGCTCGGCACCAGAATCTCTTCCTCGCCAGCAGCACGCTGCGGACTGGTCACGAGTGTTACCGCGTGAGGATGTCCCTCCTGATTGACGAGCCAGTCTCCAGGTTCCGGCTGGAGCCCTCTGCCGAGCCAGCGCGCGTACCGGACACAGATCGTCACGTATGCATCGGATGGTCTCGCCATGCCACTTTCCTCCTCCGAAACAGAACCACTCGTCGATGACTCCGAGCTTCGCCCTTGACACAGGATGCCGCGGCGGGCATCCTACGAGTGGGTTGTGAAGGCGCTCACAGGCGGAGCGCCTTCGGTGATAGTCCGCTGAGGCACCCTCATCGCCCAGCGGTGCGCGGGAAGGGATGGACCGAGCGCCCTGCTCGGGAAAGCGGAGGAGGCGAGATGACGCCAGCCGTCGTGACGGCCGAACAATGGCAGCAGATCCACCAAACGCTCATTTGGTTCTGGGCTTTTCTCGGCTGTATTGTCGTCTTCGCGGCCAACATGCTCGTCGCCTATGCGATCATTCCCTCCCTCGTCTCGACACGCGACCTCCCCGCGAAGGTGGCGGCGATTCGCCCTGTCCTCTTTGCGCTCGCCGCGATCTTCCTGATTGCCGCTGTCTTCGCCTTCGTGAACGTCGTCAACGGAATCCAAGTCCTCTACGAGATTTGGCCGCAGCGCTGGATTTGAGCCCCGGCAGAACCGACCTAGTCGAGAGCGAGTCGAGCTGAAGAATGGAGTCGGTGGGATGCGATACGTGCGGCTGATCTTGTTCGTCTTGGTCGTGCTCGTTGTCATGGCTGTTCCGCTTGCTCTCGTGCTTGCTCGGAGTTACTTCCTCGCCCCGACAGCTCAACCGGTCAAAGCACAGCCGATTCAGTTTCCCCATTCCGTGCACGTCCAGGCAGTTGGCTTGGACTGCACCTATTGCCACCGGAATGCGACGACCTCTGCCCAAGCGACACTCCCGCCGCTCGAACTCTGTATGCAATGCCACAAGATCATCCCCACACAGGGCCGTCCTGAACTCGAAAAGCTCGTCGCCGCCTTCCAGCAGGGACAACCGATCTTGTGGAACAAGGTCCATCAGCTTCCCGACCACAGCCACTTTGTCCATTCGGTCCACTTGAGTTTCGGCTTCCAGTGTTCGACCTGCCACGGCGATGTTGGTGCCATGGGCAAGCCCGGGGTGAAGCAGGTCCGGGATCTCCGCATGGGTGACTGCATTACGTGCCACCAGCAGAACGGCGCACGGACCGACTGCTCGGTGTGCCACTACTGATCCGAACAGACGGCTCGACGACGATGTGGGGAGGCTGACATTGGAGATGGGCATGCGGCGAAGAGATTTTCTCAAGGTGGCCGCAACCTCAGCGACCGGTGCTGTCTTGTTCGCGGGATGCGGTCGCATCGGAGACGGTGTGCCAGAAAGCGAGTTCAAGATTGCTCAGCCCGTCTTCAACACCAACGATTGGGTGTATGGGCGTGACGCGTGGTTCGCGACCGCTGCGCCACCGGACCAGGGGGGATACGGACTGATCGTCCGCGTCTTCGAGGGGCGCGCCAAGAAGGTCGATGGAAACCCTGATTTCCCTGGCATCCATGGCAAGAGCGATGCCCGAGCGCAGGCGCTCGTCCAGGAGCTGTACCACCCCGATCGTCTCAGCGGAGCGCGTCGAGCCACTTCGCGCGGGAGCGGCCAATTTCAGACTATTCCGTGGGATTCAGCTCTCCAAGAAGTGGCCCAGATCCTCCGCGAGGTGGGTGGCGAGCACGCCGTCCTCATCACCGGTCGGCTGAACGCATCGCAAGCTGCGATCGTCGCGGCCTTCCGGAAGGCTACTGGCATTCGCCACGCCGTTCTGGAACCGGACGAGTTCGTGGTACTCCGCACCGCTATCCGGCGGCTCTTCGGGGTGAGCACGCTCCCGATTCCTGACCTGGCCAACGCGCGCTTTCTTCTCAACTTCAGTGCCGACTTCTTGCACGGCTGGATCGCACCCGTCGCACTGGCGCACGCCTATGGCGAGTTCCGGCAAGGAAAGCCGGGTCAGCGCGGGCTGTACTATCACGTCGGCCCTCGGCTCTCGGGGACAGCCGCGAATGCTGACCGATGGTTCCCGATCATTCCTGGGTCGGAGGGGCTCGTCGCGCTCGCGATCGCTCAGGTGCTCTCGACCGAGGGGAAAGCCCCGCAAGATCGCCTCGATCCCTACCTGACGGCGCTCGGGCTGGATGCGACCCGACTGGCGAGTGATTACGCGCCCGAACGAGTCGCCCCAGCCACGGGTCTTTCGGCGGAACAGATCCGCGAACTGGCGCACGCGCTCGTCGAGCATCAGCCGGCCGTGGTCATCGCTGGTACGAGTGCTGCAGCAGCCACCAATGGTCTTTTCAACTTGGTGGCGACGTTCGGCCTCAATTGGATACTCGGCTCGGTGAACCAGCCTGGCGGCCTGCTCCTCAATCCTGAGCCGCCATTGCCCGACCTACGTGTACCCGATGACGCTATCCTCTCCCTTCGCGGCTGGACAGAGCTGTTCGAGCAAATTCGAGCGGGCGCGATCAGCACCGTCCTCGTCTACCGCGCCAATCCGGTGTATGCCCTCCCCAGTGCCAGCGGTGCGCGTGAGGCTCTCCAGGCCGCCAAGCATGTCGTCAGCTTCTCGCCCTTCCTCGACGAGACCACGACCTTGGCTGATCTGGTTTTGCCGGACCAGGCTTGGCTCGAACAATGGGGGTTGAGCGTTCCCGATCCGGGCCCCGGCTTTGCAGCGGTCGCCATCCAGCAACCGGTAGTTGCGCCCTTCCTGGATGCCCGCGCCTTCGGCGATGTCCTTCTCGAGCTTCTCCGTCTCCTCGGCCAAGACCAGCCGTGGAGCACGCAGGAGCAAGCGACCAAAGCACTCGCCCTGCAACTCCGGTCACTCGGCCGCGGAAGCGTTACGGCAGCGAACGACAAAGAGTTCCTCGTGACACTCCAGGCTCGAGGTGGGTGGTGGGACGAGCAGAGTCGGGCGACCGGCAGTGCACCGTCAACGGCCGCAGTGCAGCCGCGCGAGCCGGCCTTTGCGGGCGAGCAGAACCAGTTCCCTTATGTCCTTCATCCCTATCCATTGCCGTCGCTCGGCTACGGAGAACTCGCCCACCTGCCCTGGCTGCAGGGACTCCCGGAACCGATCAGCACGAACGTCTGGCAGACCTGGATCGAAGTGAGTCAGGCGACCGCGGACGAACTCGGGCTCCAGACCGGTGATCTTGTCCGCGTCCTCACGCCACAGGGAGTCGCTGAGCTACCGGTTTACGTCAACCCAGCAACGCAGCCTGGAATCATCGCCATTCCGTTCGGGCAGGGACATACAGCGTACACGCGGTACGCCGAGGGACGCGGAGTCAATCCGGCGACGCTCGTTGCGCCAGAGACCGAACCGGATACCGGTACCTTCGCCTGGGCAGCCACGCGCTGCCGGATCGAGAAGACCGGACGCCGGGCTCGCCTAGCTCGCTTCGAGGGTATGGTGCCAGCGTTCCAGCTGGAGGAGTTCCCGATCGTCCGCGTGATGGCACCGAAGGCCTGAGCGGGAGGGATCAGGGAGAGGAAAAGGACGGGACGCATGCCACGCTGGGGAATGGTGATCGATCTTGACCGCTGTATCGGGTGCGGCGCCTGCGTCGTCGCGTGCCAGGCAGAGAACAACGTTCCGATCAATACCGAGGACGTCTTTCATCAGCGCCGCGCCATCGCCTGGATTCGACTCGAGCGGTACTGGGAGGGCGAATACCCGAACATCAAGGCACGCTACATTCCGGTACCCTGCATGCAGTGCACCAACGCTCCTTGCGAACCGGTCTGTCCGGTTTATGCGACCTACCACACCAACGAAGGTATCAATATGCAGGTTTATAACCGCTGTATCGGCACTCGCTATTGTGCGGTCAACTGCCACTGGCACGTCCGCTTCTTCAACTTCTGGGAGCCGAAGTGGCCCGATTCGCTCAAGAACCAGCTCAATCCAGACGTCACGGTACGGAGTCGTGGCGTCATGGAAAAGTGCAACTTCTGTGTCCATCGCCTCGTCAAGGCCGAGCAGAAGGCGAAGACTGAAAAGCGATCCCTGCGTACTGACGAGGTCACGACTGCTTGTGCCCAGGCATGTCCGACCAATGCCATCGTCTTCGGAGATCTGGACGACCCCAACAGCGCGGTAAGCAAGTTGCTCGCCCAGGCTGAACAGGAAGGACGCGTCTACCGGTTGTTGGAAGATCTCGGTACCGATCCGAAGGTCTATTACCTGAAGAAGATCGATCTCGAAGCTGCTGAGCACGCAGCAACGCACTGAGCGCTGATGAGCGAACGGGGTGAGGGGATATGGCGACACACGGTCACGCACACGGTCATGAACTCCAACGCACCTGGGAACTCGCACCGGCGGACGTGCTGGGATCGGCGCTGCGCTGGATGCGCAGTACCGCTGCAGCCCTGCGGCGACCACTCGTCATCGCGGCGATTCTCTTCGTGATCGGTATCGTGGCGATCGTCGCCTTCCCGCTACGTCAGGGTTTTGCCAATCGTCAGGCGTGGACATACGTGGCAGCCGCCTTCCTCTACCTCATGTCCACCGCGGCAGCCGCCCCCGCTCTCTCCACTGCCCTGCGCGTGGCACGGAGCCATTGGCGTCGACCAGTCAATCGTGCCTCGGAAATCTGGGCGGTCACGCTGGTCATCCCCTTCCTGCTCTACCTCTTGCTCCTGCCTACCTTTCCTGGCACCGAAGACCGCTTGTCGGTCTGGTTCGGTTGGCCGCTCTCACCCTGGCTTTGGGGTGCGATTCTCCTGCTGACCCTGACGGGGGCCGGCTATCTTTTCGCCTGGTTCAGTAGCTTGCCGGATCTCGCGATCGTCCGGGATCACGGTGAACCAGCGCAGCGCGGCTTTGCGGCTTGGCTGAGCCGTGGTTGGGTCGGCTCCCATCGTCAGTGGCGCATCTACGAGAAGGTCGTGAACAACATCGGTGTCCTCTACGTCCTCATCTATGTCCCGGTGATGACCGTCCTGGCCTCGGACTTCATCATCGCGCTGATTCCGGGTTACTTCACGGCTGTGTTTCCCGCCTATTTCACCATCACATCGTTCCAAGCGGGGATCGCGCTGACGATCGTGACCATGGCTGTCCTCCGCCGCTGGGGCGGGCAGGCTGATTACCTCGGCCGCGAGCAGTTCTGGGCCCTCGGCAAGATGCTCCTTGCCTTCTCCTTGCTTTGGTTCTACTTCTGGTGGTCGGAATTCATCATCTTCTGGTATGGGCGTACCCCGCGCGAGATCAACATTCTCAAGCTCCTCATGGCAGAGACCTACCGCTGGCCGTTCATTCTCTCCTTTGCGATGAATTTTGCGCTGCCGCTCCTCATCTTGATGTGGAACCCGATTCGCCGCAGCATCACTGGGCCAACAGTCGTTGCCGCGATCGTCCTCATCGGCAATCTCATCGATCGCATTCGCCTCACCTCCGCAGCCTTCTCCCAACCGGACAGCGCTCTACTCGGACATGCTCACGAACTTCACGAGGTTCCCGCAGCATATATCCCAGGCATCAGTGACATCCTCATCCTCGTCGGCATGCTGGCTGGTGCGCTAGCACTCGTTCTCTGGGCCGCACGTTATTTGCCCTTCCCCTCGGTCGCCGAAGTCGTCGGCGGACTGTGGCTGCGTGCCCATCAGCCATTCAAGCACGCGCGACTCATCGTGATCGGGAAGACGGAATGAGACTGATCGGTCGATCGGATACAGAAGCGAGGCTGGGGGAGAGCGATGCAAGAACGACATCGGCTCGGTGAAGAGGAAATCACGCGGGAACTCCTGCGCCCTCTCGTGACAACACCGGCCATGATGTGGGTCGGATTCATCGGACTGGGCGCTGTTCTCGCCATCTTCGTCTTCGCGGTCAGCTGGATGTTCTATTGGGGACTCGGTGTGACGGGTCTCCAGCGCCCCAATATGTGGGGCTTCATGATCGTCAACTTCGTCTTTTGGATCGGTATCAGTCACGCTGGCGTCATGATCTCCGCGATCCTCCGTCTCACCCAGGCTGAGTGGCGGCGCCCGGTTACTCGCGCTGCTGAGGTGATGACCATCTTCAGTCTCATGACCGCCATGCTCCATCCTGTCATTCACACCGGCCGCCCGTGGCGCACGCTCTACTGGGTCTTCCCGTACGATTTTTGGCGCAACCTTTGGCCGGACGTCCGCGGTCCACTCGTCTGGGACCCCAGCGCCATCCTCACGTACCTCACGGGAAGCACCCTCTTCCTGTACACGACGATGATTCCGGATATGGCGCTCGCGCGCGACCGCACGACCGGCTGGCGACGTGTCCTCTACACGATTCTCGCCCTCGGCTGGCGCGGGAACGAGCGACAGTGGAAGATGCAGACCATCGCTGGTTTCCTGCTCTCCGGGCTGATCCTCCCAGTCTTCGTCTCGGTTCACTCGATCGTTTCCTGGGACTTCGCTGTCTCGCTGGTTCCCACTTGGCATGCGACCGTCTTCGCACCGTACTTCGTGATCGGCGCCATCCACTCCGGTGTCTCGGCGGTGGTCACGCTAATGGCGTTGATGCGCTGGCTCTTCCGCTTTGAGAACTATATCCGTCTCGAGCACTTCGACGCGATCGGGCGGCTCCTCATCGCTGTCGGCACCGGGTGGCTCTGGTTCTTCCTGCTCGACATCTTCTTTGCCATCTATCCGCAGGAGGCGCGTGAGCTCGAAATCATGCAGTTCCGTCTCTTCGAATGGCCTTTCAACGTCCTGACAGCACTCATCTTTATCTTCGGGTATTTCATTCCAGTCCCGATCTGGGTGTTCCAGCGTTTCCGCCGCAACGTCAAGATCATGTTCTGGACCTCGATTCTCGTAAACGTCGGCATGTGGGCTGAGCGCTACTGGCTGATCAAGCCGGGACTCATGCGCAAGTACGAGTGGACGTTCGATTGGAACTGGTACCGGCCGTCCATCGTCGAAATCAGCATCGTGCTCGGTTCCTTCGCGCTCGTCGGCTTCCTCCTGTTGGTCTTCTCCAAGATCTTCCCACCGATTTCCGTCTGGGAAGAGAAGGAAGGCCAGCACTTCGCCCAGCAGCTGCGAGTGGGTAAGCGTGTGGTCAACGCGATCGTGCGGGAGTTTTAGTCGGGCAGGCAGGCAAGGGAAAGCGAGGCGACGATGGCGATCCGTGAAGTTCTCGGGCTGTACCGTGATCTCGACTCAGCTGTTGCCGCAGCTGACGCGCTGCGTGATGCCGGCTTCAGTCGCAACGAGTTCGAAGTGCTCTCCAATGCTCCGTATCCCGAAGGGACCTTCGGGGAAGAATCCGGAATCCACCGGCTCTTCGTCTTCCCCCTGATCGGGGCTGCCTGTGGCTTCGCCGCGGGACTGCTCATCACTGGCGGCACGCAGCTTTCCTTTCCGCTCCTCACTGGAGGCAAGCCGCTGCTTTCGATTCCGCCGATGATCATCATCATGTACGAGGGTACCATGCTGGGCGCTCTGATCTTCACCGTACTCGGCGTTCTCTTCGAGTCTCGGCTTCCCTGGATCGGTCGCGCGCTCTACGATCCACGCATCACCCAGGGCTATATCGGCATCCTGGTGCGCACCGCACCGGAACGTGAAGCCCGCGCGATCGAGGCGCTCCGGAAGGCGAATCCCGAGGACATTCTGACCGAGAGCGGGAACGCCGGACGGCAACCGGCGCGGAGCTAGCGGAGACGAAGGAGATGCGGAGAATGGCAGGAAGTCCCATCCGCTCGAAAACCGCACGTCGCCTCGTGCTCGGCCTCCTGGCCGGCACGGCGCTGGCGTTGCTCGGGAGCGCGTGCGTTTCGTCGAACACCTATCCGATCGACTTCTTCAGCGAAATGCACTACCAGAAGTCGTTCCGTGCTCAGGAGCCTCCGCGCCTGGATGTTCCTGCGGGTGTCGTCCCGATCACAGGGGGCGAACCACAATACACGCTGGAAGAAGCGCGGAACCTCCAGAATCCTTTGGCCAACGATCCACAGGCTGCAGCACGCGGGCAGCAACTCTACGCGGTCAACTGCGTCGCATGTCATGGCCCTCAAGGTGATGGAAAGGGACCGCTGTCCGTTTACTGGGGGTTGGTCCAGGGTGCTGTTCCTCCAGCGAATCTCAAGGATCCCGCTGTAGTCTCACGTACCGACGGGGAACTCTATTGGATCCTGACGAATGGCTATACCTCGCCACAAAACCAAGTGCAGTATCCGCACAACCTTACCAATATGCCCGCCTTCGGCAAGCTCCTCACCCCAGAGCAACGCTGGGCGCTCGTGAGTTACATCCGCCAACTCCAAAAGCAGTAGTCGCGTTGTCTCCTCGCTCGATGCTGAGCACCCGGCCAGTAGCCGGGTGCTCTTTTTGCTCGCAGCACGTCACGATCACCTCTGAGGGGCGTTCTTTAGCTTCCCGGTGGCTCCACTCATCATTCGCGAGGAAAAGCATATTTGGCGGTAGACGACGGAGCGCAAACCGAGCGCCCCATTGGCACGAACGCCCATCCGTGCTGACGCCGCCCCGCGATGCACCTCCCCGAATCCTTCGTGCCATCACCGCGTTCGTCTCACTCGATGGGCGAGGATCCACGGCTTGCGTCTCTCCGCACGATGCGTCACGATGGTACCCGGCGGGATGGATAGTGTGAGGACGCGAGGAGGCACCATGACAGGACCTCAGTACGATGCGATCGTCATCGGATCCGGGCACAACGGACTCATCGCTGCCGGCTACCTGGCCAAGGCTGGTAAGCAGGTGCTCGTTCTCGAACGACGTCCCATCATCGGTGGAGCGACCGTCACCGAGGAACACTTCCCTGGTTATCGACTGTCCACTTGCTCCTATGTGTGCAGCCTGCTCCTTCCCGAAGTGGTTCGCGACCTCGAGATGCCCAAGTACGGTTACGAAGTCCGTCCCTTCGACCCGCAATATTTCGTACCGTTTCCGGATGGGCGTTACCTCATGGTCTATCTGGACGAACGTCGGACACACGCAGAATTAGCTAAGTTTTCTCGACGCGATGCAGAACGATGGCACGACTACTGGGCTATGTGGAACCGCATGATCGCTCGCTTCCGGCCATTCATTCTGCGCCCGGCACCGACGCTCGCCGAACTCGAACAGGCATTCGCTGGGCCAGACGGACTCGAGGATCTGCGCACGCTGCTCCTCAAGAGTATCGCTGAAGTGTTGGACACATTTTTCGAGAGCGAAGAGATCAAGGCTCCGCTTTGTACTGGCGGAGTGATCGGTGTGAACCTCGGCCCCAAGTCGCCCGGGACTGCCTATGTCAAGTTTCATCATCTCTTGGGGAATCTCAACGGTCACCAAGGTGCCTGGGGCTTCGTCCGAGGCGGCATGGGCAGCATCGCCGAAGCGCTTGCCGGTTTCTGCCGCGATCACGGCGTGACGATCCTCACGGATGCTGAAGTCGCTGAGATCGACGTCAGCGACGGAACGGCCCGTGGGGTCCGGCTGACTGACGGTCGACGCTTCTCAGCGCGTGTCATTCTCTCCAATGCCGACCCCCAGCGAACCTTTCTCCAGATGGTCCCCGCGAACGCTCTGCCGGCTTCCTTCCGCGACGCGATCACACGCATGAAAGTCAAAGGCTCGGTGGTTAAGGTACTCCTGGGATTGAACCAGCTGCCGAACTTCCGCTGTTTGCCCGGAACCGAGATCGGCCCCCAGCACACCGGTGGGATCGTCATCAATCCCTCGATCGACTATCTCGAACGGGCTTGGGAAGACTGTAAGCACGGCAGGCCATCGGCTCGACCGTTCATGGATTGCTACATCCAGTCAGCGACCGAGGACGGTCTTGCCCCACCCGGCAAGCACGTGATGTCCCTGTACGTCCAGTACGCACCGTATGACCTCGCTGAAGGCACTTGGGAGGAACGAAAAGACGAGATCGGTCGCAACATTATCGATACGCTCGCGGAATATGCACCCAACATGTGGGATGCGATCGAGCATATGAGCGTCCTCGGCCCGCGCGATATCGAAGATGTCATCGGCATCACCGGCGGAAACATCTTTCACGGCGAGATCACTCCTGACCAGATGTTCGTCTTCCGCCCGGCTCCCGGCTTCTCCGGTTACGAGTCTCCGATCGAGCGACTCTACCTCTGTGGGTCGGGGGCCTGGCCAGGTGGAGCTGTTTTCGGGGCGCCGGGACGCAACTGTGCACTGCAAGTCTTGGCCGATCTGGAGCGTCGCGGGGGTTGAGCACCTCGAATAAACTCGGCCGATCTCGGGCGGCGTGGGGGGCTGATCCCCCCACGCCGCCTGTCATGCCGCGTCCGCGACGGCGGGCACGATTTCGCTGGCGAACAGTGCCAGTGCGTCCGTATCATCGAGGTCGAACGTCTGCAGCATGATCCGCTGCACGCCGATGCGCGCTCGCGCTCGGATCTGTTCGACAACTTCTTCTGGCTTTCCCACCAGCCAGTTGCGTCGTCGCGCTTCAGCGAGGATCGCCTCCGGCGGCCAATCGCCCCACTGCGGGAACCAGGCCGCGAGCCTGCGTGCCCGCTCGAACAATTCCGTCTGATCGCGCCCGATGATGTGCGCCACCATCCAGGAACAGACGATCGAGTCGGGATCGCGACCCTGTTCACGACAGTATTCCCGCAAGAGCCCGATCTTCCTTCGGTGATCGTCGAGATCGACGTTGGTTACATTCCACTCGTCCGCAAAACGCGCTGCCAGTCGAAGCGTCCGCTGCTCACCCCGACCACCGATCACGATCGGCACGCGATCCCCTCGTTGTGGTCGCGGACGAAGCTGAGCACACTCCAAGCGGAAATACTCTCCCTCGTACGAAACCTCCTCGCCGGTCCAGAGAAGCTGAATCACTTCCAACGCTTCGGCCAGACGATCCATGCGCTCGCGGACCGACAGGAGTGGGAAGCCAAACGCCTGATGTTCACGCTCGTACCATCCTGCTCCGATACCGAGAACGTATCGCCCGCCAGACGCATGATCGAGCGCAACCGCATGCTGGGCGAGTTCGACCGGATGGCGAAAGCTCACTGGTGAGACCAACTGTCCGAAGGTGATGCGCTGGGTCCGCAGTGCGACCACTGTCAGCGATGGCCATAAGGCCAGTGTCTCCCGCTCAGGAACACCCAGCACGGAGAAGAGATGGTCCGATCGCCAAAGCGACTCGAAGCCGAGCCGCTCGGCCAGTTCGATCACTCGCAGCCACCGCTCCCAGGTGACGTCTTCTTGGCCCTCGATCATCAGTCCGATCCGCATCGGACACCCTCACAGCCCCGGGAACGGTAATCCGAGTCCGCCCGCCAGTGCACCCATCTTCGTCGTAACGGCCTCTTCCACGCGTCGCAGCGCATCGTTGACTGCAGCAGCGACGAGGTCCTCCAACATCTCGATATCCCCCGCCTCCACCAACGTCGGATCGATCGAGACCCGTCGCACGTGCCGCAACCCATCCAGCTCGACGCGAACCGCACCACCCCCAGCCGACCCTTCGACGACCAACTCGGCAAGCTCTGCCTGCATTTTCGCCAACTGCTCTTGGACTTGCTTCAAGAGACGCATGTTCGGCTGCACGACCTTCCTCCTTACCGTTCCTTCGTCACCCGCACCCGCTCCCGCCCACTCGCTCGCGCCTCATGTACCGGTACCTGCCCCGACAAGTTGCAGCTTTCGTCGCTCCAGCCGCTCCACCATCGCGCGCGCATTCGCGAGCGACTCCGGCGTGACCGGTATCCCATCGAGCATCGCGGCCAATTCCTCGAGGCGCGCTTCTCCTTCCAAATGATGCACCGCCGTCTCCGTTTGCCCGTTCACCACGGTCTTGTTGATCTTGTAGTGCCGATCGGCGAACGCTGCGATCTGTGGCAGGTGACTGATGACGATGACCTGATGCGCTCGGGAAAGTTGCCAAAGACGCTCACCGACGACATGCGCACTGCGACTCCCGATCCCGACATCGACCTCGTCGAACACGAGGGTCGGCGTCTCATCGACTTCCGAAAGGCTCGACTTCAGGGCGAGCATCAGGCGAGCCATCTCCCCACCGGAAGCGACACGCGCCAGCGGCCGCAATTCCTGGCCGGGATTGGGAGCGATCAAGAACTCGATCCGATCCCATCCTGTCTCGCCACAGGCTGCCGCGCGCTCCTGCTCGTTCCCCGTTTCGTCAGGCTGCTCGAAGGCGACAGCGAAAGCGCCTTGCCCCAAGCGGAGATCCCGCATCACCGCACTCATCGCCTGCTCGAGCGCCCGTGCGGCTGCACGCCGCCGTGCGCTCAATTCTCGCGCATGCTCGACCACTGCCCGAGCGAGCTCGCCAGCACGTCTCTCGAGTTCGGCGATCGTCTCTTCGCCTGTTTCCAATGCAGCCAGCTCACGCTGCGCTTCTTCGGCATACGCCAGGATCTCTTCGACCGTCGCCCCGTACTTCCGTTTGAGGCGTCTCAGGAGATCCAGCCGCTCTTCGATAACCGTCAAGCGATCGGGATCGGCCTCGATGCTCTCCGCATACGTGCGCACGGTCCGCACGACCTCTTCGACCGTATACAGCGCCTCGCGGAGTTGTTCGGCCAATCCCCGCTGCTCGGGATCCAGACGCCCGAGTTCTTCGAGGCGCAACACCGCTCGACGCAACGCATCCAGCGGTGCAAACTCGTCACCATCGAGACTCGACGCGACCTCGGTCGCCAGCGACGCCAACCGCTCCGCGTTCTGCAAGCGGGCTCGCTCCGCTACCAGTTCCTCTTCCTCACCGACGCGCAAGCGGGCACGAGCGATCTCGTCCACCTGATATCGCAGAAGGTCGCGTCGATGCTCGCGTTCCCGCGTTCGCATCCGCAGTTGCTCCAGTTCGCGGCGAACAGCGCGGAACTCGCGCACGAGCCGTGCCAACTCGTTCCGGAGCGGGAGCACACCGGCGAAGCGATCCAAGAGTTCGAGCTGCCGGTCAGCACGGAGCAAGGAGAGGTGATCGCTCTGACCGTGAATATCGACCAGTCTGGCTCCGAGCACCGCGAGGACACTCGCCGGGATCGCCTGCCCATTCACGCGCGCGACGCTACGCCCATTGGCCTGAATCTCTCGTGAAAGAATCAGCTGTCCATCTTCCAAGTCGATCCCGTGGGCCGAGAGCATGGCTTGCAAGTCGGTTGCCTGCTCCAGCCCAGTGAGATCGAAAATCGCTTCGACCCAGGCACGTGGAGTTCCACTCCTGACCAGATCGCTCGAGGCGCGCGCACCGAGCACGAGGCCCAGCGCATCGATCAGGATCGACTTGCCCGCACCGGTCTCGCCGGTCAATGCCGTTAGTCCAGGACCGAATTCCAACTGCACCTCACGGATGATCGCTATGTTACGGATCGTCAGTTGGAGCAGCATTGTCGTCTCGTTCCACCGCAACCCCAAGGGCCGACTCGTTCTGGATTCTCTCCGAATTGTACGGCATAGATGCATTTCCGCTCTTGTTACACTGAGCGGCAGCGAACAGTAGACACGAGGGGAGGTACCGCGAGTGGTCGAGGAGATGACGCGCGACACGTGGCGGATCGCGCTCGCGCAGATCGATCCGACAGTCGGCGACTTCTCGGGCAACGTCCGCCGCATCCGCGAGCGCGCCCGGGAAGCGGCCCAACTCGGTGCCCATATCGTTGCTTTTCCTGAACTCGTCATCACCGGTTATCCTCCAGAAGATCTGCTCCTCAAGGTCAGCTTCATCGACGCGGCTCGCCGCGCGCTTCATCTGCTCCTCGACGCCATACCGGATCGCGTCCTGATCGTCGGCGTACCATGGGTCGAGAGCGGCATCCTCTATAATGGGGCCGCTATCCTCGCCCGTGGTGAGATCGTCGCTGTTGTCCCCAAACACCATCTGCCGACCTATGGTGTCTTCGACGAGGATCGCTATTTCGCACGCGGAAGTCACACGTTTCGGTTTCTCTGGGGCAATCTTCGGTTCGGCGTCACCATCTGCGAAGATATCTGGTACCCGATCGGACCAGCCAGCAGCCTGGCCACCAGAGGGATCGACTTGCTCGTCAACATCAATGGTTCGCCGTACCATCGCGGGAAGTGGATACAGCGCCAGGTGATGCTCCAAACCCGTGCCGCCGATGCCGGCTGTTATCTGGCCTACGTCAACATGGTCGGCGGGCAGGACGAACTGGTCTTCGACGGCAACAGCATCGTGCTCGACCCCAACGGGACGATCCTCGCCCGCGGAACATCCTTCGAAGAGGATCTCATTGTCGTCGACCTTCCGATCACGCGCGTGCTTTCCAGCTGGCTGCACGACCCGCGCCGACGCTGGCTCGCCCGAGCAGAGTCGCAACCTGCGCTTCCTGTGGTCGATCGCGAGATTCCCCTACCCGTCCCTGGGGAACAGCTTCCACCCTTGCCGGAGAGCGTCCAGCGGCCACGCACGCCGCTCGAGGGAGTCGCGGAAGTCTACCAGGCTCTCGTCACCGGTGTTCGCGACTATGTGCGCAAAACCGGATTCCGCACCGCCGTGATCGGCTTATCGGGAGGGATCGATTCGTCTCTGACAGCATGCATCGCCGCGGACGCCCTCGGTCCGGAGAATGTCACTGGCCTCTCGATGCCCAGCCGATACTCTTCGCGCCACAGCATCGAGGATGCCGAAGAGCTGGCCCGCAACCTCGGTATTCGCTTTCTGATCGTACCCATCGAACCGGTCCATCGCGTTTTCCGCGAAGTCCTGGCACCGCTCGGTAACCAGCCAGAAGAGCCGGATGTGGCAGATGAAAATCTGCAAGCGCGTATCCGCGGCACGATTCTCATGACGTATTCCAATCGTTTCGGGCCGATCGTGCTCACCACGGGGAACAAGTCCGAAATGGCCTGTGGCTATGCGACGCTTTACGGCGATATGGCCGGCGGCTTCGCCGTCCTCAAAGATGTCCCGAAACTCCTCGTCTACCAACTCGCACGCTATCGCAACAGCATCTCGCCGGTCATTCCCGAGCGTGTCTTCGTCAAGCCACCGTCTGCGGAACTTCGCCCGAATCAGAAGGACGTCGATACGCTTCCGCCCTTCGAAATTCTCGATCCACTCCTGGAGCTCTACGTCGAGCAGGATCTCAGCCGAGAGGAATTGATCCGGCATGGCTTCGATCCTGAAATCGTCGACCGCGTCATCATGATGGTGGATCGCGCCGAGTACAAGCGTCGACAAGCAGCACCAGGGGTCAAGCTGACGCCGCGCGCCTTCGGACGCGATCGCCGCTTACCCATTGCCAACTGGTTCCATGGCTGACATCACGTTGTCGGGCGACCGGCCATCCTGGTACAGTTGCGCTACGCAACGCATCGTGATCGTTCTCACGAGTTTCGAGCGGAGTCGGAGGGCGAGAGGTCGTGCGCAACGGACCAGTTCCGGACATCGTCGTTCGGCGCTTGCCGCTCTACTTGCGGACGCTGCGGCAACTCCAGCGAGAGGGACACCGCACGATCTCCTCCGAGGAACTGGCGCAGTTGCTCGGCGTCACCGCTGCCCAAATCCGACGTGACCTCTCGTACTTCGGTCGCTTCGGCAAGCAAGGCTACGGCTATGCCGTAGCCGCGCTGATTCACGAGCTGGAGGTTGTCCTTCACCTCGATCGCCTCTGGAACGTAGCGCTCGTCGGTTATGGCAAACTCGGCCAAGCCATCGCCCACTATGGCGAGTTCGAGCCCAATGGTTTCCGCATCACTGCGATCTTCGCCAAGAGCCCCGAGCACATCGGACAGATCGTCAACGGTATCGTCGTCCTACCGGAGACCGAGATCGATCGAGTCGTCCGCGAGCAAGGCATCCGTATCGGAATCATCGCCGTACCGCCCGAAGCAGCGCAAGAAGTAGCCGAGAAACTCGTAGCTGGCGGAGTGCGCGCGATTCTCAATTACGCGCCGACCGTCCTCCACGTCCCGCCAGGAATCACGGTTCGAGAAATCGATCCCATCAGCGCGCTCCAAAGCATGACCTTCTACCTTCATGATCGTCATGACGCCTCGGGAAACGGGCAGGATGAGCAGTCGTTCGCTGATATCATGGAACGATCCCCCGTAGGGAAACGTCCGGCAGCACACTGATCAAGGACACCAGCAGCAAAAGATCACCGACGAGCAAGACAGCGACGATCGCGAGCGGCAACGTGATACCGATGCTCTCCAGGTACTGATCCACACCACCGATCTGGCTGATCAGAAGAAGATACGCCGCCCAACCGAACGCCAGCAGGATACTCCCGAGCAGTAGGACCAGCGTCATGCCCAGTTCACGCCAAACGATGACTGCGAGGTTCATGAGCAGGAGCACGATGCCGGGAAAGACCAGCATGCCGACCGCTGTCCAGAGAAGGTGGACGCTGTCCGACGAGGCCCAGCCATCGGCCGGTCGACGGATGCGCGGCCAACCCTGCTCCAGATAATCCTCGGTCAACTCGATCGTCACGAGGAGCAGCGCACTCACCAGGACCAGCAGCCACAGCCACAGGTCGAACGACACGCACGGCCTCCCGCCCGGACCCACGGGCTACCCCGCCCGCTTCACCGCTTCCCGGCATGGGCACCTCGCTCGTACCCTACCATGATCTCGCCGAGCGGGCAATCGTACCGGCCGAAACCCTCAGTGGTGCCCGACGCTGCTCTTCTCCGCGGGACCAGCAACGGGCGAGCAGCCAAGAGGCGACCATCCAGCCGACCAGACACCCGCAAGTGGAGCTGAAGCGAACCAGCAACTGATCCTGGCTTTGCGAGACCACGCACGAGTAAGCAGTTGGAAGGAGTCATCCCAGACGACGGGCGCAAGCCCGCACGGGCGCACAGCCAGTCGGGATCGATGAGCGTGCACGAGGTCTCAGAAGCCTCGTCCTGCAGCCCGTGCTCGGGAGAGCGTACTCTCAGCCATGCGCACGCTCGCTGCGTCGATCATCGTCGACCCAATGGCCAGTGCCCCACGGCGTTGGCGCTCGGCCTCGTGATACGCCTTGAGGACCTCTTTCGCCCAGGCGATCTCCGCTTCGGTCGGCGTGAAAACCTCGTTGACGATCGGAATCTGTGCCGGATGAATGCACCATTTGCCGTCATACCCTAGCGCACGTGCTCGGCGGGCCGCTCGCCGCAGTCCCTCGTTGTCACGATAGTCCGCATACGGTCCGTCGATCGCGCGGAGCCCATAAGCTCGAGCGGCCACCAGGAGTTGGTGCATGGGGTACTGGAGCCGGGGCGCACCGTAGGCAGCGTCCCACTCGTCCTCCATACCGATCGCACTCATCGGCATGCCAACCGAGGCTGCATAGTCGCCTGGGCCGAAGACGAGCGCGCGGAGGCGCTCGCATGCACTCGCGATACTCCCAGCGTGGAGGATGCCGCTGGCCGTCTCGAGCTGTACCTCCAGCTGCACACGATGTCCGATTCCACCCGCTGCTTCGAGTTGATCGAGCAGGATATCGAGAGCATGAACCTGTTCCGGCCGCTCGACTTTCGGGACAATGATGAGATCGATCCGATTGCCAGCTCCCTCGAGCAGGTCCATGAGATCGCGATAACAATACGGCGAATCGACGGCATTGATTCGCACCGCGCGGGGTCGCCCACGCCAATCTAACTCGTTCACGGCGCGAACGACGTTGCGCCGTGCTTCTGCTTTCGCTGTCTCGACGACCGAATCCTCGAGATCCAAGAACACGAGATCAGCATCGGACCGCAGTGCCTTCTCGAACAACTCGGGCCGCCCACCTGGCACCGAGAGAACGCTCCGTTCCGGGTGCATGACTGTGCTTCCCCCTTCCGCTCACTCCCCGAGCGCAGGATAGCAGTTCGTGACCAGAGTCGCGCAGATCACGGTCGAGCGACCGACACGCGATCCGCTCCACCAGAACGCTCCGACCGAGCTGTCGTCTCAGGCGCAGCTCGAGCGACATACCATCTCCGCAGTCGAGCATGGATGGATGTGTCCGGACCCGCACTGCACTGCGAGGCGCCGGACGACCACTTCGCCACAGGGTACACTCCAGAGAGGGTGCCGCGATGAACCAGTGGGAAGCGCTTGCCAGTGATTTTGCCGACCGCGTTGCCGAGATGACTGGCCAACACCTCGATTTCACGCTCGCCTCGCTGGCGATTCTCGATGATCTCCTCGATGAATGGCTCCATCTCTCCCAGGTCTATGGGAGCGAACGCCCGGACGATCTCTCTCGCTTGGTGCTCCCCCTCGTCGCCTACGTGGGAGAGACCTTACGCCATGCCCACGGTGGAACGTGGATCGAGCGCCCTTCTGGCCCAGTCCTCCGCATCGCACAGACGATCGAGTTGGACTTGCGACCGCTTGTTCAGGCTACGCTGGCCCAGCAGCACCCGCCTGCTTTCGCTCGCCTCGCTGCTGCGCTCGATCGCGAACTGGACGACCGACTCGGAGAGTGACTCCGTGCGCATCATCGGCATCGATTTCAGTGCGGCACGCGACGCGAGTCGCAAAATCTGGCTCGCTTTTGGAAACGCTGTCAGCGACCAGCTCCACATCGAGACGCTCGCACCGCTCGAAACGCTCGCCGATCGGCCACTCGCGAACGCCTCTGCTGTCCTCGCCCGGATCATCGCTTCCAGTGGACCATCGATCATCGCCTGCGACGCCTGCTTTGGGCTCCCGTTACCCTCGAGCGCTGCCCCCTGGCACACTTGGCTACTCAGCTATCCCAGCCGTTTTGCGGACGCCGAGCAACTGCGGCAGGAGGGAAGGGATGCACACGGGAGGGAACGAAAGCGTTTGACCGATCGCGTCGCTCGTGCTCCATTCGCGCCAACCAACCTGCGTATCTATCGGCAGACGGACAGCTGGCTGCGCAGTGTCCTCCATCCCCTCGTCGCTGCTGACGCTGTCGCCGTTGCCCCCTTTGAACGATTGCGGGAAGACCGTCCGTGTCTTCTCGAAGTTTGTCCCAGCGTGTCCCTCCGCGAACTCGGTTTGCCCAATCTTCGGTATAAGGGCTCCGATCATCTCCGACGGCAGTGTCGATGCGACATCCTCACAGGACTCACTCGGCTCGGGCTCGATCTGCCAAGCTCCCTTGCGAGCCGTGCACTGGACGATCCGGGCGGCGATGCACTGGACGCCCTGATCGCTGCGATCACGGCGTGGCTGGTCGTGCGGCAGGATCTTCTCGCTTGCCCCCTGCCAGCAGAAGCCTTCATCGAAGGGTGGATCTACTACCCGATTCTCTCTTCCCCCACGAACGCGCGGTAGACTGCGCGCAACTGCTCGCCGATCCGGTCCCAGTCATATAGCTGCTCGACCAATCGACGAGCCGCCTCGGCCAGTGCCGCACGCCGTTGCGATGAAGCGAGAAGATCGACCACGGCGGAAGCAAAGGACGCAGCATCGTCCGCGACCATGACATGACGCCCCGGCTCGGCATCGATCCCTTCCAGACCCAGGCTCGTCGTGACGACGGGGCGACCAGCCGCGAACGCTTCGAGGATCTTCAGGCGCGTCCCACTGCCCGCCAGGAGCGGCACCACGACGACACTCGCTCGGGCGAGCCAGGGTGTCACCGCTGGTACCGTACCGACGAGACGGACTCCCTCGATCGCTGACAGCATCCCAAGAGCGGATGGAGGGTCGTAGCCGACGATGCTGAAACGCGCCGAGGGAATACGCGCGCGGACAGCTGGCCAGACCTTGTGGACGAACCAAAGTACGCCATCGACGTTCGGCCAGTAGCGAAGATTGCCCACGAAGACGATGTGATCGGGTTCAGCTGCATCGAGGGGGAGAAAGGGCGTTTGCCTCACGTCGACCCCGTTCGGGATCACAGCGACGCGCCGAGCAGCGAACCGACGTATTTCCTCAGCGTCGACCCGCGAGACCGCAAGGCAGAGCGCTGCCTGTCGCCAGGCTGTGATCTCCTCTCGCCGCACCCGCTGGCACTCGCGACGGACCCAAAGACCTCGCAACCATCCGGAACGCTGGCTGATACGCTCCAGCACCCGATACTCGAGATTGTGCGCATCGACGACGAGCGGCAAGGATCGTGGAAGCGGGAGCAAGCCGAGAAGACTGTACTCGACCTGGACAATGTCGAAACGCTGCCAGTCCAGACGACGAAGTGCGTCGAGCAAAGGACCCGCCAGAATCCAGTAGAGAGCCGATCGTGAGGAAACCAGCGAGCGTGCCTGCCACAGCCGCTTTGCCGTCGTCGGTCCTTCACCGATCACCCAGCCGGCAGAAACCGGTATCAGGGTGATTGGGTCGAGCGCTGCCCGCGCTTCCTCCGGATCGACTCGGGCGGGCTTGCTCGCGAGCAACGTCAACTCGTGTTCACGGGCCAAGGCGCGGAGAAGCTGCGCGATACGGATCGCGCCTCCTGAGCGATCGGGATACGGCAACACTGGTGACACGACGAGAATCCGCACGCCCGCTCCCCGAACACCACGAGGTTGCAAAGAACGATTCTACCCGCCCTCGGGCTGACGACCCCCGGTCTGCGCCAGGCGTATACTCACTTTCCGAACGGGATCGGCAAGGAGTTTTCGCCGTGTCAGCACAGTCCAGTCCTCTGTGGCCATTACTCGAGCGAGCACTCGCTCAGCTCTATCCCGGGCGCAGGGTGCGTCTTGTCCGCATGTCAGCGCAGCCCCATGTCCACCGCGGCTTTTGGCACGTGGAGGCTCACCTTTCGCCGACGCACGAACAGCTGGCTTTCGCTGTCTTGGTACTCGACCGCGAGGGTACCGATCGTGCTGCGCCCGAGCGCTATGCCGCTGTGGCGGCAAACGCTCTACCAGCGCCAGTCCTGTTGGCCACAGCCGCGGATCCCGATCGACTCGTCTTGCTTTTCCAGGTACCCCAAGGCACGAATCTCGATGACGAGTTGCGACGAGCTGCCGCCCCCTGGCGAGTGAGCGCCGCCGCGATCAGCCTCGCACGGTTTTTCGCGCGACTGCACTCGACACCGGTACATGCATTCGAGCCCATCACCACGCTCCAACCTGCATCACCAACCGACGAACAGCGGCTCAGCCAACTCGCAGCGATGGCTCACGACTTCGACGACCCGCTACGGAGTTCGGTGGAGCGTGCACTGGATTGGATCGACCAGGAACTCGATCACCCGCCAGCCCTGGTACCTACCGTCGGCTGCCTGCGGTTGCCGACGCTCTACGAGGATTCCGGTGAGATCGCGACGGCTTTTTGCTGGGAACAGCTCGCCCTCCGGCCAGCCGCAGTCGACCTCGCGTGCTTGCTGCCCGAACTCCGCTTCCTGCCAGCTGAAGGACGAGCGCACTTCCTCGCCGTCTGTCTCGCTGCCTACGCCGATGTGGCCCCCGTTGCCATCGACGATGTCGCACCCCGAGCGCTCCTCGATCTGATCGAGCGAGTCCTGATCGTGCAGTCGGCGAGAGCTTCCGCTGCCACCACCTCCAGAGACCGGGCTCCTGACCAAGAAGCTGTGGCATTCCTCGATCGCGCGATGCGAGCGGCACGCGATGGGTTACCGGCACTCGCCTTGTTGTGAATCAGACCGCAACGAGTTCCTCGACCATGTCCCTGAGCATCCGAACTCGCCGGACTATGCTGGCGAGCGTCGTTGGATCGATCGACTGCCGACCGTCGACCAGTGCTGCCTCAGGCGACGTGTGAACCTCCACGATGATCCCATGCGCCCCGGCAGCGATGGCGGCGAACGACATGGGTGGAACCAACTCGCGCAGCCCCGTTCCATGACTCGGATCGACGATGATCGGTAAGTGACTCAGCTGCCGCACGAGCGGGACCGCATTCAGATCGAGCATGAAACGCGTTGCTGGCTCGAAACTGCGGACCCCTCGCTCGCACAACACGACCTGATCGTTGCCACCGGCCAGAAGATACTCGGCTGCCAAGAGCCACTCCTCGATCGTCGCCGCAAAGCCACGCTTGAGGAGGACGGGTTTCCCGGTCGCCGCAACTTTCCTCAGGAGGGCGAAGTTCATCATGTTCCGGCTACCGATCTGCAGCATATCGGCATACCGGGCAACCAACTCGACTTGCTCGGTATCCAAGACTTCCGTGACGATCGGTAGACCTGTCTCTTCGCGGGCTTCCGCGAGGAGTTCCAGTCCGCGCTCCCCGAGTCCCTGGAAACTGTACGGAGAGGTGCGAGGTTTGAAGGCACCCCCGCGAAGCATCGAGGCACCAGCATCCCGGACAGCCTCTGCGATCCGCAAGAGTTGGTCGCGATTTTCCACGGTACAGGGGCCAGCGATGATCACCGGTTGCTTGGCGCCGATCTCCACCGGCCCGACACGCACGACGGTGCCATCGGGGCGAGACGAGCGTGCAGCCAAGCAGTACGGTCGATCAGGACGAAGCAGCTTCTCCACCGCAGGATGGCGAAGCAACTCCTGCTCGACTTCCGGCGGTACCGCCCGCCCGTTGACACTCAGAAGCGGAGTTCCACCGAGCGTGAGCAGCGTCACGTCCAATCCTGCACGACGTAAAGCGGCGGCAAGGGCTTCGCTTTCCTGTTCATCCGTCTCGGGGCGCAAGCGGACGATCATCGCTCGATCCTCCCTTCCCATCGGTCTCCTCGCTGCAAAACGAATCGGGCAGAGGTGACACCTCTGCCCGCCGGCGTTACTGGCTTGTGGGCTACGGGTTCAGCGCTTCAGCACCCGGCACCCCGCCAGCAACGCCGGCGAGGTAAAGTAGTACGCGAACCAAACCTGGTGCTGAAGCGATACGCCACCCATAGCAATACTCACTATAGCCGCTCGACGGCTTCCTGTCAATCACCTCGCCAGTCCGCGCTGCTGGCTACGCTTCCCCGCAGCCACCGCTCCTTGAGAGAAACCGACAACTGGCACGGGTTCACTCTTTGCAAGTCAGCACATCGGGGCTGTTCCAGCGCGAGACCTATGCAGAACCTTCTCTCACTCAATCGAACACCAATACCCCGCGCAGGAGCCGACCCTCCTCGAGATCGAGGAACGCTTGGTTGATCTCGTCCAACCGATACCGCTTCGTCACGAGCTCGTCGAGCTTCAGTTTTCCATCCCTGTACAGTTCCAGAAGTCGAGGGATATCGACCCGCGGCACGTTGTGTCCGAAGATGGTTCCCACGATCTCTTTCGCTAGCAACATGAAGTCGTACGGAGTGATGTTCATGCGGTCCATGCGGCGATCCGACGCACCCACGATGACTGTTCGCCCCGCTTTGCGCGTCGCTCGTACACCCTGCCCGATGATATCGGCCGTCACCAGGGAAACCGTCAGCAAGACCACGTCGGCTCCCACGCCATGCGTGATATCGAGTACCCGCTGGACGGGATCCTCGCGGGTGGGGTTGATCGTGTGAGTCGCGCCGAATTCCTTGGCCTTCTCGAGTTTCCAGTCCACCAGATCGATGGCGATCACCTTCTCGGCACCCG